>Ga0164297_10004849_pt1 | contig 11857 bp, 6 predicted proteins | sample GEODES058metaG_FD_113539 | JGI IMG/M metagenome (GOLD analysis project Ga0164297, IMG submission 113539) | Dystrophic lake water microbial communities from Trout Bog Lake, Wisconsin, USA - GEODES058 metaG | ecosystem: Environmental > Aquatic > Freshwater > Lake | place: USA: Trout Bog Lake... | reverse complement strand
TGGTCACCTCAAGTGACACCGTCATGGCCGAAGTCGCCGGAGCAGCTGCGCTCTACGCACCCGTGGGAAGTAGTGAGGGGGTCGCTGCGGCAATCGAATCAGCACTCACCGCCTCTGACGAGCAGCGCAGCCACTGGCGCGCGGCGGCCGTTACGCAAGCCTCGACGTTCACCTGGGAACGCTCGATTGCCCAACACCTCGAGGCCTATGACATGGCGGCGAACGCATGAGTCGACGGGTGTTCGTCACCGGGGCAACGGGATTCGTCGGACCCCACTTGCGGGCGCACCTAGTGACCCGGGGCGACCACGACGTCACCCCCGCCGAACGTGTCGACGTGACGGACCGAGCGGGCCTCGTGGCATCCTTCGCCCAAGACCGCCCCGAGGTCATCTTCCATTTGGCCGCCCGTTCGAGCGTGGCCGAGTCGTGGCGTGATCCCGGTGAGTTCACGAGGGTGAACGTGCTAGGGACCATGAACGTGCTCGAGGCAGCGCGGGAGGTTGTGCCCGAGGCCACCGTGTTGATCGTTTCGACCTCGGAGGTTTACGGGCAGCAAGAGCCCGAGGCACTTCCGGTCGGCGAGCACTACCGCGTGGCTCCGCTAAGCCCCTACGCGACCTCAAAGGCCGAGGCCGAACACGCCGCCCTGGAGTCCTTTTTCACCACCCGCCAACGAGTGATTGTGGCTCGACCCTTCACCCACATTGGACCGGGCCAGTCGTCGAACTTCGTGGTCCCGGCGCTAACGCAGCGCCTGCTGCTCGCCGAGGGGCCACAGGCCGCCATTTCGGTGGGCAACCTCGCCGCCCGTCGCGATATCTGTGACGTTCGGGATACGGTGCGGGCCTACGACCTCCTGACCCGTTTCGGCCAGCCCGGCGAGATTTATAACGTGGCCAGCGGTCACGACGTCGGCATTGACGAAATCGCGGAATGGTTACGGGCCGGCATTGCCTCCGACGCACGGTTTGCCCCCGACGAGACGCTCCAGCGGCCCCTCGATGTGCCGGTGACCCGAGGCGACGCCAGCAAACTGCACGACGCCACGGGGTGGGAGCCCACCTATACGTTGACGCAAACGCTCGACGACGTCGTGGCCTACTGGCGAGCCCAGCTCCCGGCCACCTCGCTCTAGAACCCAATGATTGCAAGGGGTTTGAACCAAGTGGCGCACGCCAAGAGGGCGTCCTTAGTAGCCTTGACGTACTAATGGAAACTCGTGCCCCGGCAGTTGTCGCCGTTGTCGTTACCACTGGTTCGGCCCCGGGCCTCGAAGCCACGCTGGCTTCGCTGACCGCGCAGAACTATGAGGAACTAAGCCTGCTCGTTCTGGCGAACGGGGCGGACGAAAACGTCGCCGCGCGGGTCGCCGCGGTGGCGCCACTGGCCTTCGTTAAGGTCCTCGAGGAGAACCGCGGTTACGCCGCGGCCTGCAACGAAGCGGCCGTGATGGTCGAGGGTTCGGCCTTCTTTTTCTTCTGTCACGACGACGTTAAGCTCGACCCCGACGCCGTGGCGATCATGGTGGAAGCGGCTTTTCGCACGAACGCCGGTGTCGTCACCCCCAAATTCGTCTCCTACGAGGACCCGATGGTGCTGCTGCACGTTGGTCAGACCTGTGACCGATTCGGTGTCGTACGGGAACGAGTTGAAGTTGGTGAAATTGACCACGGCCAACAGGACCTCGAGCGTGACGTCTTCGTTGCCCCCGGTGGTGCCACCCTGGTCCGCAGTGACCTCTTCGCCACCTTGCGAGGCTTCGACCCACTCATTCCCGCCCTCGGCGAGGACTTGGACTTCTGCTGGCGAGCCCAGTCGGCCGGCGCACGTATCGTTGTCGCGCCCGCCGCACGAGTGGCGCACCGTGAAACTATCGCCACCAACGAGCGACCGGTCTCGGCGTTGGGTACCAAGACGGCGTCGCGTCAAACGCTGCAGCGCCGCCACCAACTACTCGTGGCCGCAACTGGCTGGGGACGCTGGCGAAGCTTCTCGACCATGGTGCTCCTCGCCGTCATGGACGCCATGGAACTATTGCTCGCGGTCGTCGGCCGTGACCACGATCGCGCCAGTGCCATTGTCGGCTCCTGGCGCTGGCTCTTGGCCAATCGCAAGCGCGTCTTCGAGCGTCGGGCCCAGCGCCGATCGATCAAGGTGCTCTCGGATGATGAACTGAGTCGCCTCCAGGTCGGCGGCGCTAGTCGACTGCAACGCTTCTTCCTCACACTGGTCCGCGAAGGACTGGACCGGGCTCGCGGCATTCTTCCGGACGGTCCCGTGGTGGCCGAAGTGACTGATGAGTCGGTCGCGGGGGTTGGTTTCGCGGCCGCCTTCGCCGAAGTGGAGGAGTTCGACGAAGGACTGGCCCCCCTCGAGGCGCCAACGTCACGTCCGTCACGACTCCTCACGAGTTTCCGTGGTCAGGTCGCCTTCCTCGCTATCGCCGGCCTGCTGTGGGCCATTGGATCGCGAAACCTCGTCGCCACGCACCTGCCACTGGTGGGCCGCCTCGCCCCGCTGGACTCGTGGTGGTCGACGTGGCGCCACTTCTTCGCGTCCTGGTCGCCAAACGGCCTCGGCACCGGCACGCCGGGAATGCCGGGGTACGGGCTGCTCGGCTTTGCGGGCACCTTCGTCTTTGGCCGGATGGGTATTTTGCCCCGCCTCGCGCTCATCGGCGCCGTTCCCTTCGGGGCGATTGGCATGTCGCGACTGCTCAAGGGTCGCGTCTCGAACCGGGCACGAGTCGTGGGCGTGGTGGCCTACATGGCGCTACCTACCGGGCTCAACATGATCTCCCAGGGGCGCATCGACATTTTGGCCGTGGTGGCGGGACTGCCATTTATTGTTCGTCGCCTGCTCGACCAACTGGCCGTCCCCGGCTTCCGGACCGAGGCCTACCCCGAGCCCGTGCCCTTTGGGCATCGTGGCTGGCGGGTCACCGAGGCCGGCCAGCGCATGAGCCTCATCATGATGATTGCGACGGTGTCGGCCTTCGCGCCCGTGATGATCGTGCTCGTGGCCCTCATAATCCTCGGCGTCACGGTGGGCCGTTGGCTACACTTCGAACAGTCGGCACCGGCAACCTCACCGCTGCGACTCCTGGGTTCGCTGTGCTTCAACGTCGCGATCTTCTTGCTCCCTCTCACGGTCGATACCGCCCTCGCCGGTCGCCGAGCGCCGTCCGTCTTTGGACTTGCTCGCGGTCCGTGGTCGGCGCCGACGTTGAGCAGCCTGCTTCGCGCCAGCGACGGCCTCTTCGGAACGGGATGGTCCGGCTGGCTACTGCCATTGGCGGCAGTTGGCGCTCTACTGCTCGCGCGCCGCGAGCGTTTCGCCATGGCGGCCACTTTCGCTACTGTGTCGGCCCTCACCCTGGTGCTCACGGCCCTGAGTGCCCATCACTTGCTCGGTTCATTCACTCCCGACATCGACGCATTGCTCGCCCTCTACGGCCTCGGCCTCGCGGCGCTGGTCGCCATTGGTGTGAGCGCGATTGAACTCGATCTCCGCGACATCGCCTTCGGCTGGCGTCAACTGGTGGCCGCGGTATCGGTCGTCGTCTTGGTGGCTCTCATTGGCCCCTACGCCGTCGCGATGGGCTCGGGTCGCTTCGACCTCCCGTCCACCAGCGTGGCCGAATCGCTGAGTTCCTTGGCTCCCGCCACGGGCGGCGGTTATCGCATCTTGTGGCTCGGTGATCCGTCGGTGTTGCCGGTGGCCGGTTGGTCGGTGGCGCCCGGTCTGGCGGCCGCAACCTCGACGAACGGCCTCCCCGGCGGCAACGTGCTCTTTAGCCCTCCGAACTCCGGTACCACCGACGTCATCCTTTCGACGTTGGGCCTCGTTTTGCGTCACCAAACCGTGTCACTGGCGTCGGTGCTCGCTCCGGCCGGTATTTCGGCGGTGGTGGTCGTGACGGCCGCGGCCCCTCGCGTGCCGGGAGAACGGTCGGCCGACGTGCGCACCCTTCCGGCCGGCTTGCTGCGGGGACTGCAGGACCAGGACGGCCTTTCGCTCGAGCTGTCCACGTCGAGCGTGACGGTCTTCGCTAATGCCGAGTTCCACGGTCTCTACAGCGAGGTTGATCCGAAGACAGGTCTGTCGTCGCCACTGTTCTCCTCCACCAGCGCGAGCGGACCGCTGCACCCGGGCTGGAGTCAAGTCCACCTCGCCCTGGCCCCGGCCAGCGCGTTCTCCCTCGATGTCAACGGCCACCCCACGCCACGAGGCACCTCCAATGGCTGGGTGCCGACCTACCAAGTGCCGACCAGCACGAAGGCCCAGGTGGCGACCGTGTCGCTGCACCAGTTCCCGTTGAATGGGATTCTGGCGATGTTCACCCTCGGGATGTGGCTGATTATTTGGCTGGGCTTTGGCTGGATTCAGCGCCTCGAGTGGCTCTTTGTCGGCCGGCCCCGCCGTCGAGGGGAGTCGCAATGAACCGTCGCGCCGTGTTGTTTGGCACATTGGCGGTCGCCGTGGGCATCGCCGCCGCCGTTGGCGTCGTTGGCCCCCACACGAATACCGCGCCGAGTGAGAACCCCACCGCCGTTGGCGTTCAGTCGAGTGCGCTCTACTGCAGTGGCCTCACCGACGCGGCGAGTGGCGAGCTCGGTCGAGTGACGTTCGTCAATACCTCGGGCGCCACGCGCCTCCTGCACCTGCGCTTCGCTTTGATCGGAGCGGCGACCACCAAGAAGACGCTGCTGCGACTCGCCCCCTACGGACAGGCTGTCGTGAACCCCGCCCGACTGCAGTCGGGCACGTCCTTTGGCGTGGCCGCACTGGTCGATGGCGGGGGAGTCCGCGCCGTTGAGTCACTCGCGAGCGGCACCGGTGAGACCCCATGCGTTGCCCAAGGGGTCACCCAGTGGTTCGCCTCAGGTCTCTCCACCAAGGTTGGCAACAGTGCCCACCTCGTCTTGTTCAACCCTTCGGCCACCGCGGCCGTGGTCAACGTGACGACGTATTCCTCCGGTGGCTTTGGCCAGCCGGCGGCGCTGCAGGGCGTGACCGTGGCCCCGGGGCGGGTTCTGACGCTCAATCTCGGTGCGTCAGTCGTGAACGCCGGTAACTTCGGCATTGGGGTGGCAGTATTGCGAGGATCGCTCGCGGTAACGGTCGACGAACTCGAGCACCAGGTCGGCTCGCTCGACGGTGGTGTGACGGCGGCCGCGACCCACATTCGCGTACCCCTCGTGCCGACGGCCGAACACGCGCAGGCCAACCTCGTCTTTTCGAACCCCTCGGCCGTGGCGAGCCACGTCACGATGTACGTACACCTCGGATCGTTCAGCATCCCCACCCAGAGTCTGACCGTGGCGCCCTACAGCACGGGCGTCTTCGTGGCCACGCCGAACAGTGTCATCCCAGTGGCGGGGGCGGCTTCCTTCGTTATTCGCGCCACGTCGCCGGTTGTCGCCACGTTGACCTCGGGCGCCGGTGGGGCGTACGCACTGGCCCCGGCGCTCTCGAGTTGGCACTCGTGGGTTTTGAGCGACATTTCCGGTCGGGGCTTTGACTTGGCTGACGTGACGAACACCTCACACCACGCCGTGCAGGTCACGATTGCTCGTTGGCCGGTGGGTAAGAGTCCGGCCGTTGCGACGGCCTCGGTTCCCGCCGAGACCACGGTGTCTATCGCCAGCCTCGTACCGGGACTGCGAACGCTGACCGGTCGATCCGTGGACATCGAGACGAGCAGCAATAGCCTGCTGGTCTCGGCCACGGCGCCGACGTCACCACGGGGCATCGCCCCGTTGGTGGCACTAAACGGACGGTAGGGTCGGCGGCTCCCAGGTGGGCGCGGTCGGCGCCTCGGGGGCGACTGGCGCGTCAACGGCAACCGCCGCAGGCTCCTTGCTCAAGTTGAGTGAGGACACGGTGCGACTGCCAGCCGGGTGCACGGGGGCGCCGAAAGCTTCGTCAATCAAACGAGCAGCTTCTTCACCGTCGATGGTCTCGTGCTCGAGCAGCGCGCGGGTCAACGCCTCGAGGCCGGCGCGGTGCAGCGTCAAGACTTCGATGGCGCGGGACTCCTGCTCGCGCAGGATGCGCTCGACTTCATCGTCGATGATCTGGGCGGTGTGCTCGGAGTAATCGCGCGTGTGCATGAGGTTCTCGCCGAGGAAGACCTGGTTGTTGGAGCCCCAGGCCATGGGTCCAATCTCCTTGGACATACCCCACTCGCGCACCATGCGGCGAGCGAGGTCTGTGTTGCGCTGGAGGTCGTCGGACGCGCCAGTCGAGAGGTCGCCGTACACGAGCAGCTCGGCCACGCGACCACCCATACGCATGCACAGGGCGTCTTCAATGTGACCACGCGAGCTGATGTGGCGGTCGTTCTCGGGCAGGGTCATCGTCACACCTAGGGCCATGCCGCGGGGAATGATGGTGATCTTGTGGAGCGGGTCGGCCTTGTCGAGCACGTAGGCGAGCAGTGCGTGGCCGCTTTCGTGGAAGGCGATGCGCTCGCGCTCGTCGTCCTTGAGAGCCATGGAGGCGCGCTCCTGGCCCATCAGTACGCGGTCACGGGCCGATTCGAAGTCGCCCATGGTGATGGTCGTGGCGTTGCGACGCACGGCGTGCAGTGCGGCCTCGTTCACGAGGTTGGCCAAGTCGGCACCACTAAAGCCAGGCGTGCCACGGGCCACCATCGAGAGGTCGACCGTGGGGTCAATGGGCTTGCCCTTGGTGTGGACTTGGAGAATCGGGAGACGCTCCTCGAGGTCCGGCAGCTCCACCACGATCTGGCGGTCGAAGCGACCCGGGCGCAGCAGTGCGGGGTCGAGCACGTCGGGACGGTTGGTCGCGGCGAAGAGGACGACACCTTCGGAGGGGTCGAAGCCGTCCATCTCACTCAGCATCTGGTTCAACGTCTGCTCACGCTCGTCGTGGCCACCGCCGACGCCGGCGCCACGCTTGCGGCCGATGGAGTCGATCTCGTCGATGAAGATAATGGCGGGTGCCTGCTTACGGGCAGTGTTGAAGAGGTCGCGCACGCGGCTCGCGCCGACGCCGACGAACATCTCCATGAAGTCAGAACCGGAGACCGAGAAGAATGGCACGCCGGCTTCGCCGGCGACGGCGCGGGCCAGCATTGTCTTACCGGTACCGGGAGGGCCCACGAGAAGGATGCCCTTGGGGATGCGAGCGCCAATCTGGCTGTAACGACTGGGGTTCTTCAAGAACTCAACCACTTCGTTGATTTCCTGCTTGACACCGTCGTAGCCGGCGACGTCAGCGAAGGTGGTCTTGGGGCGGTCCTGATTGAACTGCTTGGCCTTGGAGCGACCAACGCTCATCATGCCGTTCATCTGGCCCTTGGCCTGACGGTTGATGAACCAGAAGAAGCCGACGAACAGCAAAATCCAGATCAAGTAGGGGAGCAGAAGCGACCACAGGCCGGACGAGTTACTGAAAGTGACCGTCACGCCGTTCTGGCGCAGGGCACTGACTTCGGTGGTCAAGACGGGCAGCGGACCGTTGGTCGAGTAGTTGACCCCATTGGACAGCTGGCCGGTAATGACGCCAGTGGTGTTGTTGATGGCCGAGGTGAGCACATTGTGGCTCTGAGCGTCGCGCACCAGGGTTGAGTAGGAGAGCGTCGTCACCGTGCCGGTGGAGAGCAGTGAGGGTATTAGCAGCACGCCAATGGCGAAAACGGCGGCGACGAGAAGAAGGAGACGGCGCTTACCTTCCGGTGTTTGCGGCGAACCCTTGCCGGGAAGGAACTTCTTAAGACCAGACTTGTCAGGCGTTGGAGTAATCACTGTTCCAGACTAGACAAGTCGTGTTGCATCTGCGTCCGCCGCGAACCGCGGAAACCCCTGGTTGTTAGCGTGGGGAGCAATGATTGATGAGATTCTTATGCGGCGTAGCGCGGGGCGAATCGTGGTGGCGGCACTCGTGGGCTTCCTGCTCGGTGAGTGTCTCTCCCTCGTTGCCGATGCCGTTTTAGTGTCGATGCTGCATTTTCACGGCGGAATGGCCGCGTTAAGTGCGGCCAGCGCCCCGCCGTGGTGGGCCAATATTGCTGGTTTAGTGGGACTCTGGGTTGGACTGTTCGGCGCTGTTAGCTGGTCAAGTCAACGAGGCGGCCTCCCGTGGCGTCGCGACGCCTGGCGGCTCCGCCGGTGGACGGAACTGGGCTATCTCATTCTGGGCGTGGGCTGTCAGCTCATTGTCGACGCCGCCTACGCCCCCTTTCACCTTCGTTCGCTTAACGCCCCCGTTACCCATCTCTTCGGTGGCGCCAGCGGTGCCGCCTTCGTCGCCCTGACGCTGTTGACGGGCTTTGGCGCGCCCCTCGTCGAGGAGTGTTTCTTTCGGGCCACGGTCTTTCGCGCACTCGACGAGTCCTGGCGTGAGTCGGCTGGCGTCTGGGGTGGCCGGGCGGCAATCGCCGTGTCGGCGTTGCTCTTCGGCCTGGCGCACGGGGAACTCGTCCAGCTGCCCGGGCTGGTAGCCCTGGGCGTCGTGCTGGCCCTGGTCTATCGTCGAACCGAGCGGGTACTCCCGTCGGTACTGGTGCACGTGGGCTTTAACCTTTCTACGGTGGTGTACCTCATTTCTCAACGGCTGGGTCACTAATGCGTCGTCTGCCCTGGTTGACGATTGCCGAACTCGTCGGAGTTCTCTGCTTGGTGATCGTCACCGTCTGGTCGATGCATCCCTCACTTATCTTCTCCACGACCTTGATCACCGGAGGCGACACCGGCTCACACGTTGCCGCCGCGGCCTTCCTCCGCAGCCAAGGAATCCTGCACCTCACGCCGTGGTATCCCGGATGGTTCGACGGGATGCCGCTCTACACCTATTACTTCGTGTTGCCGGACTTGATCGCAGTGCTTTTGAGCTATGTGATTCCCTTCACCGTGGCCTTCAAGGTCATGACGGTGCTCGGCTCAGTTCTCATGCCACTAGCGGCGTACTGCATGGGCCGGTTACTGCGAGCGCCCCGTCCGATTCCCGTGGCCCTGGCCATGGCGACGCTTCCTTTTCTCTTTGACGCTTCATTCACCATCGATGGCGGCAACCTGTTCTCCACGATGGCGGGTGAGTACGCCTTCTCGTTGTCACTCGCCCTTGCGATGCTGGCCATCGGGCTGTTCGCTCGCGGGATGCGCACGGGCCGGGGCTACTGGTTGGCCGCTTTGTGCCTGGCCGGAACGCAGCTCTCCCATCTCCTGCCGTGGCTTTTCGCCCTGGTGATTATTGGCGTGGTGGCCCTCTTCGAATGGGCCGCCCGTCGCGGCATTGGTGATCCCCGACAGCCCCGGGACCGGTCCGACTTTGCTCGTCCGATTCGTTTTGCCGTTGGCGCCGGTCTCTTGAGCCTCGCGCTTACGGCGTGGTGGTTCTTGCCCTTCGCGTCGCTGCAGTCGCTGACCAATTCAATGGGCTACACCAATGACGACGTCTCCTCGACCCACGCCATCTTTTCCATCCTGGGGTGGTTCACGTCCTCTGGGGCCGCGGCCGGTGATCGCTGGGTCATTGTGCTGGCCGCTATTGGTTTCGTTCTGGCCTGGTGGTCGCGCGAGCTGGTGGGAATGGTCCTCGCCACTTGGACCGCACTCTCGCTCGTCGCCTTCATTTTCGACCCGCAAAGTGCAATCTGGAACGAACGGCTCGTCCCCTTCTGGTTCCTCGGTATTCACCTCCTCGCGGGCTGGCTCGTCGGTTACGGTGGCCTGCTCGTCATTCGACGGGGGGCGCGCCTGCGCGAGCGACACGTGGCCCTCTTGCTTGAAGCGGGGGAGGAAGACTATTTCGTTACTGGGGACCCGTCGGCGAGCAGCCCTAGCGAACACACGGCCAGCGCCCAGTGGCTGGCCCGCGAGCAGCACCGTTCCTACTTCGCCACGATTAGCGCCATCATCACCCTCGGACTGGCGTCGGTGGTTCCGGGGCTGATTCCGAACTGGGCCTCCGCCCTGCACCTCAATACGAGTGGCAACGAAGTCACCTACTGGGCGGCCTTTAACTACAGCGGCTACCAGTCCCAGCCGGCTTGGCCGGAGTACCACGATCTCATGACCACGATGGCTCGCACGGCCAAACAGTACGGCTGCGGACGTGCCATGTGGGAATACAGCGCCGATGAGCAGCGCTTCGGCACGCCGATGGCCCTGATGCTGTTGCCCTACTGGACGAATAACTGCGTGGACTCCATGGAGGGACTCTTCTTTGAGTCCTCGGCGACAACGCCGTATCACTTCCTCGACCAGGCCGAGTTGAGCACGGCACCGAGCGATCCCCAGGTCGGGCTCACCTACGGGGTTCTGAATGTCCGCCTCGGTGTCGAGCACCTCCAGATGCTGGGCGTGAAGTACTACATCGCCTTCTCGCCCTCGGCGATTGCCCAGGCCAACGCCGACCCGGCGCTGCGGCTCGTGGCGCAGACGAAGGCCTGGCCGACGCCGGGCGTTCAATGGAAGATCTATCTGATTTCCAATTCCTCAATGGTGACGCCCTTGCCTTACGCGCCTACCGTTGTTTCGGGTATTTCCAGTCGCGAGGCCTGGCTGAACGCCAACGAGCCGTGGTGGCTGGTGTCGTCGCGCTGGAGTCGCCCCCTCGCCATGACCGGCCCGGCGTCGTGGCCGCACAGCTCGAGTCCTACCTCGCTCCCGCCCGCCTCGCGAGAACCGTCAACGACGGTGAGCAACATCAAGGTCGGGACCCAGTCGCTCTCCTTTGACGTCTCGCGCACGGGTGTCCCCGTTGAAGTGAAGATGTCCTACTTCCCGCGTTGGCACGTCAGCGGGGGCAGCGGCCCCTACCGGATTAGTCCGAACTTGATGGCCGTCGTGCCGACGTCCCAACACGTCGTGCTGACTTACACGACCACACCGGCGCAGACCTGGGGCGGCTACCTGACCGACGGGACGGTGGTCGTCGGTGGCGTTGTTGGCGCCGGGGCCTGGCGCAAGCGCCAAAAGCGCCGGAAGTGGCAGGGCTAGGCTCTCTATTCATGGACACCTCGCTTATCTTTAAGGCCTACGACGTTCGCGGAACGTACCCCGATCAGCTAAACGAGGACCTCGCTCGCGCTATTGGGTCAGCCTTCGCCTCCTTCGTCGACGCCCCGCGCGTCGTCATCGCGCGCGACATGCGCCCCTCGGGTGTGGCACTCGTGGCCGCCTTCGCCGAGGGTGTTCGCGCCGCTGGGGTGGACGTGCTCGACCTCGGCCTGGCGTCGACCGACTTCCTCTACTTCGCGTCGGGCCACTACGACGCCCCGGGCGCGATGTTCACGGCCTCGCACAACCCGGCGCAGTACAACGGCATCAAAATGTGCTTGGCCGGTGCCAAGCCGATTGGGGCCGAGTCCGGCCTCATCCAGATCGAAGAACTGACCCATGTCTTCTTGGCTAATCCGGCCAGCGGCAACTTGGCCACGCTGCAGGAAGTATCGCTGCTCAGCGAGTGGGTCGCCCACGTGCGTTCCTTCATTGACGTGTCGACCCTGCGACCACTGAAGATCATCGCGGACACGGCGAACGGCATGGGTGGTTTCGTGGCGCCCGCCATCTTTGCCGGCCTGCCCTTCGAGGTCGAGATTATGTATCCCGAACTCGACGGTACGTTCCCCAATCACCCGGCCGACCCGCTGAACCCCGAGAACATTGTGGACCTCCAGCGTCGCGTTCGCGAAGCCGGGGCCGACATCGGCTTGGCTTTCGACGGAGACGCCGACCGCGTCTTCCTGATTGACGAAAAGGCGCAGCCCATTAGTGGTTCGACCACCACGGCCATGGTGGCGGCGTCGCTGCTCGACAAGCACCCCGGCGCCACCATCCTCTACAACGTGATCTGCTCGAAGTCAGTGCCGGCCGTCATTGCT
>Ga0164297_10004848_pt1 | contig 11858 bp, 10 predicted proteins | sample GEODES058metaG_FD_113539 | JGI IMG/M metagenome (GOLD analysis project Ga0164297, IMG submission 113539) | Dystrophic lake water microbial communities from Trout Bog Lake, Wisconsin, USA - GEODES058 metaG | ecosystem: Environmental > Aquatic > Freshwater > Lake | place: USA: Trout Bog Lake... | reverse complement strand
ATTTATTTTCTCACCTCAGAACACTTAGCAAATACGGTAGTGGCCGGCACTAATACAAAGCACACCAGTCGCCAGTCGATTGTGGCCGCGCTAGGCACAGGCGTCCATGGAAGCAAGGCCGCCACTAAAACGCGGCGTGTAGCCGCTCCAGCGCTCCTGCTGTGTGAGTATGTGAGCCGTACAGTCTCTGAGAGAGCAGTTCCAATGGGCAACGCCGCTGTGAAAGCCTCCGCTCTCCCGGCTGAGGGGCTCGCCGGCGCATCACCGCCGCCTCATGTGCAGGACATAAACTGGGAGCCTGAACGGTGCGCAACTTGTGTGAACACAGCACGTGGTCAATTGTGCTTTCCTGACTGAGGCTTTGCATGGGCGCGCAGTGCGTTCCAAGTTCCCTCACTAGCGTCGAATGTGAGCGCGGGCACGTCCACGGCTGATGAGCTGCTCGTTGAGCTGTGGCAACGGCGCGCCGTGGTGGAACAGGCACTTCACGTTGCCATGGAGCTGTTTGCGGAAGCTGAAGCTGCTGCTCTTCAATTGCGGGGCGGCTCTGCGCTTAGCGTCGAAGTGCTGCGGGCAAAGAGAGAAGCGGCTGTGCCTCGCCGGGCAGCGCTTTCGCCAAAAGAGCACGACGACGCTATTGCACACCTGCTTGAGCTGCGTGCAGCGCTTGCAGAGGCAGACAGTGCGCACTTGCTGGCTTATGCGGGTCATGCCGCTGCTTGGAGCGACATCATAGCCATGAACCCGCTGCTTGGCCTGTGGTTTGCCCAGGGAGAGCAGCGCGGCACTGCATCCCCTGACGGGCTTTCGCGGAACACTGCGAAGAGCCCTCCGGCTGGAGCCGCACTATCGCCTGCAGGTCCTCAAGCTATCCGCAGTGGACGGCGGTTCGCGAATTCTGCCCCTTCGCCCCCTGGGGGTCCCTCAAAGCCTCAGAGCCCGGAAGTGCCCGTCGGCCTGACACGGGCGCAGGCACTGCTCCGCAGCGCCGCTCAAAAGCATGCAACATCTGGGCAGCCGCCCTCCGGGGCGGACGGTGAGTCATATCTTGCAGAGTTGGTGGTCCTCCGTGAAGAGCTTGCACGTGTGCGTCGGCGGTGTGCCGAGCTAGCCAAGGCGGAGCGAGAGGCTCGTGAAGAAGCAGCAGCAATGTCGCGTGGCTCTGCTGGTGCGGGTGAGGGGAGGGTGATGGAGCAGCAGCAGCAGCAGCAACAGCTTGATGCTGCAGACATGGCACTCGATGTTGCCCTCTCTGCGGTGGAGGCTCTGCGCCGACAGTGGTCCGCCGACTCCACTGCGTTGGCAACTCGCTTGGGCAACGTGAGAAAGCAGGCGTCTAGCCTCCGCGATGTCGCAGAGGCCTCTCGTTGGGATGTGGCTGGTGCCTCAGAAACTGCAGCGCAGGAGGCTATCACAGTTCTGGCAGCTGCAGAGCAGCATGTGCGATCGAGCCACGCAATCTTAGAGACCGATGCGATGCCCGTGCAGCTGCAGACCAGCGATTCGCAGGACGTTTGGGCGTTGCAGGAGGCGCTGGATGCTGCGCACCGGCGGTGTGCAGAGCTAACAGCTGCCGCTGCTCAGGGGCAAGCGGCAAGGGATGCCCTCTCAGTCCATGAGGCGCAGCTCGCCGACGCATTGTCGCGGGCGCAAGAGGCTGAACATCTTGTGGTGTCGCTAAAGCAGTCCCACGTGTTTGCCGAAGAGGCGTTGCGTGCTGCGCACTCGCGCCGAACCGCTCTGGAGGCTCAAGTCGCAGAGATGCAGCGACGGCTGGAAACCGCTGAGGGAATTGCATCGAGCAACAAAAGTGGTGGCATTTTTGGAGCTCGCCCGCCGCCTCAATCAGAAGCAGACTGGCTCAGCGAGGCGGGCTTCAGCGATGCTAGCAGTGCACTTGGCACTGGCGAATTGGTTGACCCTGCCCGCGTACGAAAGCAACGCGAAGAAGCACGCGCGCGAGCGGCTGCAAACAAAGCCCGGTTCGAGGCTATCCGGCAAGAGCGCAATGCTCTGCGCATGCAGGCTCGCTCTACTGCTGCGGAGCTGGAGGCAATGAGGGCCGAAGTTTCGCGTGTGGCGGAGCTCAAGCAGCAGCTGACGAGCCTGGAGAAGTCGGCTTTTTTCATAAATTGAAACCTCCTCGCATAGCAATTCGTGAGTCCATCACCCCGTGTGCGGTCTCGTATGGGCCATGGCGTGTGGTCTGCCGCGTTTCCTGCAGTCGGTCGTGGCTGCAAGCTTGCCCTAGACAAGAGGGAGGCTCCCGTTGCGCCACAGCGCCTGGCTCAAAAAAGCCACAAATCGCATCGTCGACTCCGGCGTCTGCAGCTGCGCGCCTGCGCTCAGCTGAACGAGTCGTCGCCGGAGTCGGTGGCCTCAGGCAGCGCTTCGCGGCCGAGTCAGTCAACTGCCGCTGCAGCCGCGTCGCTGGATGCAGCAGCTTCGACTTTCGTCGATTTACGGACCTCGCTTCCGTTCATCACGAGTGAGCAGCTTGTTGCGGACGACGTGCGATTCATCTTCGGGAACGGCCTTGTTTCACTGCGAGGGCGGGAGCAATACATCAAGTGCCACGCACACTGGCGGCGACACGTCCCCGAGACTCTTGGACATCAGTGGAAGGTGCGCGAAGAGCCTGCGTCGCAAGCGCGGTGTGTGCGGCACCTGTGTGTAGAATAACACGACTCCTCTCTGTCACAGTGGGAAGTTGTACGCTACGCTCAGAACGACCCGCGCACGCTCGTCGTCCGCTGGAAAGCCAGCTGGAGGGTGGACGTCCCCAGCTGGACGCTGGTGGGCGCAGCACTCGAGGAGGGCGACCGCTTCCTGGGCGAAGGTGGTGAGGCTGACACAGAGCCCCCGTCTGGTGCGGCCTCGCTGGAGCTGCCGTCGGTGAGCGTGTCGGGCCTGACCCGCCGCCTGGAGGATGCAGAGACGGCGCTGCTGGACGCGCAGAGCGCGTTGCAACGAGACGCTCCAGGAGCTGCAGAAGCCGCAGCTGCACTCTCCGCCTCCCTGGCCAAGCTGAAGGAAAGCCTGGCAACATCGCGCTCGCTGTTAGCTGAGGTGGAACATGCCGAGCGGGACGCAGTCATGGGGTGGATCACTGATGGGGAGGATGTGAGCGAGGCTCGACTGAAGGACAACCTCGCGACGCTGCGTGAGCGGCTGACGAGCAGCGTGCAAGGCACGAGCACATTCACACTGGATGCGGAAGGCAGACTCATCTCACACGTGGACTCCCTGGACTTTGGAGCTGCTGATGAGGCTGCACAAGGAGGAGCGTCTTCAGCCTCAGCAGCGACCGCTGCCGCCGCAGCTGCAGATGATTTCCCTGCCCTGACAGCAGAGGAGCGTAGCGCCTCCGCTGCGGATGCCTTGTTTGCATTCTGCCTTGCGCACCAGCCGCTGGGGCAGAACAGCTGGTCGTGGCGGTGGGCGGTCACGAAGCACATCTTGTGGGAGACATTCAACAACGACTCCGCTGTGGACGACGAGATACGGATGCAGATGCCGCGGGAGGAGTTCGAGGACCTGGTGGTTGGCCTGATTGTCAGCACCAGTTTTACAGGCGCAGTCTGCCTCACAGTATTCACCTACTGGGCGCTCGTGCTGGCCCCTCAGCTGCCGAAGCAGCTCGAGGAAGCTGGCGTGTCCTCGGCCTTCAATGAGGCTTTGCCACAAGCAGTGCAGCAGGCAGCTGCACACATGGCGTCGCTCATGCACGGCCCATCGCTGTTTTCGTGAATGCTGGGTTAAATACAAGGAGACAGACACAGATATAGAGGTAGTTTAAGAGTTCCTTCATCAGTCGGTCGCAACCTCTAATTAAGGACCCCCCGAAAACACAGTCCTTCATCGCTTAAGAAAGAGGCATTCCGAGTGCAGATGCAACAATGAGTGTGTGCTCCGTGCCGGCACCAACGCTGAAAAGACGCAGCAGCGCGGCACGCTCCTCCTCAGTGGTACGGCCAGCAAGTCCGGCTGCCACCAGGTCCAGCTCTGGGGAGCTGGGCGGCAGCGGCAGGGCTCGGAGCAGGGCACCCAAGGAGGCCATCTGCAGGGTCGCCTCCGTCATCTGCGCGCGCCGCTGCTCCGCTAGCGCGTCCAACAGGATGCCCCGAACACGCGCTGCGGTTGCGGCGGCAACAAGAGTGCCGGCCCGTCGCTGTGAGAGGCGCATGTCTGTGGCCAGGCCTGAGAGCAGCACACCAGGGCTCATGCCCGCCAGTGCCGCGGGGCCCTCAATCGCGCCGGTCAGTGCCAGCTCCACGGCTCCTCGAAACAGGGCGTCGCGAGCCGTGTCACCGGCAGTGATGTCGACTGTGATGCCGCCACTGGCACACGCGCTACGCAGCTGCAGGAAATCAGCCACGTCGTATTGTCGTCCGCCAACGCGCGCCGAGTTCAGTCGTCCGACGGCAGCTTTGGCATCCTTCTCGTACGCAGCCTTGCGTGTCGCACTAACCAGGACTGGAGATGGAAGCTGCGTCCACCACATTGGGGCTTCCTCCTCCTCTTCGGGCCCCGCCCGCGTGATGCCGCGCCGGTTTTTGGTGCCCGTGTCACTGCTGGAGTCAGCCTCCGACAACGGGTTCGAAGAAAGCCCGCTTGATGCCCCACTTCCACCAGCCTTCTGGTCTTCATCTGCCACTTGAACTAGACGGCCACCCAGTGAGCGGTCACGCACCCATCGACCAGACGAATTCATTGCGCGCCGGTTCGGCTGCAGAGCGGCGAAGAGCGCAAAAACGACGCCCGCCGCAAGCAGCAAGGCTCCTACTGCGCGGCCCCCAAGCTCCCCCCGGGTGGTGGAAGACGGGATGATCTGCAAAGCAGGTGCGCCACCGCGACCCGACACAACCATGACACTGCTAGGCGTGGCCCAGTCGGATCCGCGCAGGTGGCGAGGCGGACGTTTCAGAGCCGACTTCACGTCGCTCAGCGTGCGCTTCACAGCCTTGGTGGCAACAGCGGTGCTGTCAGCAAGAATGTCACCGGCACCAGACGTCAGACTGCCCGCGTCGATCGTCAACCGGCCGTCCGCGAAAGTGACTGCCTTAGCAAGCTTCCCTCTTGCTGCCAGCTTTGCGCGCACGCGGCTTTCACGTGCGTGTCGCCTTTCGCCGCTTGCAGTTGCCGGGGGAGCGAGCAGCATGGCTGCCATGACTGCAGCAGAAAGCGCGACGGTGTGTGTCAGCTGCCTCTGCGGAGGCAGATCTGGGGCCTCTCCTGCAGGCTGAGAAACCGCCTGTGGGCAGCAGTTCCGCCCCGAGGTCCTCTTCGTGTGCTGTAGTAAGCGGCCCTTGAGAGCGGCCACTCCTTGAGCGCGCTGGGCAGAGACAACAGAGCCCTCTGGTTGCTGTGGAGCCCTACACGACGACGCACAGCTCGACATGGCTGTATCACCACTTGATCGCAGCTCCCTGGGCCAGTGGTCGTTCAGCTAAACGATTCGCGAGTGCGCCGCGTGTCTGCTTCGACCGCACGGGTAGCTTTCCTACCCCATGGCTGTGTGTACTTGCGTTGCTTCGACTCCGCGATACAGCGTCAACGCTGTATACGCGCGTGAGCACTCGGGGATGGCGTTCGGGTGACTTCCCCGTTGTGGGGCGCTCATTTACATGGGCGCTGCTTGCACCAAACCAGAGGACGGCACTCCTCAACCGCGGTTGTCCCAAAGGGCCGCGCGTCACAGCGTGCACGGTATGTCTCCCAACAGTTATTGCTGCTGCTGCTGTGTGTATCGACGTGGCGACCCCGTCCTGGAGCAGCTGTGTTCTGACACCAAGTATCGCCCCTGTCAGGACTGAGCAGGACTGCTTCCGGGCCACAGCTCGCGACGCTTGTCCTGGGCAACGAATGCCTCAGCAGCGAGGATGAGGTGCGTCTGCCGCTTCGCGGGGACTGAATCTGACTGCCCCCGTGTTGGGGAGGCTGACACACGCGTGTCTTGCGCCCGTGCAAGGACGGCGACCGCGTGTCTACGCTGCCTGTTCTTCGTCGCAAGCCCCGGGTGAGGCCCCCTCAGAGGGAGAGTCGAAGGCGGAGGAACCAGCCCGAGGTTGTGGGCGACCTCGTGTGGCAAGGGGATAGTGCAAACACGCTGACAAGGGCGCAGGGCGAGGCGCTTCGGGAAATGCTGCAGCGCTCGGGGCATGTGATTGCCGCGTCGCCTGCTCCTGCGTCTCAGGGGACGCGCAATAGCAGCAGGTCGCCCTCGCTGTCAAGCATCTTCCCGAGCGCGGCATCACCTGCAGCAGCTGTCGTGCGCCTGGAGAAGAAGTTTGCAGCTGTTGACACATGAATTAAGTTATGTACTGTGGCGTACGATCAAGCTCTCTCAAACTACCCTCTAGATTGCACTGGGCTGTTATGTAAGGTCCCGACCCGTCTTTCGTAAGCCTTATAATAAGAGTTTTAGGGGCCGTGAATCGTAAGATGAATCGAAAGGCACTGGCGCCACGTCAGCACACGCAGTCTTCGAGGCGAGCGAACCTGGCGGCTTCCCCGCGCGCTGAAGTCTTCAGCCTCGGGCGCCCGTCGCTTGTTAGCAGCCTCCCGCAGCTTGCGGGCGCGGGCATCGGCGCGGGCGCGGGCATCGGCACGGGCGTTGGCGCCGATATCATATCATCACGATGATGACGATGATCGTCATCATCGTCACTTGCACTGCGGCGCCACGTGGCACTGTGACGGCGGCTCGGGCGTCTTTCGAAAGGCTTATAATAAGATTTTCCGAGGCCGTCAATCGTAAGGCTTACATCTTACATAACAGCCCAGAGATTGCACGCGCTTGTGCAGCTGCGCAGCATGTGTGAGCAGCTGAGTAAGCTCAACTGTTCCAGGCTTGAGGCCATTCGTGACTAGCAGCAGATCGTCGAGCGCCTTCGCTGCAAGGATCTGCTTGCGTCTCGTCAGAAGGCAGGCAGCAACGACGTAGAGGATGTAGTCATTGTCTGGATGCGCAATAAGCACATCCACAAGCCGAGCCGCATCTTGTGCGTCCAACTCGCGAAAGAGCAACACTGCGGCCAACCTCATGGCCCAGATACACTCTGTTGCATTCAGGCTTTTCATTGCACCCCACACGGGTGCATCGCTCACCCTCAGAAGATTGCCTAGCAGCTTAAGGCGAACGAGAAGGCCGACGCTAATGTCCCGTAAAAAGCTCATCCTCTGCTGTCTCATGAAAGCAGCGAATCCTGCGTAGCACAACGCGTCGTCTCCATCAAACACCTCTGCAAACAAGGCTGCTATGTCAGCCATGCCCTGAGCGTAGCGCACACTCTCCTCGCTCACGGTGAAGCACTCCAGAATGTCAGTGAGCGTAGCAGCTTGCACCTTGCCTGGAAGCTGTGTCCTCGGCACGTCTGCAGCGATTACTCTGAACGCCTCAACGACGTCCTCTGCGGTCTCCATCTTCGCTTGCTGCTTGAGTCGCTGGAAGTCAGAGGCCAGCTTTTCAACCGAAGTGTCCACATTCAGCAGTCGTGGCCATACTCGTTTTCGTTGCTCATGTGAGGCAAGGCCGCCTCTTGTGACGACAGTGGCAGCGAGCTTTTCTATGTCACCAGTCAACAGTTTGTCGACATCGGCGCCGTCAAGAGGCGAACATACGGGCCGGCGGTGAGCGTGAGAGCGTCGGACAAGCACAAGGGCAGCACCCGCAGCCACAACCACTGCGCTGGCGCAGTACAGAAAAAGTGCGTCTCGTGTGCGCTGCGAAGACATACTCACGTGCAGCGGCAGCGCTTCATTCGACGCGCGTGGAAAATGTTTCGATCCGTTTTTGGTGCCGAGCAAATCTACGCCAGAGCAGGTCACGATGACCGTGTCGATTGCAGCTGTGTCTCCAGTTGCTGCTGTCCGCCGGCGTCGCACGGCGGTGGTCACGCGGGCTGGGTACGTGCAGTCACCCAGGCAGTCCCACTTCTTTTACGCAGCGCCGGCGAGGGCGAGGGCGCAGCGCGCTGGTGAGCGTGCTGTTGCGACGTCGCTGGCACAGCGGTTGGCGTCCCTGACGCCCGCAGCGCCATCATTTCACGGCTTGCTGCCCATCAGCCCGCGCCTCCGCAAACAAACCTGTGACTCACTCTCTCCCTGCAGGTTCACGCCCGTCACCACAAAGACTGAGCTGAAAGCAAACGGCGGTCGCGTGGTGAGGGAGGTCGGCGGCAAGGTGCGGCATGCGCTCACCTGTAATCAGCGTGCTGTTGTTGCTGATAGTGGAGTCCCTGCTTCTCCCCGCCTCCTGCTCCCAGCCGCTTCTCATCCAGCTTGTTGGCGAGGAGGTGTTTGCTGTCTCCAACAAGTGTAGCCACCTCAATTTGAGCATGCAAGGCAAGACTGCGCTGCTATCAGCCACCATCAGCGACGGCTGCATCGTCTGCCCCGCGCACAAGACTGCCTTTGACATGAAGACTGGCAACGTTGTTGGCGAGTGGTGCCCGTCCATGCCCAACCTGCCGATTGTGGGCAAGGTGAATAACGACATGAAGCCTTTGCCAGTGTACACTGTGCGCATCGATGGCGATGCCGTCGCTGTGGAGGTTTAATGCATTGAAATGCAAGCCACAGTGGCCCACTAATCATCAGAGGCCCGACCGTAGGAGGATGTGTATGAGAAACGAAATATTGGAAGCGCATGAAGGATAACGCCGTCCGGGGCCACGCTGGCTCACGGCACTTTGTGAGAGTCGCCCCGGGAGAACACGGGCCGGCAGCACTGATAGCAGGCCGACACTCCGTCGCGCGCGACGAGAGAGGATGGACGGGCTCGTCTCGGCGCTGGCAACGAGCGCCCCTACAGCATTCGGCAACCTAATTCCGTGGGGAGATCCTTCGTGGTATAGGTGCGTTTGCGCCTTTCAAGTGCCTCCTCAGCGGCGAGCTCGGACGCGAATGGAGGTGCCTTGTCAGCGCTCAACAACCCTCAACAACCACCTGGTTTCCGAAGCCTGTGTCGGCAGTCCCGAGCCGTCTGTATCGCCGCTGTCTCACCTGACGCATCCCGTCTCGACCGTCGCGCAGGGCCTATGCGTCGCCTTTCATAACTTCCTCCCACGTCGGCTGGCGCAAGAAGATGCGACAGTTCACTGAGAAGGAAGTCATGCCCAACGTGCACGCGTGGGACGAAGCCAAGGAGATCCCCAAGGAGTTCTACAAGCGCTGCGCCGAGGCAGGCATTCTCGGCGCCGCCTGCGGCGAGTGGCCTGAGAAGTTTGCGGGCCCTGCACCGGTCGAGGGCGGCGTGTGGGACGCTTTCCACGGCGCGATTACGATCGATGAGCTGTGTCGATGCGCCAGTGGCGGCCTGGTGTGGGGCATCGTCGGCGGGCTGGGCATCGGCTTGCCTCCCGTTCTTCACTTCGGAAGCGAGGAGCTCCAAAAGCGAGTCGCCCCCGGCTGCCTCGCTGGAGACAAGTTCATATGCCTTGCAATCACGGAGCCGTATGCTGGCAGCGATGTGGCTAACATCCGGTGCACTGCAGTGAAGGATCCCACCGGCAAGTTCTTCGTCGTCAACGGCGAGAAGAAGTGGTGCGTTGTCCATTGTCTGTGAATCACATGTCCCCGTATCTTTACTGATTGAGAGTTGCGCAGGATCACCAACGGCGTGTTCGCTGATTACTTCACTGTCGCTGTGCGCACTGGCGGCGAGGGCATGGACGGCATCAGCCTGCTGCTGATCGAGCGCGGTCCCGGCGTGCGCACGACACAGATGCAGTGCATGGGCGTGTGGGCATCCGGCACGACGTACATCACGTTCGAGGACGTGAAGGTGCCGGTTGAGAATCTGATTGGCGAGGAGAACCACGGATTCAAGTACATCATGAGTAATTTCAACCAAGAGCGGATGGGCATCGTGTACCAGGCGCTGCGCTTCGCGCGCGTGTGCCTGGAGGAGTCATTCCTGTTCGCCCACAAGCGCAAGACATTCGGAAAGCGCCTCATTGACCACCCAGTCATCCGGTCCAAGCTTGCTGAAATGGCGCGCCACGTGGAGGCGACGCAGGCGATGTCCGACACGCTTACGTACCAGGTGTCCCGCATCCCGCGCGAGCACGCCATGCTCTTGCTGGGCGGCGACACTGCGCTGCTCAAGGTTCAGGCGACGAAGACATTCGAGCTGTGCGCCCGCGAGGCTGCCCAGATATTTGGCGGCGCCTCATACGTGCGCGGCGGCGTGGGGGAGAAGATTGAGCGCCTGTACCGCGAAGTGCGCGCGTACGCCATCCCTGGTGGCTCCGAGGAAATCATGATGGACCTGGCCGTGCGCCAGTCGATGAAGCAGCACGAGATGACGCAGAAGTTCATGGCCCGCATGAAGAAAGCGCGCGACAAGCGCAAGGAGCAGAAGGGCGGCGAAAGCGCGCGCATGGAAGCGCGCCTCTGATTGCTCCGAACATGTTCTGTACAGCTCTGAGAGTCTCACTGTCGTCGCCATGTCCATTAATGTCACATTAACGTCTCATCTCGCGGTGCAGCCACAGCTGCAGCCCCGTGTGAGACGGCCGACGCGTTGCTGCGCTGCTGACGCGGGAGCTAGCACAGCAGGCACACGACCTGCTGCGCTCTCTCGCCGGCAGAGCCTCGCGCTGTCTCTGGCAGCTCTTTCGCTGCAGACGTCCCGTCAGGCTCTGGCAGCCCCCTCGTTCGGTGCGCTGCTCCAGGCGCTGTTCCTCTCGTTCACCAAACACGACTCACTCGACCTGCGTGCTTTCTGCAGAGGCTGGCGACGGCGCAGACGTGAGTGCATATCTCCCGGACGCCCCCGGGCAGCCCGGCTTCGTGCGCTTCGTGCCGGGGCCCAGCAAGACGCCAGCGTTGCGTTCTGGCACCATTGATCCGGCAGCACCGTACACCTTCAACCTGCCCAAGGATGGCCGTTTTAAGGAGGCCAAGGTTGCAAACGCCATCTCTGGCAACTACTGCCAGCCGCGCTGCGACGAGGTGCGTATGTTTGCGGTTGCGTCCACTGGGATATCTCGTGCAACAGACTTGACTCTCACGTCGTCTCCTGCAGCCAACGACGGAGGTTATTTTCCAGTCTGGCAAGGAGGGCAAAGTGAGCGTCATCATCAGTACGTGTCCTATCGGCTTTGCTCCCTGCATTTCGATCAAGCGACTCACAGGGCTTCCCACTGCTAATGCTTTCCCCACCAGGTCCCCTCACCAAGGTCACACGCCTTGTGAACCCGCAGATCAGCGACGTGCTCACGTTGGAGGGAGGTGCGAATTCCTTCGGGCCTGCAATCACCGGCGATAGTTTCGACGCTGCAGACGACCTTGTCAGCTCCAGCTCGACCACCATCGACGGGCAGGTGTATTACAGCTACGAGATGGCCGGGCCGCACATTGCAGGCGAACACCTCCTGGCATCGCTCACCTTCAAGGGTGGCGTGTCCGTGCTCTGCGTCGCAGCTGCGAGTGAGAAACAATGGGCACAGGCTGAGGCGAACCTCCGACAGATTGTGGCGAGCTTCAGAATCGGAATTCCAGCGTGAAGGGTACGACCCATCTGAAGGAAGAAGAATACTGGCGAACAGCTTCCGGAGAGGGCAGACGCGTTTGCGCCTCCACACTCTATGTAATTGCCATACGGCTATATCCGGTATCTATCCGTCATTGTAGCACCGCCATGTGCTTCTGCAGCTGCCGTGCTTGATGCGCTGCGTTGCCCACGTAGCTAGCCGGTGTGAGGGCAAGCAGGGCGGCCTTCGCCTCCTTGGGAATATCAAGCTTTGCAGTGAACTCCCTGGAGAGGACGCACATCAGTTCCATCGGCAACGTGTGCGCACACGACAGTGAATGCGCACCGGAGCGCATCTCGTGTGATACCCTGCCCGCGT
>Ga0164297_10004844_pt1 | contig 11865 bp, 6 predicted proteins | sample GEODES058metaG_FD_113539 | JGI IMG/M metagenome (GOLD analysis project Ga0164297, IMG submission 113539) | Dystrophic lake water microbial communities from Trout Bog Lake, Wisconsin, USA - GEODES058 metaG | ecosystem: Environmental > Aquatic > Freshwater > Lake | place: USA: Trout Bog Lake... | reverse complement strand
TTTATGCTCCACGCTTCCTTCCCACACTCGGTCGCCCTCGTGCAGTTGCGCTTCGCTTCGCTCGTCGTGATCAACTTGCGACGGGACTTGCACCCGTAGGAGTGCGCCCATGCTGGGCGCACAACATAAAACCCCGGGCAAGCCCGGGGTTTTACACCGTTTTACAAAACAGAGCTGTCTTTGCTGAATTACTTGAGCAATGAGAGAACAGTTTGGCCAGACTGGTTAGCCTGAGCCAACATCGCTGTAGCAGCTTGTGAAATGATCTGTGACCTTGCCAAAGCTGTTGTAGTCGTGCTGTAGTTCGTGTCTTGAATCGTACTACGGGAAGCAGACATGTTTGTTGACATAGACTGGAGGTTAGTCACAGTGCTAGACAAACGGTTCTCATATGCACCCACGTTAGACTGAATAGCTGATACTGTTGTGATAGCTGCGTCGATTGCAGTAATCGCAGCTTGTGCACCAGACTGAGTGCTAACGTCCACCTGGTTGATTTTCAAGCCGTTATTCGAGCCACCGTAGCTACCAGCTTGGAAGCCGAGTGCGGAGAAGCCAACGTTCCCGTCTTGACCACTTTGTACTGTGAACTTATTGGCTGACTCAAGTTTCACATTTGAATAAGTGGTCATGGCGTTTGCTGCATCTGCACCCACTGCAGTAGCTGGAATTCCCAAACCTGTGGAATATGTTGCACCAATTGAGATGTTACGTCCATCAGCAGCAGTGTATGTTATTCCGTTACCGTTATCGCTTGCTACCACGCCTGTTTGACCAGAATATGTATTAATCGCATTAATGAAATCGGTCTTGGAGTTGGTAGTACCAAGCGTATTCATTTGAGAAATGTTTACGTTATTGATGGTCAAACCAGTTACTGCAGCTGCTGTGAAAGTACTTCCAACGATGGTGGTAGGCTGAGCTACAGCGCTTACACCAGTCAAAGATGTAGACTTGTTGATTGCTGCTGCAATCGCAATACCACTGTTGGCGCGCTGTGAAGAAGCTGCCGTTGTGTCTGAAGCAGTGTCGTAAGTAGCCAATGAAGCTCCAACTGCGACACCGTTTAATATCAGTGTTCCACCAGTAAATAGGTTAGGTGCAGCGGCAGCTGTAATAGAAGGAGTTCTGTTGTTTGCAACTACTGCAGCTGTGTTTGGATCAAAAGTGCCGAGTGCTAATCCGCTGTTTGCCAACACACCAGTTGGTGTTGTGCCAATAGTAATGGGTGAATTGGTTGTACTGTGCAGCTCTATTTGGCCTCCAAAAGCTTGGGCAGTAGCAGGAGTTGATCCAATGTTTGTATTTAAACCTGAATCCGTGAGGGGAGCAGTTGTGTAGGCAGTGATATTTCTACCGTCTGCCGCAACCAATTGGATACCGTGCGTTTGATCGCCTGTATCAATAGCAGTTACACCTGTTTGACCGCTAATGTTATTAATAGCAGTGATTGTCATTTGGCGGTTGATTGTTGCGTCAGTACCAGTGGTGATGGAAGCCGTGTTAACGCCGTTGATATTGATGATTCCGGATTGCGAGCCTAAAGTTGTCTGTGATGAGCCTTCAACCACGGTGGGGTCAACGGTCGCGGTTACTCCTGTTTGAGCAGAAACTTTGTTAATAGCAGCAGCTTTAGCTATGCTGCTTCCTGAGTTATCAGACGTACCGTTACCAACACCAGCGTTTGAATAAGAAAGCGTATCTGAAGTTGCCAAAGAAGCACCAACTTGTACACCGTTGATCAATAAGTCACCTGCTGTTAAAGCAACAGGTTTAGAACCTGACTGTATAGAAGTTAAAGAGGCCAAGCTACCAATTCCAATGTCTTTGGTCTGTACAGATCCAATAGACATAGTCATTGTGTTACCTTGGTTCACGCCAGTTTGCAAAACGATGTTTCCAGCTGTACCGTTTAGGAGTTGGATGCCGTTTGAAGTTGTGGTCTGAGAAATAGAATCAATTTGCTTAGTCAACTGAGCAACTTCGGCTTGTGTAGCTTGTCTGTTGGCAGCAGTCATGGTTCCGTTAGACGCTTGAACGGCTAATTGACGCATAGTCTGCAAAATGTTGTTCACGTTGTTTAAAGCGCCGTCAGCGGTTTGAGCCATGTTCATACCCTGGTTAGAGTTTTGAACGGCTACACCAAATCCGTTGATGTCGGACGTCATGCGAGTTGCGATCGCCAAACCAGCTGCATCATCTTTTGCTGAGTTGATGCTTTGGCCTGTTGATAATTTCTCCATAGCCGCAGACTGAGACTTGCTCACCTGGGCGAGTGAGTTTTGTGCAAATAAAGAGTTAAGGTTCGTGTTAATAACTGTCATGATGTTTCTCCTAAAAGTCCATCAACGGGTTTAAAAAAATTCAGAATTATTCCTGATAACAAATGATTCGACCGCTTAAAAGAAAACTTAAGCAATTAAATTAAAAATTATGTGATTGAGTTGAATAAAAGACCTTTGATAGCGTCTATGTTGTGAGCCACATCAAGTACAGCTTGATTTGGGATTTGACGAATTACCTCGCCTGTCGTACTACTTGTGACAGTAATAACAGGCGCTTTAGTAGAGGGATCCATAGCGAAGCTGAGTCCCCTTTGGTTTTGTACAAGCATGTCATTCAAGCGTCCAATCGCATCTTGGACATTTTGGTGAATCTGCTCTAGATTGACTTTGACACCTGACTGAGGGACAACAGCCACAAATCCGCTGGGTATATGAACTGCCGGCGCAGGCGCAGGCGAAGCCTCGGTCGTTGTTCCGCTCACAATAGCTGCAGTCGCAGCAGGTGGATAACCAGGCATATTAGAGGTGGCCCCTCCAGTGGCAACAGAATCAACCATTTTTCACCTTCCTTTTCTGTATGAAATTGGGCAAAGTGGATTTATTGAAAAACACCAAACCCGGCCCATCATTACTAATCGGCTCAAGTACTCAAAACTTTAGGGAAAGTGGGTTAAAAGAGTCCCATTACTGTAAAAGGGGCTCTGAACTATTTATTTTTTGTCCTATAAACAAAGAATCGACATCAAATTGGGAGGCTTTAGGGCTTTGACTATATATCTTTGAATTTATTGAATTTTTTTCTAAATATTTTTAATTTATCCATTATTTATTGGTGTACATGGCCATCATGCCAGCAAAAGTGGATGTAAGACTTGTTCTCTCTGCGTTGATTTCACCCACAAAACTATCCATTGCTGCGAATTGGTTGGTGTATTGAGTAAGAAGCGCTGCCATCCTAGACTGCAAATTGGCTAAATTAGTCTGCTGCTTAGTAATGTCCGTGTTGAAATCAGCTGTTTGAGACTGGATAGTCCCAGTATTACTCAGCAGAGTTGTTAAAGATTTCACCGAGTCCCCAGCTATGCCTCCCGCAGAGGTGCCGTAATAAGTGGAATTATCAAGATTGCCAGTAAACGACTTGACCACATCGGTGTAGTTATTTTGAAGCGCAGAGTTCAATGTGTTTGTGCTCACAGATAAGGTGCCTGTGGAGGTGAGCGTAATTCCCATCTGCCACAAGGACCCAACTGCGCTTCCAGGAGTAGAGGAAGCCTTCGTAACCATTTCTCTTAACTGAGCCTGAATTACTCGAACAGTGGCGTTTCCGACCAAGGTTGCCCCGTAGGTTGCAAGCGTAGATTTCGGATTTGTAACGTCCCCAAGCATCGTGACCGTATCGTTGTACGCTGTCACCAATGCGTTAATATTTGCCAATACAGGTGCAGTGTTGCGCGTCAAGCTCACTGTAGCTGGATTTCCAACCGGCGTTATGCCGGACAAACTAAGGGTTGAACCTGTGACGATATCAGTGATGTTGTTTGACGCTCTCGAGTAGTTAACGCCGTCTACAGTCAATGTAGCGTTAGACGCAGTTTCCACATTGGTGTCCATTAGGTTAAGACCAGGAACTGCAGGGGTTACTGTTGAATCCATTACGATGGATTGAGTGACGCCAGATCCATCAGCGAGTTGAATTTGATAAGCAGGTGCATCCACAGTACCCGTGTTGACTAAGCTGGCAGTATCCCCAGACAAGGGATCGGGTAATGCAGCAAGCTGAGCGTTGATGTTGGTGACGACATCCGAGATAGACGCACCAGCTGGAACGCTGACTACGGTTGAGCCTTGTCCGGCTATGGTCAGATTCAAATTAAAAGCTGATGTATTGTTTAAAGCGTCCGTTGTGGTTGCAAAGGTTCCGCTCACTGAAGGTGCCGCAGTGGTGGAGTTTACCCCCTGATACGCACTAAACGTCAAGGGTTGAGCTGCGCCCGTTTGGGGGTTAACTACTTGAATTTGATACGCTGGACTAGCAGCAGTCCCAGTATTTACCATGCTCACCGTATCGTTGTTGATAGCTGAGTCACCGCTCATAGAGATGGCGGAGGAAATTGCCAAAACGACATCGTTTGTCGTCGCATTTGCAGGAATAGAGGCCACGACAGGCGCGCTCCCGTTGACACTCAAAGCCACGCTAAAGGGAGTCGCGTTTGCAATACTTGCAGGATTTTTTAGGAAAGCAGAGCTCAGTGTCGGATCATATTGATAACTTGACATTGAGGTGAGTTGAGCATTACCTTTGGTATCTGCTATTTGTATTTGACCATTTTGCAGGGTTGCCGAATAACCTTGGGAATTAATACTTGAGTTGATGGCTTGCAGCGCATCTCCAACTGTAACCCCCCCGTTTGCGATGTTTGTGGGTATTTTAATTAGAGAGGAAGATCCAAAATTAATGGATAGATTTAAATTGAAACCAGATGTACTGAGCAATGTTGAGGTAGTTGCAGCTGGTGGCAAACTATCCAGCGTGGGAGCTGTGTTACTCGTATCCGTGCTCAGAGTGAATCCGTTACTTGCTCCGGTTGCTCCAGTCAGCTGGATTTGGTAGGGATTGTTGGGGCTTCCCGTATTTACCAGCACAGCCGTGAGGCCTTTGTTATTTGGAGACGCATTAATTGCGTTAACGATCCCTTGAGGTGTATCACTACCTGCAGAGACGTTTACGACCGATGGAATGCTTGATGAGGCTGAGCTTATTTGTATGTTGAACGCGTTTCCACCGTTCAAAGACACGTCGCTGGTTGCAAATCCATTACTCAACACGGACTGAGGACTTGCTAAAGAATTAATGGCAATCGTATGATTGCCGGGTTGTGCCGAGGTGCTCGCTGTAATCGTAAACATCGCAGAACCCGAGTTGGCAACAGAGAGGTTATTGAAACTGCTTTGATTTTGCAAATTAGACATCGCAGTCTGCATCTCTTGCACCACATAGGACACAGCGCTAAAACCTGAAATCTTGGACTGATCGCTGGTAATGCGGGAATTAATAATATTTTGTTGAGGAATTTCAGTGGCGTTAACCAAGTTTTGAGCTAGGGCTGAGACGTTCACCCCTGAGCCCGCGCCCATCGCACTGAGAATTTGTTGACCAAGCGCTGTTGTGCTAGTCGTCGAGCTAGTCGTAGTTGAGCTGGCAGCAGTCGTTGCTGTCGCTGCACTGGATGAACTGGCTGTCGAACTGGCTGTTGAACTGGGTGTTGAACTGGGTGTTGAACTGACGGAACTTGTAGTCATTTGTGTTTCAATAGTTTAAAAAATGATCTATTGACCTCTGGTTAATCGGATTGAAAAGGATTTTCTTAAACTAAATTATCCATTGATGTAATTAAATAGCGAATTCTTTGTCATCTGCGCAAAAGCACTTTGAGCAGCTTGAAGAGCCAATTGATCTCTATTCATGTTCGTAATTGCTTGGGTGTAATTCAAATCTTGAACGTCTGAAAGTGTTTTATTGAGTCTGAGGGTCACCTCGCTTAAAACACTGCTTTGATTCGTCGCTAAGCTCTCGTTGGAGCCTACGTTTGCGAGCGCATTATTGACGCCTTGAGTTAAATTGGTGAGCTCCCCTATGCCGCGTTGAATGTTGGGCATATCAGAGTTCTTGACCGCTGAGATCGTATCGTTCAAAGACTGGAAGAAACTAACGCCCACCTGGCCACCCTTACCGTCACTTCGGTCTACATTGACGAAAGCATTGGTGCCGGGTGTGTTGATATTAATTTTCAAACTATCCCCCACACTCACCTGCATTGAGTTTTGATCCCCTTGGTAGGTCACATTGCCCTGCGCGTCCTGCGCGTATGCTGGTTGATTGCTATTGCTCCCAGCAAATACGAAAGCACCGGTACCGTCTTGAGTGTTCGTGTCACTCAAGATTTGAGCTTTCAGTTGAGTCATTTGGTTTGCTATGGTTACCCGGTCGTTGGCACTTACAGTAGAGGTCGCGGCTTGGATCGCCAATTGATTAAATTGTGAAAGCAAGGTGTTGACGTTTTGAAGCGCGCTATCCTCGGTTTGCAAGCGACTAGACACAGAAGTGATGGTATCTTGATAACTTGTTTGAAGGGCAATTTCAGAATTAATTCCAAGTATCAAGGAAGCTTTATTAGGATCATCGCTGGCTTGCGTATTTTGTGTTCCAGAAGACAGTTGCGACTCAATTTTGGACAAACTGCTTTGAACCGTATTCATCTGATCGGTTGTGGTTTTATAAAAATTACCCGTTGATATGGCCATGCTCATTTTGCTTATCCTGTACTAATTGCATCAATGGTGGAGAAGTTTTGAGAAGCGATTTGAATCGTTTTAGCAGCTGCTTGGTAAGCTTGCTGATAACGTATCAAATTAGCAGCCTCATTGTTCATATCTACGCCAGAGACTTTGTCTTGAGCGTTTTTTGCTTGGGTGTTAACAACGGTCAGGGCTTGTTGACTCATCAACGATTGTTGGGCCTGATTGCCAACAGCATTGGTTTGGCTGGTATAAGCACCCGAGAAGGTGCTTTGTCCAATTGTTTGCTTTCTACCCAGCGCCACCATTTGCAATATGTTGGTGTTGTCTCCTACAGCATTTTTATTTTCACTGACCGCAAATGTGTCTCCAACGCTTGGTTGTTGATTGAGCATTATGGTCATACCCTGATAGCTAACAGAGGGTTGCGAGACTTTCGTGTCATATGTTCCAACTGCCAACTGCGTGCCTGTATTTACATCTGTAATTGCGTATTGACCATTGGGTTCGATTTGAACGCTAAATTTTTGATTCTGTAGTTGCACAGCCGGATCAATTGGTTGGCCTGAATAACTGGCACCTATTTGAGCCGTGCCCCCACTGCCCGTTGCAAATACCATTAAGTTATTAGGTACTTGACCCGATATGTAAGCGCCAGTTCTAATTCCAATTTTGGATAAATCTGCAGGCTGCCCGTTTGCGCCAAATGAGAGCTTCAGACTTGGTTGATATAAATTTATGTTAGAGGTCAGATTAACGCCCGTGCTACTCATGATTTGAATTTGATAAGCGGGGCTATTTATTGTGCCTACATTAACCATACTGGCTTCATCGCCTTGTAACGCTGAGCCAGGAGCAGAGATCACATTATTAATTGCATTAATCACGTCACTCGTGCTTGCATTCGGAGGAATGCTAATTTCCTGCGGTGTATTGCCTCCTACGGCCAAAGAAATATTAAAAGCGTTTGGATTATTGAGTGTGGTGGTTTGGTTAACAAATTTGCCGTTCAAGTTAGGGTAATTAACGTAACTGGTGAAGTTGCTGGGTACTTGTGTACCAGTGGCATTTTTGACCTCAATTTTGCCGGTGTCGGTATTAAAAGATGCCATGTAACCTGGCAATGAAGAGTTTTGAGAAATTGAATTATTTATAGAGTCGATTACATTTTGAACTGTCGCTGGAGACTGTGCTATTTGCAGCAAAATACTTGGTCCACCGTTGATGCCTAAATTTAAGTTAAATTCACTTGAATTGCCTATCGTTGATGAAGCAGATGAATACGACCCTGACAAATTTGGAGCAGTTCCGTCGGTCACTGCGGCTTGAGAGATGCTAATCGTAGGGTTATAAGCTCCGTTACCAATTTCTAATGCATTCGTATTGGACAGATCAGACGTGCCGATTTGTATGGGCAGCCCTAACGCGTTCGAATTGGCCTGAAGTATCAGCTCGCCCACCGAGTTCGTAGTGGCTGTGACGTTCGTGATAGTGGAATTTTTTTGAATAGCATTAACCAAACTTGGTAGATCCGAGAATCCACTTATAGTGGTACCGTTTATGCTAAGTGTCTTATTGAAGTTGAGAGAGTTGATGGGTAAAACAATTTGGTTATCCAATGAAGCAGTTACGCCTGGAGCCACACTTTGTGGGGTATAAGCATATGTATTATTAGATATTCCGAGAGCGTTATTAGCCGCTCCTGCAGAACTACCGATAACTATTGGGTCAGTCGCGGCCGGGGTGGTTGCCTGCAACACGAGGTCCCCACTACTCGCAATCGACGCAGTTACGTTTGTAGTAGATGAACTTAAATTAATCGCTTGAGTGAGTGATTTAATATCCGTATAGCCCGTGATTTGTTGTCCGTTAATAGTAAGTGAGTTATTGAAATTTAAAGAGCTGCTAGGTACATCTATTGAATTTGGAACATTATTCAGCCAACTTTGCACATCAGCCGCAGTAAGCCCTGAGGGAGACGGGGTCAGCGCTCCTAAAGAAACTCCGTTTAACTGAATAGCCCCTGCATCTATCACGGGGTTATCCGTGCTTCCTAGATTAGTGATCCGACCCGATGTAATGCATGCAGGAATTGGAGCAGGGTTAAGCGTCTTAGCTCCAGTGCTATCGATGGCTTGTTGATACTGAACATCCGCCTTTGCACCGTAAAACACATCTAGCCCTTGATATCCATTGTTTCCAGATTGATTCAAATACTGGGCACTGTACGTGACGGGTTGATTGAATCCGTTTGCTGGAGTAATGATTTGCGCCTGCTGATTGGCGCTGAGCGGAGTACCTATTAACTGGCGCCCATCGGTTGTCAATATTTGCAAATTTTGACCCGCTTGTGCGTTGTCAATAAAGAAGGTGGGCGAATTAACGCCTGCAGCTACTGAAGAAATCAGCGATGTTCCTTGTATTGGATCTATCGTAATATTTGAGTCATAGGCAGGATTAACAGTGTTGACCAAAGCTGTATTGCCCAGAGCCCTTGGTGGTATTCCTGGGTTTTGATAGCTTACATTAGCGTTGGTAGCACTCACATTACTCGCACCTTGTAGGGCCGCAAACTGAGAGCCGGTCGCTATCTGCATTGGGTTTGTCAAATTCACCGAAATTGCTGCTGCAGCGTTAGGAGCGGAGGTATTCAGATTAAAAAGAGGCAGCCCTTTGTTTCCATTACCATCTATTCCGCCCGTCTGCACCGCGTTTGCCTCGTTCACGAATGTAGTAGCAAGCTGATTAAAATTTTGCTGCGCCGGATCAAGCACCTGACTCATGAAAGTTTGGATGCCTCCAATAATGCCCCCACTTGATCCCGTCAATGACTGAGTGTCACCGTAGGGATTAATTACTAAATTTTGACCATTGGGATTATTGGGGTCTATGCCGATGGGGTTAGATTTTTGACCATCCACCACAATGTTTTGCGTCGCCGTCTGCGACAAACTAACCGTCACTGTTCCGTTTGCCGTGAAGGAACTTGTGATGTGGGTTAAGCTTGAGAGCTGTTGGAGCAGCAAATCGCGTTGATCAAGCAACTGAGGAGCCTGAGCGCTGAGAGTTGGAGCTGCGCTTAGCTGCACATTCACAAGTGCCAACTGGCTGGTGATGGTGTTGACTTGTTGAACAGAGCTCACCAACTGATCGTGTGCCTGCAAACCAATACTCGTTAACTGTCCAGACACCTCAGAGAACTGAGAGGCCAGGGTGTTGGAGGCTGTTAAAAAACTGTTCCTCTCATCGGTTGAGCCTGGGTTAGCCGATAAGGACTGGGCAGCAGTGAAGTATCCAGATAGTGAGGACGTGAGACCGGCGGTCGCGTCTCCCATCACATTGACCACGCTTTGGGCGTAATTCACCATGGGTGACTGCGACTGCAGCTCGCTGGTGCTGGTTCTTAAATTAGAGGCGGCAAATGAATCGTACGCCCTTTGTACATTGGCAACATTTGCGCCCATTCCCAAGTAATACCCCGGCATCTTTGCCGGCGCAGTCTGCTGGATATTGGTCGTCTCAGTGGAGTAGCCTTCTGTGTTTGCGTTTGCGATGTTATTACTAACTGTGCTAAGCGCTTGCTGATAGGCAGTTACGGCGTTCGAGCCAATTGACATCATGTCACTCATTGCGCACCTCCACTAATATGTAGCTTGAGGGGATTGAGCTTGGGGACAGGCAGTGCGATGGGGGCCTGCGGCGCTGCAATCAGGGACAGCGGAGTGACCGGTTTTTGCAAAGGAATGCTTGCGCCTTTACTGGATTGCAATACATCGTTTGTGCTGGGTGTGTTGGGTGTGTTGGGTGCAACTCCAAGATTTGTGGCGTTTGGCAAAGGACTTTTGTGACTAAGTTGTTTGACAATCATGTCAGCAAAACCCATTGAATTTCGCTTTGACATCTGCACTGACAACTCTTTGTCATACATGTCTTGGTAGGTATTCATCTCGCTGGAGCTGTTTAGCTCGCTTTTCATGACGCTGCTGGCATCCCGCATCGATTTGAGCATCATCTGAATAAAAATACCCTCAAACTGCTGGGCGGTTTGTTTGAGAGCTTGAGGGTTATTTTGACTGGCTTGCCCGCGCAAATTCGCCAAGCCGTTGAAGTCTAGATAAGACTGCGCGGCTTGGTTGGAAACGGTTGAAGCATCGGCCATGGTAGATTGCTTAAATGATGATCAAGTCAGCCCTAAGGCTGCCTGAGCTCTTTAACGCCTCCATGATCGCGATTAGCGCTGATGGAGAGGCTCCGACTTGGTTGACTGCGTCTACGACGTCTCTCAAATCAACTCCAGGCTTGAACAAGAACATGGGCTTGTTGGGCTCGTTCACGTTAACCTGAGCATTTTGAACAGCCTGGGTTTGACCTCCACTAAATGCATTGGGTTGAGAGGCCTCATTGGTGGCTGAGATGGCCACTGAAATAGTGCCGTGGGAGACTGCAGCCGCAGTCACTCGCACGCTTCTGTTGATCACAACGGTTCCTGTCCTTGAGTTAATGACTACTCTGGCAGGAGGATCACTTGGTTGGACCTCTATGTTTTCTAACTCACTCATGAAGGCGATCCGCTGGTTCATGTCCATGGGCGCGCGAACTGATATAGACGTCCCGTCTAAGGCTTGCGCCAGTCCATCCCCAAATTTATTATTGATTGCGCTCACAATGGTATTCATTGTTGAATAATCGTTGTCTCGCAAATTAAAAACGACGTTCAAAGCATAATCGAAAGGAGTATCCACAATCCGCTCAACCAAAGCGCCTGAGGGGATCCTTGCAGAGGTTGGCACACCGACAGCAACTATAGAGCCCGCTTGAGCCACATCTATACCCGTGGCGGTTAAGGCACCTTGCGCAATTGCGTATATCTCTCCGTCTACACCTCTAAGTGCAGTCATGACCAAACTACCGCCTCTTAAATTTGACGCTTTACCTATGGCAGAGACGTTCACGTCAATTCTTTGTCCAGGCTTTGAAAATCCGGGCAAGTCTGCTGTCACCATGACTGCCGCTGAGTTACTGATGTTGATTCGGCTTGTCGATGCAACTTGCTCAAAATCCGATAAAGGACCATCGATTCGCACACCCATTTGGGACAGCATGGCTTTCATACTTTGGGTTGTAAAGGGTACGGATGCATCGTCTCCTGTGCCTTGCAATCCCACCACCAAACCAAAACCAATTAGCTGATTAGAGCGCTGGGCAGCAACTGCTGCCAAATCTTTCACTCGGTCAGCAAAAGCCGATTGGAGTAAAAATGGCAACACCAAAATGAAGAAAAATG
>Ga0164297_10004843_pt1 | contig 11869 bp, 12 predicted proteins | sample GEODES058metaG_FD_113539 | JGI IMG/M metagenome (GOLD analysis project Ga0164297, IMG submission 113539) | Dystrophic lake water microbial communities from Trout Bog Lake, Wisconsin, USA - GEODES058 metaG | ecosystem: Environmental > Aquatic > Freshwater > Lake | place: USA: Trout Bog Lake... | reverse complement strand
GACCGCTTAGTCTGGATGATACTGGAGTCAGTTGACTGTGTTGTTATAATTGCTCTGAAAGAAAACAGTTGTGAGCGCAAGCGAAACAACAGATGTTCGTAGAACATCTTAAAAGAATGGCATTCCTGATTCTTTAGTCATTTCCATGTTTTTCTTAATAATACTTGCAATGAGCTCACGTTCCTGGCTACTCATATACATAGCATCTTCGTAACTAACACCACCACGCATATACCACGACATTTTAAGCAGTTCTTCTTTTATGGCTCTTGATTCATTATCCATGCGATCCAGTAATGCTACTGTTTCGTCATAGGTTAAGTTCAAGAGCCTGTTGCGAAAAAATTTGAATAATCAAATTCGATTGGAACTACAAACTCTTTTGTGCAACTGGTACAATTGGTTCTTTGCGGCACAAGATCGGCTTCGTTGGATAATTCCACCAGTCGTTTTTGTACGTCCCGTATAATCGAACCTTCTGCGTTGTTGTAAAAATCTTTTATGAACTTGCGGTCAGTTACTGATTGCCCGTCAACTTCGATAGACTCAGTGCTGTTTGTTGCAGCTTCTATACTTAAATCTAGTAGCCGCTTCATGCTTTCGTTTACTTGTCTAATACGCTCTTCTTCGGGTATTGCTTGATCACCAATTGCTTTAACTAATCTGGTTTCTTCAAAGTTTACTGTATTTGTTTTATTGATTTCTGTAAATTTTTGTGGTTTGAGTATTATTTTGAGATTGTGTGTTGTGACCGGATTGGTATAGTCTGGTTTTGGGGTATTGGCCAATAATAATCTTAAATCGAGTGCAAAGTTATTTTCTGCTTGGCAGTGCGGGCAATTGACATCTAGATCCATATCGTGTCCGTAACTGGCAACTCTGATGGCAATCAAAGTGGTATCTACATCAATACTGGGCATGCTCCAGGGATCAACGATGTTGGGACAACAACTTTTAATGACTTCTACTACACCGGTCCCGCTCATTAATGCATCGGGAGTTCTTAGTGTGATCTCGTCTCTAGCAGTCATTGGGTATACCGGAATTTCCTCATTTATAGGGAGATCTAGTGACCCTGGTGGCCAATACTTTCCGTTTGATGGCAATTTTAAATAAATTGCAGGTTGTCTAAAATATTTAGACAGTGGGTTACTTGGTTGTGGTGCAGTATTTTCCATGTTTTTTGATCCGATAAATAATGTTGATAGTAATATTTATCGGATCAAACCTTCATGGAAAATATAGATTATAAAACAATGGCAACTGAGATTGCGAAAGCAATCAAAGGTGAGTCCCGCGGCATGGGCTACGATCCTGAAAAAATAAAGGATTTTGAAGAAAGCGCCGAAGATTTTACAAACAGTATTAAGAAATCTAATCCTGGGCTTAAAATGTTCAGGAACATGCTCACTGGCACCGGCGGTAGCTTTGTAGACATCACAGACCACGTCAAGTCATTGAATCGTGCACTTGAAAAAGAAGAAGAACTTATTAAGCAAACTCAGTTTGACAAAACAAAACAATCTGAGATGAATGCTGCTATTGACAATAGAGATAGACTACTAAAGCAAAAAGGTCAAGCAGTACAAGCAGCACTATTTACAAACACTGCAATCTTGGCACAAAAGGTTGGTGGTGTAATATATAGCACTGAAATGGATTTTGCTAAAACAGCAGCCGACTTCCAAAAAGAATTACATAGAAGCACAGACGGTACAAAACTATACGCAGAGTTACAAATAAAAACTATACAAAAGGCTGCTGAAGCAGCAGACAAAATAGGAGAAGTGGCGACAGAGGTTGGTGAAATGGTCTCAGCCGTTGGTCTTGTGGTTAAACGATTTAAATACCTATACTTTATTATTGGCGGTATAATGACCTTGCTTGGTGGGGGCACCAAGCTACTAAAAGACGGCACCGAATTGGCAGTAAAAGGACTTGAAGATTTAAATGGTCAAGTAGAAGGTTTAAGAATTGGGTTTAAAGAAATAAATTCTGCAGGCATTACCCTAGCCGGCGGAATGGATCAGCTTAACCGCAATGCAATAGAATTTGGATTAATGCCTGAACGATTTGCCAAGGGTCTAGAAGGTGCCAAAGACGACATTAAAAATCTTGGCATGAGCACCAGCAACGCAACACAAAAAATTGCCAGTCTGGGTCATGCTCTAGACCAGGGCGGAGTCACTGCTTCGTTGTATAAACTAGGATACAGTTTTGAAGATCAAATTGGTGTGCTCACTGGTGCAATGGCACAAATGCAAATAGCTGGAACGTTACGTTCTGCGTCTGATAAACAGATCGCTGATCAAACTCTTAACTATGGCAAAAGTTTAAAAATTATTGAACAGATAACTGGTAAGAATGCCAAAGAACAATTGGCTAGAGCAAAGACTGCCGCTGCTGAAGCAGCAATTTTTGGCCAACTAAATCCGCAACAACGCAAAGCATTCATGAATGCGATGGCAACAGTTCCTGAGGAAATGAAAGATATTGTTGTTAAAGGTTTTGCGGCAAAGCTACATACCGGCAGCGTATTCTTCACAGAAGCCGCAGATGCAATATATGCACAAACCAATCCAGCAATTTTGGGATTAGTGGAAGGGATCGGACGAGTGGCAATGTCGGGTGTAGATGATTTAAAGCAAACATCTAGAGACGTTGGATCAATGATGGAGACTGTTTACAAAGGCAATGAACGTGCAAGCCAGCAGTACGGGGATATGGCGTTTGCAGGGGCTGTTGGGCATCAGGCAGTGGTAAATTCTTGGTATCAGAAGACATCAAAGATGAATGAATTGGCCATGACTCAGGAAGAAGGACGGGCGAAAGAAATTGCAGTGGCAGTTGAAGCAACAACACATAATTTGTCTAAATTAGATAATGCTGTATTAGCATCTGAAACGGCAATGAAAAATTCGGCAATTGCTACTGCTGCTTCTGCGGATACGTTAGCATCGCATATAATCAATACAATGAACACAACTGCTACCCCGGTTGCGTCGTTGAAAGATGCAGCCCTAGCATCAAGTAGTGCACTAATGCAGTTTGCAGCACGACTAGATTTAATAAGTCCGGAAAAAGCACAAACCGGCAACTGGTGGGATGATTGGGGTAAAAATACGGCCATAGCGGCGGCAGGTGGTGCGATGTTTGCAGGTGGCACTGCGCTAAGTGGAACTGGCATAGGGGCAGTGATTGGAACGCCTTTAGCATATAGTGGGCTTGGATTGATGGCGTACGGTGTCGGAAAAGGCACAGAAAGAACCCTTAGTACAAATGTATTTGGTAAACAAGGTGCTGGCGGTGCAACTCAAACTACTGGCGCCGCAGGTTCTAAAATTGCATTGAACTTTAGCCATACCAGACCCGGCGATACTGGTGACGAAGCGCATTGGGCACAAATGCCAGGTGGCACTAAAGAAAAATTCATGAATTTGTTGGCCGAGGCCGGTGTAACAAATGCAACTATTCTAAGTTCGTATCGCAGTGCACAAGAACAAGCTGAATTAAGTACGTCGCATCCCAAAGCCGGACCAGGGCTAAGTGCACACAATCAAGGAAACGGTATTGACGTTGACCCTGGAACTTATCAGATTTTAAGAACAAGACCAGACTTGGCAGCCAAATATAAAGTCAAGTTCTTAGAAACCGATCCCAACCATCTTGAGTTTTACAAAAACGGTGGATACATTCCCGGCGGCAAGCGCGGTATCGTGGGCGACGGCGGTATGGAAATGGTTGAAGGCCCGGCGCATGTTACCAGTGTAGACAATTCCATGGCAGTGTTCAAGAAGATGGCCGAGAACATAGAAAAACTGGTGTTGATAACCAAAAATGACACACGACTGGATGATATACTGACCGAACTTGAATCACAGTCAAGAAGCAATCAAAAGATATTGACAGCTGTCAGCTAACGGTAAATATAGCATTAGCGAGAACACAATATGGCCGGCTGGAAAAAGTATTTTAAAACAAGCAACTTACCAAGTAACATAAGTCCTTTGGGTGCTGGCCGTGTTGCTGACCCAGGCTACAGAAACTACCAAAGCCAGTTACCCGAAGTGTATACTGGACAACCAAACCGTATTGAGCGTTACAACCAGTACGAACAAATGGACATGGATTCGGAAGTGAACGCGGCCCTGGATATCTTGGCCGAGTTTTGCACACAAAAGAACCTAGAGAATCATACTGCATTCACAGTTAAATTCAAAGATACGCCAAGCGACAACGAGGTCAAGATCCTCAAAGAGCAGTTACAACAGTGGGTAGCATTAAATGAATTTAACAAACGGATATTCAAAATTGTACGTAACGTGTTTAAGTACGGCGATCAGGTTTTTATTCGTGATCCAGAAAATTTTAAACTCATGTGGACTGAGATGTCTAAGGTTACAAAGGTTATTGTTAACGAAGGCGAAGGAAAAAAGCCTGAACAGTATTTGATCAAGGACCTAAATCCCAACTTTCAAAACTTAACAGTGACCGCAGTGGCCACAACTGACACTTACATGAACCATCCGCAAACTGGCGGACCCAGCGGCAGTTACACACAACCACAAGCACCCTACGGTGGCGGAAGCCGATTCCAACATGCTCAAAACGAAGCTGTAATCAATGCCGAACATGTGATGCACATCAGCTTGACTGAGGGCCTAGATGTGTATTGGCCATTTGGTAACAGTGTGCTAGAAAACATCTTTAAGGTGTTCAAACAGAAAGAGTTACTGGAAGACTCGATCATTATCTATCGTGTACAACGTGCACCGGAACGTAGAATATTCAAAATTGACGTGGGCAACATGCCATCGCACATGGCCATGGCATTTGTGGAACGCATCAAGAACGAGATACATCAGCGTAGAATTCCCACACAGACCGGTAATGGCCAAACCAACATGATGGATACTACTTATAATCCATTGAGTCAAAACGAAGATTACTTTTTTCCTACTGGTGCTGACGGACGTGGTTCAAGCGTGGACGTACTACCTGGTGGACAGAATCTAGGCGAGATTACAGACTTACGTTTCTTTACTAATAAACTATTCCGTGGCCTACGTATTCCCTCTAGCTATTTGCCTACCACTGCCGAAGACGGTAGCCAAGCATACACAGATGGTAGAGTGGGCACTGCCTTGATACAAGAGTGGCGCTTTAATCAGTATTGCCAGCGACTACAGGCCATGATAGCCGACAAACTAGACAGTGAATTCAAACTGTTTATGCGCTGGAGAGGCTTCAACATTGACGGAAGTCTGTTTGATTTAACATTCAATGAGCCACAAAACTTTGCACAATATCGCCAGGCCGATATTGATGCTGCCCGTATTCAGAACTACACTGCACTAGAGCAAGTGCCCTATTTGAGCAAGCGATTCCTAATGAAACGCTACTTGGGCATGACCGAACAAGAGATCAGCGAGAACGAAACCGCATGGGCCGAAGAGCGTGGCGACATTGACAATGCTCCAGCAGACGCACCCAATGTACGTAGTGCTGGTATCAGCCCCGGCGGAGTACAGAGTGATCTAGAAGGCCTAGGACCAGAACCCACAGCAGCCGGTCCTGCTGGCGGACCTGACATGGCTGGTGCCACTGCCAGCCCAGGTGCAGGAACACCAGGCGCAGCTCCTGCCCCGGCACTATAATCGTCAAAAGGGTTAAATAGTTTATATGAACGTGTTTGAATTATTTGACCCTGCACCCAAGGGCTACTACAACGAAAAAGACGACAATACCACGCTTAAAATGGATGATAGTCGTAAAACTCGCTTGACTCTAGCACACCTAAATCAGTTGCGCCAGTCACACGATGTGCGTAAACTCGAACACGAAAAGAAGCTGGAAGCAATTTCCAAGCAGTATGCACCTGCTCCCGAAGCTGGCGGAGTTGGTGGCGGCCTAGGCGGATTATAATTTATCTGTCAAAAATCCTTAAAAAACCCCCATTTAACGCAGAAATATACGTACTTTAGTAAATAACTTTACAAAAGCCATTTTATTAAAGGAATTATAATGAACAAGTTTGAAAAACTAATTGAATACATCATCAATGATGAAGACGACAAAGCTCGCGCATTGTTTCACGACATCGTTGTAGAAAAATCACGCGACATCTATGAGTCAATCATGGACGAAGAGCAAATGGGCGAAAACGTTCACGGTGGTGAAGTTGAAGACCTAAGCGACGAGATCGACGGCGAAGAAGCGCACATGGAAAGCGACGAAGAGTTTGACATGGATGCTGACGACGAAGTCGGTGATGACATGGGCGGAGACGAAGGTCACGAAGACGACTTTGGTGGCGACGAGTTCGGCGGTGACGACGATATGGGCGCAGAACCAGAAGGTAGCGAAATTGAAATGAACATCGACGCAAAACTAGACGAGTTGCTAGCCAAGTTTGACGAGATCATGGGCAACGACCAAATGGGTGGCGAAGAACATGGTGAAGAAGAAATGGGCGACGAAGAGCCATCATTTGGCGGTGAAGAAGAAATGGACGCAGAGCCAGAAATGATGGAAGGCGAGCAACCTGAGTGGTTAAAGAAAGGTTCTGGTAAATCAGGATCTGGATCAGCAGCAAGTGGTAAGTCTGGTAGTGCTAAAATGGAAGCAGCAAAAGCTGGTTCAGCAGTAAGCGGCAAGAGTGGATCTGCTAAGTCTGGCACATCAGGCAAAAGCGGATCGGGCAAAATGGAAAGCCGTAAAGGTACTGCAGAATTGATGCGTGAATACGTTGACAAGATTCAAGACATGAATCTAACTGGCGACGCAGAAGGCACAATCGTTGGTGCTAACACTGGCGCTAAAGACAAAGCTTCTATCAACAAGAAGTCAACATCTTTAGACAAAGGCCCAGATTTTGGTGGCACAAGTCAGAACATTATTACCAAGAAAGGTAATACAAACGAAGTTCCTGATGGCAAACCAGTTCCAAAAGCCAACAACGAGTACACAAAAGGCCAAGGCCAATTGATCGGTAAAGTTGGTAATACAGCAGGCGGCGACAAGAAATTGTCAAGTGCTCCTGGCAATGGTCATGGTGCTGAGAAGAACGGCGACAAAGAGACTGGTAAAGTAGTTGGTAGCAACCAAAGCGGTAAGCCAACTGTTAACAAGAAGCCAATCGAAGGCGCAGCAGGTCAGCCAACAGGCAAGAAGCAATAAGATAGGGCAATAAAATGGCTTTGTACCTACGTGAGAACTTGACTTTTGACCGTGCCGGAATTCAGATTATTGCTGAAGACAAGGCAGACGGGAAAGGAAAGAATCTCTATATGAAAGGGATATTCATCGAGGGAGGCGTGAAGAACGCTAACCAACGTGTTTATCCCGTTCACGAAATCGAAAAAGCTGTGAACTCTATCAACGAACAAATCAAAGGCGGCTACTCTGTACTAGGAGAAGTTGACCATCCAGACGATTTAAAGATTAACCTAGACCGTGTTAGTCACATGATTGAAAGCATGTGGATGGACGGTCCTGCAGGTTTCGGCAAATTAAAAATATTACCAACCCCCATGGGACAATTAGTTGAGGCCATGATTACGTCAAACGTAAAATTGGGAGTTAGCTCACGTGGATCAGGTAATGTCAATGAAGGAAGTGGACACGTTAGTGATTTTGAAATCATTACCGTTGACATTGTGGCACAACCCAGTGCCCCCCACGCTTATCCAAAGGCAATTTACGAATCGCTAATGAACTATCGTGGTGGTAGTAAGGTATTTGAACTGGCATCTGAAGCCAGTCAAGATCAACGAGTACAAAAGTACCTGAAAGAATCCCTAACCGGATTTATTAAGGAATTAAAACTATGACAATAGCCTACGTGTACAAATGGACACACTTGCCAACTATGATGTGGTATGTTGGTTCCCGTACTGCAAAAAATTGTCATCCCAATGATGGATATATTTGTACTAGTAAATCTGTAAAGCCGATGATATTAGAATCTAGAAGTGAGTGGAAACGTGAAATAATTGATACAGGGTCAATTAAAGAAATGATTGATCTTGAAACAGAAATTTTACAAACAGTTAATGCAAAAAACGATACTAGAAGTTTTAATAAACATAACGGCGATGGTAAATTTAGTGTCGCAGGTAAAAAGATAGGTCCGCAAAGTGAGCAACATAAAGCAAACTTAAGTGCATCTAAAAAAGGACGTGTGGCATGGAATAAGGGATTGTCTGGAGATGCAAGATGCAAAAGATCAGACAACGCAAAAAGAGCAATTAGTTTAGCTCGTACTGGGACTAAATGGGACGAGAACACTAAAGCAAAAATTTCTCTTACTGAAAAGAGAACAAAACAATCGATTAAGTTTGAAATAAACAAAAATCAAAATATAAAAGGAGAATCCATATGTTAGATGCAATTCGACCATTGTTGGATAACGGAATTATAAACGAAGACACACGTGTTGCTATTGCTGAAGCCTGGGAAGCCAGAATCGCTGAAGCAAAAGAGCAAGCACGTGCTGAGCTACGCGAAGAATTCGCACAACGTTATGCACATGACAAATCAGTTATGGTTGAAGCTCTTGACAAAATGGTAACCGAGTCTCTCACTGCTGAACTCTCTGAGTTTGCAGACGAAAAAAGACAATTAGCAGAAGACCGTGTGAACTTTAGACGTCACATGGTAGAAAGCGCGACAAAGTTTAACAATTTCATGGTAGCAAAACTATCAGAAGAAATTCGCGAACTACGTCAAGATCGTGCAATGCATGAGGGTGCTATTAGCAAACTTGAAGCATTTACAATCCGTGCGTTGGCAGAAGAAATTAAAGAGTTTGAAGCAGACAAGAAAGCCGTAGTGGAAACTAAGGTTCGTTTGGTTGCTGAAGGTAAAGCCAAATTGGCTGAACTACAAACCAAGTTCGTTGCTCAATCTGCTACTGCTGTTAAAGAGGCTATTACCAGTTCGTTAGAGTCAGAGTTGACTCAACTAAGAGAAGACATTCAAATTGCTCGCGAGAACATGTTTGGACGTCGTTTATTCGAAGCATTCGCAAGCGAGTTTGCTGGCACTCACCTAAATGAGAACAAGCAGATCCGTCAGTTACAAGGTACAGTTACCAAGTTGACTGAGAAGTTGTCAGAAGCAGTTCAGGCAATTGAAGAGAAGAATGTGATAGTTGAATCAAAGGAACGTGAAGTTCGTATTATCAAGGAATCAGCAGAGCGCAAGGAACGTCTTGCAGAAATGTTGAAGCCTTTGAACAAGGAGAAAGCTGCAATCATGCGTGATCTTCTTGAAAGTGTACAGACCAGCAAATTGCAGTCTGCATACGAAAAGTATCTACCAGCAGTGCTGAACAACACTCCTGCTAGTGCTCCGGTTGTAAAACCAGCAGTACTAACAGAAAGTCGCTCAGTGGCAACTGGTGATAAAACTGCTAAAACTGCCGTTGAATCTACACAAGCAGATGACGTAATGTCAAATGTTTATGAGATGAAGCGTTTAGCAGGGCTTAATTAAACCCTAAAAGGAAAAGGAAAGAGAAAATGACACAAGCATTATTAGAAAGCCGTTGGGGCGAGACTAAAGAAGCCTTGCTAGAAGGCCTAAATGGTTCTAAGCGCACCACAATGGGCGTTATTCTAGAAAACACTCGCAAGATGTTGGCAGAAAACGCTACAGCAGGTTCAACACAAGCAGGTAACGTAGCTACACTTAACCGTGTTATTCTACCAGTTATCCGTCGTGTTATGCCTACAGTTATCGCTAACGAAATCGTTGGTGTACAACCAATGACAGGTCCAGTTGCTCAGATTCATACACTACGTGTACGTTATGCTGACTCTGTAAGCGATGGTTCACCATACGCAACATCAGCTAACGCTGGTGACGAGGCATTAAGCCCATTCAAGATTGCAGTTGCTTATTCTGGTTCTAACACAACTGGTCAAGCTACATCTACTGCTGCTCTTGAAGGTATTGCTGGTAACAGAATCAATGTTCAAATCTTGAAACAAGTTGTTGAGGCTAAAACTCGCAAATTGTCAGCTCGTTGGACATTTGAAGCCGCTCAAGACGCACAATCTATGCACGGCTTAGATGTTGAAGCAGAAATCATGGCTGCTTTGGCTCAAGAAATCACAGTTGAAATTGACCAAGAAATTCTTGGTTCACTACGTGCACTAGCAGCTACTGACTACACATTTGACCAGTCAGCAGTTTCGGGTACTGCAACATTCGTTGGTGATGAACACGCTGCTCTAGCTGTTCTAATCAATAGAACTGCAAACTTGATCGCTCAACGTACACGTCGTGGCGCAGGTAACTGGGCAGTTGTATCACCAGCAAGTTTGACAGTGTTGCAATCTGCAACAACTTCAGCTTTTGCTCGTACAACAGAAGGTACATTCGAAGCACCTACAAACACCAAGTTTGTTGGTACATTGAACGGCGCAATGAAGATTTATGTAGACGGTTATGCAAACGACAGCCAAGCAGTATTGGTTGGATACAAAGGTTCTAGCGAAGCTGATGCAGCTGCGTTCTATTGCCCATATATCCCATTAATGAGTTCTGGTGTTGTTCTAGATCCAATGACATTCGAACCAGTAGTTTCGTTTATGACACGTTACGGCTATGTTGAGTTAACAAACACAGCATCGTCTCTAGGTAACGCTGGTGACTACGTAGGGGAAATAGCCGTTGCAAACTTGAGCTTCCAGTAAGCAAAAGGCAACGTGTTTCGATACGTTTGAAAAAAATAAAAACCCACTTCGGTGGGTTTTTTATTGTCTATATTTTTTTAAGTGGGTGAGATTGCACTATATCATAAATAATTATATGAAACCTTATACATATTTGATTAAACATAAGCCAAGTGGCAAAGTATATTATGGTGTGCGTACCGCGAATAAATTACTACCACACGAGGATTTATGGAATAGATATTTTACTAGTAGCCCTACTATACAAAATCTACTAGAAGAAAATGGCAAAGATAGTTTTGATGTTGAAATACGAAAAATATTTGATACCAAAGAACAAGCAGTTCGTTGGGAAACTAAAGTCCTACAACGTTGTAAAGTATTGCACGATTCAAGATGGATCAACCAAAATATTTCAGGGTATATTATTCCTACAAAAGAATCTAATAGAAAAATAAGTGACTTTCATAAAGGCAAACCTAAGACTAAAGAACATATTGAAAAAATAAGATTAAGTAATATAGGAAAAAATAAAGGAAAGAAAGCAACAGAAGAACATAAAAGAAAAAATTCCGAAACTAAAAAAGGATCAAATAATCCTAGATACGGCTTAGAAGTTACTGATATAACACGTAAAAAGATTAGCGAAGCCAATAAAGGTAAAGTTCCTATCAATAAAGGAAAGCCGATGAGTGAGGAACAAAAAGCAAAGATAAAAGCTACCATAATGGCAAAGAAAATGGTAAAGCCATAAATACTATAAACGTTTTTTAAGGAAACCGAAATGACATACGCAATTTATAAAGCAGGCACACAGAAAGTAGTTGCCGCGGTATCATATACAAATACAGTAACTCCAGCACCAGTAGCAGCAGCAACGTACATCAATACTCCAGTATCAGCAGTAGCTGGTGTTGCAAGCAAAAAAGGTGCTAACAGTGATAACGGTACCACTGTGGCCGGTGTTGCAGTTGGCATACACACTATTAGATAACAGTTATGACGACCAAACCGCATAACCCTCCTGCACCTACAACTGTTGCTAGACCAAAGAAGTCTCCAGCAACACAACCACCTGCAGTTGCTAAGAAAAAATAAGGATCACAATGACCACACGAGCACAACCAGTACCAGTAGCAGTAAAACCCAAGACCCCTGCAGTGGTAGCACCAGTGGCCGCCATTGCT
>Ga0164297_10004838_pt1 | contig 11880 bp, 11 predicted proteins | sample GEODES058metaG_FD_113539 | JGI IMG/M metagenome (GOLD analysis project Ga0164297, IMG submission 113539) | Dystrophic lake water microbial communities from Trout Bog Lake, Wisconsin, USA - GEODES058 metaG | ecosystem: Environmental > Aquatic > Freshwater > Lake | place: USA: Trout Bog Lake... | reverse complement strand
TACCGCCGTCACCGGCACAGACCTCGCCACCCCCGGCGGGGCCGAGGCCGCCCTCCTCGCCATCCAGGGTAAATCAGAGCTGGCAGCGCAGTTGCAAACCCAACTGGCCAATATCGCCAGCGCCGCCCAGCAGGAGCGCGACCGGGAAGCCGATGCCCAGCGCCAGGCCGATGCGGACCTGATGAAGGCCACCCTCGCCAGCCAGGCGTATGCCCGCGCCACCGAAGTCGCCCTCGCCAAAGGCGGCAGCAAACTCGCCTGGGGCGCGCCGGTACTCTCCGCCATCATCCTGTGCGCCTTTGGCGGCATGTTGTGGCTGGTGCTCACCCGCACCATTCCGGAAAACTCCACCGCTTTGGCCAACGTGCTGCTCGGCACCTTGGCGGCGATGGCAACCCAGGTCGCCAATTTCTGGCTCGGCAGTTCCAACGGCTCGGCCAGCAAAAACGAGATGCTGGCAAGCGCGCAAGCAGCGTTGGCCAACTCGGTCCCGGCCCCCAATCAAGGAGCTACGCCATGACGCTAGCCCCCCTGTTCGCCGTGCTGGTGCATCTCGGCGTCTGCACCCCGATGCACATCAAAGCGCCAGATCGCACGGTCACGGTGCTGGTTTGCGGCTACGCGGACCATAAAACGCCGGTTGCGCCACCACCAAAACTGCATTTTTAGCCCCCTTCTACCCGCGCGGCTTCGGTGCGAAGATCGTCGTAACGAAGACCGCGAGGGAACCCAAACATGCAACGTCGCCATTTCATCGCTGGCGCCACGGCGCTCGCCATGCCGTCAATCGCGCGCGCCGAAGCCAGCCGGGTGCTGAAATTCATCCCCCAATCCGATGTCACCGTGGTCGATCCGATCTGGACCACCGCCTACAACACCCGCAACCACGCTTTCATGGTGTTCGACACGCTGTTCGGCATGGACAGTTCCTACCGGTTCCAGCCGCAAATGCTCGCAGGCTTTACCACCGATGCGGACGGCAAACTGTGGCGGCTGACCTTGCGCACCGGCATGCGCTTCCACGACGGCAGCCCGGTGCTGGCGCGCGACTGTGTGGCCAGCATCCGCCGCTGGGCCGCCCGTGATGCGCTCGGCGCCACCCTCATGGCCGCCACCGCCGAACTCTCCGCGCCGGATGACCGGGTGATCCAGTTCCGCCTCACCAAACCGTTCCCGCTGCTGCCGATGGCGCTTGGCAAAACGTCAACCCCGATGTGCGCGATGATGCCGGAACGATTGGCACTGACCGACCCGTTCAAGCAAATCACCGAAATGGTTGGCAGCGGACCGTTCCGCTTCAAGTCCGATGAACGCGTCTCCGGTGCGCGCGGCGTCTATGAACGCTTCGCCGACTACCGCCCGCGTGAAACCGGCACCCTCGGCTGGACGGATGGGCCGAAGATCGCGCGGTTCGACCGGGTGGAATGGGTCGTCATCCCCGATGACGGTACCGCCGCCGCTGCCCTGCAATCCGGCGAGGTCGATTGGTGGGAACTCCCGCCGGCAGATCTGGTGCCCACCCTCAAGCGCAATGGTAAAATCCGCGTCGATATCAAAGACCCGACCGGGGTGATCGGCTTCCTGCGCTTCAACTGCCTGCTCCCTCCGTTCGACAATCCCGCCATCCGCCGCGCGTTGGTCGGCGCGGTGGATCAGGCGGACTACATGACCGCCATTGCCGGCGCCGACCCCGCCAACTGGCGCACCGGCGTCGGGATTTTCTGCCCCGGCACCGCGATGGCCTCCGATGCCGGCATGGCCGCGCTCACCGGCAAGCGAGACCTCAAAGCCGTAGCCGCCGCCATCAAGACCGCCGGCTACGCCGACGAAAAAGTGGCGCTGATGGTGGCCACGGACACCAATTACCGCAAAGCCATGGGCGATGTCGGCGCCGCGATGCTGCGCGAGGTCGGCATGAATGTGGAGTATCAGGCGGTCGATTGGGGCACCATCCTGCGCCGTCGGGAAAATCGCGGCCCGCTCGATAAAGGTGGCTGGTCGGCGGTGTTCACCACCCTGTCCGGGCTCGATATGTCCAACCCCGCCGGCCATTCCTATCGCGGCACCGGGGAGAAAGCCTGGTTCGGCTGGCCCACCGCCCCGGCGTTGGAAACCCTGCGCAACGCCTGGCTGGACGCCAATGATGAAGCCACCCGCAGCAAACTCGGCGCGGAGATCCAACGCCAATGGTTCGTCGATGTGCCGCATATTCCGATCGGCCAATGGTTCCAGCCGGTGGCGTATCGGGATGATCTGGAGGGGATGGTGGATGGGTTTCCGATTTTTTGGAACGTCAAGAGGAAGGGATAGGGTGTTGCTTTGTTTTCAAACAAACAAGCCTTTCGTAACGTCCCTAAACCGGCAAATCCTCAACCTCAGACAGTGCCGCCTCTTCCACCGCGATATGCAGCGCCACCATCGCGTCCAGCACATACAGCAACCGCCGCGCCTCATGTGCTTCGGCGATGGAGGCCTCGGCGCTCAGCAACCCCTCCACCAAAGCCGCGAAGCGATGCGACAGATGGGCGATCTCCTCATGCAACCGCGCCAGCATTGCCAGCGGATCGCGCCCGCCCAGGCGCAGCGCCAGTTCGGGGAACACCAGTCGCTCCTCGTCCGCCTGATGGCTCAGCAGAAAGCCGTTGAGTTCGGCGTTGATCGCCGCCAGATCCGCCGGCGGCATGCTGCCGGTCTCCCCCAACTGGTCCGCCGTGCGGCGCATGCGTTCCAACAGCCCGCGTAGCCGCACATGGTCCGCCACCACCCGGCCCACCGCATCCCGGTCGGTCAGCTTGGCCGGCGCCCGACCGCCGACCAGCACCCGCAACGCATTCAGAATCGCCGCGACGTCGATCACCTCCTGCAACACCGCCCCCGCCACCGGCGGCAGGTAGCCAAAGGCGGCTACCGCCATCGCCAGCGCCGATAGTCCCATCCCCACCAGCACGCATTGCAGCGCAATGAAACGTGCGCGCTGGGCGATGGTGCGGGCTTCCACCACCCGGTCCAGCCGATCTACCAACAGCACCACATCGGCGGCATCGGCCGCCGCTGCCGCCCCGCGCGCCCCCATGGCAATCCCAACGTCGGACGCCGCCAGCGACGGCGCGTCGTTGATGCCATCGCCGACCATAATCGTCGCGGCCTGGGCGCGCTCGCGGCGCAGCACGGCGATCTTGCCAATCGGGTCCAACGCGGCAAACACCGCGTCCAGCCCCAACGTTTCCCCTACCGCCTGCGCCGCGTCCGCCCGGTCGCCAGTGACCATAATAATCCGGCCAATTCCCGCCACGCGCAGCCCACGCACCGCGCGCGCCGCCTCGGGCCGGATGTGGTCGGCCAGCAGCAACGCGCCCGCAACCTCGCCCCGGATCGCCACCCAGGATGCCGATGGCGCCCCCGCCGCCAACCGGGCCGCGGCGCCATCGGCGGGCGGCTGCAACCCCTGCATGGCCAGCAACTCAACCGTGCCAACCGCCACCGCAACCCCGTCCACCGTGCCGGTCAAACCGCCGCCCGGCACTTCCACCACCTGCGATGGCACCCCAAGCGCCAGCCCCGCCGCCTGCGCTGCCGCCACAATCGCCACCGCCGTCACATGGGTGGATTGCTGATCCAGCGACGCTGCCAGCCGCAGCACCTCGTCACGATTAAACCCCGGCAGCACCGCCACCCCAGCCAGGCGTGGCGTCCCCGTGGTCAGGGTGCCGGTCTTGTCGAACAGCACGGTGCCCGCCCGGGCCAGCCGTTCCAGCACCCCGCCGCCCTTCACAATGATGCCACGCTGCGCCGCGCGGGACACGCCGCAGATCAGCGCCACCGGGGCGGCCAAAATCATCGGGCACGGCGTCGCCACCACCAGCACCGCCAAAGCCCGGGTGGGGGAGCCGGTGAGCCACCACGCCAAGCCAGACACCAGCACCGTCAGGCCGAGAAACCATAGCGCCCACCGATCAGCGAGCCGCACCAGCGGCGGTCGTTCGGCTTCCGCCGCGTTCACTAACCGCACCACGGCCGCATAGGTCCCGGCCGCTTCGGTTGTGGTCGCCGTCAACTCAAACGGCCCGCCGGCATTCACCACGCCGCTGCGCACCGCATCGCCGGGCGGGCGGCTCACCGGCAACGGCTCGCCGGTCAGGGCGGCTTCATCGAGCACCGCCGTGCCGCTCGCCACCACGCCATCCACCGGCACCGCCTCACCAGGTTTCACCAGCAGCCGGTCGCCCGGTTGCACGCTGGCGGTGGCGATATCGTGCAGCCCATCGGCCGCAATCCGATGCGCCGAGCGCGGGGTGCGTGACAGCAAGGCGGCGAGTTCCCGCCGCGCCCGCGCCTCTGCCAACTCCTCCAACGCGCCGCCACCGGCAACCATGATGGCAATAATCGCCGCCGTCAGCGCCTCGCCCAACGCCGCCGCGCTAACAATCGCCAGCAACGCGATCAGATCGACGCCGATTTTGCCGTTGCGCAACCCGCGGAGGAAATCCACCGCCACCATCACCGCCTGTGGCACACTGGCCGCCAGCCAGCACGCGGCCACAATTTGCGCCGACGCACCAACCGCCCACGCCCCGGCTCCCGCCAGCAAGCCAACCAAGGCCGCCAACAACAACCAGCGACGGAGATGGCGCTGCGCGATCATCGGCCCTTACCCAAATGTCGCCGCATCGGCGCGGACGGCAGCAGCTTACTTCAGGGTACCGAGATAACCAATCAAATCGCGCCGCTTCTGATCGTCCTTCAACCCGCCATACGCCATCTTGGTACCGGGTACGACCCCGCGCGGATTGGCCAGATAGCGGTCGAGCGTTGCCGCGTCCCAGGTCAGGTTGGCGCCCTTGTTGCCGTCGGAATAATTATACCCCTCCACCGACCCGCTCTTGCGGCCGGCAATGCCGAACAGCGTCGGGCCAATGCGGTTGCGACCGGGGGCCACCTCGTGACAGATCGAACAAATCTGCTTGAACACGGTCTTGCCGGCATCGGCGTCCTGCGCCCGCGCAGCAACGGGTACCATCAACCCGGCGACCACCACCAGGCTCAGAGTGAATGCGGATCGAGACACGGCGGCGCTCCTCCGGTCGTGGAATGTTTCGCTGTGGCCTATCATTTCGCAATCCCCAGTCTGGCGCGCAGGATTTCGCCCACCAACACCGAAGTCGGCTCCTGAATTTCCATATCGGCCACCGAATCGGCCACCGCATCCTCGGCAAACTCCGCCGCGTCGAGGTCGTCCACCTTCTGCGCTTCAACCCGCAAGGCGGTCATTACCTCGGTAATCGCGACGTGTTCCTGGAAAATCTCCTCGCGGTTGGCTTTGACCTTGTCTGACATGTCGATCGCCCAGCGCATCTCCGGTGATGCCTTGCCGGACGCCAGCGCCGGCACCAGCGTTAGCGGCGGCAGGATATACTCCACCTCGCGCCGGTGATGCCGCTTGAGCAGATCGAGCGCCTTTTCCGCCGCCACCCCGAGTGGCCCGGCGCGATGGGTGAGCTGGGTAAGCCGGTCAATATCGGAATTATGGCTCAGCAGGATCGACGACGGAATATCCGTCGGTCCCGGCAGGGCCTGCGCCCGCGCCACTCCGCCAGCACCGCCCAGTAAGGCGGTTGAGAGCAGCAGCATTGTGGTCAGCGTCGCACGGATCGGTTGCATCGCAGTACCTCGTTCAAAAATTACAGGGATAGCGGCATCACACCAGCAAAAACCAAAGGCTCAGCCCGCCGCCGCCAAACAGCGCCGCCGCCACCACGGCGAGCAGCAAATACTGCCCGTTGAAGCTGGCGCCGCGACGCCAGAGCAGCGCGCCGCACAGCACAAACACCGCCAGATCAACCAGCCCGTGCGTAATCCAGTGATGCCCGGTCAGCGCCGCCATGCCATCGTTCAACGGCGCCCAAGCATCCTTGAGCCAGGCCAGTGCGGTATTGAAGACCAGCACCACCGCCGCCGCCGCGCCGAAGGCCCCGGCCGCGCCGTCCAGTCGTTCGGCTTGGTTTTGCCTTGGCATCACTCCTGCCCCTGCTTAGTCACCTGCGACATCGCGATTTTGGCGCCGTGGTTCACCACCGCGCCCGCACCCTCAATCGCCAGGCTGTTGAGGATGATCAAACCCGCCACCGCTACCACCATCCGGCGTGCCGCCCGGTCGGACATGAGCGGTCTGGCGCACACCACTGGCAGGTACAGCGCCAGCATGGCCGGAATGAAAAACAGATGTTCCTTGGTCTCCATGAACAGATCATGCGCAAACGGCCATGGCCCGCCCAGGATCAGCGCTTTGTCGGCATAGTAATAATTCACATACCAGTAGCCGCCGAAAATCCACGCCAGCGCAAAACAAGCCGGCACCGCTATCGCCGCCACCCGCATCCGGTGCTGGCTGGCCACCCCGGGGTTCAGCGCCTCCACCAGTACCCACAACGCCGCCATCGTGCCCAGCACGCCAAAGGTCGGATGCAGAAACAGCACGATATCGCTGATATAGGGTTTCAAACTGAGCATGTGCGGCCTTACGCCAGGATGTTGTCGCCACCCCCGCGCATCCGCTGTGGCGGATGCGCGGGGGGCGGATCAGAACGCCAGCCAGGCGAAGGCGTAGACAGTGTTGTTGTTGCTCGCACTGCGGCCGGTCACCCCGTCATACGCCGCCGTACCGCCGTTGTAGCGAACATAGCCGATGTACTGAACGCCGAGCTTCAGATTGGCCAGCGGGGCCGCCCAGGAATCATCCTTACCGAAGGGCACCCAGTCCACCTCAACCACATATGCATCGGTGCCGGGGCGAGCGGTGGCGCTGCCGGTGAACTCACCCGGCGCATACAGCACCGGATTGGCACTGCCCCAGGCCCGCTGATAGTTAAACGTCAGCCCGTAGGTGTTGTTGTACCAATACGATCCATTAATGCGGAACTGATCCAGGGTGTATTTGCTGCCAAAACTGGTGCTGTTGGCCGCGTTGAACGCTGCCGCAGACCCGTTCAGCGCCTGCTGCTCGTGGGTATAAATCGCATCGACGGTGAAGATATGCGTGCCGTTGCCCAGATACTGGTAGCCCGCATCGACCAAAGTGTCGGTGTAGGTGTCATGCCCGAATGATGGATCGGTTTGCCGCACGCCAGAAACCGGACTGACGTTGGACTGCATGAACAGCGCCCCGGCATGGGCGGAGTTGTCACCCCAGTTCCATTCATACGCCGCCCGCAGATATGGGGCCGCGCCCGCCGTGCTGCCGATGGAAAAGTCATTGCCGCCGGCTTTCAGCAGCCACGGACTTTGCGTCTGGTACACACCGGCTTCGAGGTAGAGGCTCTTGTCCCACCAGAGATAGCCGGTATAGCCGATCGAGTTGGTGGCCAGCGCACCGGCAATCATGGTTTGGCCAGCTGGGGTCGGCGCCAGCCCAGGCGCAACATAGGGGTAACCCCATGCATAGGTGGAGTTATACGGGTCCTGCACCGTCGGGTTGTTGTTCAAGGTGAAGCCGATGCGCAACTCCTTGTCCCCCACATCAAACGCGGTGGTGAACGGACGGATGTCGGAGTTGTCCAACTTCCAGCTACTGACATTATTGCCGCCGGTGATCTGCATCATCGCGCCGGAATGATCGCCAATATTGCCGGCAATGAACAGGCTGGCCTGATCGAGGCTGAGGTTGTTATTGGACCGGTAGCCGGCCGCCACCTGATCGGCCGGCACCGCCGAGGCCGAATGGGTGAACGAGCCGAGCGCCATCGCGGAAAGCGGGATTTTGGACCGCAACCCGTCACCGCCGGTTTGCGTGTAGCCGCCAATCTTAAACGCCCGCCCGAGCGGCGTGAGTTGCGGACCGAAACCGCCGATATGGCACGCCGTGCAGGCCTGACCGGTTTGCGCGGCAAAGGCCGGTAGCGCTTGTGCCGCCTGCGGGGCCAATAGGCCCCATGCCGCCACGCCACTCAAAACGCCGAAAATTTTCCTGGTCATCGTTTCCAGATCTCCCACAGTGCCGCATCGGCGCATACGGCGGGCAGGGGGGGGCATGATCTAGATCAAGTGTCGCTCCTGATTTTTGCCTGAATTTTTTAGAAGGGATTTCGCATGATACAGGTTGTTTGAACTTTTGTAGAGTTGCCAGAATCTTAGCGGCTCCTCCCCCGCGTCCGGCGCGGGGCAGTTGCGCCCGGCCACGCTGCGCCTGTAGGGTCCGCCCCCCTGGCGCGGCGCCCTGCCGCACCTGCCATCGCATCGAGGATCGTCTATGATCGACCACCAGATCGGCACCGGCGCCGAGGCCGTCGCCGGCAAGACCGTTTCCGTCCACTACACCGGCTGGCTGTTTGATGAAGCCGCCCCGGACAACAAGGGCCGCAAGTTCGACAGCTCGCGTGACCGGAACGACCCGTTCCAGTTCGCCCTCGGCGCCGGCATGGTCATCGCCGGCTGGGACCAGGGCGTCGCCGGCATGAAGGTTGGCGGCCAGCGCACCCTCATCATCCCGCCGGAACTCGGCTACGGCGCCCGTGGCGCCGGCGGCGTCATCCCGCCGAACGCCACCTTGGTGTTTGACGTCGAACTGCTCGCCGTTCGCTAATCCGCCCCAGCCAGGCGGCAACCCCCAGCGCGTCGCGCGGGGGTTGACCGTCCGGCCGCTTTAGGGGAGCAAGACGCCCCTGAAGCTGAGGAGAGGATGAACGATGGCATATCCGCTGGCTGGCCTGCGCGTGGTGGAAGTGTCCGCCTTCATCGCCGCCCCGCTCGGTGGCATGACCCTGGCGCAGTTAGGCGCCGACGTCATCCGTATCGACCCGATCGGCGGCAATATCGATATCGGCCGCTGGCCACTCGCCCCCAGCGGCACCAGCCTTTACTGGGCCAGCCTCAATAAGGCCAAACGCTCGGTGGCACTGGCCCTCAACACGCCGCAAGGCCAGGAAATCGCCCGCGCTTTGATCTGCGCCCCCGGTGCCGGCGGCGGCAACCTGCTTACCAATCTGCCGGCCTCGGGCTGGATGAGCTACGCCGCTCTGTCCGCCCATCGAGACGATCTGATCATGATGCGGCTGACCGGCACGCCGCAAGGCGGCTCGGCGATCGACTACACCGTCAACTGTGCCAGCGGCTTTCCGCTCGCCACCGGCGCCGGCGATGCCCCGGTAAACCACGTGCTGCCAGCCTGGGATATCGCCGCCGCCCTCTATCTCAGCACCGGCTTTCTGGCCGCCGAACGCGCCCGGCGCGATACCGGCCAGGGCCAGGAAGTAACTCTGGCGCTGTCGGATGTCATGCTGGCCACCGTATCCAACCTTGGCTACGTCGCCGATGTGCAGATCAACGGCGCCGTGCGCCCGCCGCTCGGCAACGACCTCTACGGCGCCTATGGCCGTGATTTCGCCACCGCCGATGGCCGACGGATCATGCTGGCGGCGATTTCCAACCGGCAATGGCGCGCCATCGGCACCGCCACCGGCCTCGCCGAGCGGCTGGCGATGATCGGCCCGATGATGCAGGTCGATCTGAGCCAGGAAGGCGGCCGGTTTGAAGCTCGGCACGCCATTTCCGCCCTGCTGGAGCCCTGGTTCGCCCGCCATACGCTGGCGGAAATCACCATCGCCTTCGCCGGTAGCGGTGTGCTCTGGGGGCCATATCAGGATTTCCGGCAACTGGTGCAGGAAGATCCGCAATGCTCGCTGGCCAACCCGATCTTCGCCACCGTCGATCAGCCCGGCGTCGGCCCCGTCATGGTCAACGCCCAACCGCTCGGCTTTGCCGCCGGCCGCCGCCCACCCACCGCCGCCCCACGCCTGGGTGAGCATACCGAGGCCGTGCTGACCGAGCTTCTCGGCCTGCCGTCGGCGGCGTATGCCAAGTTACATGATGCCGGGGTGGTAGCGGGGCCAGCACAATGAGCGAATTTGATAGCATCCTTCAACTTAGCCGACGTGGCCTGACGCTGGCCGAACAGTTCCTCGCCCAGGCCCGGCACGCCACAGCGGGGCTTGTGCAGCGCGACGGCCGGGTGGACGCCGCCTTGGTCGATACCCACCAGCTCGCCGCGCACGGCTTCGCCTGGCAGGCGACCTATGTCGAAGCCCTGCGGCAAAGCCTGCTCTGGGCCATCGGTCTGCGCGATGCCGGCCGCCTCACCGCGGTGGAAGCGGCCATGCTGCGGCTGGGCTTCGCCGAATTCCTCGCCCAGATCGGCGGCGGCATCCCGATGAGCCAGACCGAAATCGTCCGCCCCGCCGATATCGGCATCAGCGCCGAGGCGACCTGGACCTTTCTGCGCGATCCGGTGCTGGCCGAACTCGGCGCGCCAGACGCTTTGGCGGCAGCCCGCCACACCATCATCGCGGCGGCCACCGTCGGCAATTTCGGCGATGTCGGCCTCGCGGATGAAACCATCGCCGCCATCCGCGACCAGTTCCTGCGCTATGCCGCCAGCGAAATCGCCCCGCACGCGCAGGGCTGGCACCAGCGGGATGAGCTGATCCCGCAGCCGGTGGTGGAGCAACTGGCGGCCATGGGCGTCTTTGGCCTGACCGTCAGCGAAGACCGTGGCGGCGCCGGCTTGGGCAAAATCGCCATGTGCGTCGTCTCGGAAGCGCTGAGCGGTGGCTATATCGGCGTCGGCTCGCTGGGCACGCGCGCCGAAATCGCTGCCGAGTTGATCGGGCTGGCCGGGACGGAGGCGCAAAAGGCGCACTACCTGCCCGCCATCGCCGCCGGCAGCATTCTGCCCACCGCCGTGTTCACCGAACCGAATACCGGCTCGGACCTCGGCAGCCTGCGCACCCGCGCGGTACGCGATGGCGATGTGTACCGGGTTTCCGGCGCCAAAACCTGGATCACCCACGCCGCCCGGTCGGACCTGATGACCATGCTGGTGCGCACCGATCCAGACGCGCCGGGCTACAAGGGTCTGTCGATGCTGCTCGCCCCCAAGCCGCGCGGCACGGACGCCGATCCGTTTCCGGCCGCGGGGATGACCGGCGGCGAAATCCGCGTCCTCGGCTATCGCGGCATGAAGGAATACGAACTCGGCTTCGATAATTTCGAAGTCCCGGTCTCCGGCCTGCTCGGCGGCGTCGAGGGCCAGGGCTTCAAGCAGTTGATGGAAACCTTCGAAAGCGCCCGCATCCAAACCGGCGCCCGCGCCCTCGGCGTGGCACAAAACGCGCTCGAACTGGGCGTCGCCTATGCGATCCAACGCAACCAGTTCAACCGCGCCATCGTCGCATTCCCACGCGTCAGCAATAAGCTGGCCTGGATGGTGGTTGAAACCATGCTGGTGCGCCAGTTGACCTATTTCGCCGCCCACCAGAAAGACAGCGGCCAACGTTGCGACATCGAAGCCGGCATGGCCAAACTCCTGGCCGCCCGGGTCGCCTGGGCAAACGCGGACTGCGCCTTGCAGATCCACGGCGGCAACGGCTACGCGATCGAATACCCGATCAGCCGGGTGCTCTGCGACGCACGCATCCTGTCGATCTTCGAAGGGGCTGCCGAAATCCAGGCCCAGGTCATCGCCCGCGGCCTCCTCGGCCGGCAGAACTAGCCTCCCCGATCAGGCCCGAATCCCTGCCATCCGCGCCATCCTGCGGGAAATGGTGCCGGATGCAGGATTTGAACCCGCGACCTTCGGTTTACAAAACCGCGGGCATAACTTCCGTAGAATTTCTTTGTCCTACGTCATTTAGCCTAAAAACATCTACTTAAGAGAGAATTTGTGACGTCAAAACATTAGAGGTTCCGGTAATTCACGCTTGCCTACGCACGAAATGTCCGGTCATAGTCCGGTTTGAACCGGGCAGTGGGTGTGGATATGGCGAAGAAATTGGTAATTCTGAAGGAAGCGCCGCTCAAAATTACTAAGGTGGTTGTGGATGCCCTCTGGCG
>Ga0164297_10004837_pt1 | contig 11880 bp, 11 predicted proteins | sample GEODES058metaG_FD_113539 | JGI IMG/M metagenome (GOLD analysis project Ga0164297, IMG submission 113539) | Dystrophic lake water microbial communities from Trout Bog Lake, Wisconsin, USA - GEODES058 metaG | ecosystem: Environmental > Aquatic > Freshwater > Lake | place: USA: Trout Bog Lake... | reverse complement strand
TATGGTGTTTTATCTAGAGGACTTTTTGACCCAAGTTGGCAAAACAAAGAAATCGTTAAAGGAGACTTCAGAAGTTATAGCCCTCGCTTTCAAGCTGAAAACGTTGAAAAGAATTTGATAGCATTAAAACCTTTAAAAGAATTAGCTGAAGCAAGGAACTGCTCAATCCCGCAAATCGCTATTGCCTGGGTTCGCTCAAAAGGGGATGACATATTCCCACTCATTGGAAGTAGAAGAGTTGTGACTTTGAATGACTCACTTAAGTCACTTGAGCTTCAATTAAGCGCAGATGAAATAAGAAGGCTTGACGAAGCCTACCCCGAAGGGGTGGCTGCAGGTTCTCGTTACGCCGAGCCTATGATGTCACACCTAGACAGTGAGAAGGGTTAATTAAATTTAGTTGGTTCAAATCTAATCTTGGGTCAAATGCGCAAAAGTGTCTTATTCATTTGCCTGGTGGTATTGGCTATTCAAGCAAACGCTCAGTTTTCCAAATCACCTTGGCCAAAAGAGGTACCCATTCCCAAGATTTCATGGGAGGATTTGAATGGCACTCAGTGGAGCGCAAAGGATGAGGTTGGTAAAGTAGTACTCTTAAACTTCTGGGCAACCTGGTGCGCTCCTTGCCTCATAGAGCTACCAACACTGCAGACTCTTTATGAGATCAGTGATCCTGCTCAAGTGTCTGTGATCAGTATTAATGTTCGACAACAAAAGTCTCAAGTCTTAAATTTCATCTCAAACACTTCATTAACCCTTCCAGTCGTTTTGGACAATAAGGGCGATATTGCAAAAAGCTTTGGCGTAAAAATCTATCCAACCACAGTTCTAATTGACTCTAAGGGGGTTGCTCGGTGGAAAATAGAAGGGGATGTCGACTGGACCGCTCCCCAAGTTAATGAATGGATCAAGTCTCTAAATATTCAGCATACTAGGAGATAATGGAGGGCTTGCAAGCGTTAAATGTTGCTCCTTGGGGAGTTACTTTACCCTCGCTAATCCAAACTGCCTTCGAGGTTTTGAGTATCGGTTACTTTGTTTTTTCTAGCAAGTAACCAAGACTCTCTTAAACGCCGACAGTTCTCTAAATCAATCCGGAGCTCTTTTTATGACCCCCGTTCGTAGAACATTCTTGCAAACTGCATTCAGTGTTTGCGCTTCTCCTTTTTTAAATTCAAGTGCTTTTGCACAAAACAACAATCCTCAAACTGCTTTGCAGGTCAATGCTGAGAGAACTTTTACTCCCACCCCCGGAAGTTGGAGAACCTTTGAGGTTACGACCAGAGTAGAGATCGCACCTCCAAACTCTAATACCCGCGTATGGTTACCAGTGCCTTGTGTTAACTCTTCTTGGCAAACATCACTAGATAATAGTTTCTCAAGCAATGGCGATTCCCTGATGACCTCAGATGGAGGGCAGGGCGTCAAAATGCTTTTGACAGAATTTAAGGCTGGAAATTCAAAGGGCGTAGTTGAACTCACCAGTACCGTCAGAACACAAAATCGTCAGGACTTAACTGGTAATTCTTTAGATTCTTTTGTGCATGAGCCAGCTGATAACTTGGCATATTTCACCCGCTCGACTGAACTTTTACCGACCGATGGTATTGTTCTTAAAACTGCTTTACAGATCACCAAAGGTGTTCACTCAGAGGAGTTAAAAGTTAGAGCAATTTATGACTGGGTCGTTAATAATGCATGGAGAGAGCCTAAGGTTCGTGGTTGCGGTGAAGGCGATATCAAGTTAATGCTTGAGACCGGCAATCTCGGGGGCAAATGTGCAGATATCAATGCACTATTTGTTGGAATGTGCCGCGCGCTCAAAATTCCAGCTCGGGATTTATACGGAATAAGACTAGTGCCTTCCGTATTTGGTTACAAGGAGTTATCAGGCAACCCAAGCAGTCTCAAAGGGGCGCAACACTGCCGAGCAGAGGTTTATTTGCAAAAGCTGGGCTGGGTGGCTATGGACCCAGCAGATGTTGCTAAAGTCATGCGCCAAGAGACCCCTGAATGGATCAAAACCACTGTAAATCCTGTTGTTAAGCCCGTATACCAAACCCTATTTGGCGGCTGGGAGGGCAACTGGCTCGCTTGGAACAGTGCTCATGATGTTAAATTACCAAAAAGCCAGGGTGCAAAGCTTGGCTTCTTGATGTACCCAATCGCAGAAAATAGTGAGGGCAGGTTTGACTCCTACTCGCCAGATACATTTAAGTACCAAATTACAGCAAGAGAGCTGAGCTGAACTGAATTCACTTTCATTAATCTAAAAACCGAGATTCTTTGGGTTTGTTGTTGATCCTCGCTCGAACAGATGCGCCAATGTTCTTCACCTTCATACCAAGCTCTCCGTGTAGGGGCGCATCACGTTGGCAACACGGCAATGTTCAGCAGCTTGCCATAGTTCGTCCATCGTGACCTTCTTTTGGGCCCAAGCATCTCTGAGGGCTTCAAGCGCAACGTCAAACCCAAAGTCGCCCGAAAGCAAAGGCCCTGGTTTGAGGGGTTATGTTCTAATGCAAACGAACCGGTTGAAAGGTCATATCGACCTCAGCCAGCCTAATGAATAATATCGGTCAAATGCTTCTTTAAGATCTTTTAGATTTACCATTTGAATTGTGACATCATCATTTACTCCTAGCATCAGATACTTATTTGGTGTTCTAAGATTGCTGGGCTCATTTATTTCAGTTTTTTGTTGTACTTTAGTGCGCTTTTTTAGGGCGATTCGTCATTTGCCGACTATGCCTTATTAGTCATAGGCAATGACGGTCATTGAAACAATCAATTGGGCATCTGCACGCGCCTAGATATAATAACGATCAATGGGCGGTGCTCATTCAATAGTTTTTATTAATCAACCAACTCAAACAAAGGAACCCAAAAATGTCAATCATCAACACCAAAGTTCAACCTTTCAAAGCGAACGCTTTCCATAACGGCAAGTTCATTGAAGTCACAGAAGCTAGCTTCACAGGTAAATGGTCAGTTTTGATTTTCATGCCAGCAGCTTTCACTTTCAACTGCCCAACAGAAGTTGAAGATGCAGCAGACAACTACGCTGAATTCCAAAAAGTAGGCTCAGAGGTCTACATCATTACTACAGACACTCAGTTCTCACACAAAGTTTGGCATGAGACTTCACCAGCTGTAGGTAAAGCTAAATTCCCACTCATTGGGGACCCAACACACCAATTGACACGCGCTTTTGGTGTTCACATTGAAGAGGAAGGTTTGGCACTTCGCGGAACTTTCATCATCAATCCTGAAGGCGAGATCAAGACAGCTGAAGTTCATGACAACTCTATCGCTAGGGACGTTAAAGAGACACTTCGTAAACTCAAAGCTGCCCAGTACGTTGCTAAGCATCCTGGTGAAGTTTGCCCTGCTAAGTGGAACGAAGGTGCTAAGACATTGACACCTTCATTAGATTTAGTCGGCAAAATCTAAGCAGTCCTTCTGCTCAAAGGGGTTCCTCACATAGGAGCCCCTTTGCTCGGAAATCAACTTTGCATTGTTGCATTGATTATTTAGTACCTCATACTTTCAAGGAAAAGCCATGTTAGAAACCCAAATGAAAACTCAGTTGCAAGCGTATCTTCAAAATTTACGCGCACCTATTCGTCTCATAGCGACATTAGATTCAAGTGAGAAGAGTGCTGAACTCCGGGAGTTATTGGTTGAAATCACAGAACTCTCCGACAAAGTAACTCTTGATGAGTCAGGAAATGATGCAAGAAAACCCTCCTTTGTAATTGCTAAGGAAGGTCAAAGCACAGGCGTTCGTTTTGCAGCAATTCCAATGGGACACGAGTTCACCTCGCTGGTATTAGCGTTACTTTGGACTGGTGGTCACCCCCCCAAAGTTGAGCCAGAGGTTTTAGAGCAGATCAAAGCCTTAGACTCAAAGATGAAGTTTGAGGTTTACATGTCCTTGTCTTGCCACAACTGTCCAGATGTGGTTCAGGCTGCCACTTTGATGTCAATTTACAACCCGAATATTCAAACGACCATCGTTGATGGTGCTCTCAACCAAGCAGAGGTCGACGAGCGACAGGTCATGGCAGTACCTATGGTGTACTTGAACGACCAGGTTTTTGGATCAGGTCGCATGAGTTTGGAGGAGATCATTGGAAAACTCGATACCAAATCGGCAGAGCGAGATGCTATTAAGCTAAACGCGAAAGAGCCCTTTGATGTTTTAATCGTAGGTGGTGGGCCCGCGGGAGCAGCCGCAGCGGTTTATGCGGCCCGCAAAGGCATCAGGGTCGGAGTCGCGGCTGAACGTTTTGGTGGTCAAACCAATGACACTATGGCAATTGAGAACTACATCTCTGTTTTGGAGACCGATGGTCCCAAGTTCGCTGCAGCATTGGAGGCACAGGTTCGTCACTACGGTGTTGATATTATGAATATGCAACGCGTCTCAAGGCTCATACCTCCAAATAAAAGCGGCGACTTTGTTCAAGTTCAAATGGACAACGGTGGAATGCTTAATGCTCGTACAGTTATTCTTTCAACCGGAGCTCGCTGGAAAAATGTTAATGTCCCCGGTGAACAAGAATACAAAAACAAGGGGGTCGCGTATTGTCCTCATTGTGATGGACCGCTTTTTAAGGGCAAGCGAGTCGCAGTGATTGGTGGTGGTAACTCAGGTGTTGAGGCTGCAATTGATTTAGCAGGTGTGGTGGAGCATGTAACACTCTTTGAATACGCCGATGAATTAAAAGCAGACGCGGTTCTTGTTAACAAACTCAAGAGTCTTGGTAATGTAACTATTCACGTTAGCGCTCAAACTACAGAGATAACTGGTGACGGCAAAATTGTCAACGGAATGCGGTTTAAGGACAGAAAAACAAATACTGAACATTCAGTTGAATTAGCCGGTGTCTTTGTACAAATTGGCTTGATCCCTAACACTGAGTTCTTAAAAGGTACGATTGAGCTTAGCAAGTTTGGTGAGATCGTGATCGATGCTAAATGCCACACCAATATAGAGGGCGTTTTTGCTGCAGGGGACGTTACAACTGTTCCCTACAAGCAAATCGTGATTGCTGCAGGGGAGGGCTCTAAGGCAGCACTTAGTGCATTTGATTATTTAATTCGTACACCGGCACCAACGATTGCGCTCAGTAGGGAAGTCAAAGAAACTGCTACTGCATAAGAGCGATAAACAGCAAAGCCTTTATCCAAATAAATGGGCAAATGGCTTTGTATTATCTACGCTCTCATCTCATTTTGAAATATCTCAAGAGCCTTTGCTTTTACTTTGATGAATTTGGGATCACTGACAGATTCAGCTTTTCTGGGTCTTTCAAGATCAAAATCTAACATTGCAGCAATCCTTGTTGGTCGGCGTGTTAGAAGTAGTATCTTATCTGCCAAAAATACCGCGTCCTCCAAGTCATGTGAGACGATTAGCATCGTCACACCTGTTTTGAGATTGGCTTCTTGCAGTTTTTCTCTTATAAACAAGGTCATCTCGAAATCGAGTGCAGAAAAGGGCTCATCTAAAAATAATACCTCTGGATCGGTTGCTAGAGCCCGCATGATTGAGATGGTTTGCTGTTGCCCACCTGATAGCTCATAGGGGTACTGTTTAAGGTTGAATTTGATTTCAAATAAATCTATAAGTGCCTCTACTCTGTCCTTTACTTGGGATGCGCTCATGCCAGATCTCTTTAGAGGGTATGCAATGTTGCTCCAGGCGTTCATCCAAGGAAATAATGCATCCCTGTAGTTTTGAAATACATATCCAATTTTGGTTTCAGTAAGAGTTTTTCCATCAAATAATATTTGACCAGTATCAATTTCCGTAAGTCCTGCAATCATGTTGATCAGGGTGGATTTGCCGCAGCCATTAGGTCCAAAAATAGAGACTATGTCACCTCTTGATATTTTTAGATTGAAGTCTATATATAAAGGTAATCCGGAAAAAGACTTGTTTAAATTGTCAATCAAGACATGCGTCTTACGAGGGCTGGTCAAAGGATTCGAAGCCAAACTTGAAGTGGGGCTTGAGGTGGGGGCATGAATATTAATATTTGACATCGTTATACCTTCCCGCCCCAGTGGATGAGACGGTTTTCTACAAACATAAAAATTAAATTCATTACGTATCCAAGGGCACCTGTTATCAATATGGAGCTGTACATGTCTTTGATATTGAATACTTGTTGGGCATCAATAATTCTGTGCCCAAGACCGCTCTCCGATCCGATAAACATTTCCGCCACGATCACGATGACCAGTGCGAGTGAGATGCCCGTCCTTAGGCCGATAAAGGTTTGGAGCAAGCTCTCCATCAAAAGCACATCTTTAAAGATATGGAAACGGCTGACCCCCATTGTTTTTGCTGCCATAACTCTTGTTTTCTTTGCGTTCATTACACCGTATGCACTGTTAAAAATAATGACAAGTACAGCTGAAAAAGCTGCAATAGCTATTTTGTTGATATCGGTAATTCCAAATATCAACATAAATAGGGGGATCATTGCAGATGATGGGGTTGAGCGGAAAAAATCAATCAAAAATTCAACGCTCTTATAAATAGGGGGAGAGCTCCCAAGTAAGACTCCTAAAGGAACACCCACGAGACTTGCACAAGCGAAGGCATACAAGGTTCTCTGTACGGTTGACCATAAGTCTCCCCAAATTGCACCGCTCACAAACACATGACCCGTATAGACAATAGTTGTCAGTGGAGAGGGCAGCAATGCAGCAGATACCCACTTAGCGGATACTGCGGTCGCCCAAAGTATATATAGGATCACCGGTCCTACCAGAGGTAGTAGACGAATTGTCCATTTAAAACGCATATTAAAAGTTTGTTAATAAAGAGCAGGGAAAATTCAGAAAAGAAAGAAGTCAAATTTTTGAAATTCGAGTTTCTTTCACCTCTAAAACTTAAGGAATTGACATTAAGTTTTTTTGTAAAATAAGGGTAGCGCCAAAACTTGATTTTCAAAAACTTTTCTCTCCGTGAAAACATCAAAAAGTTTTTGTAATGCACGCATGTCACCAGGCTTTACCTCGGAGTGATCGATGTAGCCACTAAGAGGCACTGACTTTGCTAATTCTCCCTCTATTGCTGTATAGCCAGCTAAATATTGGTTGGCTTTCGCTCCTTCTTTGCGAACATACGCTACGCCCTCAGAATACGCGCTGAGGTATTTTGGTATAAGGGCAGCCTTTTCTTTAAGTGTTGTAGATGTTAAAGCGGCTGCACCGCCTATCCAGGGCAAGTTATCTCCGAGTACGTATTTTGTAACGACCCCTGAGGCAAGTATTCGAGAGATTTTTTGTTGAGCACCAATCACCCCAGTTGGCTCTAAGATGTAGGCTGCGTCTACTTGTCCGGCTGCGATTGCAGGAAGAATTTGTGCAAATGGGAGCTCCGTTACCTTTGCATCTTTAGCACCCGCACCTTGCAGAATAGCCTTAGCCAAAATGACATTATTAATCCCAGGTCCGCATGCTACCTTTTTTCCAGATAGTTCTGAGATTTCCTTTACGGATGAATTGATAGGAACAATAATTTCGTCAAGTACGTACTTATCATTTGCAAAGTTCACACATGTAAATTTGATGCTACCTGGCGATTGTGCATCCGCCAGAGCTAAAGCTGTAATTGCCACACCATTTGAGCAGCCATCTATCCTCCCAGCAATCATTGCCTCAACGACTTGGCTAGGACTAGCAAACTTTACTGCCTCAACGTTAACACCGGCCGCTTTGAAGAAGCCCTTCTCTAATGCAGCGTAAAACGGTAAACCTGCGGCAATAGGCCAATAACCGATAAGTAATTTTTTATCTTCAGCTCTGACTAACTGTGAAATACTCGCTGTACTGATTCCAACTCCAAGTCCAACTAATTGTTTGAGGCTTTTACGTTTAGATTGTTTAATTTGATTCATTTGAAGTATGACTATGAAGTTGTTTAGACCTTCAATATGCGCAATTATCAAGCCAACTCCAATTGTTCAATATCATCGAATTCATTGATACTGCTGCACCAATTTGATTTAAATGCGCACGCATTTGAACGTTTAATGGGTAACATACATCAATGCACAGATTTGGTGCCGTGGAATTGGAATATCTAGTATTAGTTTCAGTTGAAAGGATCTCTGAAAAATGAAAATTAAAAATTTTTAATCGAATTTTTTTGTATTAATCCATGGCTTAATACTTGCTCGGATTTATTGGTAGCGAATTTGGGTTTAAATTACTAACCAGTCTTAGAAGAAAATCGCAATACTTTATCTTTTAAAAGTCAAACCACAAAATGAAAAACGATTTAAGTGAACTGGGTTTAATTGATGCTCATTATGCTCTAGTCGAAAAATCTTTTTCTAAAGAGAATTACGTTACAAGTCTCATAGAAAGAATCGATAAAGTTGAACCTGTGATTGGTGTTTTTGCACACTATGATTCTGCTCAGTTACGGCAAGCCTATGCAAAACTAGACTACCAAGATGTTCAAACTCTGCCCCTTTGGGGGGTGCCAGTTGGGGTCAAAGACATTATTGACACCGAGCGACTAAACACTGAGAGAGGATCAGAGGCATTTAAGGGTCGAGTTGCTAAGAGTTCTGCAAGCGTTGTGGAACGAATCCAAAACTTAGGCGGAGTCATTTTAGGTAAAACGGTGACCACTGAGTTTGCTTGGAGGTTTCCTGGAAAAACAAAGAATCCCTGGAACAACACATACACGCCAGGTGGCTCCTCAAGTGGCTCTGCGGCTGGGGTAGCAGCTAAACTAATGCCAGCCGCGTTAGGTACGCAGACCCTTGGCTCTGTTATACGGCCTGCAGCTTATTGCGGAGTTGTGGGATTCAAGCCAAGCTTCGGTGCTATATCCAGAACCGGCGTGTATCCTTTGGCATTGAGTTTGGATCATGTCGGTGTTTTTACAAGAAGTGTTGCTGATGCTGCATATCTTGCCTCCTCACTTTTTCATAATGATGGTTTAGATTTACCCCACTTAAACACAAAACCAATTTCTTCTTCACCCGATTGGCGTAACTGGGCAAAGGAGAGTTCCAAACTAAGCAAACCATTGAAAATTGGATTCCTGAGAACTTCCAAATGGAATTTGGTAAGTACAGAGCAGCAACTCCTTATGGATAAGGTTGCTGAGTTATTAAATGACTCTGGAGCACATGTTCGAGAAGTTGAGCTACCTGAACCATTTGATTCAATTTGGGCAACTGCGGAACTCATACAGTATGCTGAGGCAGGACAAATTAATGAATCACTAGCTAAAGAAAATCCTTCAAAGATTTCGGCTGTCACCCAAGCACTAGTTCTAAAAGGTTTAAATATAACGATGGTTGATTACGTAAAGGCACGGCGTATTCAGCAAGAGTTGATCGCAGAGTTCTCCATATTTATGAAAGGTTTTGACGCTTTGTTAACGATGCCCGCAACAGGAGAGGCACCTCACGGTTTGAATGACACTGGCAACGCTGTGTTTTGTACTCCCTTTACTTTGCTGGGGTCTCCGGCTATTACATTACCTGCTGGATGGTCTTCTAATGGACTACCCCTTGGTATTCAGTTGGTGAGTGATTGGGGTAGGGATGATGAGTTGCTTAAAATTGCAGCTTACGTAGAGACTCAACTTGCTAGCATTTATAGTCATCGTAAAATTCAACTTTCCAATCAGGTGAATATATGACGTGGTCCATACTAGCTAAGGATTCGAACGGAACATTTGGAATTGCGATTGCAAGTCGTTTTTTTGCAGTAGGGTCACTTAGTATCCATGTTAGCCCATTAATGGGCTGCTTATCTACTCAGGCATTGATGAATCCCCTTTACGGGACTCAGGGGCTTGAATTAATCAACCAAGGTATCGACGCAGAAAATGTTGTTCAAAAACTTTTAAGTAATGATATTGGACGAGAACAACGACAACTGCATGTGCTGACGGCAAACGGTGAAAGCTATGCATTTACGGGTGATGAATGTGTTGATTGGTGTGGACATATAAGCGTTCCAAACATCAGTCTTGCTGGAAACATGTTAGCAGGTGCGGTCGTATTAGACCGCACGTTAGAGGTTTTTCAGGAATCAGAAGGACTCCCTCTTGCTAAAAGGCTTATCCTTGCTATGAGCGCTGGTGAAAGCGTTGGTGGTGATAAGAGAGGTAAACAGTCAGCAGCAGTTCTAATTCATAATGACCAACCCTATCCGCAATTGAGCCTTCGGGTTGATGATCATGAAGAGCCCATAGAGGAGCTTAAACGACTTTACAACAAAAGTTTGGAGAGGTATCAGCCCTTTATTGCATGTTTAGCGAGCACCCAAAATCCAAGCGGAATTATTGATAGATCAGTAATTGAAAATGCAATTACTGAATTTAACAATTCAAATTCATTATTGCCTATATTATCTTAAGCTTCATAACGTTTGTTTTTTTTCGCTTAGATTAAAGATCAATCCTGAAGTCTAAGTTGTAGTTAGAGTCGTTGGCCTATTTCTTCTTCTGGGGTGGCTCGATCTTTAAGATTGTTCCGTTTTCCAGTGTGATTGAGTTTGCAAAAAGTAAATCTACTGTCTTTGACTTGATGCCTTGGGCAATGATTTTTTGCTCAATCTTTACAGATTTACAGAGCTCTACCCAGTTATGGGGAGGAAAATGGACTTGATGTTCGTTGTCCAAAAGAAGTCCATCAACATCACTATGGGCGTTGAATAGTATATTGGTTATTTTTCCAGAAACAGATAGAAGTTTTTTGGGGTCCACAAAAGAGGATTTTTCTTCTTCCTTGCTGTGTGAAATTTCATGCTCATGGTCACCGGGAGTACTTACGTGCGGGTTTGGATGTAATTCATTATGCATTTAATTTTCCTAGATTTTTTTATCATCAATTTATGGATCAACTGAAATTTATAGCGAAACTGCTAATCACCTATGATCGTTTGTTAGATTGTTTCTAACAGTTTGCCAGGAAACATACACAAAAAAATCTTATTTATTCTTTTATGATAGAGCGTGCAAATATATGAAATTTAGATTTCGGTAATTTTGACGAACAAAGTGAGGTATTGAATATTGTGGATTCAGTTACCTTTAATAAGTCCTGATATAAATAATCAACAGAATTTTGCAAAGCAAATTTGTTTTCTTGATTTTTAATGCTATCCAATAACATTAACTGTTGAGCAGTTTCAGTTTTTATTGCCTCTTCAGATAAATATTTAATTTGTTCTTCAAAACAAATGAACTCGACGGTATGAAAAGAAAACGAATAGTTAGTCGCTGGGATGGTTGTTGTTTTTTTCGTTGAAATTTGAAGGATAGGTTGAGGTTGAGGTTGAGGTTGAGGTTGAGGTTGAGGTTGAGGTTGAGGTTGAGGTTGAGTAATGCTCAAGCTACCATTAATATAGGTAATGGCGTAATTGGAAATTCCAACTCCTGTTGCCCCTGATAAATGATCTTTATAGGGCAGTGAAGTGACATTGACACCGGTTGCCAAACCTTGAATACTTTCAATCGTATCAGCCCCTTTTAATGCTCCTTTACTTAATGAGCTTATCGTGTTGGTTTGTATTAACCCGTTGTATTCGTTGTAGGTGGTTGATCCTGTAATAGTCAGGGGTGTTTGAGATACCCTTAGGCTACCATTGTTGTAAGTGACCACGTAATTATTCAAAGCGGTACCCGATAGGCTTAAATTATCGGAATAAGGAATTGGACTGTAATTGGTGGCGGATGCGTAACCACTGATAATAAAAATATCTGAACCTTTAGCGCCCGTATAAGACGCTACTCCATTCGTTTGAGATACCCCGTTATACTCCGTTGTATTATTCACACCATACACAACTAAAGGTGCTTGCCCAATCATTAAGCTTCCATTTGTGTAG
>Ga0164297_10004834_pt1 | contig 11883 bp, 12 predicted proteins | sample GEODES058metaG_FD_113539 | JGI IMG/M metagenome (GOLD analysis project Ga0164297, IMG submission 113539) | Dystrophic lake water microbial communities from Trout Bog Lake, Wisconsin, USA - GEODES058 metaG | ecosystem: Environmental > Aquatic > Freshwater > Lake | place: USA: Trout Bog Lake... | reverse complement strand
TGTGAACACGCAAACGAAACTGGAGAACATTACGGCGCCCTACGCCGTGGGAGTGGTGGGCGACAGTGCAGAAAATCTCTTTGTATCAAACGCTGGAATCTTGGGTTTCGTCGACGTCAGTGCCCAACAGTCAACAATTGGTGTCATCGCTCCACAACAAGAGACTCTTTTTGGACAGTCGTTGACGGCAGATACCTACGTGAACTTTCCCTCGAATGAGCTTCTCGGCTTACCTGGGGGCCTGGTGGTTGGGCCCAAAGGGAACGTGTTTGTCGTCAATGATCTTGACAATAATATCGTCGTCTACCCTGCGGTATCGGGGACCCTTTTTGGCCAATCAGTCACCAAGGGTGTCCCTGCCGTCTTGACCGCTACCACTGGCCTCGTGGAGCCAGCCATCATCGCCATCGATAGCGAAGGTGATCTTGTGGTCTGGAGTTTTAAGACCACGACAATGACGATTATTCCGCGCGCAACTCGGGTCATTTTTGGTCAATTCGTCAGCGCAAATGTGGCCACTACGCTGACTGCAGCCGCCGCCCTCACCAACGTGGCTTCGATGCAGTTTGATCGCCAGGGAGACCTCTTCACTGTTGATGATTCTTTGGGCTTGATTCAGGTACTTCCTAGTGCAGATACCTCTCTTTTTGGGCAATCGGTCACGGCGAACACCGTCACAACGCTCAGTGCCACGTCGTCGATTACCGTGCCAACCAATGTGGCGATTGATGCAAGCGGGAATCTTTTCATTCCCGACAATGCGGGAAAACTCTGGATGGTGGCGCGGCAGTCAGGGACGCTCTTCGGCCAGGCCGTTAGCGCCAATATTCCTGCACAATTTGCTGGCTTCACGTTCTTCCCGAGCTCTGGATTGGGGGGAACAACCGCGCTGAGCTTTGATTCCTTGGGGAATCTTTACCTGCCTGCCGACACCACAGCGGACACTTACACCGGCGAGATCTATGTCATTGCCAAACAGGCGGGGTCATTCTTCGGTCAGCAGATACCAGCGAATACGCCAACCGTGCTCTCAAGTGTTCAAGGACTTCATACCTTGCTCGGTCTCGGATTAAATCCTCAAGGAGATTTGTACATCCTCAATCTGCTGGGCCTTTGGAAACTGACGAACCCAAACCCTGTGACGCCGGTCACCCCGGCGACGTTCCTGGCAGCAACAGGGACGCCGTTCGCACCCCTTGGTTTGCTTGGCGTGAGTCTTCTTGGCTTCGGGTTCGCTCTCTGTGTCAACGTGAAGCGTCGCCGAGCGATTTAGCCGCCGCTTAACAGCGTTGGGTCGTCAAGCAACTCTGCACGAACCATGGCTTCCCAGAATCCGATGTAGCCCTCGCCACTCGATGCTCGGAACATGTCAGCAGGTGGGCCGGTCAGGGGAATCCCACCACCGAGCGCTTCGGCATACCAAGCGTGACGACAGCGCTGCTCTAACGCAACGGCTCGCTGGTGCGCAGCTCGAATAGAGCCGGCGACCACAAAGACACCGTGGTGCGCCAACAGTGCCAAATCAGCACCTCCCATGGCCTCCACGGCTGCAGCAGCATTCGTGGCCAAGTTCACGGCACCCTTGTATTCATCAACGATGACGACCTCACCGCCGCCCAAGGCAGAGCTTTGATCTAATACCGGTGGGATGCGCTGGGCGTCGGCCCAGATCGTGCCAAAGCGAGAGTGGTTGTGGAGGGCAACGTGAACATCGGGCCGTGCTTTGTGGAGTTCCAAGTGCAACGGAATGCCCAAGGGGGCCGGCCAGTCCCCTTCGAGGACGGTGCCCTCTAAGTCAATGCGAATAATGTGCTCGGGGCGCACTTCGTGCCAGGTCAAATACCACGGGGTACACCAGAGTGTGCCGTCGCCCACGGCATAGGTGATGTGCCCAGAGATGTGATCGTCGTAGCCTTCGTTCCAGAGCGTGCGAGCGAGGAGAGCGAGTTCTTGTTTTGCCGTGAGATCGGGCATGAGCTGGTCTTTTGTTGGAACAAACATGATTACTCCTCAGTTCTTGGGCAGGACGATGTCAGGCAGAGGGTGACGATAGAGCTTGGCGGCATTTCCACTGCAGATGGCTCGCAGCTCGTCGGCCGGGAGATGTCCCCAGGCATCGGCGATCACGTCTTGGGTTGTGGGCCAGGTGCCGTCGCCGTGGGGATAATCGGTCTCCACCATGATGTTCTCTACCCCGATGCGATAGCGCGTGTCGATGGTTGACGGGTCATCAATCGTGCAGAACCAGAAGTTTCGCTTGAGTAACTCTGCGGGACGGATGTCCCAGCCGAGGCCATAGCCGGAACGATCAATGATGTTGTCGAGGCGATCTAACAACATCGCCACCCATCCGATGCCACCTTCGCTCATGGCGATCTTGATCTCAGGATAGCGATGAGCCCACCCCGACCAGACCCACTCGGAACATGCGGTTAACGACATCTGGCCGAAGAGCGTGGCGCCAAGCGCCAACATGGGCGAACCAGGTGGAAGATCAGGCATGCCCGTTGAGCCAACGTGCAGGCTGATCACGGTGTCGGTTTCGGCGCACGCCTCCATGATGGGCGTCCAGTAGTCATCAAAGATTGAAGGGAAACCAATTTGGTGTGGGCGCTCCGGCAGCGTGACCGAGCGAAAGCCCCGCTCGGCGTTGCGGCGAATCTCTTTGGCGCCCTCTTCTGGGTCAGAAAGCACGGTAATGCCGAGCGGAATGATGCGCTCGGGATAGGGCGAATACCACTCCTCAAAGAGCCAGTCGTTCCAGGCTCTCGTGGTGTGAATTCCGAGAACGGGATCTGAACATGACGAGAAGATGCGACCACAAAAACCGCTGACCTGAGAAGGAAAGTTCAACGACGCCCACACCCCATTGAGATCCATGTCGGCGATCCGTGCATCAATGTCATAACAACCAGGGCGCATCTGATCGAAACGAAAGGGCTCCACGGCCACACTTTCGGGGCGGCGTCCGGCAACGGCGTTCATGCCCACTTGTGAATAGGTGGCGCCGTCAAAGTCCCAGACTTGGTAGCCCTTGTCGTTCTCGATCACCTTCGGGGCTCGATCTTGAAATCCTGCAGGGAGTCGACCTTCGAACATGTGGGGAGGTTCGACGAGGTGGTCATCGACACTGATGACGGTGTAGCGAACGTCGGCCGGCTCTGGCTCATCAAGGAATAACTCAGGATCTAATTGTTCTGCGAGTGCCATGACCCCTCCTTTGTGGGTGCCCTCAGGTTATCGGGGATCATCCATGATGAAAAGATCCGATCGATGCCTTCGCTGATGCGCTCTGTCCTCCCTACTCTCGGGCACTATCGTTAAGAGAATGGGGCGAAAAAAAGGGAAGAGTATGAGAAAAGGCGTAGCCCCTCGTTTCTGTTTAGGTGCTGGTGTTGCCACCGTTTTGCTTGCCTTTGGCCTCACGCTGTCGGCCTGTGGATCGTCGACCACAGCAACGACGACCACCACCCAAAAAACGACAACGACCACCTCGACCGTTCCGGTGACGACGACGACGGCCACGTCGTCGGGAGGCTTTGTGGCCCAGACTGACTGTCCCTACTATCCCCTTGAATCAGACGGCTACGGAGGGGTACAGGAAAATGGTGTCGACCTTTTCTCCACTGTGAATGCGCCGCCCCAGTCGATCTGGACGATGTGTCAGACCCAACTCAAAGGTCTCGGGTGGAAGATCATCAAGTCCGGCACGAGCTATGCAGCATCAGGATCAACAGTTCAAGCCACCGCCCCTGGCGCATTCGCACAGATCAACATCGGCTCCGATCCGTCGGTGCCCAGAGTCAGTGTCTGTACGTGGACACAAAAGCCCGCCGATACGTCATGTCCCTACGGTGCCTAAACGATGAAGTTCGCCTACGGCTTTCCTCTCTCAGCACCGCTGAGTGCTGAGTTGCTTGAACCCGGGGCAATCGCCACCTTGGCGCAAGACGCGGAACGTGCCGGCTTTGATGCAGCGTTCTTGACCGAACATCCTGCACCGAGTCAAAAGTGGCGTGAAGCGGGTGGTCACGACGCGCTCGATCCCTTTGTGGCCTTGGCCTTTATGGCCCAAGCCACCACCACACTCAAGTTGTTGACGAATCTCACTGTTGTGCCGTATCGCAACCCCTTTCTTTTGGCGAAAGCTGCGGCCACCCTTGACGTGCTCTCGGGAGGCCGGCTCATTATGGGTGCCGGTGTGGGCTATCAAAAATCTGAGTTCGCTGCGCTCGGCGTGAACGTTGATGACCGCAACGGCATTTTCGACGAGTACTTAGAAGTCCTCAAGCGAGCGTGGACTGGCGAACCGGTCACCTTCGACGGCCAGTTCGTCTCGGCTCGTGGGGTCACCGCACAACCGGTGCCGGTCCAGCAACCTCGACCGCCCATCTGGCTCGGTGGCAACAGTCAGCTGACGCGTCGCCGTGTGGCAGAGCGCGCTGACGGATGGATGCCGATGCCGAGCCCTCGAGGTATGGGTGGCGTGGCCCTTGAGACCACGGAAGATCTCGTGGGTCTGCTCGATTATTTGTTTTCTTATGCCAAAGAGATTGGCCGAAGCGACCCCCTCGATATTCTCTGTGTGTTCCCTGCGTCGAACACTGGCCACACGCGAAACGCCGAGATCGAAATGGTCGAGGAGCTTTCGAGGCTTGGTGTGACGTGGATGGCGGTCAATGGCGAGGGCACGACGCTCGAAGAAGCATGTGCATTCCTGGATGCCTTTGGCGAAGAAGTCATCCACAAGGTCCCGCGCAGGCCCGTTTGACCTTCAGCACCACTCCTTGAACACTGCGGCGCTGTGTTCGCCGAGATCAGGTCCGGTTGTGGTGATGACACCGGGAGTTCCCTCAAGATGGACAAGCGGGCCGGGAAGCAGCACCGTCCCGAGCTCAGCGTCGTTCACGGTGCTCAGTGAGCCTCGGGCCAGCACCTGTGCGTTCTCTGCGAGGGTTCCTAGATCGTTGACGGGAGCCACGGGGACCCGTGCATCACTGAATGCCGCCAGGACGGTCGCTCGGTCGTGACCAGCGATCCATGCGGCAACGAGACCGTCGAGTTCGTCGGCTACTTTCAGGCGTTCTTCAGAGCGGCCAAAGCGTGCGAGGTCGTCGGGACTCGTGTGTCCGATCACGCTGAGCACTCGGGCCACCTGGGCATCAGTCGTTCCCGACACGACGAGCCACAGACCGTCGCTGCTTTTATAGACATTACGGGGCACACCGCCATCCACACGACTGCCGCTGCGCTGGGGTGACGGGGTGCCCTGTTCCCAGCCGGCAATGCTTGGCCCGAGAAGCGTTAACAAGGGTTCGTACATACTCAGATCGATGAATTGGCCACTCCCTCCTCTGGCATCACGGTGGTAACACGCCAACAAGACTCCGACCACCCCAGCCATCGCCACGACGGTGTCGCCTAAGGGAAACGACGGCAGGAGCGGCGGACCGTCTGCTTCGCCGGTCAGACCGGTGATGCCACTGAACGCTTCAGCCAATGTTCCCGCACCAGGCGTCCCGGCCATCGGGCCGCTCTCGCCATAACAAGAGACGTTGATCACAATGGCGCGGTCGTTGCGCTGAGCGATCGCTTCTGGTGTGAGCTGCCAGCGTTCAAGGAGCGAGCGAGGATGATTGAGCACGACGACGTCGCTGGCCGAGACCAGTTGGTGAAGCTTGTCGAGACCCTCGGGGGTCTCGGTGTCGATCACGACACTTCGCTTGTTACGGCTGACGAGGGCCCACATGGGTGAGTGGCCGTTGCGTTGGACACCCATGGATCGCATGGCATCGCCATGAGGTGGCTCCACTTTGACCACGTCAGCGCCGAAATCTCCCAAGATGGCAGAGATTTGAGGGGCGGCTAAAAAGCTCGAAAGATCGAGCACCTTGAGACCACTGAGTGCCTCAGCCATTGAGATTCCTCAAGCGTTCATCCATGCCACGACGCTAACGCACCGACGTCTCATCTACATGATTCCAAGTAGTCTTCGGCTCATGGCGCCAACGAGAAGTTCAAGATCGTCCCAGGCTCGCTCAGCGCGCGACCAGCAATGGCTCAAGGACCTGACGACGGCAATTACCTCGGTGACCACGAAGGCACATTCGATGCAGCTCTACGAAGTGATGGGGATGAACGCCAAGATCCCTCTTCGCCCTTACCTCTTTGGCGTTCTCTCAAGAGTGCGCGATCTTCAACCGGTCCGAGTCTCTGATGTGGCCAAGCAGATGGACTACGAACGATCAACGGTGAGCCGTCACATCACTGAGTTGGTGAACCTGGGGTGTCTGAAGAAGTCAGCCGATCCCGAGGATGGGAGAGCGGTGATGTTGCAGTTGACGCCGAAGGGGAGAGCGATTATCAATCGGGTCTATGACGCATGGTTCACTTCGTTGTCGGCCATCACGCAAGGTTGGTCGCAGAGTGATCAAGCGATGTTATTAACACTCCTCGGCCGCTTCGACAGGGAGTTCACCGCCTACGTGGATTCTCTTATTGCGCCAGCCACAGAAGAATCGAAGGACTAGACAACTCTCGGATCGTCAACGCACACTTCGAACTCTCCAAGAACACGTTTTTGCAATGCGGCAGTAATCATGTCGTTCAAGAGATCGGGTGGCAACACGCAGTCAGCACAGTCCACGCCGTCGAGATCGAGGCGTACGGTGATCCGAGCCGTCTTTGAGTTGACGTCGACCAAGTGAAGATCTGCGCCATCTCCTCGGAGGAGTAATTGCACTTCTTCAACGGAGGCTTCGACAGCAGCTTGGTCCATTATCTCTCCTGCACCGTTGCCGCGGCGTTGACGGCCATGCTCTGCATCTCACTTTCGACGAAACTCGTGAGCGCCACCGCGTGGAGACTTCCCAAACCGCCACAGACCACCGGCACGAGCTGGTCAGGCCGGCTGGTGAGATACACACGGCCCTTGGCATCGACCCGGTCTTTTGTCCGCAGGATTTCTTGATTGGCTTGGGGCCACAACTCGATGGGCTGAAAGGCATGGCTCCAGAGATACTCCTGGAATGATTCGCAATTCTCGAAGGCATCGCCGAATCGTTCGGCCCACATGGGGTTGAGACACAGCACGAGCTGGCCGTTTTCTCCCGTGGGTTCTAAATACCAGTTGTTCAAAGGGAAAGCGATACTCTTCGCGATCATCTGAATCAAATCACGCGGGTCGTCATTGTTCACGTCGGCCATCGGGAAGGTGCCCTTGCCGCCGTGGACGCTCACGACGTCTTGGTCACGTGAGAACCCTCGTCGCTCGGCGAGTGACGGCCATGGCGAACGCTCTTCCCACTCCCCAAAGCAAAGGCCAAACCGGGCCGGTTGGCCAAAGACGGTCCGGGAGCTTTCTCCGGCACGCTGGCCGCCGACGTTCCGCAAACATAACGACACCGCACGACCAATGGTCATCGAGCCTCGACCAGCTGCACCACCGAGACATCCGGCCCGGTAGTCAATGCCGAGATCATCTCGACGTGGCCCGTTGACGATGAGCATGGGAAAGACACTCGAGGTTGTGGTGGTCAGGGCAAAGGCATTGAACTCAGGGACGATCACTGCTTCGAGGGCCGCGAGCACGTGGCCAAACGCTTGAGGAGTGACGCCGGCCATTGCTGCGTTGATGGCCGCCAGTTCAATCGTGAGAACCCCTTTTTTGGGAGGTAAGACGCCAAGGACCGTGCGTGCATCTTGCGTCGTGGCATCTAACAGCGCGGCGACTCGCTCGTCGGTTGGCGGCAGGAGTGGTGCACCATCCCCAAAGCGCTCATCGAGTGAAAGGGCATAGAGGGCTTCGGGATCGGCGCTGATCTCGATTTGTTCGGCAGAAAATTCGCTGCTCATCGTGCTCTCTCCTTCGTGGCAACGACTTGATCGTAGCATTTATGTGCATTTCACACATACTTTCGAGAGAGGCTCTCCCAGCCGCCAGCTAATCGCTGAGCAAAGGCCTTGGGGCCGAGCTCCCTCACCAGATCGTCATTGAAGACCTCAACGGTTAATGGAGCATCACAGCCGATGGCCCTGAGCGTGCGCACCATGTCGGGCAAGAGAAACGCTCCTTCCCCTAACGGCGTGCGACGACGGCGTGTGGCAACGCCGTAGTCATCGGGACGTTCTTCTGCTCCGTCATTGACCTGGATGGCCAAGATCTGATCTCCGTGAAGCGCAGCCAAATCTTCGATGGTCGACGGTCCATAATGCGCAAGCCACGTATCGTACAAAATGCCTCCGTTGTTGGGGCCACTTGTGACCCGTCCCGCACTGGCGACGTCACGAATGACGGTGCCCAGTGCAAACTCGAGGGCAACACTCAAGCCGAAGCTCGAGGCCTCGTGGGCAATGGTGGCGAAGACGTCGGCGGCATCGTCTTCGCTGGCCGAACGCGTTCCAAAAAGGAGTACCGAGACAACCGGAGCGTGAAGTGCCTGAGCGGCGGCAAAGACCTCATGGCGCGAGGACTCTTCAGCATAAGGAGCACCTGGATCGTCGGGCCCCGCCCATGCGATCACCGCCTCGACGTGGTCGACGCAGAGATTCGCTGCGTCAAGACGATCACGCATCTCCTGATCCGAGATGCCGTTTCGCTGCTCGTTGAGATAGCTTGACGCCCACAGCGAGAGGCCATCAAAACCGCCGGCGGTGGCTGCGTCGATCGCGACGTCAAGCGGCGTTGCACCATCTTCGGCCAAGGTTGCAGCGGCGAAGACACGAGCATCTTGGTTCAGGCGCTTGGCGATCATGATTGTTGATTCATTCCTGAGAACTGCTGGCGTAATTGGTTCTTGGCAATCTTTCCCGTGGCATTGCGAGGGAGACGAGCGAGCACTTCAATCTGCTCGGGAACCTTTTGGTTAATGAGTCCTTCGGCTCGACAAAAGTCTCCGAGTTCCTCGAGGGTGACATTGTCATGGGCATCCACGAGCTGCACTACTGCACAGACCCGCTCTCCACGAGAAATATCCACGACCCCAATGACGGCAACATCGGCCACCTTGGGGTGGCGATAGAGAATATCTTCGATCTCTGTGGCACTCATCGTCTCCCCTTTTCGGATGATCACGTCTTTCCCTCGGCCCGCAATCACAACATGGCCGTCGGGACGCAAATACCCAAGATCCCCCGAGTCGAACCATCCGTCATCAAAGACCCCTTCATTGAGGGCTGGATCAACGTAACCATGGAACAACATGGTGCCTCGCACGTAGAGGCGACCCACGCCGTCAGCGCCAGGGTCAACGACCTTGACGTCGGCGCCGCGCACAGGAGCACCCTCACTATGGGCTCGTTGTTCATCGCTGTCGATGACCGCACCGCAACAGAGCATGGGGCACTCCGTCATCGCCCAGCCATGAAGGACGGGAACGCCCAACTCTTCGAGGCACTCATAGTAAACCTGTGACGGTTTTGGCGCACCGCCACCGACGAGTGCACGGAGCGAGGGAAGAAACTCATTCTCGGGATGGCGGCGGTGTTCTTGGAGGAGGGCCGTGTAAAAAACGGTGGTTCCTCCAGCGAGAGTGACTCCGAGTTCTTCATAGAGTCGAAGTGCTTCGGCGGGGTCAAACGCTTCAACCACCACCACACCCATGCCGCTCGCCAGCACCATGCCGAGATAGTCAGGCCCACCAATGTGTGCGAAAGGAAAGGCAATGGATCCGAGATCATGGGGCTGGGCGTCAACGATGTGAACGAGCGCTAAGGCTCCAGCGATCAAGGTCTGATCAGAGTGCTGGACTCCTTTGGGTGCCGAGGTTGTGCCTGATGTGTAATAGAACCACCGCACCAGTGGAGTGCCGGTCGCTGCATCGACGGTGGAGGGGTGGTCGGCCAAGGTACTCGGATCGCCATCGGGAAAGACGTCGTCAACGACGAGAAGCTGCGGCGATGGTTCGATTGAGCGAGCGACATCGGCCGCCAGTTCGCTGTAGTCGAATCCTCGCCATGTCGATCGAGTCAGAAGAAAGTCAGCTTTGGACTCGGTCACAATGAAGTGCAGTTCTCGCTGACGGTAGATGTGGATGATGGGGATCTGTAGCGCACCAAGGCGACTGAGTGCCATCGATAAGATCATCGTCTCAATCGTGGTTGGCAGTTGCCAGGCGACGCGGGTTCCCTCGCTGATGCCTAGATCCTGGAGCCCCGCAGCTACTCGTTCACAACGAAGCAAAAACTCTTTGAAGCTCAGTTGCTTCTTCTGGGTGTCGATCACCATCATGCGATCAGGCGTTGCCGCAACCCTGGCTTCAAGGAGTGTCCAAAGACTTGGCGCCTCTAGGGGTATCGCAGGTGAACGTTCCACGCCTTCACGGTACCCTTCTGATGGTCGCGGCGGAGGATGAAGCCTGGAGTGGCGAGTTTTTCAGAATCTGTGCAGAATTCACCTAGTTGCCGATACGATAGGACGAAACCAACAAAAGGGGGTAGAGCGATGACCATGACGGCTCCACAGCCTGCTCGAATTACCATTCGACGACCGACGGCTCCGCCCGCCCCTCAAGAAGTTGCTCCTTCGTTCCGTATCGATGCGCCCTTGGCGGGCTTGCGTGTTGGGATGCGTCACGAAGGATCATGGCGATCGTGGATGTTGATTGTCGAAGAGTGGACGCAGTTCTTGGTTGCCGACGGGGCCGTCCCGGTCATCCTTCAAACGGGAGAGCGCGTGGGAGAAGAAGGCGAACAGACTCGCAAGGAGATTGACGCGTGGGTCGCGGACGTTGATTGTGCGGTCTCAGGACTTGGCACCTGCGGATCATGTACGTCATGGACGGTTGCTGATGCCGTTGCCGTGGAGGCAGGAGCAAAGCCTGCCGTTGCCGCGGTCACGTCAGAGTTTGAGGCTCATGCCAACAACATGGCGTCGTATCTCGGCCATGGTGACCTCAAAGTGTTAGTCCTGCCCTATCCACTCGAGGCTCGCCCTGAAGAAGAATTACGCGCGATCGCCGCTGAGTACTATCCTCAGTTCCTTTCCATGATTGGTGCCACTCGCTAAACCCCAAATTGGGCAGATCAATATCCTTCGGCGACATCAACGACGCCAATCAATTCATCACCGTCTCTATAGCGTTCAACGTTTTCAAGAAACATGCCGATTGTTCGCTGCATCGTAGTCGGCGAGGACCATGAAATATGTGGTGTGAGACGAACCTTCTCGTGGGTATACAAGGGATCACCAGCAGGGAGCGGTTCTGGGTCGCAGACGTCCAGACTTGCGCGAGCTATTCGACCGTCGTCCAAGGCGCGCAACAGCGCTGCTTGATCGACGAGTGATCCTCTCGCCACGTTGACGAGGTGAGCGCCCGGTTTGATCGAGCGCAAGGTCTCATCATTGATGAGGTGATACGTCGCCGGCGTCGCTGCTGCTGCAATCACGACGTGATCAGACACCGCCAACAGCGACTCCACGTCGGGCGCCATCGAAACCCCATCAAGTGATGGTTGACTTCCCGAACGGCGTAGCGCATGAATGTTCATGTCAAAAGCGAGCGCACGCTGGGCGATGGCTGAACCTATGGCACCGAGGCCCAGAATGCCGATGCTTTTACCTTCGAGGCCGCCGAGTTGCGCCAAGTTCCACTGCTCTGGTGGTTCGTCCAGCCACCGCTCGGGGATCTGCTTTTCAAAGGCCAGCATCGCAGCCAAGGCAAACTCTGCGATCGCGGGCGCTGAAGATCCCCGAGAGCAGGTCATGATCTGGTCGTCCAAAATGTCTAAGGGGAAGGCATCAACCCCCGCACCGATCACGTGAATCCAACGGATGTTCTCGCTGAGCGCAGCGCTGAGCGCTTCACGAGTGTCACCAAGGGTGGCCAAGATCTCGGCGTGGGCGATGGCGTCAGGTGTTCCCGCTTCGACGATCTGAAAGTCTGG
>Ga0164297_10004832_pt1 | contig 11891 bp, 9 predicted proteins | sample GEODES058metaG_FD_113539 | JGI IMG/M metagenome (GOLD analysis project Ga0164297, IMG submission 113539) | Dystrophic lake water microbial communities from Trout Bog Lake, Wisconsin, USA - GEODES058 metaG | ecosystem: Environmental > Aquatic > Freshwater > Lake | place: USA: Trout Bog Lake... | reverse complement strand
TCAAGTCGCTTAGATCTTTGAATGACTTCAGTCCATCGCGTTCAGCGTGTCGTTCAAAGGCGCTGAATGTTTCGATCTCCACTTTGGCGCCCTTTCTAGATCCGTAGACGTGTTGTTTGAGCCAGATGAGTTCATCGTTCAACCTCTCGCTTGAACCCACCACTTTGCTCCAACACTTGATATCTGGTGACCATCGGTATGCGCGTTGCTTCAAGATGTCCTTGGTCTCAAAAGGCGAGCCCAGTGCGTAGACTTTGAATTGATCTGAATTGGCTGACTCAAAAAGGGTTTGAATGGCGGTTTGTTGGCTTGATGGCAAAACCATTTTCAAGACTTCAAGCAATGCCCAACAGTCGATTTCGGCCCGGTGGGCTTCATAAAAAATACCTTGCACCATCGCCAGGTACTCCAACTTTGCCGAGCCAATTCCATTTTGACGCCAGTCGATGTCTTTGATGCTGCAGGCCCATCTTTTGGAGCAAAAGTGCGGCCAGCGGTTTTCCACAAAAGGCCGATCAAAGGAGGCGTTGTGAGCGATGACCAGGTCCACGTCTTGAAGCATTGAATTCACCCGCTGGTCGTCCATGCGTTTGCCTTTGACCATTTCATCGGTGATGTGATGCACGGCGATGGTCTCTGGCGGTATGGGAAATCCTGGGTCCTCCAACTCGTCAAACACATCAATCACATTCAAGACTTGCCCGGTGGAGCTGTCGTACTCGAATTTGATCATGCCCAACTCAATCACTTTGTCTGACAAATGGTTCATCCCTGTCGTCTCGGTGTCGAGCACGATACCCCTTAAGACTTGGGGCTCCTTTTGCAGTGCTTGCTCCTTAGAGGATCTTGGAGTCAACGTGGGGGTGAGTTGTTTGAGTACTTTAAAGCCTGGATGGGCACTCAAATGCTTTGCCAATAGGGGCCAAATTGCTGAGTCGGGGGGCAAGCCCTCCAAGGCTTTGAGATCTTGGGCCAGACGTTCTTCATCCACGGAGAGTGAAGTGGGGGGAGAGTTGGAGATGGTGGTCATGATCAGACTTGGGTCAAAACACCAAGTGTATTTGGGAAAACATACTTTTAAAACATAAAAAACAAAGGATTCAAGACCCTTTGATTCAATTCTCTGCGCTGGTTACCGTGGAGGGTTGGGTTAATTTTGCAAGGATGAAACCCATTAGCGCAAAACTCACTCCACAACTCAAAAGCACCCAGGACGATCCCACCCAGGCACTCAATTGCGCACAAAGGATCACGCCCAACGATTGGCCACCAAAGAGCAAAGCGGCAAAAAGCGCCATGCACGTTCCCCTCAATGGTGGAAAGAGTTGAGTGGCTAAAACTTGTAGGGTGTTGTGGAGCATGAAAAATCCAAAGCCCGCCAAAATGAAGGCAGGAATATCAAACCCCCAATGGGGTGCAAAACCAATGCATGCATAGGCCAAAGCAAAAACACTGGCGCCCAATTGGATCATTTGATTCTCGCTCATGCGCTCAATGAACCCCTTTGCGAACTTCATGTACATCACCCCGCCCAAGCCAAACAAGGCCACCAAAGCGCCTGCCCAGGAGACCAGTATCCCTTGCTGATCGTGCAAGTGGGTGGCCGAGATGGCGATCGCCCCAAAGGCGAGAGCGCCTTCAAGCAAAACGCAACTGAGTAGCCTTCGAGCCCTTTGAAGACTCAATACCTTCCATGCGTTGTTGAAGAAATTGGCAGAAATGTTGGGGTCTTCTATTTGTAGACCATCCGTGTTGGGTGATCTCAGGCGTGCATTGGGGTTGGCCCAAAGCACGCTACCCACAAACAAAAACACCATGGCCACCAAGCCAAAGGCCCATCTCCATCCCAATGTATCGGTGAGTAGGCCACCAAAGAGTTGGCCTGCCACGATACCCATGGTCGAACCCAGCCCAACGCGAGCCAGCGTGGCTTGTCGGATGGAGTAGGGAACGGTGTCTCCCACCCATGCCAATCCGAGCGGAATGATGGCTGCTGTGCAAGTCGCAGTGAGCACTCGGCAGGCAATCAACACAGGAAGCGAAGGAGCCACTGCGCAGCCCAAGCATCCAAGGCTGCAACCCAAAGTGGCCAAGGACAAGATGCGGTACTTGCCATAACGATCCCCGAGAGGCCCAAAAACAATTTGCATCAAACCGTAGGTGACCGCGAAATAGGAAATGACATGGGCGGCAAAAGCCCTCTCCACGCCAAAGTCCAGTGCCAGTTGAGGCAGCATGGGGTCACACAAGCGCTGAATGGTCATGCTCGCGAACGTTGCAAAAGACAGGTGCAAAATCGCCTGCAAGGTGCTTTTGTCAATGAGGGAGGAGGAGTCATTCATGGGTGGGTTTAAGCTCAGGTCCTAGGGAGAGATAGGCCCTTTGGTTTTAAGGATATTTAGTAATTGCTCTCTAAAGTGGTGTCAGATTGATCATTTGGACTTGTTTTAAAAGACTTGAGCCCTATACTTTGAACATACTGCATCGTGCTTGGGGGGTCTTACAACTCGTCTGCCGGTCCATTATCCCTTTAACTTGAATTGACGGAGAAAACACATGAGCCTTACCCCTGAGCAAATCATGGCCGCTAATAAATCCAATTTGGAGACATTGGTGGGTTTAACCACGAAAGCCTTTGCTGGCGTGGAGCAATTGATTGAATTGAACATGGCTGCAGCCAAGGCTGCATTGTCCGATACCCACGAGAGCACGACCTCAGCCTTGAGCGCCAAAGACGCACAAGACCTTCTCGCGCTTCAAGCCCAGATGTTTCAGCCCTTGGCTGAAAAAGCGGTGACTTACAACCGTCACTTGTATGACATCGCCACAGGCTCCTCTCACGAGGTGAGTTCTGTCTTCGAGGCGCAAATGGCCAAGGGACAAAAAATGTATCAAGAGTTTTTTGACAACATGGCCAAGAACGCTCCCGCTGGCAGCGAAGGCGCTGTGGCTGCTTTTAAAACGGCAGTCTCAGCAGGTACCAGCGCTCTAGAGTCTGTGCAAAAAGCGGTCAAACAAGCCGCTGACATGGCCGATCAAAACGTCAAAACCATGGCTGCTTCGGCTTTGAACACAGCCAAAACAACGACCAAAAAGCGTTGAACTTTGAGCGTTTGAGGCCAAACGCTTGAGAGAAAAATTAAAGGCGTTGGGCCATTTGGCTCAGCGCCTTTGCTGTTTGTGGGATCAACTGCGGACCTTTGTAGATCAATCCGCTGTAGATTTGGACCAAATTTGCACCGTGGTTGATTTTCTCACAAGCATCTTGTGCGCTCATCACGCCACCCACGCCAATCAAGGGAAAGTGCTCACCCAAGCTCGAGCGCAATTGAGACAAGATGGCGTTGCTTTTCTCAAACACGGGGGCGCCTGAGAGCCCACCCGCTTCATCCGAATGAATCATGCCTTTCACCGCCTCTTTATCCAAGGTGGTGTTGGTGGCAATGACTCCCCAAAGTCCTTGCCTCGCAGACTCATCCGTTGGTGCATGGCGCTTGAGCGTTTGTACAAACAACTCGACTTGTTCTGCAGTCAAATCGGGCGCAATTTTGATGAACATGGGGACTTTTTTCCCAGCGTGAATTTTCTCCAACTCCGCTCTCTTGCTGCTCAAACCCTCAAGTAGGACCTCGAGCGCCTCGTCGGTTTGCAAAGCCCTTAGGTTTTTGGTGTTCGGGCTGGAGATGTTGATGGTCACATAGTCTGCGTATGGATAGACTCCCTCCAAGCCTTTGAGGTAATCATCCAAAGCACTTTCAATGGGGGTGGCTGCATTCTTTCCAATGTTCAAGCCGAGTACCATGTGAGCGCGGTTGGGTTGAGTTTGGTGTTGGATCACGTGGTTGATGAAGCTCTCCAAGCCTTGGTTGTTAAAGCCCAAGCGATTGATCAAGGCCTGCTTTTGAGGAATTCGAAATATTCTGGGTTTGGGGTTTCCACTTTGACCCACAGGCGTGACAGTTCCCACTTCCACAAAGCCAAAGCCCATTTTTGAGAAAGCAGGTATACAGCGCGCATTTTTATCCAAACCCGCAGCCAGACCAATGCGATTTGGAAAGTCTAAACCGCACAAACGCACTGGATCTGCCACGATGGCTTGGCTGTAGAGCAAGCTCAAAGGGGTGTTTTGGGTTTTCTCTAAAAAGGACAAGGTCCAATCGTGGATGCGTTCCGCATCAAAGGAAAAAAATAACGGACGAATGAGTGCATATGGGATTGGCATTCGTTAAACTACTTTCTTTAAAACGGTTGGGCTACTTGACGGGCTTGGCCCAAATGGAGATTATCGCGTGAGTTCACCATTAACCCAAGATCAATTGAAAGCCCTGGTCGGCCAAGCTGCTGTGAGTCATGTTCGTGCTGGAACGTGGGTCGGTGTGGGTACGGGTTCAACGGTGAATCATTTCATCGATGCACTGGCTGCCTCCGGATTGTCCATCCTGGGGGCCGTATCAAGCTCAGAGGCCTCTACTCAAAGGTTATTGGCTCATGGAATCGTTGTCAGTGAATTAAAGGGCGGACAACTCTTGGACGTTTACGTCGATGGTGCTGATGAGATTGACCCCAAAGGAAACATGATCAAAGGGGGAGGGGCAGCGCTCACCCGAGAAAAAATCGTGGCCTCTCAAGCCAAGAGGTTTGTCTGCATCGTCGATGAGAGCAAGTGGGTTGAGGTGTTGGGCCATTTCCCTTTGCCAGTGGAGGTGATCCCCATGGCAGCAGAAGTGCTCATAGAGCGATTCAAACAAAAAGGCGGTGATGCTCGAATTCGAATGAAAGGGGACGCCCCCTTGGTCACCGACAATGGGCAGCACATTTTGGATGTTTGGGGTTTGAAGATCCTGGACCCCTTATCGTTTGAGGATGAGGTCAGTCAGTGGCCTGGGGTCGTCACCGTGGGAGTGTTTGCCCACCAAAGCGCCAATCTTTGCTTGATGGGCACTGGAGCAGGCGTCAAAACAATCGAGTTCTAAAGCAGCATTAAAGGGTTGATATCAGTTCAGTCCTTGGTGTCGGAGCAGTGCTTCAATAGAGGGCTCACGTCCTCTAAAGGCGACGAAGGAAGACATGGCGCTTCTTGATCCACCCACTTCGAGAATGTTCTTTCTGTAGCTCTCTCCCATGGCGGGACTGAAGGCGCCATTGCTTGGGAGTTGTTCCTCAATGGCCGCGTAAGCATCCGCACTCAATACTTCCGCCCATTTGTAGCTGTAGTAACCCGCTGCATAGCCACCAGCAAAAATATGACTAAAGCTATTAGCAGGTCTACAAAATGCGGGTACGGGTACAACACTCACCTGTTCTCGCACTTCGCTCAAGATCAAAGATACATCTTGTACCAATGGGGTTTGAGAATGAATCATCCAGTCAAAGAGTGAGAACTCGATTTGCCTGAGCATTTGCAGACCACTTTGAAAGTTTTTGGCTTCCATCATTTTGTCAAACAAAGCTTGGGGCATGGGTTCGCCCGTTTGGTGGTGTTGAGTCATATTTTGAACAACAGACCACTGCCAGCAAAAATTTTCCATGAATTGACTAGGTAGTTCAACCGCATCCCACTCCACGCCATTGATGCCAGAGACGTCTAACTCATTGACTTGGGTCAAGAGGTGGTGCAAGCCATGCCCAAACTCATGAAAGAGGGTGATCACATCATCGTGGGTCAAGAGCGCTTGTGCGCCTTCTGTGCCCTTGGCAAAGTTACACACCAAGTAAGCCACAGGGGTTTGGAGGGTGTGGGTGTCGGGTCTCAACCAGCGTCCACGTACATCGTCCATCCAAGCGCCTGCTCGCTTTGAGTTTCTGGCAAATGGGTCCAAGTAGAACTGGCCAATCAGTTGACCTTCTCTCTCGATTCTGTAGAACTCCACATCAGAGTGCCATGTTGGCGCATGATCCTTTTGGATGTTGACCTCAAAGAGGGTTTGAATGATTTGAAAGAGTCCTTGGAGCACTCGCGGGTAGGGGAAATAGGCTTTTACCTCTGTTTCGCTAAAGGCGTATCGACTCTCTTTGAGTCTCTCGCCAATGAAGGTCCAGTCCCAGGCCTGAGGTTGATCGATGCCCAAGAGCTTGGCGTGCTCTGTCATATCAGCCAAGTCTTTCAAAGCAAAGGGCTTGGCTTTCATGGCCAAATTGAGCAAGAAGTCACGAACCTCAGATTCAGTGCTTGCCATTTTGCTGGCCAATGAGAGTTGTGCGAAATTTTCAAATCCAAGCAGTTGAGCTTCCTCGTGCCTGAGGCGCAAAATCTCATGAAGTACTTGTGTGTTGTCAAATTTCAAAAATTCACTGGCACTTTGGTCGCAAGCTCTGGTTTGATAGGCGGTATAGAGTTTTTCGCGAAGCGAGCGGTTCTTGGCAAATTGCATGATGGGCAAATAGACCGGCATCTTCAGCGTTAAACGGTAGCCGCTCTGGCCGTTTGCCTGAGCCGCTTCAAGGCAAGCTTGAATGACTTCTGCTGGAACGCCATCAAGTTCCTCAAGGCTTGCGAGATAGCTCCATGCATCGGTTGCATCGAGAACGTTTTCGCTGAATTTTTGACTCAACTCGGCCATTTTTTCTTGCAACTCGGCGTATCGCTCTTTGTCTTTGCCTTGGAGCTTGGCTCCTCCAAGCACGAAATTGCGAAGCGCGTTCTCCAATGCTTTGCCTTGCTCTGGGTTCAGATCCTGGGGATTTAAAGTTTGAAAGAGAGAGAATAAAGCGGTGCTCGAGCCCAGTTGTGTCCAAAATTCCGTGACCAAGGGAAGAGCTTCGTTGTATGCAGCGCGCAGCTCAGGGCTATCGAGCACTGAATTCAGATGCGAGACCATACCCCAGGCGCGAGTGAGTTTTTCAACAGGTACTTCCAGTTTCAAAGAAATGTCATCCCAGTTGAGTTGGGTGCTTGAATGCTCGACGCCATGCAAAGCATCTTTGGCTTGTTTCAAAAGTAGTGGAATGCTTTGTGCGATTTGATCCGCTCTAAACCAGTCAAATCTAGGGAGTCCAGAAAAATCAAGCAAAGCGTTGTTGGTTTGTACTTGATGTTCTTGAGAAAGTGGCGTGGAGTTGTTCATGTGGTCTTGGGGGAGGGGGGCGATTAGGCGTGCATCGCTTTGCAGGCTTCAAGGGTATTGGCCAAAAGCATGGTGATGGTCATGGGGCCTACTCCACCAGGTACTGGGGTAATGAAGGAGGAGACCTCCTTGACACCCTCTGTGTCGACGTCACCACAGAGTTTGCCGTGTTCATCTCGGTTCATGCCCACATCGATGACGACGGCGTTGGGTTTGACCATGTCTTTGGTAATGAGTTTTGCGACACCAACTGCGGCGACCAAAACGTCAGCCATCAAGGTCATTTCTTTTAAATTTGGAGTTGCGCTGTGACAGATGGTGACGGTTGCATTTTTTTGCAGCAGCATGAGAGCCATGGGCTTGCCCACGATATTGGAGCGACCAACGACCACGGCATGTTTGCCTTTGAGATCAAAACCAATGTGTTCTAGCATTTTCATGCAACCGTATGGGGTACATGGCCAAAATCCGCGTGATCCAGTCATCAATGCACCAGCGGAGCTGATGTGAAAGCCATCTACATCTTTCAGAGGTGAGATGCGCTCAATCACCTCTTGTGCATTGATGTGAGGAGGCAATGGGAGTTGCACCAAGATGCCGTGAATATTGGGGTCTTGGTTGAGTTCATCAATTCGCTTGAACAAGGCTTCACTGGTGAGTGAGCTTGGGTGTTGATCGAGCACCGAGTGAATGCCCACTTGAGCGCAGGCTTTCACCTTGTTGCGCACATAGACTTGGCTCGCGGGATTCTCGCCCACCAAAATCACGGCCAGCCCTGGCGTGATTCCCTTGGCTTTCAATGCCAGCGTTTCATGGGTCAAACTCTCGCGAATGGTGTTGGATAGAGCTACACCGTCAATGATTTGAGCGTTCATCGTTGTCCCGAATGGTTGTGCAAGGCACGTGAGATTGGAAAAAAGACATCACAAAGCAGGACCTTGGATGTGTTTGATGGAGTGGGACTCTATTTTCTCACGCTTTAAATGAGCTCACAGGAGCCGTGTTTTTTTGTGCTCGAAGACGTTGCGAGTAGTGCTCAAATTTTTTCCCTCATGGGGAGCATCAAAGGTGCGCTCTTATATCCACTAGAGGTGCTAGGAAGGGCCGAGAAAGACTCAGCAACCGAGGGAGAGTTCAAGGAGAAATGAGGGCCGCTACAGTGGGGCGGCCCTAGGTGAATGCTTAGGTGTCGTTCAAGCCTTGGTGGCGTTGGGGCCAAGTGCAATTTTGAGCAAGTCCGCAACGGTGTTGGCATTGAGTTTTTCCATGATATTGGCTCTGTGAGCCTCTACCGTTTTGATGCTGATACCAAGGTCGTCGGCAATTTGTTTGTTCAAGCGTCCAGCCACAATGCGTTCGAGCACTTGTGCCTCACGGGAGGTGAGCTTGGACATTAAGGCGTCACGGGAGGCGGCTTGCTGGTGACCGGCAAAAGCAGCTTTGGCCTTTTCAAGCATTTGCTCGACCAAGGGCAGCAGTTCTTCTTCTTTGAAGGGCTTTTGAATGAAGTCCATGGCGCCTTTTTTCATGGTGTCAACTGCCATGGGTACGTCCCCGTGACCAGTGATGAAGACGATGGGCAGAGGTGAGTTCTTCTCAATGAGCTTTTCTTGGAGCTCCAATCCGCTCATGCCCCCCATGCGAATGTCAACGATCAGGCAGGCGACCTCTTTGGGGTCGTACCGACTGAGGAAGTTCTCAGCAGAATCAAAGCAACGCACTCGGTAGTCTTTGCCCTCCAAGAGCCATTGCAAGGAGTCGCGAACTCCCTCATCGTCATCAACCACATAGACGTTGCCTTTTTTTGGGATCAAACTCATGAATTGCCTCAACCTAAATTAATGAATGAAATGAAAGTTTTTCGCTAGTGTATACGTTTCTTGTGCTTCTCAATTGGCCACCTCTTGTTCAAAGGAGGGGAGCCAAAAAGAAAAACTACAGCCTTTGACCTGATCTTGATTGTAGAGGTTGGTGGCCAACATTCTGCCTTGATGCGACTCCACAATGCTTCGGCACAAGTTCAGTCCAATGCCCATACCCTCCGTTTTGGTCGAAAAGAAGGCCTCAAAGAGCCTCTCCAAGACTTCAGGGGCTAGTCCCTTGCCGCTATCGGTGACGGTGAATTCGACTGCTTTTTGACCATCTATGATCTTGGGCAGGACTTTGAGTTCAACATGTCTGTCGGGTAACTCACGGTTGGTATTGTCGATGGACTCCGCTGCATTTTTAAGCAAATTCACCAAAACTTGCTCAATCAAGATGGGGTCAAGCATGACGGGTGGTAAATGTGTTGAGATGTAGTGTGTAAGCTTGACTTGACGGCGTTTGAGCTCAATGTCAGCCAATTCGACGGCTTCCATGACAATGGTGCTGATGTTGGCCAAGCTGCGATTGGGCTCGCTGCGTTTGACAAAGCTTCTGATGCGTTGAATGATTTGGCCCGCTCGATGTGCTTGGTGAGCTGTTTTTTCAAGCGCCAAGATCAGCTCGGATTCAACAATTTGCTTAGATTTGATGCGCGAGACCATGCCTGTGCAGTAATTGCTAATGGCTGTCAGGGGTTGATTGAGTTCATGCGCAACGCTGGAGGCCATCTCACCCATGGTGATCAGTCGGCTGACCGATTGAGCTCTCTCGGCTTGCATGGCCGACTGTTCCTCGGCTTGTCTTCTTGGGGTGATGTCGGTGGCAATGATCATTTGTGCCAAACGTCCATCCACCCAATTCAAATAACGCGATCGCACCTCAAGCCATTTGTCCAAGCCAGTGACGAAAATCTCAGCATTTTCAGACAGCGCGCGCTCAAAGCTGCCGGTGGGTAGGCCGACCATGTCATCAGAATCTTCAGGCGAATTGATCAGTGACTGCATCGACTCAAAGGCCAAGTCAATCATTTGCATGTGTCCCTCACTTTGACTCCCAAACCATTGGCGATAGAGTTTGTTGGTGAACAAAATCTCAGTCGAACCAATGGGGGTAACGGAGACCGATGCATCCAGGGCTTCAAGCACAGTGGTGAAACGTTCGTAAGAGGCAGAGAGCTGTTGGCGAATGCGGTTGGGCTCAGTGATGTCGGTCATGGAAGTCATCCAACCGGATTGCTCGCCAGAGGCATCAATCAGGGGAGAGACATACAGTCGAGCATCAAAGATGGATCCATCTTTGCGTTTGACTTTGACTTGTAGTCCGCTTTGGCTGGTTCGACCACTCAATTCCTCTGCCAATTTGGCTGCCAACATTTCATGGTCAGAGTCAGGCCAGTGGGGAAAGGGCGGATACTGTCCCACCAATTCACTTTGACTCCAACCCGTCATTTGACAAAAGGCCGAGTTGACGTAAGTGATACACCCTTTCATGTCCATGGCCCTCATGCCTGTGAGCATGGAGTTTTCCATGGCGCGTCGAAAGTTCGTCTCAGAGAGCAAATCTCGCTGTGCTTGCAGTCTTCTTCTGGTGTGGCGCCAAGTTCCAATAAGCATCCATGCGGTGAGCAAACTCATGAAGCTCACGAGCCAAAAAAGGCCGTTGCCAATGACTCCATTGGAGGTTCGATAAACCTGCCCCTTGAGTAACAAACCGTTGCCAACGGGTGCCACAGGCACCGTGAATTCGTAGTTGGGGTTGATCCAAGGAGGAAGGTATTTGGAGCTTGGACGGGAGTGGATCACTTGGCCAGATAGCAAATGATCATCGGCGTCAAATAAGGAGACTGCATTACGAATCGTGATTTCTGGCGGAATCACAAAACGCATCAATCCATCAATTTTGTATTCGATCAAAAAGGCGCCATCAAAGTGGCCCTTTTTCATCACAGGGATGATCAAGTCCAAATAAGCATTGTCCACCTCACCTTTTGCATTTTTGGAAATTTGAACAGGTGCATACGCCGCTTGATGCAACTGTGCAACCCACTCCAATGTCGATTTAAGAGCCGCACTGGAGGAGAGATTTTCCTCAACTCGAAGACCAGGCATTTCAAGACCTGAGCCGCCCAATGTGTGTTTGTTGTGGAGTTGGGAGTCGATCCAAGAAATGGAATTGATCTCTGGGTAATGCGTGAGCATTGAATCGGCTTCGATCACAAAATCAGATGGAGCGACGTCACCTGTGGAGATGTCCTTAGACAATCGAGTGACTTGTTCTTGGCGCTCCAACAAGCGCAATCGAAGTCGCTGTTGAGCGTATTCGATGTCACGCCTCAAAGTCTCCTCTTCTCTTAACACCTCTTCAAAGCGAAGATAGGCGAAAGCAGCTGCAATGGTGGTGAAGAAGAAAATGACCGCAATCAAAGGGGCCATCAGAGCCAAGCGATCTTGTCGGCTGGGACTTTGCTTTTTCCACCAACTTGACCACCGCAATGCAATGGCTTTCAATATGACCCTGAGCGGGGACTTTTGGATGCTAGTGGGTGAGTGCGTGTCGGTCATTTGCATAGAGTTTAGAAGAAAAATGGCAAACCCGTGTTGCACTGCACTCGATTGCAAAAAAAGATCATTCTTACTTTTGTTTTTAAAATTTCACAATGTGAAAACGTAAGGCACTATTTGAAATCAATCTTTTTTTGTGAGATACTATTCAAAAAAAAATAGTTTGCCAAAAGATTTTTACTTTCTCAAAGTTCAACCAGGAGACAAGCATGTCAGCTCAACCCAGTGACTCGCGTACATTTGCCATCAACGACACGGATTCACAAGAAACACGTGAGTGGATGGAAGCTCTGACTGCGGTGATTCAGTCCGAAGGCCCAGAGCGAGCACACTACTTATTAGAGCAGTTGCTCGAACATGCCAGAGAGAGCAGCATTGACATGCCCTTCTCGGCCAACAC
>Ga0164297_10004831_pt1 | contig 11891 bp, 2 predicted proteins | sample GEODES058metaG_FD_113539 | JGI IMG/M metagenome (GOLD analysis project Ga0164297, IMG submission 113539) | Dystrophic lake water microbial communities from Trout Bog Lake, Wisconsin, USA - GEODES058 metaG | ecosystem: Environmental > Aquatic > Freshwater > Lake | place: USA: Trout Bog Lake... | reverse complement strand
TAGATAAGTCGGCAATGGAAGTGCTTTGCGTACCCCTTGCAGCAATATAGTCCGCCTGGAAACCTTGCAATTTGGCGGTTACTGTCGTGCCTAACATTGCCGCATATTTGGTGGCGGCTTTATGGATGCGGGTGGTAAGCATCACCATCGTTTTCCGGGTTGCTTGATCATATTCTGTCAGGCCGTGCGGATAAAACTCTTTGTAGGCAGTAGTATCTACGCCGCCGACATTGTTTGCAACCACACCATGCAAGGTGCTTAGCGTGCGCTGAAAAGTGTACGTTATCAAATCTACTTCATCTGTTTGCCCACTTTGCAGGTTCAGGGTAGTATCTACGTTGCTCACCTCTTCCTCCAATGTCTCTATCAAAGGAGTGAGGAAAGCAATTTCTCCATCAAATTGATGCGTAGCATTCCCCTTGGTAATTCTTGCCAAATGGTCTTTGGCTCCTAGCAACAGCCTATCTGGCGTGGTTTCCTTTGAATTAAAAAGATTACCGAAAAGCTTATTCACTGAAATCATATCCTAAAAATTTAATTATTAATAAAATGAATGTTTTGTAATGCTTCTTTTGTAAGCAGTACCATTAAAAATTGTGTTTGCCCTATTCCGATTTTCCGGAATGGCATCCATAACGTTGTTTGCCCTATTCCAATTTTCTGGAATGGCATCCATAACGTTATTTGCCCTATTCCAATTTTTCGGAATGGCATCCATAACGTTGTTTGCCCTATTCCGGTTTTTCGGAATAGCATCCATAACGTTGTTTGCCCTATTCCGATTTTTCGGAATGGCATCCATAACGTTATTTGCCCTATTCCGATTTTCTGGAATAGCATCCATAACGTTGTTTGCCCTATTCCGATTTTTCGGAATGGCATCCATAACGTTATTTGCCCTGTTCCGATTTTTCGGAATGGCATCCATAACGTTGTTTACCCTGTTCCGATTTTTCGGAATGGCATCCATAACGTTGTTTACCCTATTCCGATTTTTCGGAATGGCATCCATAACGTTGTTTGCCCTATTCCAATTTTCTGGAATGGCATCCATAACGTTGTTTGCCCTATTCCGATTTTCTGGAATAGCATCCATAACGTTGTTTGCCCTATTCCGATTTTTCGGAATGGCATCCATAACGTTATTTGCCCTATTCCGATTTTCCGGAATGGTATTTCTTTCTTTTTCTATCCAACTCCTGTTTTTGGGAAAGCCCTAAAGAACGTTTCGGGCGGTATGATACTTTTTGAGAACTTGCGGTAATGGCTGTTTTTCCAGCATTTGGAAACTGATAGGCATACAATAGTCGTCTCGGTGTTATGTAGATAAAAATTGGGGCTAGCCATTGTGCAATCGTTAAATAATGTATGTAAAGATGAGGGCATTATTTAACAATGGATGGTTTATTTCAGAAATTGATATTTATTGTTGTTTTTGATGGATTAATAAAAAAAGATTTGTTAGAACGAATGCCAATCTATGAAATGAACATATAAAAACTATAGAGTACACAAGTAATGCACAAATAATATTATTAGATGCAGTTTGTTAACAATTTGGTAATGATTACTTAACTCTAAGTACTCATTCTGGTAACATTGGGATTTGAATATTGCACCCTGAAAAAGGTGTTCGCACAAAACATCTTCCCACACACAGTTCAATCTTTCTAAGATAAGCCCTTAATTTTTTTATAAATAAGCACTTAATGAACAAACAATTTTTACAAACTGCTTTGCTGCCATCGTGCAACACAACAAATCATTTAAACAAACAAACAAATACATCTATTATGAGGAAAGTATTACTGCCGCTATTAGTGGCTTTTTTATTTTTGGCGGGTTTGCCAAATCTTAGTTTTGGTCAAACAATACCAGCAAGTGGTGCTGTTACAACCACGTCTGGTTACTTTACTTACACTGCGGGTACTTATCAAAACGACCAGATTACCGTACAGCTTTGGGCAGGCGGTGGAGGAGGTGGTGCTGCTGACTACCTTACCACTGGTAGTTATTGTGAGGGCGGTGCAGGTGCAGGAGGTTCTTATGTAAGCTATACAGTACAATTAAATACTTCTGGTACACAGCGTTATTATTATTATGTGGGTACAGGTGGGGCAGGTGCTGCTACTTCCTCTACTACTGGTCAAACTGGTGTAGCAGGTCAACCTTCTTATTTTGCAAAGATCGGTGCTACTGCAACAACTGCTCCTTATACTGTGAGCGGAACAACCATCACAACGCCTACTGACGCCAACCTTGTGATAATGGCACTTGGCGGAAACCCAGGCTATACGTTTGGTGCTTTAGCAGATTCTTATAATGGAGCTATTGGTACATCTGGTGGCGGTCATTATGTTTACATGACTAATACAGCGGGTTCTAAAACAAATTATGGCAACTATGGCAACGGTGCTGTAATAACAAGTGGCAATGTTTATCCTTCTTCGGGTGGTACCTTGAACTTGAGTGCTTACAGTACTTTTACTGTTGCTCCAACTGCTTCACTAGGAACAACTGGTGGCAATGTGGGTGGATATGGAACTGTGACAACTGGTTCTGGCGCGGGTTCTGGTGCTGGTGCTGTTGGTATAGCAAATACTAACAATACTGGCGCAACTGGCTCTACCCCTGGCGGTGGCGGTGGTGGTGGCACACAAAATAGTGCTGCAAAAGGTGGTGGTGCAGGTGCGGCAGGTCGGATAGTATTTACTTACACTGTTGCAACTACTCCAAATCTTACTACTACAGCTGCAACTGGCATTACTTCTACTGGTGCAACACTTGCAGGTAATATATCTTCTACAAGTACAACTGTAACGGCCAATGGGATAGTATCAATATTATATGCTACCAATACAAATCCAACTACTGCCACAAGTGGGGTAACAAATACCACTGCAACCGCAGTGCAATCTGGAGCTTTCTCTGTATCCTTGACAGGTCTTTCGGTAAATACGCAATATGCTTATAATGCATACGCCACCAACACTGGAGGTACTGGTTATGGCACAGCTTCTTCTTTCTGGACTTTGGCAAACACACCCACAACACCTACAGTAGGGGCTGCAACATCTACAACATTGGGTGTAACCATTGGCGCGAGTGATGGAAATCCTACTACAACTACTTATGCCATTTATAATAGTACTACTTCACAGTATGTACAAGCAAATGGTAGCTTGGGTGCTTCAGCGGCTTATCAAACAGCGGCAACTTGGGGTACCATAACGGTTACTGGTCTCAGCGCAAGTACTTCTTATACTTTTTATACAGTGGCACAGAATGGTGCTGGTACTGCAACTTCTGCTAGTAGCACTGCTAGTGCATCTACTACTGCTGCAAGTGCCCCAATACTTACCACCACTGCTGCTACATCCATAACCACTACTGGTGCAACCCTTGCTGGCAATATCACTGCTGCAGGTTCTACATCTGTTACTGCAAATGGTATAGTGTCTATATTATATGCTACAACTGCAAACCCAACTACTGCTACAAGCGGGGTAACCAACACGACTGCAACAGCTGTACAGTCTGGTGCTTTCTCTGTTTCAGTAACAGGGCTTTCAGTTAATACTCAATATGCTTATAATGCTTATGCCACCAATACCGCAGGTACTGGTTATGGCGCATCAACCTCTTTTTGGACGTTGGCGAATACGCCCACAACACCTACTGTAGGGTCTGCTACCGCAACTACATTGGGTGTTGCAATTGGGGCAAGTGATGGCAATCCTTCTACAACCACTTATGCCATTTATTGCACAACTGCAAGTAAATATGTACAGGCAAATGGTAGTTTAAACACTACCGCAGTTTATCAAACTGCCTCTACTTGGGCTACAGTTACTGTTACTGGTCTTACTCCAAGTACTTCTTATGGTTTCTATACAATGGCACAAAATGGTGCTGGTACTGCAACTTCGGCTAGTAGCACCGCAAGTGCGAGTACTTCTGTAGTATCATCTTTTACTATTTCTGACAATGGTACACCTAGTACGATAGCTGGTGTGAGTACAAGCTCTACCAATAATATTTTACAAGCATTTAAAATAGTGGAAGGTGCAAATAGCTCTTCAACTATTTCTAGCGTCGTTGCAAGCCTTACAGGGACTTACGTAGCTGGTGACATTGCTACAAGTGGTTTTAAATTGTGGGCTGGTTCAACAAATAGTTTTGCCTCTGCTACTAATATAAAATCTGTCTCTTCATCAACAGGCAATGGAGAAAGCATCACTTTCTCTTCCTTGACTACGGCTATACCAGCAAGCGGAACGGTATATTTTTGGATTACTGTAGATATTAATAGTGCTGGTACCGCTAACCATACTATAACTGCTGCTTCTTTAACAAGTTCAGCTTTCACATTTGCTTCTGGTAGTATTAGTGCTGCCTCGGTTAATGCAAGTGCTGGGTTTAGTATTGTGGTTGCACCAACTGCATACACACCTGCATCGGGTATAGCTGTTACCACATCTGGAAACTATACTTTTACTGTACCAACTGGGGTAACCAGCTTACAAGTAGAAGCTTGGGGTGCAGGTGGTGGTGGTGGCGCTGCCAACACCACACAGTATTCATTGGCTGGAGGTGGTGCCGGTGGTGCTTATGTTAGTTATACAATTAGTGTTACACCTGGGACAACTTATTATTATACTGTAGGAACTGGTGGTGCTTCTGGGGTTGAAACTGGTGGTAGCACAGCACACAGTGGTACTGATGGTGCTGCTGGTGGAAGTACCTATTTTGGAAGTACCTCTTATGGTGTATCCACAGGTGCTTCTGTATTAGCAGTAGGAGGAAATGGTGGTTACGGAACTACACAATATTGTACGGTTAGTAATAGTAGTAACATCTGGGGTGTAGGTAACGCAGATGGGCTATATGGTGTTACCCCTACACAAACAAGTGGCAATATCCCAACCTCTGGTACAGGGTTAGTAAGTTATTATGGTACTCCTGGTGGTGCTGCCGGCAATGGTTCTTCTATTGTAAATCAAGGTTCGCCTGCTGTGCCAACCGTATCTACCAAGTCATCTGGTGCGGGTGGTGCCGGAGCTGGTCCAACTGGTAGTACTAGTGGCGGTGCAGGTGGTGCATCTCAAACAAGTGCTAATCCAAGTGCCGCAGGTACAGCCCCTGGAGGTGGTGCAAGTGGTGAATGTAAAGTAACAGCTTGCCAAAATGGTTGTAAGACTACTGGGGCAGGTGGCAATGGACAAATTAAGTTTACCTATAGTGTGTTTATTCCTGCTTCAATCACTCCTTCTGTTTCTTCTTTAACTGGATTGAGTTATGCTTCAGGTAATGGTCCTTCTACTTCTCAATCTTTCACAGTTTCTGGTGCAAACCTTACTGGTTATCCAAGTAGTTTAACTGTGCAGGCTCCTACGGATTATGAAGTTTCTACCGATGGTGGCACTACTTGGAGTGGGGCTGCTGGTACTGAAACAATCAGTTTTACATCTGCTACTCTAACAGCACAAACTGTTGTAGTAAGATTGGTTGCTGGAAAATCTGCTGGTAATTATAATTCAGAAACTGTTTCTATATATGGTGGTGGTGTTGCACAGGCATCAGCTTCAACAGTTTCGGTGAGTGGTTCTGTTACAGTAAACCCTCTTATCACGCCAAGTGTTTCTAGCTTGACTGGCTTCTCTTATGTAGTAACACACGGACCATCAACAACCCAATCGTTCACTATAACTGGTGGCAACCTTACTGGTGCGCCAGGGTCTATAACAATAACTGCTTCTGCTGATTATGAAGTATCTACCAATGGGGGTACTACTTGGAGTGGTTCAAATGGTACGGCAACTGTAAGTTATTCTTCAGCAACATTATCAGCACAAACTATTTTGGTAAGATTGGTTGCTGTTAAAAGCGTTGCCAGTTACAATTCCGAAACTATAAGCATCAGTGGTGGTGGTGCTTCTGCAAGCATCACAGCAAGTGGTTCGGTCAATAACCCTGCTGCTGCTTTTACCATTTCAGATAATGGTACACCTAGTACAATAGCAAACGTTAACCCTAGTTCAAATAGTAACAATATACTTCAAGCCTTTAAAGTTGTAGAAGGCGGTGGTTCTGGTTCAACCATCTCAAGTGTTGCAGCAAGCCTTACAGGAACTTATGTTGCTGCTGATGTCGCTTCTTCAGGATTTATATTGTGGGCTGGTACTACCAATAGTTTCGCTTCTGCTACACAAATTGCTACCGCCTCTTCCTCCTCAAGTGGTACGGGCGAGACAGTTACTTTCTCTTCTTTATCAACTTCAATAGCAGCAAATAGTACTGAGTATTTCTGGATTACTGTCAATGTAAGTAGTTCTGCTACAAATGTGCATACCATAACAGCTAATGCATTAACAAGTACAGCTTTCACCTTTGCTTCTGGTAGCATAACTGCTGCATCTGTCAATGCAAGTGCTGGGTTCCTTACAGTTTACAATGCGACTACTTCAAACTTACCTACTACTGGTTCTGCTGCTACTCCTGGAACTTATTATTTCACTGTTCCAAGTGGTGTATCTACTATGACCTTCTCTTGTTGGGGAGGTGGTGGAGGAAGTGGTGGTTGTGGTAATACCTACAACCAAGCAGGTGGAGGATCATCAGGAGGTGCTGTACAATATACATTGACAGGATTGACTGTGGGTGAGGTATTTTATTATTCAGTTGGTGCTGGCGGTACAGGTGCTGCAGCTTCTACTGGTACTGGCGTAAATGGTGGTGGCAATGGTGGCAATGGTGGCAATACGGTTTTAGGTACTGCTGTAGGTAGTGCAGGTTCTTATACCTTAGGTACTATTCTTGTTTCAGCTTCTGGAGGGATAGGCTCTGTGGGTACTGGTTTCTCAACTTCTGGTACAAGTTCTTCTGTATATTATTTTACAGCCAATGCAGCACAACCGACGTCAAACACTGTGAACACATCATTGGGTATTTCTGGGTACAGTGGACTTGCTGTTTCTGGTACACCAACGAATACAAGAGGTGTAGCAAGTGTAACTGTAATGTCAAGTGCAAAAGCTTCTGGTGCTGGTGGTACTGCGCCAAGTGTAACTTCTCCAGCTATTTCGGGTGGCACAGGAGGTGCAAGTAGCACTTCTGCTAATCCAGGCATTGCAGGAAGTGCCCCAGGCGGTGGTGCAAGTGGAGCAATACTGGCAACTAGTACCAGTAATTCTGCTGGCGCAGCAGGTGGTGCTGGGGAAATGGTATTTACTTATGTGCAGAACCCTTCAATTACTCCTTCTGTTGCTTCTATAACTTCTGGATTAAGTTATGCTTTAGGTAATGGTCCTTCCGCTTCGCAATCTTTTACTGTTTCTGGTGCAAACCTTACTGGTTATCCAAGTACGTTGACTGTTCAAGCTCCTACGGATTATGAAGTTTCTACTGATGGTGGTACTACTTGGAGTGGGGCTGCTGGTACTGAAACAATCAGTTTTACATCTGCTACTTTAACAGCACAAACTGTTGTAGTAAGATTGGTTGCTGGAAAATCGGCTGGTAATTATAATTCAGAAAATGTTTCTATATATGGTGGTGGTGTTGCACAAGTATCAGCCTCAACAGTTTCTGTTAGTGGTTCTGTTACCGTAACCCCATTAATCTCACCAAGTGTTTCTAGCTTAACTGGATTCTCTTATGTTGTAACACACGGGCCATCAGCAACCCAATCTTTCACTATATCTGGTGGTAACCTTACTGGTGCGCCAGGGTCTATTACAGTTACTGCTTCTGCTGATTATGAAGTATCTACCAATGGGGGTAGTACCTGGAGTGGTGCTAATGGCACTGCAACCGTCAGTTATTCTACTGCAACATTATCTGCACAAACAATCTTGGTAAGATTGGTTGCGGGTAAAAGTGTAGCTAGTTACAATTCCGAAACCATAAGCATCAGTGGTGGCGGTGCAACTGCAAGCATAACTGCAAGTGGTTCGGTAAATAATCCTGCTGCTGTATTTACTATTTCTGACAATGGCACTCGTAGTACAATAGCTAATGTTAACCCAAGTTCAAATAGTAACAATATTCTCCAAGCCTTTAAAGTTGTAGAGGGGTCGGGTACTGCTTCAACCATCTCAACAGTGGCTGCTAGCCTTACAGGAACATATATTTCAGCAGATATTGCTTCTTCTGGTTTTAAATTATGGGCTGGTTCTACTAATAGTTTTGCTTCTGCAACTCAAATTGGCTCATCTGTATCTTCGATATCTGGTAGTGGCGAAACAATTACTTTCTCATCCCTAACTACGTCTATTCCTGCAAGTGGTACTATATATTTCTGGATTACAGTAAACGTGAGTACCTCGGCTATTAATGGGCATACCATTACCGCTTCTGCATTAACTAGTAGCGCATTTACTTTTAGCTCAGGTAGTATTTCTGCTGCTTCGGTAAATGCAAGTGCAGGGTATAGTTTCCTATATGTTGCAACTTCAAATACGCCAACTTCAGGTACTGCTGTAACAACAGCAGGCAACTATTATTTCACCGTTCCTGCAAACACTTATAGCCTAACCGTATCTTGTTATGGTGGAGGCGGTGGTAGCGGTGGTGCTGGTAATAGTTGGCAGCAAACTGGTGGTGGTTCGTCAGGTGGTGCGGTTCAATATACATTAACAGGCTTAACTCCGGGTCAGGTATTTTATTATACTGTAGGGGCAGGTGGTACTGCTGGTATTGGTTGTAGTACTCTTGGCCAAGCAGGTACTGGAACTAATGGCGGCAATGGCGGTGCTACTGTTTTTGGTACTGCAACTGGTTCAAGCCCTTATTCTTTGGGAACAACTATTATCTCCGCTTCTGGTGGCATTGGTTCTGCTGGTGCTGGAACAACAACCGTATCATCATCTGTATATATTTATACTGCAAACGCGGCACAACCCTCTGCAAATACAGTAAATACTACGTTAGGCATCTCAGGATATACTGGTCTAACCGTAGCTGGCACTCCAACAAATTTACAAGGAGTTGCTGGTACTACTGTTATGGGTAATACAAAAGCTGGCGGCTCTGGTGCAGGTGGTAAAGCACCTAATCTTACCTCTCCTGCAATCACAGGTGGTAGTGGTGGTGCTAGCCAAACTAGTGCAAGCCCTGGTGCTGCTGGTGGTGTGCCTGGTGGCGGGGCTGGCGGTCCTCAGATGGTTACAAGTACTTCGAATACAGCAGGTGCAGCAGGTGGTAAAGGTGAAATACTATTTACTTACTCAGTGCCTACAGTAACTCCTTCTACAACATCTATTACAGCAAATAACTATCAAATAGGTTCTGGTCCTGCTACTGCTAGCAGTTTTACCATTACAGCGACAGGTTTAAATAGTGGAGTACTTACTTTCGGTGGTCTTACCAATTATGAGGTTTCTACTGATGGGGGTAATACTTATGGTTCATCTAAAACACTGGCTTATACTGCTCCTTCAATAAGCACAACAACCATCTATGTTCGTTTGAAAGCAGGAATACTGGTTGCACAAGCTTACAACGAGACATTGTCTATCTCTGGTGGAAGCTTATTAAGTACAGTAACTGTTTCCTTAACAGGTTCAGTATTACCTTCTACATTAACTACTTGGAATGGAACTAGCTGGAGTGCTGGAGTGCCAAACAATACAACTGCACAAAGTGTGGTGATTAATGGTAACCTTAACAGTAATATCTTGACTACTTGTAATAACCTTACCATTGGGAGTGGAGCAACGTTTACCACTACATCTACTGTTAATGTAATTGGTACTTTGACCAATGGTGGAACAATTGCAGGTGCTGGAATTATCAATTTAAACAGCGGCACAACGCAATCAATTGCTGGTACAGGTACATTGAGTAGTCTTACTCTATCCACGACTGGTACTGCTGCCACTATTACAGGTACTCAAAATATTACTGGTATATTGAAAGTGAATAGTGGAACAACATTAAATACAGGTGGTAACCTTACCTTAAAATCAACATCAATCTCTAACAGTGCAACTGTAGATGTGGTTGGTGGTTCAATTACGGGCAATGTAACAGTGGAACGTTACATCCCTTCGGGTTACCGTGGCTACCGTGACTTGGCTCCACAGGTTTATAACTCAAGTTACACAACAGGAAACATATTCACTAACTGGCAAGAAGGTGGAAGCCTGACACACAATGGATATGGTATCTTTATTACTGGATCAACTTCAACTGATGCAACTGTTGCAGACTATAATGCAGGTCAACTAGCATCTAACGGCACTACAGGGTTGGATTATAGCTTGTATGGTAATGCTTCTGCGTTTACTTTCAATAATTCAAATGGTTCGTTCTATTCACAATATGCTGTTGGCGAGATAGACAGTATAGCCAATACCAAGACTACCAACCTTGATGTGTTTACTGGTTACAGGGTATTGGTAAGGGGCGACAGGAGTTTCAACTTGGCAACTACCCCAATCTTGAATTACCCTGCTGGTTTGAGGATGTATAACCCAACCACGCTTCGTGCAACAGGTAGTTTGGTTACAGGTACTGTTACTTACAGCACAACAGGTGTAACAGGCACTGCCAATGGTTCTGGTATTACTTCGGCCAATGCCTTGAATGCCAATGCAACCGTGATTACAAACGGCAAGATAACACAAGGTTTGAGCATGCTTGCCAACCCTTATGCATGCCCTGTTTCATGGACAAGCGTTTATAACAATTCAGTAACAGCTGGTTCTAACATCAATGGTACATGGTATTTCTTGGATCCTACTTATGGTGCAACAGGTACTTACGAGGGTTACAACTATGCAACTGGTTCACAGTTTAGCGATGAGACCAATGCATCTGACTTGATACAGGCAGGGCAAGCGTTCTTTGTATTGAATGCCTTGACCAGCCCAACCCCTAAGGTAGTGTTTACAGAGTCGGCAAAACAAGCTACGTCCACCAAGACTGCAACATTTGGTGCAGTAGCACCATTGAGCAAGATTTATGTTGGGGTATTCAAGGAAACAAATGGCACATACTCCCGTACCGATGGTGCAGCGGTTGCATTCAGATCCGATTTCACCGACAAGTCATTCGGTACACAGGATGTGCTCAAGGTTGGTTATGGCAGTGATAATATAGCTGTAAGTGACAAGGGAGTTGAATTGGGTATAGATGGCAGGTTGCCAGCTACTGCAAGCGATGCAATCGCCTTGAAGATAGGCAGCCCAACTGCCACTTCTTACCAATTGCAAGTTGATGCATCAAGGTACATCAATGAAGGCTATGCACCATTGTTGTACGATGCTTACAAGAACACAACTACTGCATTGGGAACTGGTGTCACAACTGTAAACTTCACGGTTGATGCAAAGACTGCTTCAACTTATGCCAACAGGTTCACCATCTTGTTCACCCCAAGTGCATTGGCAGTAAACAGCATTGTTGCAAGTGCAAGCTTGAACAACAAAATAGCCACTATCACTTGGAACACAGTTGGAGAGAAGGGTGAGTCTTACTTCGAAGTTGAGAAGTCAACTGATGGTAAGAACTTTGCTTCAATTGCAAAGCAAACTGCTAAGAATACTTCTAATGCAAGCTATACTGCAACCGATAACAGCGTAGTATCTGGAAACAATTATTATCGTATCAAGGCAGTTAGCACAACAGGTGCAGTAAGTTACAGCAATGTTGCCAAGCTTACTAACAACTCACCACTCACCACTTACGCCTTATATCCAAACCCATTGACAGGCAAGACATTGAATGTTTCCTTGAGCAATGTGGTTGCGGGTAAATATGTGGTTAGCATCTATAATGTGTTGGGACAAAAGGTAAATGAGCAAACTATCACCCATGCAGGTGGCAATGCAACCCATGCCTTGACTATCAACAACACACTGGCGAAGGGTATCTACAGTGTTACCATC
>Ga0164297_10004830_pt1 | contig 11891 bp, 17 predicted proteins | sample GEODES058metaG_FD_113539 | JGI IMG/M metagenome (GOLD analysis project Ga0164297, IMG submission 113539) | Dystrophic lake water microbial communities from Trout Bog Lake, Wisconsin, USA - GEODES058 metaG | ecosystem: Environmental > Aquatic > Freshwater > Lake | place: USA: Trout Bog Lake... | reverse complement strand
TATCCGGCATCGATGATTGGCGAAATGCCATATAAATACATATCAACAAATATAATGCCAGAAACAAAAATAAAATATGAAAATATAAAAGATACTAATTTATATTTAGCAAAAAGCAAATATATAGGTAATAATAAAAACGTAATACCAAATTTATTAATAAGAAATAAAAATAAAGAAGTTAAAGCAGTATTAGAAACCGACTGGGATTATTTTTGGGGGGTTGAATTAAAAGAAGCAATAAACAACGATTTTGAAATAAAAATTAAAGAAGTTAATAATTATGAAACTAAAATTTTATTTAAAGAATTCGTTGAATATTTATATAATGAAAGACAAAAAAATAAAAATGTTAATAATTCATTGTATGTTTTTTATAAAACTATATTAAACAGTTTTTCGGGTAAATTCGGGCAAAAAAGCCACACTCAAACAAAATTATTAAATAATAATGAAAAATGGGGAGATTATATAAATAAAAATACTGATTTAATTGATATTAAATTTATTGGTGAAAATACAATGATAAAATATAATGACATAAAAAATGAAGATTTAACAATTGGAAAATTAGTGCGTTTTATTTCATATATTACAGCAAACGCAAGAAGCAATTTAAGCGAGATAATGAGAGATGTTGGACATGATAATATTTATTATTGTGATACAGACTCAATATTTTCAAGTGTTAAACCAAGTAATAAATTTTTAGATAATAATATATTAGGTAAATGGAAAATAGAAGATGAAATAAAAGAAGCTTATTTTATAGGTAAAAAATCTTATACTTATAAAAATATAGATAATAAAATAATAAATAAATGTAAAGGGGTGGACGCATCACAAATTACATTTAATCAATATAAAAATTTAACTGATGATAATAATATTAAAGTTAAAAAAAATATGTTTTATCGGTCATATAATGGTGTTAAAATTATAGAGACGGAAAGAACAATAAAAACAACATATAAAAATAGAATATTTAACGGCAATAATTCTACCGCTTTTCAAAAATAAAAAATATAATTTATATATATATAAGAATGAAACATTTTATAGTTGTTAGACTTGGAAACAAACAAAAAGACATCAAACATTTTATTAAATATCTCCCTAATAAAGAAGAAATTGATACTGTGTGCGAACCTTTTGCTGGGTCTTTTTCTGTGATTAGAAATATTTTTCATGATGTTAAAAATATATATTGTGCTGATAATGATGAAAAATATAAAAATAAAATAAAATTAATTTTTAATGATTTAGAAGGATTTAAAACAGAAAAAGAAAATATATATAAATTTTACAAGGATAATAATACAAATATTAACGAGAAAAGCAAAATAGTATATATCAAAAGAGATAAAATGAAAGAATTAACAACAACTTTAAAATTTCATACTTTTGATGATTTATACGCTCGCGGCATTATTAGGAAACCGCCGGTGTCTTATGATTACAATGATTTAAAAAATTTATATGATAAAATTAAATGGTTTGAAGATTATAAAATATTATTTGAGATGTTAAAAAATAATGATAAAGCATTTATATTTATGGACCCTCCATATTTTCAATCTGCTAATAAAAGTTATTGCGGTTCTAATTATAGAGATAGTGAAAATAATATAAAAGATAATACAGCCATATATATCGATATTTTACAATTTATAATTATTGCGAAATGTAAAGTAATGCTTATTATAAATAATAGTGAAATAATAAAATATTTATTTAAGGATTATTACAAGGGATGTTATAATAAAACATATGAATTGAGCAAAAATAAAGAAGTATTAAATATATATACAAATTATTAAATTATTTTTCTTATTAATTTATAATATTTATAATAACAAAATAACGAACAAACATAGGGTTTTACATATTGCGCAGTTTTAATTGATAATTCTAATATATTATATTCTTTGTTTTTATAATATAATGTATTTATTAATTCACTAACAACCATATATATTATAAAGATTTATTTTTTTTCATCATTTTTATTATGTTTATATTTGTGTTTATGATGATGGTGGTGGTGATGATGATTATCATTTGTGGTATTATCTACTTTGCTATCATTAACACAACAAGAACTAAAGCATTTACTTTTAATATTTATATTTTTCAAACAATCCTTGAAATAAGGAGGTTTATTACTATTACAGCAGCAATTACCCATATTATTATACTATATAATTTTTAAATGATATATTATTATCTTTGATATATTTAATAGTATTTTTATTTACAATTAATGTGATTATTTTGCTTATTTCATCTACCTCTTTTAAAATATTTTCTTTATCACGCAAATTTTCAATGTTTTTTATTCTATTAAATAATGATAAATCAAGATCGCCAAGATAATAACCGCCTAATTTTAAAATAATTGTATTTATATGTCTATCTAACGCAGATTTATTATAATTTATATCAAAACCAAAATCAATTAAATCTTCTATTATTTTTATATCTGTTTTACATGAATTTAATAAATTTATTGGTGATATTAATAATGGTGCTATTTTTTCGAGTGTTTTACAATCTTTTATTAGTCTCGCTATACTATACATATTTTTTAATGATTTAAGAATATTATTATTTATTAAATTTGTGGATAAACCAACTCTCATTTGATTTATAAAAAAGTCCATCTGCTTTAATTCTGGAAAAATTATATTAGTAATCTCAACATATTTATCATAATAATTATAAAACATATCAATTTTGGTTGCTAATGTATTATAAACAGATGGATCTAATAAATATCCATCTGCGTTTCTACCTTGTAATATTTCAGTCGGTGTCCATCTACACGCAACAAATGATGAAACAAATTTATACAAATTTAACCATTGTTCGCGTGTTGGATTTTCTGGAGCGTTTTGAATTTCTGGAACAACGGTATCATTCACAATTAATTTCATATTTTTTAAATCATAATTAATAATTTTTTCTCCATTAATAGTACCAATATATTTTAATAAATCTCTGTATTTATTTGTTCCACATTTTATATCTCCTAAAATCATTTTAGTCCCATATAAATGTGATGATGTAATTTTAAAAACTATTCTTTTAAGTGCATCTGCTTGTTTGTCTAGTGGTATTAATTCAAATCCATCTATATCCCCCGAAAACCATAATGACTTTTGACGAAATGAACCCATAACTTTAATATTATTAATATCAAAAGATATAAGTGACAAAGCTTTTATAATTTCTTCTGGATATTCTGTCGGAAATTCACGCAACGAATACGCAAATTTTTCAATTTTGGGACTACATTTTTTCATCTTTTAATATATAATAAATTTATATATTAAATTTTAAAGAATAACTATAATTTAACTACCATATGATTTCCCAATTTCAGCAATTAGCATTCGTTTAGTTTTTGCTACTCGTTTTCCCTTTTCGTTTATACGCGTTAATCTAATTCCAAGTGCTTTCGCTTCTTGTTTTATTCGCGGTAATGATGGATTCGGCTTGCGTTTTGTTTTAGGACAATGCTCTTGTGCCCATACTTTTAATTGTTTTGCATTTTCTTTTGTTCTATATTTACACGGCACATTATGCCATTGCTCAAGTCTACAATTGTTATATTGAGATCGTTCTGGGTTTGCTTTCAAAGGACGACAATATTTGGTTTTTCTTTCAGTTAATGTTGAATACCAATGTGCAGGTACTTGAACTTGTGCGCGTGCGTGTGCTTTTGCTTTTTTATCTTCTCGAGCTTTTTTTGAGCCTGCTAATAGAGCAGCTTTGTGTTCGGCAGTAAGTGTTCTTCCACCGCCATAATAATCTGCTAATTCATATGCCATTATATTTATATATTATATATATAAAATATTTATTTGTATATTATATATAAATATGTCTTTTGATTCTCGCCTTAATTCTTTAAAATTATTGCTTGATTTATATGAAAAAATAATTACTGAACACAAAAATACAAAAAAAGAATTAGAAGAAACTAACAATAAATTAGATATTATTATACATGAAAACGAAAATTTAAAAAAAGAAAACGAACGGTTACAAAATGATATTTCTATTTTACATAATTTTAATGATAGTTTAATGCAATTTGGTTGTGTTAAAGAATATATAAAAAATAACATTAATATAATGGATGAATTAGACAATTAATTTAATAATAACATATAATATAATAATGAAAACTATTAAGTGTGATACTTGCGATAAAGAATATAAAATAAATTATTATTATACTCATAGGAAACACAGTAAAATACACCAAAAAAAAGCAAGAACAGAATTAATATTAAAAACTAATAATGAAACAAATGACAATAATATTAAATTGTTTCTAGAAGATATTAAAAATAAAATTGATAATTATATAAAATTATTATAATATATAAATATATAAATGGCATACATCAAACGATCATATAATAATGATGGATATAATATGATGAATTATTATGGCGGTAGTTGTGGGTGTAGTGATTGTTTAAATAATGGTGGCAATAAAATGATACCAAACCCAAATAATGAATATGGATTACCAGATGACCCTGATGCGCATATTCTGCCATATCCATATGAACAGCCATCTTGTGGTTGCGATACATGTATTGAAGGTGGAAATATTTTTGATGAATTATCAAATAAAATGCCCGATTTATTAGGATACGTACCAATTCTCGGAAGCATATTAAAACCAGCAACAAATATTGTGCTAAATGAATTAGACAAATACAGAAAAAATCCAAAAAATCCAGAAAATCAACAACAGGGGAACGCATATACTTATGTTTATCAAAAGCCAAAATCATCTTACAATAAAGAACAGCAAGCGATACTTGATAAAATGAAAGGTAAAGGAATTAGAAAAAAAAAAGTCTCATTTTATAGACCAAAAAAAGGAAGTCCAGAAGCAAAAGCAAAGATGGCTTATTTAAGAAGTTTAAAAAAACAGTAAAATCTATTATTTAAATCATTAATTTATAAATTATATATTATAATAATTATTTTATTATAATATATTATATAATGACTGATATCACTTTATCAATAAAATCTGGGCGAAGATTAGCAAAAATTAAAGGAGGACAATTTAATGACACAATAATTTATTTATTAGACAAAAGAAAATCAAAAAAATTATTAATGGATAAATCAAATGATAATTATATATCTTTAAAAGAAAAGAATGAATATTTCCAACAAATGCCAAATAATGAAGACCAAAATAGTGACGTTTTATTCATTTGTGGGCGAAGGGGTTCGGGCAAGACATATTATCTTGCTGAATATTTAAAACAATATATTTTATCATATCCAAAAAATAAAATATATCTTTTTTCATTGTGTAAAGATGATAAATTATTAACTAATTTAATAACTAAACAAATAGACATTGATGAATTCACAGAAGAAGGGGGAATGAAACATGATGATCTACCAGACAATTGTTGTTGTATTTTTGACGATATTGATGTTTGTGATGACGGTAAGCAAAAGAAATTATTATTTCATTTAATGAATTCATTAATACAATTAAGCAGAAAACGAAATATTACAGTTATTCAAACTAGTCATTTGGGAAGAAACCACGGAGAAACGAAAAATGGTTTAAATGGAGCAAGTTCTTATACATTTTTTTATGGTTCTATATCGCACCAAATTAAAGACACATTAAAAATATATTTAGGATTATCACAACATAATATTAAAAAAATATTAGAATTAAAAAACAGTCGATATTGCACAATATTTACATCATCACCACCTGTTGTTATGACTGAAAAAGAAATGATAATATTAACAGATAATTAAAATAATATAATTATATAATATATAATGTATCACTCAGGGCACAAACTTATGCACAAATATTTAATACACAAAGGAATGCATCCAAAAGATGCGGAACATGTTGTTATTAATTCTGGTTCAGGTATTGCGGATTGGTTTAAAAAACACAAAAATAAAATTCTTGGAACGTTGGGAACTGTTGCAGCTATTGGAGCTGCGGTTGGTGCTAAATCATTACACAATCAATATAAAAGCAAACAACATGAACAACAGTATGCAGACGCATTACAAAGAGGATACGACGAACAATTAATGCGAGGATTGTCAGGAAATGGACGAAGAAAAAGAAAAAAACAATTATGAATCAGGACATGTTAAAATATAAATAATATAAATATATAATATATAATGTATCACACAGGTCATCAAATTATGCACCATTATTTGGTTCACACAGGTATGCATCCAGCAGATGCGCACCACGTTGTTATTAATTCAGGTTCAGGAGTTGTGGATTGGTTTAAAATGAATAAAGACAGTATTCTTGAAATAATTAAAAATATTGGTAGTGCGTCACTTCCATACGTAAAAAACGCAATTAAAAATGCTGCTAAACAACACATTGACAGTCCATTAATAAGAAGTGGAGTTGATTATTTGACAGATTATGGCACAACAAAATTAGGGGATTATTTAAAAAAACCAAGAAAAAATAAAAAAATGGAAGGTTCTGGTTTTATTGATTTTATAAAAAGAAATAAAGACGATTTAATAAGTATAGGAAAAGCCGGGCATAAATTATATACAGATAAACCGGATTTGCCAGTATGGCAAACAAAAAATGGAAAAAAAAATGGAAAAAAAAAATGATAAAAAAAAATAAATATATAAATTATATATATGGATATATCATTAACGGGAAGCGATATTAAATATTTATTAAATAATAAAGTTAAAATAATAACATATGACCAAATCAGGAATTACAACTCTATTAAAAGTCTTTTATATCCATTTAATAGAGTTGTAATTTTATATGTATGGAAAAAAAACAATGATAAAAGACACGGACACTGGATTGGATTACATATAAATAATCATAATAATATTGAGGTGTTTGACAGTTTTGGCAATTTTGTAGATGATTTTTTAAATAAAATAGATGTTGAATTTAGAAACGAAAATGGCGAAAATTACAGATATTTAACAAATTTATTATTAAAATATAAAGGAACAGTAGAATATAATGAAAAAAAACTGCAAAATTATTTTAGTAATACATGCGGAAAATGGGTTGTTTATAGATTTTTAAGAAATGATTTAACATTAAAAGAATTTCAAAAATTATTTAGTAATAATACATTAAAAAATGATAATATTATTTTAAAATTATTTTCGTAATATATAATATAATGAGCAAAACCCCTTTATATTATAATCTCAGTATTATTAATGGTTTTAATTCATCTCAAAATTTGTCACCATCATATATTGAAGAATTAAACAATCAAATAGTCGTTGATAATGGTACGCAACTTTATATGTCGGTTGGTCGTTTTTCTATTCCGGCTTCAACTATACCTCTTTTAATTATTCCGGTTGTTTTGGGTCAAATGGATATAAATAAAACTCAATACGAAATACAGTTTCAATTATGCACAGCTAATGGTGTTTTTAGTTTTACACAAACAGCAAATATTAATTTTTTATCTCAATACCCTAATATTTCATCAACAGTAAATCCTCCACTATTATCACAAGATACAAGTAATCAATATTACTGGATTTATGACATAGAACAAATTATTTTAATGTTTAATAATTCATTAAAAAGTTTATTCGCTACATTTTGTTCTCAGTCTGGATTACCTTTTAATTATAATTCTGCGTATTTTCCATATATTACATTTGATTATAGTACTCGTTCTTTTTCAATAATTATGACAGCAAATGACGGAAGTACAGTTTATTTCGACCAAAATGCCGGAACGTATCCTTATATAGTATGTAATATAAATAATATTGCGTATAATTTATTTCAATTTACAACAATTAATTATGCACAACCATATTTAAATCCAGTATCGAATTTTTATACTATTAGTTGTTTTAATAAGTATAATAATATTTTAGTTAATGGTTCTGCAAATGAATATAAAATGTCCGCATCATTTTCAAGTATTAATTTATGGTCTGCTTTGAATAAAATTATTATTTCGGTTGGTTATGGTATATCCTCTAAATTAGAATATGACTCAATACCAGTTGGAAATACAGGATCATCAACAAATACGAATGCCGTAAATAAACCATCCTTACCCGTTTTAACGGATTTTGAGGTAGATAAGGATCAATATGCGATAAATGGTAATTGGATACAATACCAAACATCAAGTATAACGCAACAAAGATTAGTAGCATTAACGGCAGACCAAATTAAAAACTTTCAATTGTCTTGTTATTGGTTAGATAATTTCGGGGTTCGTCATGTTTTAGAACTCGATAAGGGAATGCCATTAACTATAAAATTATGTTTTTACGATAAAAATATGAGATTATTAAATTGATATATAATATAAATTTTTACATATAAATATAATTATATTTTATAAGTATATAATATATAATGTCTACTTTAGCTTATCCAATTCCCGTCACACGTGTTATTGATAGCGAGGTTGATTTCCCGCAAACTGAATATTTAGTTCGAACCGGTTCATCTCTTAAGTCTTTTAATGTTAATTATCCTAATTCATATTCAAATAGTTCAATTACAACAAAACTCGAAGTTAGCAACTCTCAAATGTTAATTGAAAAGATGATTCTTTGGGAACAACCGGTTAGTGTTAGTATAGTTGGAACTACCAGTACTGGTATTAATATTTTACAAACTGGAGCACAAGCACCGCGATCCCACGCACTTGCTAAAGCGTGTAATACAATTAATCTCCAATTTGGCAATGCGTCATACACTTATAATGCATCAGACGTTATTTCTGCTTTTGAACGTTATAATTTGAGCGATTGTAATAAATATAATAGTGATATTGATTTATCAATGTTAGACCAACATCAAGATTATAGCGTTGGTTTTGGTTCTAATCGTTCTCCACTTCAACTTTATAGTTCTGGTATGAACGCAATAATGCATCGAGGTTCTCAACCTTTAAATAATATTGTTAATACTCCAACAACCGCAACATTTGATACCGTTTTTCGTTGTTATCTTCCTATTGCTCCACTTAATGACCAAATTCAAAGACACGGCGGTGGTTTTGCTTTATCTCATTTGGATAATCTTAATATTGACATTAATTTTGTTTCGAATCTTTTCTCCCGTATGTTTTCATTTTGTAAAAATCGTAATGGAGATACATTAACAATTACAAATGGTGCTGTTGTAATAGGCCAGCCAGTTTTTCGATTTGTTCAATTAAGCGATCAAATGGCACAAATTCCTCCCGTTTTGACTTATCCTTTAAATACTGTTGAACGTTATAATACTGATTTTACTTTTTCTGCTCCTCTTCAAACTGTTGCATCTCCTGTAATTCAAACATCGCGATTCCCTCATTCATTATATGTTTTTGCTCGCCCAACAAATGCAGTTCTTTTGTCTGGCAATGGCAGTGGTCTGGCGGGTGCTCAAGTTCCAGATTGCTTTGCTGGTTTAAATAGTATTAACGTCACTATGGACGGTCAAGTTTTAGCATCAAATGCAGACATATCAGCACTTTATAAAATATCAAGTGAAAATGGTTTAGTTGATAGTTTTATTCAATATTCTGCTCAAAATGTTCTTACCGAATGTAGTTCAACAAACGGAACATACGCAAGAACAGCAGGTTCAGTGACGAAATTTGTATTCAATAAAGATATATGCCTACAAGGTAAAGAAATCGCACCCGGTATGAATTATAAAACAAATTTACAAGTTAATGCCACATTTCAACAAGTAAATGCGAGTATTACAAATTGGTCCTTTTATATTGTTTTATGCTACTCCGATGTGTTGCAGCTATACGGCCAAAATAATGCTTTAATAAATAACAGTCCAATTTCACAATCAGATGTGTCTATGTCTCATAAAGCAAACCCTAATGTTCATTACGATGTAATGCGTGAAAAAAATATTAGTGGTGGAGCTGGTTTATTAGAACACGGACATTCCTTAATAGATAGCCGTAAAGTACTACCGCATTTAAGACGAATGGCATATCATTCTGGAGGTGCACCTTCAGGTGGATCAATTTCTGGAGGAGCAGTTGCAAGCCATAAAAAAATGCATCACAAGCTTTTAATGTAAAACATTTTTAATTATTTATTTCTATAAAAATATATAATAATATATATTTATATAATGGCTGATTTTAGTACTATTTTAAATCCTAATAATACAACATTAAATTTATATTGTAATTCTATAAAAACAAATGATATAATACCATTAAACGCATATTTATATGCTAATGGATCGCCACCTACAGTTTTATCAACAACTGACCCAAGTCCAGTTTTACTTATTGACGTTAATTCAAATGATATAAATATTTCTAATGGTTTTTCAGTTGATTTTATACATGAAGGCACATATTCTTTTATAGCATCAATTAATGCAGTTAATGACGTTGATGGAAGTGATCCATCCACAAACCCACCGCCGTTTTTACAAATTAAATTAATACAATACGACAGTTCGAGTAATATAAAACATGTTTCAAATGTAGCAGGACAAATCGTTCAAGGCAATAGCGGTATTATTATTCCATTTGTTGAATATCCTATTAATTTGTCTGTTAATGCTATTTTTACAATAATAACTGGTGATTTTATAAGATTAGTAGCAACCGTTATTCCCGTTTCTGGTGCTCCAACTCCAAATTTCGCGGTTAGTATTACACAAACGAATTTAAATGTTATAAAAATCTAATTTATAAAAATTTAATTTATAAGTATATAATATAATGGCAGATTTTTCAACAATCGTGACACCTTCTAATTCATCTCTAGACCTTTATTGTCATTCTATAACGCAGTCTTGTAATTCATATGCAGTTATTTCAACTGTTCAAAATACACAAACCGTTGCTCCATCATCTCCGCAATTGGTTGATTTTTCTCTTGCGTCATCCACATCTTTGGTTAATTGTTCATTAAATGGTGCTAATAATGCGATAACATTATTAAAAAAAGGTATTTATTTAATTGATTTTAATATAGCTGCATTAATTCCATCTACATCTGGTGTTCAAGCTCAATTAAATTGTCTTATCAATGGTAATGTTGATTCATTTGATGTTGGATATAGTTTAGGAGAATATAAAAGCACTATAAAAACGTTTGCTATTAATGTGACTGACGGAACTTTAACTACTGTGTCTTTTAGATTAAGTGCTCTTGCTGATAATGTTCAATTTAAATACGCACAATTATCAATTGTAAAAATAGCATAATAATTTTATTTATTTTATAATTTATATATCTATGTAAATTATATATAATGGCAGATTTTAGTACCATTTTAGACCCAAATAATTCGTCATTAAATATTTATTGTAATCAAATATATCAAAATGGAAAAGCAATACCATCCGGAAACGATATATTAGAATATCAGGAATCGATACAAGTCCCGCCGGTAAATACATTTAATGAACCACCGTGTGTTATACAAAATAATGGTGATTTTACAACTAAAGGCGATATTATAAGTTCATTTAATTCACAACAACACAGTTTAAATAAATTAGCTCAACAAGTAGAACAAATTATAACAGTTTTAAAAAATTTAACTGATATTCAAATACAATAAAAATTATATATACCAATAATATAAATGTCTTTAGTGCCTAGCCAATTAAACCTCAGTAGCGTTTCAGGTAATGTAACAAATACATTCCAAATTCTCCAAAATAGCGGTGACGCAAATGTTTCAATTACTGCTGCTGGTAATGTTCAATTCGCCCCTCAAATTAAATGCTCTTCGTCGAGTGGTATTGTTGCATCTGCTGGTGACGTTCAATCGTTCGATAGTGGATCCCAAACTGTTAATAGTTTAAACACTGTTGCGCGTTCAGTTAATAGCCAAAATACCC
>Ga0164297_10004829_pt1 | contig 11893 bp, 16 predicted proteins | sample GEODES058metaG_FD_113539 | JGI IMG/M metagenome (GOLD analysis project Ga0164297, IMG submission 113539) | Dystrophic lake water microbial communities from Trout Bog Lake, Wisconsin, USA - GEODES058 metaG | ecosystem: Environmental > Aquatic > Freshwater > Lake | place: USA: Trout Bog Lake... | reverse complement strand
TACCTCTAGCGCAAGATTATACACCAGCCTGCACGCAGCGAATGTCTGCTCAATCAACTTGCGTTGACTGGCGTTGGGATAGATGCGATATTCGTAGGCGCGGTGCATTGTCTTGCTAAGTTACTGATTTGTATTTATTTTTCTACCTTTATTTAGGACGTTACCTTAACTATCCTCCGCTAGTAACAAAAATATGCTAATCCTCCAGATTATCAAAGAGGTACACATATTCCGGCGAATCATCAAAATTACCTTCGCGCAGCAGGTCGAGAATATACTTCTTGGTGTACTTCTTCTCCTTCGGGTCTTTAGTCAGAGACTTGGCGGTAATCTTTACCGCAGGTCCGCTATCCTCATCCAACTCCATACCACTTTTGCCGACATAGACCATATTGTCTTCATGGCGTGGAATATCATCATTGTCGGAAACGCGCTCAGGCTGCAATACTAGTTGTGGTCCGCGCTTGGCATCTTTCTTAGCGCGCACAGCCTCTTTAAGCTCCGCATCCACCTGTGATGGCTCGCTCTTCTTCAGCAGGGTGATAACCAGCGTAGGAGCCACAACACCTTCGGTTATGAGCTTCTTTGTGGGCATACCGGCAGTAAGCAACAGCAGCAGGTTATTCACGTGCGCCGCGCTTTTCTTTACCTTATCGGATATATAGGCAACGTCCGCGCCATGGTTGATAGCCCTCTGGTACGACTTAGCCTCCTCGAGCATATTCAGGCTCTTGCCGGAGTTGAATGTGTTTTGCACCAGAATTTTATCCACCTCAGACATCGGGCGCAGCAGGTTCATTGGCACCTTGAATGTTGTCACATCAATAAGGCCTTTCTCTCCTGCGAGCTTGGTCGCGGCAACGCGGCGGTGTCCATCGAGCAGGGTGAACTTTTTATCCAGCTTTTTTTGATACACCTGTACGGGTACAAGCACGCCATTGGCGGCAATGTCTTCTGCGAGTTCATCGAGGTCGCCGTAATCCTCGCGGCAATTCAGGCCTTCTTCAATAATTATCTCATCGAGCGTGGCGGAGTATTTGTCGGTGCGTGATACCATCTTATTTTTTTTCTAATTGTATTGCAATTTGCGTGCCAAACTTTCAAACTAAATTTTTATCTTTATGGATTATTAATTTCCTTCACACAAAAACCTTTTAATTTCATGGCACAAGTAAAAATTATTGACGTATCGTCAAACAACGGAGTCGTTGACTTCAACAAAGTAAAGGCCGCCGGCGTAGAGCGTTGCTTCATCCGCACATCATTAGGCTACGGGACACTCGACAAAGATTGTATCGCTAATGCGAATGCAGTAGAAGCCGCCGGCATAAGCCCGAGCTATTATCACTTCGCTTACCCAGATACCAAGAGCGGAGGTAATGTAGTAAACGATGCCACAGCAGAGGCCAACTACTTCTGTGACTGTCTGGAAAAAGTCCCGGCATTTGAATTCCTTGCTGTAGACTGCGAGCCATTCAGCTCTTCATCAGACACCCCACTTAGCGCGGACGACTACGCACTGTGGCTAACCACCTTCCTGAATACCGTAAAGGCAAGAAACGGCGCGGATTGCCTTGTATATACCTACGCTGACTACCTGAATCACAGACTACCCGCAAACCACCTGCTGGGCAGCTACAGGTTATGGATAGCCAACTACGAGAACATACCTAATCCGCCATGCCCTAAAGGCTGGGCCGACTGGTTCATGTGGCAGTACAGCGAAATAGGCACTGTGAATGGTATTACCGGGCATGTGGACTGCACCATGCTCAACCAAAACCAGAGCGCGTCTGCCACTGCGTAATAGCCAAAAAATAAGTAAAAAAAAACGCCAGCAATCATTATGATGCTGGCGTTTTTTATTTTAGCTAAATGGAAAGCCAATCTTCACTTTTTATGCTTCTTATAGAAGGATAGCACCTCCTTCAGTTCAAATACTATGTCGCACATTTTTGCGGCCAGCGTATCACACTCCATGTAGACACGTGAACCTTCCGTCTCGAGCTTTTGCTTGGCAACTACAGCATCGCGCTGCTCATTAAGGCTGGCGATGCGCTCTCCAAGGTGAAGCTCCATGAAGTCCGGCTCGTCATCATCGGCCACGTCTGTATCATCCTGAGCTAGTGAACTGTAATACTTTTCCATAAGTCCCGGCATCGCATGTAAATTGCCCAACGATTCTATATTCCTGAGCTTTTCGTCAGTATCCATTAATTCCATGCCATTGGCTTTATAAAAGGCATCCATGTCGGGGTTGCCATTATCCAAGCAGATGTTTGATATCTCGCCTAAAATATCCGGCTCATACACATGACAGGTGACATTGGCATTGAACCCGGCAGCATCATGCGGTGAGTTATGGGCTATTTCGGATATTTTATTTGACAGCTCAGGAAAGCGGCCCAATAAAATAAATGAGCTATAGTCGCCTATGTCTTCGTAAAGACGCTCAGTAATGAATTTTATGACATTGTGTTCGAGCAGAGCAAATTCATCAAAAACAAAGGTTGAAAACAATTCAGCCAGTTCATTGCTCGGGTCCGGGTGTGCCGTAAGCTTATCGGCGTATAGCTTTGCTACATACTCAATAAAATACCGGTAATTTTCTTCAGCTGTTATTACCCCTTCCCTGTCTTTTGGTGTAATGGCCTTATACCCGCCGACCTGATTTATCATTTTCTGCACGATGGTCAGTTCAGTATCATTTACACAGCAGGCCACATAATAAAAGACATCCGGGTGCGTCTTTTGATACTCGAGCGCATTGTATGTTTTACCATATCCCCTAGGCGTAGCAATGGCAGTAACAACTCCTGCCTGTTTATTCCCATCCTCAAAAAATATATTGAGCATCCGGCCCATGTAGGTATCGCCTGTTTTGATAGTACTCGTTTCCATATTGATTTTTTCGTTTTTCTTTTTGTATTTGCTGTAATGCAAACGGCGTGCCAAACTTTTTGGCAAGGACGAAATAAAATCTGGCTTCCCGTTATTTTTTACGATTGTGTATCACCTTGTACAGGCCAAAGGTAAGCAGACCCACGGCTATAAAGCCAAGCGCACCTACGCCATAAGTAGCTACAGGATAGTTACTTACAAGCACCTTAGCCGCACCAAAGAACGACTGCAACGGGCTGGAAAGGAGGGAAAATGCCTGCGCTATATCATCATCGGTAATCATAGCCGCATTGTCCGCGCCTATCTCTACAATTAACTGCGCTTTAAGAATATTGGTTACATCGGTGGTATCGGTAGGGATGGGCGCATCGGCGCATATACCCGTATCTGAGGCTACAGTTGTCAGGTAAGCACTCGTATTATTCTCTGTAGGGGGCGCATACCTATTGATATACTCCCGGAGCGTATCTGTACCATGAGTATTGATGGAAGAGAAGAAATTAAGCAGGTAAGCCCTCAACCCCCATGAAATATCGCTGAATATAACGAAGTTATCATCATCAACACCCACCTGTCCCTGCCAGCCGCCAGATACTGGGCGCAGGTTTAGGGGATTGTTATTGCGCAATCCTCTGGGTAAAGCCGCATTGCCTCTGAAATCACTAGCCACAGGTAAAAATTGATTTATTATTAGTAGTTATAGTTGGTTGAGGTGTGGTCGAGATATTTGGTTGAGGTGTGGTGGATGTTGGAATCACAGGAACCGGAGCAGCTACCACCGCAGATATATTAGCCGCATTAACACCCGTACCGTGTATCTTAGCCGCATCAGCAATAGCCTCATCTTTACGGATATTTTGCACAGCAACACCAACTACCAGCCCACCAGACAATAACGCCAGCAATAGCCGCGCTTGGTTCTTGAATGAAGTATTAGTAGCTGATAACAACAATACCAATGAACCATACCACAAAGCCGTATATGTGTAATACCCGGTAATGTCGCGTATCCAGAACTGCTTTGGCGTTATTATGCCATTTTCCAGCTTCATTTTATTATTCTGCTGGGCCTTGAAATACAGGGCATCAGTTGGCACCGGCAGGATATTGGCAATAGTAGCCGCAATCAGCGCGGTGAATATGAGCGCACTGCCGTTACCTTCTTCGACTACCTTATTTATGCCTGTTTCCATTTCTTGAAATTAGTTGTCGTAAACTAAAATATCATCCCCGTTCAAATCAGACACCACCAGCTTATTATCACTACGGCGGCGATACACCTTTAACCCGTAGCTATCTGATATTTCAGTATTCAGGTCATCAAGCACACTCTGCGGCTCTTTGGCATTGTAAGCCGCTATATAAGCAGACAACGCCACGATAGCATCACTGGAACGCTCGTTGTTATTCGCCTCTTCATCGTCAATTATCGGCGGGTCTATGTACGGCCTATCGTTAGGGTCCTCCTCCTGCATCTGTATAGCACCCTTGCTCAGGTTCTTGCGCTCCTTGGGCTTCACAGCCTTGAATATGAGGTATCCACCACCGAATACAGTAAGAAATATAAATGCTTTCTTCGCGTCCATTGTTTTACTTGTTTCTGATTCGGTGATAAATATTGTTAGTGATGGCCCCAAGCAGGAATACCCCGCCAAGTATATACCACCCGTTTGTGCTGCAAATCTTCAAATACCTCTTCTGTACTGTTTCGGAGTAGGTCTGCCATGCCACTATAAGGTCCTGCTGGGTCGCATTTGCTTCACCAACAGCCGTTAGCGTATCCAGAGCTGTTTGCAGCTTATCAGCAAGATTTTTAAAGAACAAGGCATCCGGTACACCGCTGGCAGCTTTATTGGTGTACTGGGTTATCTTCTCCTGTATTTTTGATGTTACAATACTATATGTTAGCATAATAAAGTTGTGTGTGTGTTTTGTTGGTTATGAGCAGCTAATGTTGCCACCACCAAGGCCGAGGCATATAATGCACTTTGTGCCTTCTGTCTGTAATCCTTGGTATGAAGGTTGGCTGTTCTCTATGGCCTCCAGTGCTGATTCGCTGGCAACAGTTGATGAACCAGTCACCGCTATAAGCGCGGCCTGCGTAGCCGGGCCGAAGTCACTATCCAGAACCAACGACTGACCATGGCCATCAAGTGCTGATTGCAGGCGCATTACCAGCGGACCCTTAGAGCCTGACTTCAACGGGAACCCGGATGATGAAGATGATGAACCGGAACTGCCGGATGTTGTTGTTTGCCTGTTCACGACATTACCTGAACCTGCATTATTAACAGCATTGGTATTGGTATTACCCCCGGATGATGAACCACCAGTCTTACCACTTGCCACCTTTGGAGTAGATAGCTTGGTGTATAGAAGATATGCACCTAAGCTTACCGATATAATCCCACCCGCTATAAGAATGGTAACACCTACCTGCCTGTTTTGCGTCTTGTTCATGTTTAAAAATTTAAATGACTATCTGGTTAACTGAACCTAAGTGTTTTTATGCTGACACAATGGCTTTTATGTTTAAAACTGTTATTTAAATTGTTGACATAACTCAAATGAATTAATGAATAATTGTTACTTTTGTTTTCGTAAATGGTGGACAAGCCTGAGAACTTTAACCCCACCACCTACAAATTCACAATGAATGATGCTACCAATCAGGTGCAAAATGCGCCTGCGTTTTCGTTTGTACGAGAACCGTTGACAATTGACTTGAGAAGTGCCGTTGAAATCGCCTCGGTAACGCTAATCATCGGTTTCTTTTGGGGTCAGTTTGCCCACTACTTGTTAAACAAATAGATACCGTTAATCACAACAATGACACAACCTATTTTTAGTAGGTTGCGAGTAACTATTTTCATTATTTCAAAGAACTATGCCAACAATTTATAAAAACTTATACTATTTGTATCCTACGTCAAAACGGCTGATTTTTCGTTAGGTTCAGTTAACCCGATAGTCATTAAAATTTAAGTGACCCACGCTATTAAGTTATCATCTATGACTATCTGGTTTGCTTTGGCCAGCAATGAATAATGTCCTACCCCTTCTATAATCTCTTCGTATGTGCGTTGCGGCACATAACAGTAGATTTGCCGGCACAAGTGCATTACCTCTTGCTGTTGACCATTCTTTACAAACAACCGCCATTTTAAATCAGTTCCTCCGTGATGAATATTGTATCTCGATTTGCAGTACAAATCATCGGATTCAAAAGAACTGGCTGGCGAGTATCTTGTCATTGCGTGTGTGTTGTGTGCGTGTAATTACCTACCTAGTATGCTACTGCTGTGTCAAAGCTATATTCACTGTTCCTTGCGTACATGAAATCAAAATACCGTTCCACGGGCTTACCACCTGTGCAACCTGCGAGTTGTAACCGCCCTGCCCCTCAGCAAAGCCAACAGGGGAAGAAGTGGTGTTATTAACTTTACCATCCCCGAGTATAGTAAACTCTGCATCAGATGACCCGGCGCATACAGAGAACTGCGTCACGTCCATGTTGGACACAATGGATAATGTTTGGCTGGCCGTTATGGAAGTTGTGAATAGTTTCATACTGATTTTTTGATTGTATCTAATAACATTGACCTTATGCAGGTTGTTCCGTTTGCGCCTCTGGCGTTGCTTCTTCCGCCGGGGCTGTTGTAGCCTCTGCGGTGTTGGTCTGTGGTACTTCGGAAGATGGAGTGGTAGTTGTAATTTGGTTGACAACTGCCGCTGCAATACTTTGTTGCGCTCCGGCATCTGTGCTGGTTGCAGACACTATGCTTGTATCTGTAGTGGTAATAGTGTCTGTCCCCAGAAAGCTATCTTTCTGCTTCTTTATCTTGGCAGCAAGATAGTCGGAGCCGAAACCTATCAACAGGGCGTGCCATGGGGCTACAGGCTGGTTGATGAACTGCGGCATGAACCTTATGCACACCGCTACAAGCAGCGTGTTCAAGATAAACCTGAATACGTTATCACTCAGGAAGTAACTCCAGCTGAAATGAAATGGCGACCCCGCCTTCTTTGGGTCGCGCCCGGCAAGCTCCATAAGTATCATTATCAGCACACCCACGTATCCGAAGAACATGGAAGACCAAAAAAGATTCAGGTTGGATGTCCCCAAATAGTAGGACGCATGTAAGGAGTCCATCGAAAAAACGCTCAGTAATATGTTCATATTTTATGGTTTTTTTTTTAGTCTATTTCATCTTCCGGTTGCTCGGCCATGTTGCCAAGTACAAGCTCTGCAAGCGTAACCTGCTTTACCCATTTATCAAAGTCGTAGATATGTATCGCAATATCTTCTCCGCTTTGATTAGGCATAGCATATACCATTATCCTTTCTTCCTCTATGGCGCAATCTCCGCAAATACCCACAAGGGACTTGTGTATGAACGGAGGCACTATATTACTGTACCCTAGCGCATCAAAGTTCAACTTGAAGTGCATGATGTCCATGAAAGAGTTATCCTCCACCTTTACGCCATCCTTACACGTACTATACATTATCACCTGCTCCTGCGACTTCTCCTCTTTGATAAGGCGGAACCTTACTGATACTTTACTTATGTCGGTACCGTACTGTTCTGCCTTTATCTTGCAGTGCTTGATGATGTGTTTTTTGAACTTCGAAATAATACTGTCAATCATTGTGTGTGTTTTATGTGTTTTAAAAAATTACCATCCTTGAAATCCTGACGGGTATGATGAACCATAAGTCATTTCTGATGCCATAAATACGGCGTTAGTCTGTCCTTGTCCTGATGTAAGACCAGATGCAAAACCGCTCATGGCATACCATGTTCCGGTGATACCTGTAATCGGAGTACCTACAGTTACACCATTTTTGTAAAACGTTAATGTACCTGTGTTTGTATTTAGTACAATACCTATAACATCAAAATTACCAAATGCTGCGACTGTTGGTTGCAATATAACTGCATTACTAGTGTATATGGCTCCACTGCCTCCATAGTAGCTATAAGATACGTTTACACCGCCAACCTGAGCCACCGATGCTGGTTCCTGTGCATAGTTAGATACTGTTGAGGCTACTATCCCGGCTGGCTCATTTAGGGTTGAACCATTTGCCTGAATTGTCACTTCATAGGCATATATACCACCGGCACCTACGGTATGGCTTGTTGTTGACCTAACAAAGCCATTACCAGAACCGGAACTTTGGTAGGATAGGTTGTTGTTGAGTAAACTTATTGTGCTGGCTTTAGCATTGGCATCATAGGCCGTTTGCATAACTGACCCGATAGGGAAACGCCTGTTGCCTTGCGCTTGCAGCAATGTTGCCACAAGTACAAAGAAAATAGTGAGTAAATATTTAATTTTAATTTTCATTCCCTTAGTTAGTGCTTAATGTTACACCAAGTACATTGGCTGTGAATTGAAATGGGAAGGTTGCGCTTCCGGCTTTCAGGCTATTGATGAAGTTAGTGTAATCCTGACCCGCCAATTCCAGATTCCCATCTGTCAGGTGATTACCATTGTATGAGCTGGTGATGTAGTACAGCAGGCCCACGTTGCTATACATATTACTGCCTGTTATTCTCACAAACAGGCGCGTGCCTATGGCTGTGTCACTGAAGGTTACTTTTACGGGCTGAATGAACACAAAGATAGCATTGCAGGTACTGTCAAGGTTCACCGTCTGGGCCTTTCCTGCGAAGCTCAACAGGAGTAGAGTTAATGCTAAAAGGAGATTTCTGATTTTCATGTTTTATTTTATTTAGTTGTAAATGTTGCTGATTGGTTAGGGTCTTCTGGGATTATTGTTGTTCCGAATATATTTTCAATTACTATTTTCATTGGTTAAGATTTAGTGGTGATGGAAGATTATCCACGATACCACTCGGGTATCCGTATTAATTGATGAGTTAATTACAAAAGAAGTGGCATTGGTTATCGTACCTACAGACAAAGTACCGCATGTTGCACATGGAGTAGATGTACTGATGCCTGTTAGCAGGATAAAATCACCTGTATTAACCTGAGTAGTACTTACCGTTACTGTACCTGCTGAAAGAGTAGCAGAGCCTATCATTGGGTTCAATGCCGAGGACATCATGTTTATGCCAGAGTTGTCTTCAAATGTATGGTCTCCACCAGTAGTTTGGAAAATACCGTTTGCATTATCTGTTGTTGAGTTTATCAAAAAATTGCCTGTGCTGGGTATCATGAATCTCAAATTACCTGAACCATCTGAAATCCATACCGCATTTGAGATATTAGTACCGGCATACCCGCCAATCAAAACGTTATTTCTACCTGTAGTTATAAAGTGACCTGCTCCGCCTTGGGGACCATACCCAAATATAGAATTTGCAAATCCGGTAGTAATTCCACTACCCGCTTGATATCCAACAATAGTATTATCGAACCCACTGGTATTAGCCGACATGGCACTAAGACCAAAAACAGTATTGCCTAATACATTACCTGAGCCTCTACCAAGCGTAATACCATTAACCAAGTGGTCATTAGTCGTAGTCAACACATTTGCCGTAGTCAGTACAAGCGTTGAACTCCCCGCCAAAACACCACCATTGTTATACTGAATCTGTGTTGTTGACCCACCAATAGCCAGTGGCGTAGGTGAATATTGGTAAGCCCATGACGAAACTCCAGAACCTGATGCAAGTATGCAGGTAAATACGCATGAACTACCAGCAGCCATTGTCACCACAGTTGAACCACCTCCTGAAACATTTACGGTAATTATGGAACTTGTGCTTACAATCTGGAATTGCTGCCCAACAACCAAAGTTGACGCGAGCGGAAGATTTACAGTTTGCGCAGTAGACCCGGTAAAGTATGTTTGGTATGGACTTGCTACATTTAATGTAACGGTAGTTATTGATGTGGCTATACTCTGATATCCATCAATTAAGTTGTTGTCCGATATATTCGAATTCGCATCCCTCTGAGCAAGCGTAGAAGGCGTAACACCAACAGTATAAACCACAGACCCCGCAGGCGTTGCAGCAGAAGAGGTAGTATTCGCCGGGACGGAGAAAGGGTTCACTGTCTGGAAGGATACCGTAACGGTGCTTGTACCTACAGCAGCTATAGGTGCCGTACCAACCACTGATGATACACTACTTCCGCCAGAACCTGCCGTATATTGATACAGCCAGTCTGTAGCATCTGTATGTCCTGTACTTTGAGTTGTAAAAATAGCAGAGCCACCGCTACCTATAGCCTGCAAGGTAGTTCCACCAGAAGATTTTACAGTAACAATACCGGTACTTGTATTATTGATGTAGAACTGAAAACCAACACCAAGAGTAGTAGTTACCGGCAAAAGTACATCCTGCGTTGTAATACCTGTAAACCATTCACCTCCGGCACTTGTAACATTCAAAGTAGTGGTGGCAGCAGCAGTCGGTATGAATGCCCATGATACATTCACGTTATTACTTACCAAGTTCGAATTCGCATCCCTTTGCGCCAGCGTAGAAGGCGTAACACCTACAGTATACACCACAGACCCCACAGGCGTTGCAGCAGAGGAAGTCGCATTCGCCGGGACGGAGAAAGGGTTTACGGTCTGGAAGGATACCGTAACGGTGCTTGTGCCGACAGCAGCTATGGGTGCCGTACCTACAATAGTAGTAGCTGAAGAGTTACTATATTGAACACTCCATGATGCTGCCGTGGTGCCTGAAGTAAGTATACAAGTGAAAATTGCGTATGAATTAGCAGCAAGACTTTGTACAAGGTTTGCCCCAGATGAGTTTACTGTAACTACACCTGTGCTGTTATTCGCAACCTCAAATTGCTGGCCCAGAACCAAAGTAGAGGCAACAGGCAATACCACGGTTTGTGTAGTGGACCCGGTAAAGTAAGTTTGAAAAGGGCTTGATACGGTCAGCGTAGTTGTGCCACCAGCAGTAGCTATAGTCTGGTAGCCATCAATTAAGTTGTTGTCCGATATATTCGAATTCGCATCCCTTTGGGCAAGCGTAGAAGGCGTAACACCTACGGTATACACCACAGACCCCACAGGCGTTGCAGCAGACGAGGTCGCATTCGCCGGGACGGAGAAAGGGTTTACGGTCTGGAAAGAAATAGTAGTCACCGTACCTGTTACAACAGCAGCTATCGGGGCTGTGCCGGCAATAGAAGAAGCAGATGCCCCTACCTTATTCCACGTAGAGCCATTAAAAAGATACAGCAGGTTATCTGCCGGGTTCATGGTAAGACCACCAGCACGAGTACTATCTGTAACAACATTCGCAGGAGCTACATAAGGGATAATCAATGAAGAGTACACCGATACCCGCTGAAAGGAGTTACCGTAGTTGTAGGATGGTAAATATGGCTGGCTCAATGCCTTGATACTTACCAATAAACAAATGATGCTGAATAGTTTTTTCATTATATTTTTTATTATTTTATGATACGTACCCTATGATGGTATAAAGCTCTCCGGCATTAAACCGCAATCCCGTCAAAAGAGTGATGGTGGTTATTTTATTTGCAACGGTAGTAAATGTAAACTGCACCCCTTCCTGCAAAAAGCCAAAACCACCACTTACCGACATAGCCATGTTGTTTCCGTCAATAGTGGGATTTGGTTGAAATAGTGTTGTCTGGTCAGTAGGCCCACCAGCTGCGCCAACAACGTATTGCACTATACTCACGACACTCGCAGAACCTCCGCCAGAGCCTCCGCCTGCAATAAATCCTATACCTGACCCGCCGAATCCCAAGATGATTAGTTTTACGTGAATGTTTGTATGGCGTTAAAATTACTGATATTTATGAAAAAACAAAAACTTTCAATGCCTTATTTTTAAATAATAAAAAAATAAACTACTTATTTACCCATAAAATCAGTAACTTCGAAACACAAATGCAAAAAGCCTACCACTACCGCATTTATCCCACACCTGCTCAAATCCAACAGATTGAGCGGACATTTGGTGTATGTAGATTGGTATACAACATGGCATTGCGTATCAAAAAGGATGCT
>Ga0164297_10004825_pt1 | contig 11903 bp, 11 predicted proteins | sample GEODES058metaG_FD_113539 | JGI IMG/M metagenome (GOLD analysis project Ga0164297, IMG submission 113539) | Dystrophic lake water microbial communities from Trout Bog Lake, Wisconsin, USA - GEODES058 metaG | ecosystem: Environmental > Aquatic > Freshwater > Lake | place: USA: Trout Bog Lake... | reverse complement strand
TCGAATCATCCAATGAATCTGAATCCCGTGTCTTCAATCACCGGAAGTGGAACCTATCCCAACTCCGGCTATTGCACTCCGTAACTGATTCCATCGTCAAGCAGATTTGCTCAAATATCCATACAACTTTCGTTACGAAAGTTCCTAGAGAAATCCACCTAAGGCTTTATATTGCAATGGTTTGGGAGAAGCAACAGACATATTCTCGGACACGAACGCAAATAACACTCATCGATCCGTAGCAGTTAGGGACTCTATTTGGTCCACTTCTCTGCTCCTGTCCATCTAAACACAGTTTGGCGCATTTGGTTTCGCAAAAATTCAGGTTTCACCGCGAATTTACGTCCACCACCGGCAAGATCAGGGCATCCAGATCCAGAAACTGCCGTACCACGGGGTCCGTGCTGGCTTCCATTTCAGCGACCGACCCATGAAAATGCACTCGTGCATTGTGCAGAAACACCACACGGTCAGCCAGTTGCTTTGCTACCTGCATGTCGTGGGTTACCACAATGCTAGTGAGATGCATCTGCTTTTTCAGGCGTTGTATCAAGTCGGTCAGCAGGTGCGCCATGATGGGGTCCACCATCGTCGTCGGCTCGTCGTAGAGCACCGCCTGCGGCCTCGCTGCCAACGCACGGGCAATCGCCACCGAACGCTTCATGCCGGTGGAAAGATCACTCGGCATTAATTCCTGCATGCCGGGCAGGCCCACCATCTCCAGCAGTTGCGTTACCTTTGCGTCAATTTCCTCATCGCTCATGCCGCCGCGCTCGCGCATGCTGAAGGCCACATTCTCGCCCACCGGCAACGAGTCAAACAGCGCGCCGTTCTGGAAGACCATCGTCACCTGCTGCCGGATTTCCAGCAGTTGCTGCTCGCTGTAGCCGCAGATATTTTTTCCCGCTACCGTCACGCGGCCCGAGTCCGCCTGCAGGAATCCCATCAATATCTGCAGACTCACCGACTTGCCCACACCACTGCGCCCCAGGATGCACAGTGTCTCGCCCGTATTTACGCTGAAGCTGACGCTGTCCAGCACCACCTGCGTGCCAAAGGACTTCGACACATTCTCAAACGCGATAAACGGCTCGCCCTCTGCCGGCAAAGGCTTGTCGCTCACACACTCTTCCGGAATCTGCTCCGTCGCCATATCAACACACTATCCAATCTCCGGTTGCATTGCCACCGTGAACCGGGTAAAAGCAATTCATGTTCAGTACGACCATCCTGTTGGCTGCGGCCATCGCTTTCCTCCCCTATCTGGCCGCAGCTTTCTTCGGCAACGCCACCACAGCTTTCATCCAGCGCCTGCCTCTGGCGCTCCGGCTTTGCGCCCCTGCCCTGCTCTGCCTGCCGTATCTGCTGGTCTCGCTCGATGCCAACACTTTCAACTGGGGATGGCTCGCGCTCTATGCACTGATGCCGCAGGCAATCGCCATCCTGCTCTGGCAGGCCTCGCGCGTAGACACCTCCCAACGCGGCAACTGGCGCGACTACCTCGTCGTCGCCTTTCTCGGCCTCACCATCGATCTCCACTGGTTTACCGGCGCGTGGCCCGTGCAACTCGCCTTCCTGAATAAAATTCTGCTGGTCAACGCCGGCATCTACGGCATCCTGCTGATGCGTCGTCTTGACGGCGTCGGTTTTGATCTACGCGTGCGTCTGCGCGACCTCGGCATCGGCCTGCGCGAATTCGCCGTCTACGCGCCCATCGCCATCGCGCTCGGTCTCGTGCTTGGATTCCTGCATCCCCACGCGCCCGCAGACTGGCTGCATCAACTTCCCATCGCCACCGCCTTCACCTTCTTCACCATCGCCGTGCCGGAAGAACTCTACTTCCGCGGCTGGGTGCAGAACCTCTTTGAACGACGCATCGGCCGCAACTGGGCGCTCGCCGTCACGGCGATTCTCTTCGGCCTCGCCCACTTCAACAAAGGCGCCACCGTCTTCAATTGGAAATATGTTCTGCTGGCCACGCTCGCCGGCATCTACTACGGCCGGGCTTGGCGCTCGCAGCGCAGAGTCGCCGCCTCGGCCATCACCCATACGGCAATCGATGTCATCTGGTCGATCTGGTTTAAATGATGGCCGCAGGCGCTATGGCTGAATGAATCGCCACCGTTTAAAACAAACAGGCCGCATCCAAAGGGACGCGGCCTGAAGTTTTTTCGCAGCTCTCTACACGTAGGCGATGCAGTCAATCGCCAGCCCCTGGTCCTTGCCCGGCAGATTAGCGGCCTGCGTCGTATTGCGCGCCGGAAAGACCTGTCCCCAGTTGCGCGTCTTGTAAACCGCGTTCATCCGGTCGAACATCTTGATGTCTTCCAGAAACACATTCACCTTCACCACCTTCTGCAGCGATGAGCCCGACGCAATCAGGTTCTTCTCAATCTCATCCAGCACCCACTTGGTCTGCTCCTCAATGGTGCCGTCAATCTGGCAGCCGATGCCGGAAACAAACAGCAGATTGCCCAGCCCCACCACGCTGGTGAAGGGATACGGAATCGCCGGTGGTGCCTCACCCGCACGCGCGCGGATCGCATCGCGTTTTCCTGCCGTCGTCCCTGCCGTCGTCTGCGCCTTCGCCTTGCCGGCCATCATCACCGCTGCCCATGCCGCCACTGCTGCTTTGGCCGCATTGCCCATCAACTGTCTCCGTGACTGCTTCTCCATGCCCATCGCTCCTTATATTTTTTCCGTGGATTTTCGCTTCAGCGCTGCAAGCTTTCTGTTACCCGCAGCGACCTGCCAGTTCTTTGTATCAGCCCACCCGCGCCGCTGTCACAATGCGACTCAACCCCAGTCGTGTTTGGCTCAACCTTTGTCTTGCCGCCGCGTGCCTTCCAGCTGCTGCCGGTTCAGAAAGTGATGCGGAAATCCCAGAAAGACTTCTGCCGGACGATACCGTCGCTTCTCGCCGCACAGCGGACACTCCACCACAATGTTGCCCAATGGAAATGTCAGGCAGCCGGAGGGAACCTCGCGCTGGCACAACTTGCACTGCACAATGTAGTGCGTTGGCCTCCGCGCGCCGAGATTGCCGAAGTTCGTTCCCATGGGCTGAATTGTACAGCGAATATAAGACGAAGATTCTGTGGAAGACTTACCTACCCCCACGGCAGCGCATCTCGCCAGAAACTCTTTATTTTTCTGTAGTTTGCCTAGAAATTTCCGGTCAACCGTAGGCCGTAACTGCGTCCCGGGCCAATGGCATTGCCGGAAAACAGCCCGCCGAAATCAATCACATTCAGCCGATTGTTCAGGTTGTCGCCATCGGCCTGCAGCCGCATGGTCACGCCGCCGCTCTTGTACATCTCTGCGCCCAGACTCGCATTCACCGCCAGCTCCGGCAGCACCCGTCCGCGATCAAAATTCAACCGGTCCACCACCGCCGCTCCGTATTGCGACAACGCATCGGCTTCCGTTCCCTGATACGCAAACGGCAGGCCGGAGCCGTACGTCGCTCCCGCCGCCATCCACAACCACGGCCTCACCGAATACTGGTAGCGCGTGCGCAGCGAGTTGCGCTGGTCCTGCGAGTCGGGAAAATGTCCGCTGGTCTGGCTCAATGCGGCAGCGGCATCCTGCCCCAGAAATAATCCGCCGGTGACGGGAAACCACGCCGCGCCCACCTGGTAGGAATAACTCGTGTAGCCGGAAAATCCATGGAGGTTCGCCAGCGTCAGCTTCGACTCGGCACCGTAAATCACCGCGCGGTCAAATGCAATCGGGTAGCTGATGCCGGTGTTCAGCAGTTGATTATCGTCGGCGAAGTTGCGAACATCACGGCGGAAAATATTTGCGTCCAGCACCAGCTTGTGACCCAGCCCCTGCGTCACGCCGCCTTCGTAGTAGTTGCCCACCGATGGCTGCACCGGCAGATGCAGCACGCTGGGATCAATCTGGTTGATCCAGTCCGAAGTGGTAATCAAAATATTTTCAAACGACGGCGTCTGGAAAACGCGGTCCAGCGAAGCATGCAGCACCATGTTCCACTGCGGCAACGAACGCCCAATCGCCACGCGCGGGCTGACTGCATTCTTCTGCTGCAGCAACTGGTAGTGGTCGTAACGCAGCCCGGCATTCACCGTCCACTTGCCCAGCCGGATGGCATCTTCCACAAACGCCGCCGGCTCGCGGTCCGCATCCACACCCAGATACGGCTGCGGATTCACCGGTGTTCCCGGATCAAACTGCGTCGGGTCGGTAATGTTGTACGCGAAGTTCTCATGCAGAAACATCGTGTCCGACTCGATGCCGGCCTTGATCTCCTGCACGCCGCGATGCAGCGACCAGGTTCCCTTCACATAGCCTTCGCGCATGTTGTTGTGCTGCGTCGCGATGATGGGTGTCGAGTTCGCATTCGAGTCCAAATCGTTCGATGTGTCGCGCGCCATGAAGGTAAGGTTCGCCAGACTGTTGACGGAAAAAATATGCTGGTAGCGAACGCTGGTCATCGTTTCAAAATTGTCGCCGGTCTGCAGTTGCCCCGTCTGCTGCTGCACCATCTCATTGGGAATTTCAAACCGCGAAAACTCATGCCGTACCGTGATGCTGATGCGGTCCTGACTGGTGGCATCGCTGTCAAAACGCACCGAGCCATCGCCCGTAGTGCCGCGATTGGTAAAGTTTTCCGGCACTACGGGGTTCAGGTAATGCGCGCTCATGCTACCGGAAGCACTCGCGCCCAGCGTGTTGCGTCCCCACACCTGCTGCAGTTGGCCGTAGCTGTTGGCCGTGTCGTAACTACCGCCGCCCAGCACGATATCGCCATGCAGACCAGGCTCGGTCTCGCGCCGTGTGTTCAACTCCACCACGCCGCCCATCTTGCGCCCATACTCCGCCGGTATGCCCGCAGTGTAGATGCTCATCGAACTCAAATCATCGGCCTCAATCTCCGGCCCAAAACTCGGTGAGCGATTGTCGGTCAGCGGCACGCCGTCCACCACAAACTGTGTCTGATACTCTGACCCACGCGGATGCAGCACTGCGTTGCCCTCATACAGCCAGCCCGGCTGCGAATTCACCAGGTCCTGCACCGATCGCCCGGGCAGCGACGAGACGCGGTCCTCAATCTGCTCGCTGCCAATCTGCATCACAGACGTGGGCCGGTTGGGATCAATCAGTGGCGTGGCGTCCACCTGCACCTGCGTGGCCAGCGTGGCAATCTGCAACTTCGCTGCACGCGTCACCGGAATCGCCGACCGCACATCCACCGTCAACACCGTCGGCGCAAAACCTTTTGTTTCCACCCGCAGTTGATAGGTGCCGTAGGTGAGATTTTTAATTTCCACCGCGCCGACATCACTGGTCACATACTCTGCGTGGAATTGATTGGCCGCGCTCGATACCGTTACTGCAGCCTTCAGCCCCAGCCCAGCCGGGTCAGTCACTGTCAGCCGAATATCTCCGGTATTTACCTGCGCGCGCGACGACGCAACGGCGCACACTGCCGCCGTCAGCAGAAGGAGAAGTTTTCCGTATCGCCGCATCTTCATCTATGGACGCTGCTGTCTCTGCTTTAGTTGCCGGTGAGCACGTACGGCATGGTCGGAGTGGAGGCGCCGCCCTGATCTTCCAGGCTCACCGCAAAGGTGCGCGCATTCACATCATGCTGCAGTTCCGGCAGAACCACATTGGCATTGCCATGGGTATCGGGAGTGAACGTACCGCAGGCAATCGGCTCGCGCCCGTCATTGGGCAGCAACCACAGTTCGTAGGTCTGGTGCGGCGGCAGCGGGTCTAAATTCATGCCGATGAACAACAACGACCCCGTCTCCGGCAGATAACTCACGCGTCCGGTCGGCCAGCTTCCGGCCACAGACTTTGTCAGCGTCGAACGCATCACGGTGTGGTCGGTCAGCAACTCGTAAACCATCTTGGCGCGGTCGGCATCGGCATTGGCCTGCTGCAAACGCGTCTTCACATCATTTACCTGCTGCTGCAAAACGCTGTGCTGTTGATACAAATACAAACTGGTGGCCGCGAATGCCACTGCCGCCAGCCAACCCAGCACCATGCCCGTCACGCTGCGGCCGCGTCCGTTGCGGCGCGTCTCCGGTTCCAGCACACTGCCATAATTTCCTGCGGAGGCTTCGCCCAGCGGCTCCGGCACCACCGTCCTGCGTTCGCGAGCAGCCTGCTTCGCAATCCGTTGCCGGGCCAGTGCCGGCGGCGAATGCATTTCTGCCGTCAGCGCCACCACGGCCAGATCGCCGGTAATGCGATCCAATTCGCGACGGCATTCACGGCAGTCGGAAAGATGTTCGCGCGCTTCGGCGTTTTCTGTAGGGTCCAGAAACTGCAACGCATACAGCACCAGTTGTTCCCGATCAATGTGCTGACTCACGCTCATGCCTGCATCGCCTTTCGCAGGGTCAGCAGCGCCGCGCGCAGCCTGCCACGTACTGTGGTCTCGCTGTCGCCGCTCATCTCGGCAATTTCCACGTGCGAGAGTCCGTCAAAAAATGCCATCTCCAGCGTCTTGCGCTGTTCGGCCGGCAGCGCGTAGATGACGCTTCGCGCTTTTTCCATCAGCATCGTCCGCTCGGCTTCCTGCGCCAGATCAAAATTCGAAGCCAGCAGAATATCTTCCAGCGTATGCAACGGCCGTTTGCGGCGCAGCGCGTCAATCGCGCGGTTGCGTGCCAGCACGGCCAGCCAACCAGCCAGCGGTCCGCGAATCGCCATGTAATTATCCGCATTGCGCCAGACATCCATGAAGATGTCGCAGAGAACGTCTTCGGCAGCCGACGGGTCACGCATCACGCGCAGCGCCACCGAGTACAGCGTCTTGCCGTAGCGGTCATACAACTCGCCCAGCGACTCTTCCGCACCCATACGCACGCGCTGCAGCAATGCATTGTCATCCAGCGCGGCCATCGCTCCATTGCTGCGCAACTCCGGCTTCAACTGCATCCGGCCCGGCTCGCGTTCACGCACTATGCCCCGCTCGCGATAATCTGCGTCGTCGCGGTCATCCATCTCCGCACGCGACTCGGCTGCATCGCGGTCTTCATCGCGGCTGGGCAGAACGGCCGTCTCCGGCTTCCGTTCAGGGTCTGGTTGTTCCAAGGACAATATCGACATCGCGGCTTCCACAGCAATTCATTCGGCTGTACTGCTGAATCCTCATTCTACTGCACCGCGCCGATGTCATGGCTGCGTGTAATACCCAATTGGCGCGTGTACCGTCAGGCCCTTCTGGTCCACTTGAATCTGCAGCTTGTGGAAGTTGACGGCATCGACCACTGGCTTCAACCCGATGCGGTAGAAGTCACGCGTATCGGCATAACACTGCGCCATCATCGCGCCGACATCATTGCCCGTGTTCAGCACTTCCCCGCCGCTCTGCGCCGCCAGCACCTGCAGGCTCACGCTGGCAATCACTGCCTTGTCGGCCTGGGGAACGCCGCCCAGATAATTTTCATAACGCAGCGAATCCAACGGCCCCTGTACCACTCCCGCCACGTTCACGCTGTAGAGTGTGATGTTCGCCAAACGCATCTCCGTCAGCAAATCCACCACATTTTTGAAGAGCTCTTTCTGCGTGGTATATGCCAGCGCGAGATTGATTGCCGGTGACTCCATCAGCGGCCAGCCTGGCGAGAACCACACCAGCGCCTTGTATCCGTGGATATCGCGCAGCTGATCCAGAATGTTGTGCAAGCGAAGTAGCGAAAGTTTTACCCGATCGCCATCGCCGTTGCCGCCGGCACTGCGTCCCTCGGTCCGCATGGTCAGCTGCACCTTCTCCAGCTTGTCGGCCAGTTCCATTCCATTCGTGCTGAATTTGCCATCGCCCAGCGCATCGGTGCTGGAGAGATAAATCACCGTCGTCGGCTGCTTCAACTTGCCTTCATCCGTGCGCAGATATTTCACCATCTTTGTGCGCGTCTGCTGCAGCGTCTCGAAATCCATGTTCACGCCGTCCAGCACCAGCACTACGCTCACCGGTGCATTCACCACTTCGCGAATGCTGATCGGTGTTACCGGCACGTGGTTGTCCTGAATGGAGAAGTTCACTGGCTGCAGCCCGGTTGCAGGCACACCGCCTTTGGCGTTCACCAGCACGTTCAGCCACATCGGCTTCTGCACTACGGCAGGCTGTTGCGCCAGCGCCGCTGTTGCCGTTAGAAGAACCAGACCTGTAAGTATCCACCGCGTAGATTTCATCTTTCGCTCCTGCTGTCAGTTGTCCGCTGAAAACTCGGCTAAGTATACCCCGCATATACTGCGACTGACGCAACCGGCGATAATAACCATAGTGAACCCGCGCACAGAAAAACTTCGTTTGGATAAGCTCGTCGTCGACCGCGGCCTGGCCTCGACCCGCGAGCGAGCACAGGCACTCATCGTCGCCGGCCGCATCCTCGTGAACGAACAGAAGCTCACCAAGTCCGGCACCTCAGTCGCCAACGATGCTGTCCTTCGTTTGCTGAGCACCGAACGCGACACACTGCGTTATGTCAGTCGCGGCGGCCTGAAGTTGGAAGGCGCTCTGACCCACTGGAATATTTCTGTCGCTGATCGTGTCTGTCTCGATGTCGGCGCCTCCACCGGCGGCTTTACCGACTGTATGCTGCAGCACGGCGCCGCATCCGTTCTCGCTATCGATACCGGCTACGGCCAGATTGCCCACACGCTGCGCACTGACCCGCGCGTCACACTCCGCGAACGAACCAACGCGCGCCTGCTTGTCCCCGGCGATTTGCCCACCGGCATCACATTCCTTGCGATGGATGTTTCCTTCATCTCCGCCACGCTGGTGCTGCCTGCGGTCCTCGCCGCGTGGCGTTCTGCAGCAAAACCATCCGACTCGCTCGAAGCGGTGTTACTTGTGAAGCCGCAGTTTGAAGTCGGCCGTGAAAACGTCGGCAAGGGCGGCATCGTTCGCGATGACGAAGCCCGCCAGAACGCGCTCGACCGCGTCCGCGACTGTGCCCGCATGCTCGGTGCCACCGACCTCGACTCCATTCCCTCGCCCATCACCGGTACTGAAGGCAATGTCGAATTTCTGCTGCACGCCCGCTTCTCCGCATAACGCGTTACCCTCGCGCCATGCATTCCCGGTACACTAATTCCGATGCGAAAGATTGCCATCATCAGCAAGCCGCAGCGGCCGGACCTTGCCGTTCTGTTGCCGGAGCTTTTGCTCTGGCTGCGCGCGCACGGCATCTCACCGCTGCTCGACCCGGTCACCGGCAGTTATCTTGCCACGGCTGAAGTGATGGCGCGTGAGGACATGCCCGCGCAATCGCCCGAGCTGGTCGTCATGCTCGGCGGCGATGGAACTTTGCTGGCCACCGCGCGCGTCTTCGCTCGCAGCGGCGTTCCCATCCTCAGCGTCAATCTCGGCTCGCTCGGCTTCCTCACAGAAGTTCGTCTGGCGGAACTTTTCCCCACGCTTGAAGGCTGGCTCAAATCCGCCTGCACCATAGACACCCGCGCCATGCTGCACGTCGAACTCTGGCGCAACGGCGCGGCGCATAGCGAATTCGAAGCGTTGAATGATGTTGTCGTCGCCAAAGGCGCCATCGCCCGCATGGCAGACTTCAACATCTCGCTCAACAATCAAAAGGTGGCGCGCCTGCGTGCCGACGGCGTCATCGTGGCCACACCCACCGGTTCCACTGCATACAACCTCGCCGCCAACGGTCCCATTCTCGCGCCCGGCCTTGACGCCATGGTGGTCACGCCCATCTGCCCGCACCTGCTCACCATCCGCCCGCTGGTGGTGGAAGGCAGTTCGCAGGTTGAAATCAAAATTGAATCCATCCCCGACCAGACCTACATGACCGTAGACGGCCAACAAGGCGTGATGCTGCAACTCGGCGATGAAGTTCGTTGCCGCCGCAGCGACTTCGGCGTGCGCCTGGTGCGCATGGGTACCACCGGCTTCTTCGACGTGCTCCGCTCCAAACTCAAATGGGGCGAACGCTAAACATTTTCCAGGAACAATCAGGACCCAACATGACCGCCCTTGAATTCGCCCGCAAAAATGAAGCCCGCTTTCTGGATGAACTGAAAGCCCTGCTGCGCATCCCCTCCATCTCCACCCTGCCGGAACACGCCGCCGACACACGCCGCGCCGCCGAGTTCATCGCCGCCGAACTCACCCGCATCGGCATGGAGAATGTCCGCCTGATTGAAACCACCGGCACCACTCCCACAGGCCATCCGCTGGTCTATGCCGACTGGCTGCATGCAGATGGAACACCGACATTGCTCTGCTACGGCCACTATGACGTGCAGCCGCCCGACCCGCTGGACGAATGGCACACGCCTCCCTTTGAACCCACGGAACGCGACGGCAACCTCTACGCCCGCGGCGCTGTGGATGACAAAGGCCAGACGTGGATGCACGTAAAGGCGCTGGAGTCGCTCTTTGCCGCGAACAACGGCAGGCTGCCCATCAACATCCGCGTCATCATTGAGGGCGAAGAAGAAGTCGGCGGCGAAGGCATCGCCACCTATGTTCGCAATCATCCGGAAACTTTGCGCGCCGATGCCGCACTGGTTTCCGATACGGAAATGTTCGCGCCTGAAATGCCCACGCTCTGCGTCGGCCTGCGCGGCATGATTTACACCGAAGTGGAGGCCCGCGGCGCGAAGACTGATCTGCACAGCGGCATGTACGGCGGCGCAGCGCCGAATCCCTTCGTCGCGCTCTCGCAGGTGATTGCCGGTCTGAAAGATTCCAACGGCCACATCAACATTCCCGGCTTCTATGACAAAGTCGCCGCACCCAGCGCCGACGAACTCGCGGCATGGAAATCGCTGCCTTTCGATGAAGAGCATTACCGCAAGACCGAAGTCGGCTCCACCGTGCTAACCGGTGAACCCGGCTTCAGCGTTTTTGAACGCACCTGGGCGCGTCCCACGCTGGAGGTGCACGGCATGCCCGGCGGCTTTACCGGTGCCGGCGCCAAGACCGTCATCCCCGCCCGCGCCACGGCAAAAATTTCGCTGCGTCTGGTCCCGCACCAGTCACCTGCGGAATCCTTCGAGCAATTCCGCGCCGCCGTTCTGGCGCTCTGCCCCGCCGGCATCACGCTCGAGGTCCGCCTCATTCACTCCGGCGATCCCATCCTGCTCTCCACCGACAATCCCTACGCCCGCGCCGCCACAGACGCCATGCATGAAGTCTGGACGCGCGATACTGTCTACATCCGCAGCGGCGGCTCGATTCCCATCGTCGGCGACTTTGAACGGCACCTGAAAATTCCCACGGTGATGATGGGCTTCGGTCTGCCCGACGACAACCTGCACGCGCCGAATGAAAAATTCCATATCGCCAACTTCCACCGCGGCACCCAGTCCATCATTCGCTTTATAGAACTGCTGGCCTCGGGCAAGTAATTTTGCACAGCAATTTGACCAAAAGATTTATCAATATTTTATTGTTTTTGCTTTCTAATACATTCATGCAACCAGTTTCAGGCTTCATCCTCGCCGGCGGCGAAAGCTCCCGCATGGGCCGCGATAAAGCCACATTGCCGTGGCGCGGAGGCACTCTCATTTCGCGTGCCGTTTCGCAGCTGCGCGCACTCACTCCCCATGTATTTATCGTCGGCAACCGCCCGGACCTCGCCGTTCACGCGCCTGTCGTGTATGACAATCCCGCGCCCGGCCCGCTCGGGGCCATCGTAACCGCTCTGGCTGCCTCGCCCACCCAGCATGCCCTGGTGCTGGCCGTGGATATGCCGCTCGTCACCCTCGATTGGCTCTCGCATCTCATCACTGCTGCAGCTGCCTCCAGCGCCGTGGCCGTTGTCACCCATGTGGAAGACCGCCCGCAGCCGCTATGTGCCGTCTACTCCCGTGCTTTGCTGCCCAAGTTGAAGGCAGAGCTTGCCGATGGCGAGCGCCGCGCCACCGAAGGCGTCCTCGCTGCCGCC
>Ga0164297_10004822_pt1 | contig 11908 bp, 9 predicted proteins | sample GEODES058metaG_FD_113539 | JGI IMG/M metagenome (GOLD analysis project Ga0164297, IMG submission 113539) | Dystrophic lake water microbial communities from Trout Bog Lake, Wisconsin, USA - GEODES058 metaG | ecosystem: Environmental > Aquatic > Freshwater > Lake | place: USA: Trout Bog Lake... | reverse complement strand
TTGAATAAGTTGAAGTGGTGCCGGATGCAGGATTTGAACCCGCGACCTTCGGTTTACAAAACCGCTGCACTACCACTGTGCTAATCCGGCGCGTCGCTCTGATACGACAGATTGGCTCTCTGGCTCAACCCTGCTGATCCGCCATGGCTTGCGCCTCGGCGGCACAGTCGGTAGCCGGCTGGGCACCGGCGGCGCGGGCGGCGGCAATCTCGTCGCGGGCGGCGCCGAGTTGGGCCAGAAAGTCGGCATTGCTATGCAGTCGCGCCACCACCGCCGCCCCGATCATCTGCCCGGCCGCCACATCGGTCGGCCAATGCACCCCGCACACCACCCGGCTCTGTCCAAAGGCCCGGCCCCGTCGCAGCACCGCGTCGGCCCGCTCCGGCGCCGCTTCGGTCAACACCAACGCCCAGGCCCAGCCGAGCGCGGCATGGCCAGAGGGGTAGGAGCCATCCTTGCGCAACGCCGCCTCCTGCGATGGGGTGCAGGTGGGGTCGTTGGCGCGCATGAACGGGCGCGGCCTCACGTAATGGTCTTTGGCCTTGTAGGTCGCCAGGCCGGCATCCGCGAGGGTGCGGCGCAACAGCATGTTCAGATGCGGTGTCGCCTCCGCGCTAATCGGCACGCCGATCGCGCAGGCGAACGTTCCGGCAGCCTGCGGGAAACGCAACTCGGCATCCGCCGTCGCCAGTTGCCCGCGCGGCGTGTTCAGCCATTTGCGCGTATCGCGATACCCAGCCTCATCGGCGGCTTCGGCGGCGGACCCGGCAGCCGGCGGCGGTGGCAGCAGCGCGAGACTATCGGGATAGAGGCTGGCCGGCAGATAGCCCGGCACAAAGCCCGGGCGCGGGGCCACCAGCAGTGCCGGATCGGTTGGCGGCAAAGGGCCGGCTGCGACCAGCAAGCCCGCAGCCGCTGCCGCCGCCAGGGCACGAATGATTGGCTGCATGTAAGCTCCCCCATCTGTCGGTTCCGCACAGTATCCTGCAGGCCGGCGGAGATTGCCAATGCCCGGTTGCAGCGCCGACGGGATGGCTCGGCTAACGCAGGTTTCACCTGCCTGACATCGGCCGGTTGGCTGCCTGACGCCATGGTGCGCAGTAAGCGGACGGGGCATCCCGCCGCCACTCGTTTCCCGAACAGCAACAGGCAATCGCATGTCCTCTCTCCGCGTTTCGTATCTTCGCACGGCGCGCCTCGCGCTGGTGGCAGGTTTGCTGGGCAGTAGCGCGCTGGTCAGCCTGGCGGCCGCCGCGCCCGCGGCCCCCCCGCCGCAGAATGCCGGCCTGGCCAGCCGCGCAGTATTGCCGGATTTTTCCGATCTGGTGGCCAAAGTTAAACCGGCGGTGGTGTCGATCACCATCAAGATGGTCGCCCGCCCCGCCGCGGATGAAGACCCGGCACCCACCCCCGGCCTGCGGCGCGGCACCCCCACGCCACCCAGCGGGCGGCTGGCCGAAGCGCGCGGCTCGGGCTTCATCGTCAGCGCCGAGGGTTTTGTGGTCACCAACAATCACGTTGTGCAAGACGCGAAAACCGTGACCGTCACCTTGGACGATGGCCGGGAACTGCCGGCCAAAGTCATCGGGCGAGACCCGCGCAGCGACGTGGCGGTGCTGAAAATCGAAGCCGCCACCGCCTTGCCGTATCTGGAACTGGCGCCAACCACCAACGTGCGCCCCGGCGAATGGGTGCTGGCGATGGGCAATCCGTTCGGCCTCGGCGGTACCGTCACCGCTGGCATCGTCTCGGCGCGCGGGCGCAATATTGGCGCCGGACCGTATGATGATTTCATCCAGGTCGATGCGCCCATCAACCATGGCAATTCCGGTGGGCCGTTATTCAACCAGGCCGGGCAGGTGGTTGGCGTCAACAGCGCCATCCTGTCGCCGAGTGGCGGCAGCATCGGCATCGGCTTCGCCATCCCGTCGGACATGGTCAGCAAGGTGGTCGCCGAGTTGGAAACCACCGGCCACGTCACCCGCGGCTATCTCGGGGTCGAATCGCAACCCATCGACAAAGCCCTGGCCGCCGCACTGCATCTTGGCGACCCGGAAAACGCCGGCGCGTTGATCACCACCGTGGTGCCAGACTCCCCCGCCGGCAAAGCCGGCCTGCGGGAGGGGGATGTGCTGCGCGCCATCAACGGCAGCAAACTGGCCGATCCGCGTGCCTTGGCCCGCGCCATCGCCGCGACCCAACCCGGTAGCGAAACCAGGCTTGAGGTTCTGCGCGACGGCAAATTGGAAACCCTGACCGCGACCGTCAGCGCCATCCCGAATGAAACGCTGGCCGATGCCAGCGCCGCCCAGCGGCCAGAGGGGATTGGCCTTGCTCTCACTCAACTCTCACCGCAAATGCGGGAACAGTTGGATTTGCCGCCGAGTACCAAAGGCGCGCTGGTCGCCCGGGTGCAGCCCGGCTCCCCCGCCGCCTTGGCCGGCCTGCAGGAAGGCGATCTGATCCTCGGCGTCGGCACCCATGCAGTGGCCTCGGCTGAGGACGCGGTCGGCGCAATCCGCAAGGCGGTCAAAGCTGGGGATGACGTCGCGTTGCGGGTCATGCGCGATGGTCACACCGGTTACGTGGCGGTTGAACTCACGCATCAGGGCTAACCCAGCCCCATCTGTTGCAGCACAGCCTGGCCCAGCCCGAAATTCGGGCTGGCCAGGGTTTCCACAACTTCGAAATGATTATGCGCCGGGCACATCACCATGCCGCCCAACCGCGCGCCCAACGTGGCGGCCAAGGCGTCGGCGTGGCGGATGAATTCCGGGCTTTCCGGCCCGCCGCGCCCGACGATCACCGGGCAGGCGATCCTATCAATCTGGCCGATCGGGCTGAGGGCTGCGATCTCCGCCGGGCTCAACCCAAGATAGTGCCGACGTGCGCTCAGCATCACCGGTATGAGATCATACATCCCGCTGGCGCACAGCCCGCCTTTGATCGTGTCAGCCGGCAAACCGTGCTCCGCCCAATCTGTTACCAGCGCCATTGCCGCCAAGTGCCCGCCCGATGAATGGCCGGACAGGAACAGCCGAGACGGATCGCCACCATAGGCGGCAATATTGCGCGCCACCCAGGCCAGCCCCCGCCGCACCTGCGCTACCATCTCCGGCAAGCGCACGGCGGGAATATTGGCGAAATTCAGCGCCACGAAGCAGGCGCCAGCGCGCACAAACGTGTCCGCCGCGAAGCAACTCTCGTCCTTGGACAGCAACTGCCAGGCGCCACCATGAATGAACACCTGCACCGGCGCTCCTAGCCGAGCGGCGGGAAAGATATCCAGCATTTCGGCCGGTGATGGGCCATAGGGAACATCGCGGTGGCACACCAATCGGGCCCGCACTTTCGCACTGGCGGAGCCGTAACGCGCTACCACCTCGGCCGCATTGGCCGCCCACACGCCTTGATCGTAGGCGCGATCGAGCGCGGCCTGATCGTAGTCACGGAACACGAACGCGGCCATGGCATCCCCTCTGGCCGGCGGACATTGATGTTGGCGTCCGGCCATGTTGCAGTGCATCATGAAGCGGCGCCACGCCGCTGATGGGGACGATCTTGCGGGTACTCTTAGTCGACGACAATCCAGACCGCGCCGGCGCCGTCCGTCAGGCACTCGAAGCGCATGGCTGCGTGGTCGCGGCGGTGGTCCCGAATGCCTCAGCCCTGGTGGATGCGGTGCGGCGCAGCGCGGCGGAGGTGATTGTCTGCGATCTCGACAGCCCATCGCGTGACACGCTCGAAAGCTTGCGCGCCTTGCAACGCGATGAACCCCGCCCGGTGGCAATGTTCGTCGATCGCTCAGACCCGGATAGCATGGTCGCAGCGGTGGATGCCGGAGTGGCCGCCTACGTGGTGGAAGGGCTGGCCCCCGAGCGGGTGAAGTCGGTGCTCGACGTGGCGATGGCGCAGTTTCGCGCCCATCAGGCCCTGCGGTCCGAGTTGCAGGCCGCCCGTGGCGCACTGGAAGCCCGGGCGATGACCGACCGCGCCAAGCGCCTGCTGATGCAAACGCGTGGCATGAGCGAGGATGCCGCCCATCGCGCCTTACGCAAAATGGCGATGGATCGCGGCAAACGACTGGCCGATATCGCCGCCGACGTCATCGCAATGGCGGATATTTTGAGCAATAAATCATCATAGCCTAATTATTGGGCGTTGAATGCCCAATGGACGCGCGGTTGCGTTCGAATTTTGTCCGAGGGCTGGCTATTTAAATGGCACGGCTCTTGCTGAGGAGGGATGTCACTCGTGGACCTGCCTCGGCCAATGACGGTCGGTTGCGGCAAAATTGCTCTCCCCAGCGGTCCAATGGCGGCCCGCCCCCGGTCTTGCGGCCTACAGTCGCGCGGAGCCGCCCTTGTCAGACCTCGGTTTCCCTCTCGTCGCCCCCGCCGTGCACACGGGTCGCACCGATCTGTCCCTCGGCTACGTGCCGCTGACCGACGCGGCACCGCTGCTGGTCGCGGCGGCCAAGGGGCTGTTCGCGCAGCATGGCCTCACCGCCGTCCTCGCGCCGGCCGGTTCCTGGTCGGCATTGCGCGACCGGGTGGCCGTCGGCGCTTGGGACGGAGCGCAGATGCTGGGCCCCATGCCGCTCGCCTGCCATTTCGGCTTGGGCGGGCTGGCTGCGGACCTCGCCGTGACCGCCACGCTGGGGCGCAACGGCAACACCCTGGTCCTGAGCCATCGGTTGATCGCCGAATGCGGCAACCGCGACTGGCCGCTCGCTGCCGCCGCCCTGGTCCCAGTGCTGGCGGCACGCCAGGCCGCCGGCCGACCGGCGGTGCTGGCAGCGGTGTTTCCCTATTCCTCGCACAACTACCTGCTGCGCCACTGGCTGGCCGCCGCCGGCATCGACCCGGACCACGATGTGCGCCTGGTCGTCCTACCCCCCTCTGCCCTGCCGGATGCGCTGGCCGATGGCACGATTGACGGCTTTTGCGCCGGGGAGCCCTGGGGCTCCCGCGCGGTAGACCTCGATGTCGGCCAAATCGTCTTGGGCAGCGCGCAGATCTGGCCCGGCCATCCAGAAAAGGTGCTGGCGTTTTCCGCTGCGGCGCTGGCGCGCGATCCCGCCCCAGCTTTAGCCGCCACGGCCGCCATCATCGCCGCCACCGCCTGGCTGGCGGAGCCGGCCAATCTGCCGGAAGCCATCGACATTCTGCGCCGCACCGCCCTGTCGGCGGTCCCCGCGCCGGTGATCGCGCTGGCACTGCATCAGCAGGTCATCCGTAGCGCCGGGGACGCACCAACCGCTTTGCCCGGCGCCATTCTGCACAGTGCCGCCGCCACCCGGCCGGACCCCGCCCATGCCGCCTGGTGGCTGGCCGCGATGCAACGCTGGGGGCACGCGCCACCCGATGCGCTGCACCCCACCGCATTATGGCGCCCGGATCTGTGGCACCGCGCCGCCGCCCAAACCGGTTTGCCGTCCTTGCCCGCTTTCATCGACCATCCGCCCATTTCACGGAGCCTTTGACCATGACCCGCGCCACCCGCCGCCAGATGCTGCGCACCGCATCCGCCACCGCGCTGCTCGCCGCCGCCCGCGCCGCCCTTCCGTCCGGTGCCTTCGCCCAGGTCAGCGGGCCGGAAACCACCAGGGCGGTGCTCGGCTACATCGCCCTCACCGATTCCGCCCCGTTGATCGTCGCCAAAGAAAAGGGCCTGTTCGCCAAATACGGTATGCCGGATGTGGAGGTCGCCAAGCAGGCGTCCTGGGGCGGCACCCGCGACAATCTCGTGCTCGGCGGCGGCTCGGGCGGCATTGATGGCGCCCACATCCTCACCCCGCTGCCCTATCTGATGGCCACCGGCAAAGTGGTGCAAAACGGCCAGCCAGTGCCAATGAGCATCCTCGCCCGGCTGAACACCAACGGCCAGGCGATCAGCGTTGCCAAAGCGTTGCAGCCGCTGGGCGCCAAGCTCGATGCCAGCCCGCTGAAAGCCGCCTTCGCCGCCCATAAAGGCAGCAACAAGGTCGCCATGACTTTCCGAGGCGGCACCCATGATCTCTGGCTCCGCTACTGGCTCGCCGCCGGCGGGATCGACCCGGACCACGATGTCGAAACCATCGTCGTGCCGCCGCCGCAAATGGTCGCCAACATGAAAGTTGGTACTATGGATGCCTTCTGCGTCGGCGAACCGTGGAACGACCAGCTGGTGCATCAGGGCCTCGGCTACAGCGCCTGCGTCACCGGCGAGATCTGGAAGGATCATCCGGAAAAATCCCTGGCCATGCGTGCAGACTGGGTGGCGAAAAACCCCCGTGCCGCCCAGGCCCTCACTGCGGCCGTGATCGAAGCGCAGATCTGGGCCGACACCCTCACCAACAAAGCCGAACTGGCGGACATCCTTGGCCGCCGCGCCTGGTTCAACGTCCCGCCCGCCGACATTCTGCCCCGCAGCAAAGGCGATATAGACTTCGGCGACGGCCGCACCGCCACCGCCTCGCCCCTGCGCATGAAATTCTGGGCCGATCACGCCTCCTACCCCTTTCGTTCGCACGATCTTTGGTTCCTCACCGAGAACATTCGCTGGGGCGTCCTCCCCGCCGACCTCGCCACCGCGCCCCTGATCGCCGAGGTCAACCGCGAAGACATCTGGCGCGACGCCGCCAAGCTCGCCGGCGCCACCGACCTGCCAGCCGGCACTTCCCGTGGGGTAGAAACGTTCTTCGATGGCAAAGTGTTCGACCCCGCCGCCCCGGCCGCCTATCTCGCTGGGCTGGCGATCAAGAAACGTGCAAGCTGAGGCCGTAACGATGGAAACCGTTCTCGGTCGCGTCGCCGTGCTGGCCCCGCGCCTCAAGCCCGCTGTCCTGTGGCCCGCTTTGCGCCGCGGCGCCACCAACGCCATGCCGCTATTGGTCATGCTGATCGTGATTGCCGTGCTCTGGCAGTTGCTGCTCGACCATCCCGGCGCCGGGCTGCCGGCCCCCAGCAAGGTCTGGGCACAAAGCCGCGATCTCATTCTGCATCCGTTTTATGATCACGGCGGCTTGGACAAAGGCCTGGGCTGGCATCTGGCCGCCAGCTTGCAGCGTGTCGCCCTTGGCTTCTGCCTCGCCGCCATCGCCGGCATCGCCCTCGGCCTGCTGGTCGGCACGAGCGAAGTGGCGATGCGCGGGTTGGACCCGATCTTCCAGGTCTTGCGCACCGTCCCGCCGCTGGCCTGGTTGCCCCTCTCGCTCGCCGCCTTCCGCGATGCCCAGCCCAGCGCCATCTTCGTCATTTTCATTACCGCCATCTGGCCGGTGATCATCAACACAGCGGTCGGAGTGCGCAACGTTCCGCAAGATTATCGTAACGTTGCCAAAGTGATCCGCCTGCGCGGCTTCGGTTACTTCACCAAAATCCTACTGCCCGCAGCCGCCCCCTTCATCTTCACCGGTCTGCGCATTGGCATCGGCCTGTCCTGGCTCGCCATCGTCGCCGCCGAAATGCTGGTCGGCGGCGTCGGCATCGGCTTTTTCATCTGGGATGCCTGGAACAGTTCCAACATCTCAGACATCATCGTCGCCCTCATCTATGTCGGCCTCGTCGGCTTCGTGCTGGACCGGCTGGTGGCGTTGCTGGGGCGGCTTGTCACCAGGGGGACAGCCTGATGGACCCGCGTTTTCTCAACATCTCCAACGTCTCCATCCGCTTCGCGCCCCGCGCCCCCAACGTGCTGCAATCCGTCAGCCTCGATGTCGCACGCGGCGAGTTCGTTGCTATTATCGGTCATTCCGGCTGCGGCAAGTCCACCCTGCTGAACATCGTCGCCGGCCTGTTGCAAGCCACCGGCGGCGGCGTGGTGCTGGATGGCCGGGAAGTGGATGAACCCGGCCCGGATCGCGCCGTCGTATTCCAAAACCATTCCCTGCTCCCCTGGCTTACCTGCCGGGAAAATGTCCGCCTCGCCGTCGATCAGGTCTTCGGCCGCAGCAAATCCCGCATCGAGCGGGCGCGCTGGGTTGATGAAACGCTGGCTCTGGTGCGCATGGAACACGCCGCCGACAAAAAGCCCGGCGAAATCAGCGGCGGCATGAAACAGCGCATCGGCATTGCTCGCGCCCTGGCCATGCAACCCAAGGTGCTGCTGCTCGATGAACCCTTCGGCGCGCTGGACGCCCTCACCCGCGCTCATCTGCAAGACCAGGTGATGCAAATCCACGCCCGCCTCGGCACCACCGTGCTGATGATCACCCATGATGTGGACGAGGCCGTTTTGCTCTCCGATCGGATCGTCATGATGACAAATGGGCCGGAAGCGGAAATCGGCGAAATCCTCAATGTCGATCTGCCCCGCCCGCGCGACCGGCTGGCCCTGGCGCAAGACCCGCGCTTTCTCGCCGCCCGCGCCGCGGTGATGGAATTTCTCTACGCCCGCCATCGCAACCCCGCAGACGCGGCATGACCTTTGTTGTCGTCGGCGCCGGCCCGGCCGGGGTGCGCGTCGCGGACCGGCTGGCCGCCGCCGGGCAACGCGTTACCCTGATCGGTGATGAACCCGGCGTGCCGTATGATCGCGTCGCCCTCAGCCGCTATCTGGCGCAGGAGGTCACTGCGCACGATCTCCGTCGCCCGCCCGCTTTGGGCGTGCGCCATCTCGCCGGACTGCGGATCGCCACGATTGATCGCGCCGCACACCGCCTCATCGCCAGCAATGGCCGCCGCATCAGCTACGAAACCTTGGTGCTGGCCACTGGGGCCTCCGCCTTCCGCCTGCCGCTGCCTGGGGCGGACCTGCCGCACGTCAAACTCTATCGCACCCTGGCCGAAGTCGAAACGATGATCGGCATGGCCCGCACCGGCGGCCCGGCCGTGGTCATCGGCGGCGGGCTGCTGGGGCTGGAGGCTGCGGTCGGCCTCGCCGCGCGCGGCATGCAGGTCACCGTGCTGCACGCGGCAGACCGGCTGATGGAACGCCAGCTCGATCATCCCGCCGCCACCCGCCTGCAAGCGCATCTCGCCGCGCAAGGCATTACCGTTCGCACCCAGGCCAACACCCAGGCGATCACCCCCGCCGACGTCACGCTCGCCGATGGCACCCATGTACCAGCCCGCCTGGTCGTCATCGCCGTTGGCATCCGCCCGAACGCCACCCTGGCGGCGGCAGCCGGTTTGGCCGTCGGTCGCGGCATTGTCGTGGACGATGCCATGCGCACCTCGGACCCAGCCATCCTGGCCTGCGGCGAATGCGCCGAACATCGTGGCCAATGCGTCGGCCTCGTCGCCCCGGCGCTGGCCCAAGCTGAAGTCGCCGCCCGCACCGCCTTGGGGGAAGCCGCCGCTTATGCCCCCAGCACGGAGTCCGCCGCGCTGAAAATCGCCGGCGCCCCGGTCTGGTCCGCTGGCGACCTCACCGCGCCCGATACCGACGCCCTGGTGCTGGACGATCCCGATGGCGGCTACCGCCGCCTGCTGCTCCGCAACGATCGTCTGGTCGCCGCCGTCCTCTATGGCGCCACTGAAGACGCACCCTGGTATATGCGCCTGATCCGCGACGCCCATCCGCTCGGCGCATTGCGCGAGATGCTGCCGTTCGGGCCTGCTTTCGCATGACATCAACCCGCACCACCTGCCCGTATTGCGGCGTCGGCTGCGGCGTGCTCGCTGCTGCCGATGGCCGCATCGCCGGTGATCCAGCCCATCCCGCCAATGCCGGCCGCTTGTGCAGCAAGGGCACCGCCTTGGGCGAAACCCTCGGCCTGGCCAATCGCCAGCTCTTCCCCACCATAAACGGCACCCGCACAGACTGGACCACCGCGCTGGACCGCGTCGCCGAGGGCTTCGCCAACACCATCGCCGCCCATGGGCCAGACTCGGTCGCCCTCTATGTCTCCGGCCAATTGCTGACCGAGGATTATTACGCCGCCAACAAACTGGCCAAAGCCGTGTTCGGCACCGCCAATATCGACAGCAACTCCCGCCTCTGCATGGCCAGCGCCGTCGCCGGCCACAAGCGCGCCTTTGGTGAAGACCTCGTCCCCGGCGTTTACGAAGATCTGGAACTGGCGGACCTCGTGATCCTCGTCGGCTCCAACACCGCCTGGTGCCATCCGGTGCTCTACCAACGCCTGCAAGCCACCCGCGCCCAACGCCCTATTCGCCTCGTCGTGCTGGACCCGCGCCACACCGCCACCTGCCAGGACGCGGACCTGCATCTGCCGCTGGCCCCGGGCACGGACGTTGCACTTTTCAGCGGACTGCTCGCGCATCTCGCGCCGCACGCCACCGATCCCGCCGTCGTCCTCGCCCGCCAGCAAACCCCGGATGCGGCCCAAACCGCCGCTCTGTGCGGGCTGCCGGTTGCCTCGGTGGAAACCTTCTTCGCCTGGTTCGCCGGCACCGAAAAAGTCGTCACCCTGTTCAGCCAGGGCGTCAACCAATCCAGCGCCGGCACCGATAAAGTCAACGCCATCCTTAACGTCCACCTGCTCACCGGCCGCATCGCCTTGCCCGGCGCCGGCCCGTTCAGCGTCACCGGGCAGCCCAACGCCATGGGCGGGCGCGAGGTCGGCGCCCTCGCCAACATGCTCGCCGCCCATCTGGAGTGGGACCGCCCCGGCGACCACGCGCTGCTGTCGTCGTTCTGGCACACCGATCGCCTGCCGCAGCGTCCTGGCCTGAAGGCGGTCGATCTTTTTAGCGCCATCGCCGACAAGCGCGTGCGCGCGGTCTGGATCATCGCCACTAACCCCGCCGTCTCCCTGCCCGATAGCGCCGCCATCCGCGCCGCCCTCGCCGGCTGCGACCTCGTGGTGGTCTCGGAATGTGAGGCCAACACCGATACCGCCCGCCTCGCCCATATCGTGCTGCCCGCCTTGGCCTGGGGCGAAAAAGACGGGACCGTGACCAACAGCGAACGTATGATCAGCCGCCAACGCGCCTTCCTGCCCGCCCCGGGGGAAGCGCGGGCCGATTGGTGGGCGCTGTCGGAGGTTGCCGCCCGCCTCGGCCATCCTTTCGGCTGGACCTGCCCCGCGGATGTTTTCCGCGAACACGCCACCCTCTCCGGCTTCGGCAATGCCGGCGCCCGCCTGTTTGATATATCCGCCCTCGCGAGCCTGACATCGGCGCAATACAACGCCCTGTCGCCCACGCGCTGGCCTTGCCCGCAGGGGCAAGCCGGGGAGCCCCGCCTTACCGCCACCCGCCACGGCCGCCTGGTCCCCACCGCTTTGCGCCCGCCCGGCCACACGCCAGATGCCGCCTTTCCCTTCATCCTGCTCACCGGCCGCATCCGCGACCAGTGGCACACCATGACCCGCACCGCCCGCGCCCCGCGCCTGCTCGCCCACGTGCCCGAGCCCTTCCTGGCCATGCACCCCGAGGACGCATCGCAACCGGACGGCGCCCTGGTCCGCGTCACCACCCGCCACGGCGCCGCCACCCTGCGCCTGCGCCACGATGCCGGGCTGCGTCGCGGCTGCGTCTTCGCCCCCATGCACTGGACCGAGGCGCTGTGCGGCGCCGGCCGCATCAACCCCGCCGTCACCCCGGCGGTGGACCCGATCAGCGGCCAGCCAGAGTTGAAATACACCCCCGCCGCCGTCACCCCCTACGCCGCCAACTGGCACGGCTTCCTCCTCACCCGTGCCAATTTCGGCGCCACCCTCGCCGATTGGGGCTGCCTCATCCCGCTGGCCGGCGGCGTCTGGCGGCATGAGCTCGCCGGCCCCGCCACCCCGGCCGCCGCCTTTGCCGAACTCTCCCAACGCCTGGGCCTCGATGCCCGCTGGATGCGGCTGGAAGACGCCGCCAGCGGCCGTTTCCGCGCCGCCCTGGTGCGCGACGGCATGCTGCAAGCCTGCCTGTTCGTCGGCCCGGACCACATCCTCCCCCCCCCCACCCTGCCCCCCCCCGCCCCCCCCCCCCCCCCCACCCCCCCCCCCCCCCCCCCCCCCCTCCCCCCC
>Ga0164297_10004820_pt1 | contig 11908 bp, 12 predicted proteins | sample GEODES058metaG_FD_113539 | JGI IMG/M metagenome (GOLD analysis project Ga0164297, IMG submission 113539) | Dystrophic lake water microbial communities from Trout Bog Lake, Wisconsin, USA - GEODES058 metaG | ecosystem: Environmental > Aquatic > Freshwater > Lake | place: USA: Trout Bog Lake... | reverse complement strand
CCAGTGCGGTTGCCGTGCCCGATGACGTGCCCGCGAACGTCGCCGCGCTGCTCGGGTGCGCGGTGCTCACCGGCGGCGGTGCGGTGGTCAATGTCGGGGATCCGCGCCCGGGGCAGTCCGTCGCGGTCGTCGGGCTGGGGGGCGTCGGCATGGCGGCGGTGCTCACCGCGCTCACTGTCGAGGGCGTCCGTGTCGTCGCCGTGGATCCGTTGCCCGACAAGCTGGCCGCTGCCCGTCGGTTGGGTGCGCACGAGGTCTATACGCCGCAGCAGGCCACCGACGCCCGTGTGCGGGCCGACGTGGTGATCGAGGCCGCCGGTCATGCCGCCGCGCTGGACACCGCGATCGCGCTGACCGCCCCGGGCGGCCGCACCGTCACCGTCGGGCTGCCGCCACCGGATGCCCGAATCAGCCTGTCGCCATTGGGTTTGGTCGCCGAAGGCCGGTCGCTGATCGGGAGTTACCTCGGCTCGTCGGTGCCGAGTCGCGACATCCCGCGGTTCGTGGAGCTGTGGCGGTCGGGGCGGCTCCCGGTGGAGGAACTCGTGTCGTCGACGATCCGGTTGGACGACATCAACGAGGCGATGGACCGCCTGGCCGATGGCCACGCCGTGCGCCAGCTCATCACGTTCACATAGCCAGGCACCGCGACCCGGTGATCGGTCACGACTCTCTGGCGCGGCGTGCCGTGAGTTCGGCGAGGATTTCGGCGGTGTGCTGCCCGAGGTCCGGCGCCACGGAGCGGGGCGCCCAGGGCGTGCCGTGGAAATCCGCCGGCGTTGCCACCATTGACACGCTGGACTGTCCGTCGGGAACGTCGACCATGCCGCCCGCCGCGTGGAACTGCTCGTCGGCGACGACGTCCTCGAGGGTGTTGACCGGTGACCAGAAGAAGTCCGGTTCGCGGGCAAAGATCTCCGCCCACTCCTCACGCGTTCGGGTCGCGAAGATGCCGTCGAGTTCGGCGATGAGTTGCACGGCGTTGACGGCGCGGGCCCGGGCGTTGTCGAAGCGGGGATCGGTCAACCAGTCGGGGCGGCCGACGGCGCGACACAACGCGGGCCAGTGCCGGTCGGCCTCGAGTCCGACGATCCAGAAACGCCGCTCGTCTTTGGCGGCGTAGTTGTTCATGCACGGGTTGCCCATCGACTCTCGTTGCCCCACCGCGATCGGCTGGCCGGTCAGCAGGTAGGTGTTGAGGTCGAAGCTGACGGTGTAGGCACCCTGGCGGTACAGCGACGTCGAAACCAACTGGCCGGTGCCGGTGCGTTGCCGGGCGACCAGCGCGGCACAGATGGCCGCGGCCAGGCTCATGCCGGCCGAATGGTCGCCCATGCCGCCGCGCTGGAACGGCGGCGTGTCGCCGGGGCGGGTGAGCAGGTGCGCCAGGCCGGCGCGGGACCAGAACGCCGCGACGTCGTAAGCGGCCCGGTCGGCGTCCGGACCGGTCTCGCCGAAGCCGGTGATCAGTCCGTAGACCAGGCGGGGGTTGTGGCGCGCCACCGACTCGAAGTCCAGCCCCAGCCGCCGCAGCGCACCGGGGCGCACGTTGGTCACGAAAACGTCGGCGTCGGAGAGCAATTCGAACGCGATGTCGCGGTCGGGTTCGTCGGCGAGATTCAGGACGATGCTGCGCTTGGAACGGTTGTCCATTTCGAACGGCGGGTTGACGCCCAGGTCGCAGCCCAGCATCCGGCCGAACATGCGCCCCGGGTCGCCCGCGGGCGGCTCGATCTTGACGACGTCGGCTCCCCAGTCGGCCAGGATTCCGCCGGCGGCCGGCCCGGCCACCCACACGCCGAGCTCGACGACTGTGATGCCGTCCAGGGGTCCCGCCATGACTGCAGGTTAGCGGGTGACCTTCGCCCCTTGAGTCCGGGCAGTCGCGCTGGCAGCGTTGAATTCATGATCGAACTGCTGAAGGGTTTCCCCGACAATGTCGCGGCCTTCGCCTACCACGGGCACGTGACGAAGGCTGATTACGACAACGTTCTCATCCCCGACTTCGAGGCACGGCTGCGCCGGCACAAGAAGGTGCGGATCTACTGCGAGATCGCCACGGACCTGGAGGGCTTTGAGCCCGGCGCGATTTGGGAGGATCAGGTTGTCGGCATCGGCCACTTCTTCGACTGGGAACGCTGTGCCGTGGTCACCGATGTCTCGTGGGCGAAACACATCGCGAAGTTAGCCGCCTTGTTCGGCTTCCTGTACCCCGGCGACTACCGCGCGTTTTCGGAGGCCGAAGCCGACGCAGCGCGGCAGTGGATTGCCGAGCCGGGACACGCGAGCGCGCGGCCCGCCTGACCGCTCGCTAGAACGGCGGATCATCGGGCAGCGGGTCGGTTGGCCGTAGCTCGGGCTGCCAATCCGAGGGAAGCTCCTCGGGTTCGCGGGGATCGTTCACCCAGCGGCAGAACGGACTGGTGCTGGGCGCGCCCTTGAACACCACCAGCATGTCGCGCATGTGGTTGCGGAACTTTCGCGCCTCGATCTCGTGTTTTCGGGCTTCCTGCAGGCGGCTGCGCGCCTCGTTGATCGGCCGCTGCTCGCGGTTTCGTTTGCGCGCGCGGGTAATCCGGCTGGCTCGCCGTGCGGACCGGCCGGGCCTGCCTGGTCTGGCGGGCACCGGTCGGTCACAGGGCGGCCTGCCCGGGTCCGGAGACAGGTCTGGCGTCAGATCTGGCAACAGGTCTGGAAACAGGTCCGCGCCTGCGGGTGAGGTCGTATAGGTCCGTCCGCTGGGCGATTTCCAGATCACCGTGCCGTCGGCCAGTTGCGTGTCACGCCATCGACCGAACGTCTTCATCCGATGGTGAAGGCGGCAAAGGCATTTCAGGTTGCCGGCCGTTGTCAGACCGCCCGCCTCGGGGCTCTGGTGGTTGAACGGAATCGTATGGTCCAGATCGCAGACAGCCGCGGGGCGGCTGCATCCGGGAAATCGGCACGTGAGATCCCGGCAGCGGACGAATCGCTCCAGCGCCGCCGTGGGGTGGTAGCGGAGCGCCTCGACAGGGCTGGTGACCGGGTCTGCGATCAGCACGGAGGCCGCCGCGGCCAAGGCGCGGACCTGGTCGGCGTCAATCAGCCCGTAGCCGTCGAGGTAGCCGGGCGCGGAGCCGTCGTCGCACATGGTCCGGTCGGTGGTCACCACATTGATGACGACCCGTGTCCCATCGGTGGCGGGAGCAGTCTCGGCGTCGCCGGTCCTGCTGGGGCAATCGGCTTGGCCGCAGCGACAAGCAAGGCTGCGTCCCTGGCTTAGCGCGGTCAATGCGTCTGCACGTCGCTGGTCCAGCGTCCGCGGATCCGACCGGCAAACCTGGTTGGCGAGTTGAGACAGCCTGCGGTCGAACGTTTGTGCCGCCGTCGCGGCCACCGATCCGTAGATGTCGGCCATACCGTCGCTCTTGGCGCCGATCGCGATGTACCGGTCTTTTTCTGCGGCTTCCCGGCGCTCGCGGGCGGCGTCGGGATCAGCGACGCGCACCGCGGCGTCCACGGCGTTGACGATCCGCTGCTTGGACCAGCCCCGCCAGTTGCCGATGCGCTCGGCCAGGGACCGGTCGATCTCGGCGATCAACCGTTCGTCGGTCACCAGGTCGGTTCGGCTGATGATCAGTCGCGCCGTGCGCCAGTCCGTCTTCCCCTCCGCGAGCAGGGCAGCGAGGTTGGGCAGCCTGGTGTCGAGCGCCTCCGCGTATGAGACCACATAGGAGGCCGCAGCCGGGGAGAGATTCATGGCTGCGGCCACCTCGGCGGCGGTCTGCTCGAAGCCGTCGATCTCCGCGTACCCCGGTCGGCGCTCCGCGCCCCGGGCGGCGGCCGCCCGGCGGCGCAGCAATGCCGCGACTGCGGCCAATCGCTGCGCCACCAAGATCGACTCCTGCCGGTGCGTCGACTCCACCAACGCCACCAGCCGTGAGGCGTCGAGAGCCCGCAATGATTCGAACATGCGTTCGATTATGCAACGGCGGTCCGACAAGAATCGCCAGGGGTGAACGAGCCCTACGGCAGCAACGCCCGCAGGGGGTGCGTGAGCGCCCAGAGCGGGTGCAAGACGTCGGCGGCGTAATGGCGGACCGGGTGCAGCGGACCGGTGTTGGGAACCCACGGGTCGGCGGATGCGGTGGCGGGCATCAGCGAACCGGCGAGTGACAGTCCGACGGCGCCGAGCCCGACAGTGGCTGCGACCCGAATCTTGGACGGCTTCTTCGTTTGTGCGGTCATGGTTCTCATTCCTCCTCTGGTCTGGCGCGTTCGGCGGTTGCCGATACAGACAGCGTGGAGCTCCCCGCTTGCCGGACCTTTGCGGAATGCTTGCGAAATTCTTGCGACCCAGGTCGAACGGCCGTTCCCCGCTTCAGCCGGTGCAAATTTCGAAGCTGAACTCCTGGTTGCCGATGCCGATCCGGTCGCCGTCCGCCAGTGCCGTGCTGCCGCGGATGCGCCGGCCCCGGACCTGGACCCCGTTGGTCGACTGGAGGTCCGTGATCACGAAAGCGGTTCCGGTATCGGCAATGACGGCGTGATGGCGGCTGACGTCGACGTCGTCGAGCACGATGTCATTGTCGGTGAAGCGCCCGATTCGCAGGGTCGCGCCGCTGAGCCGGTACTCCCGACCGGTCTTGTCGCGCAGTCGCGCAACGCTGCGCGCGCCCGCCTGGCGGTCCGGGATGGTGTCGTCGCGTTGGGCCACGTCGCGTTTGCGGGTGTTGACGACGGCCAGCTTGGTGCCCAGCGGCTCTTGGCGCAGGATGCGCTCGTGCAGGGCGGTCACGGTGGGACCTGGGTCGATGCCCAGTCCGTCGGCGAGCGCGGTTTTCAGGCGGCGGTATGCGCCCAGCGCGTCGGACTGACGTTCCGTGACGTAGTAGGCGGTGATCAGCTGCGCCCACACCGGCTCCCGGTAGAGGTGTTCAGCGGCCAGCGTCTCGAGCTCCCCGATGACGGCGGCGGCCCGACCGCACGCGATCTCGGCCTCGGCGCGTGCGAGCTGGGTCGCGACCTTCTCCTCGATCAGGGTCGCGGCGTAGGCGGCGGCGAAGGAGAAGTCATGCAGATCATCGAGAACCGGTCCCCGCCATTGGGCGAGTGCGATCGAGAAGTGTTGGCTCGCTTCGTCGAATCGGCCTTCGGCAGCCGCTTGAGCCCCCTGGGCCCGCGCCGCGAGGAACCGGCCGACATCGCAGTCGGCGTCATCGACGCAGAGCTGATATCCGGGCGGCACGCTCGGTAGCACCCGCGCCGGGTCAGCGCCGGCGGACCGCACCAGCCGCCGCAGATTCGACACGTGCGCCTGAATGCCGGCGCGCGCGGCCGGCACCGGGTCCCCCTCCCACACACCCTCGATCAGCGACTCGACCGACACCGGCCGGTTGCGGTCGATCACCAGCATGGCCAGCACCGCGCGTTGCTTGGGCGGGCCCAGCGGCACCGGGACGCCACCGGAGGTCATCGACAACGACCCCAGGACGCCGAACCTCAAACCCGTGCCCGTCACGGTTCAATTTTGACTGCTCGCCACCCGAAATCCGGCAAAACCCAGCGAGCAGGAGGTGACTGGACGACACTGTCGTGACGCGCTAAGGATGGGGCACAGCAAGACCGAAGGAACAAAGCGCGCGAGGGAGGCATTCATGTCCTGGTTTGTGCAGCCTGAGGCGTTGTTGGCCTCGGCGGGAGCAGAGTCGCAGATCAGCGGGGAGATCGAGGCGGCGGCGTCAGCGGCGGCTCCGGCGTTGCTCGGGGCGACGCCGATGGGAGGAGACGCGGACTCGGCGATGTTTTCAGCGGCGCTGAACGCGTGCGGCGCCGGCTACCTTGGCGTGGTCGCCGAGCACGCTGCTCAGCGCAGCGTGTTCGCCGGCACCCAGGACATCGCGTCGGCGGTCTACGTCGCCTCCGAAGCGGCGCGCGCCGCGGAGATCGGGCTCTAAGGGGATACCGGGCATGCCTGATCCCGGTTGGGCGACGCGGACGCCCGAGGACAACGACCTGCTGCTGAAAGCGGGGACGGGGATCGGCGCCCACGTCGCCAACCAGGCGGCATGGGCCGTCGTGGGCGCCAGCCATCACGCCTGCGGCGTCGCGTCAGGCATCAATACCGCTGCGACGTCGGCGGGTTGGGACGGTGCGGGGTCGGCGGCGTCCGCCGCGAACGCCACCACGCTCAACGCGTCGTTGCACGGACTGGCCGGCTGGGTATGCGTCAAGCCGGCGGTGGTGGGAGCTGCGGTGACGGCGTACCAAACAGCAAGTGCCGGAATGCGTCCCGCGCCTGAGTGCATCGCCAACCGTGTCGAGAACGCGACCGACAACGCCATCAATCCGAGCGTGCTGTGGACTCTGACGCCCCGGATCGCCGAGCTCGACCTTGAGTACTACGGCACCATGTGGCCGAACAATTCCGCGGTCGGGGCCGCCTACGGCGCGGTCCTTGCGGGGCTCGCCGAGAGCTTGGCGATCCCGCCGCCGTTGGCCGGTCTGGGAGCCTCGCCGGAGGCCCCGACCGAAGCGGCGTCAGCGGTCGGTGAGGCGTCGGCGCAAGCAGCGACCGGGGACGGGATGCGCGCCGCTTACCAAGGAGTCCAGACGGGGACCACGGCAACCGGCCAGGCGGCATCGGTTGTTCCCGACGTGAGCAGTCAAGTCGGCTCTGTGATTTCACCCCTCCAGGCGGTGACGGGGGCGGCTCCGCAGGCGCTGCAGGCACCCACCGGGATGCTCCAGCTGCCGGGGACCGCGATGCAGTCGCTGCAGTCGCTGACGGGCATGTTCGCCAGTCCGGACGGGTTCGGCGTGGCTGACGTCGCTCCGGAGGTGTCCATGGACTTAGGCGCCGACGGCGGCTCTGCCTTCGAGCCCGGCGGCGTGTCAGCCGGCGGCACGTCAGCCGGCGGCGCAGCCACATCCCCGGGCGGGGTGCCGTCGACCACCTTCACCCGTCCTGTCAGCGCCTTCGAGCCCGGGGCCAGCGGACGCCCGGTCGGTCTGCGGCCGAGCGCAGCATTGGGCACGGAAACGCTGCGTCCGCCGACGACGATCGCTACCGGCACCACGGTCGGCGGCATGCCCGTCGGGCGTCCATCAGCCGGTCAGCGCCGCTCCGACAACACGACACCGCAACCCGTGATGGTGCGCGTCGTTGACGATCCTGTGCCGTAAACCATCTGCTCACAGGGTGAATCGACACAGCTGAACAGTCCTCCTACACTGCATCGAATCCCCAACCGGAGAAGGAGAAATAGATGGCCAACTCGATCGTTGTCGACGCAAATCTGTTGCGCAGCACGGCCGACAAAATTCAGGCCAACATGGAGCATGCGATCGCCATCGCGCAGGGCTATGTGGCGAACCAGGAAAACGTGATGAGTCCGGCGACCTGGTCGGGCGCCGGGGTGGTCGCGTCGCATGCGACGGCCACCGAGGTCGCCGGCGACCTGAACAAGGTCCTCAACGGTGGCACCCGCCTGGCAGAGGGCCTCAAGCAGGCCGCAGCGCTGATGGAACATCACGAAGCCGATTCGCAGACCGCGTTTCATGCCCTTTTCGGAGGCGCGCGGACCGCCTGACCAATTCGCCCGAATTCACCGTTCAAGAAGGGAATACCAGCATGGACAACCTGATCGCATACAACCCGTCAGCCGTCGCGGACTTCGCCACCGATGTGGGTGCCCGCGCGGGCCAACTCGAGGCGCTGCACGGGGACACGTCCAACCTGACCAACGCGCTGCAGGAATTCTTCGCCGGTCATGGCGCGGCGGGGTTCTTCGACGCCCAGTACCAGATGCTGTCGGGCCTGCAGGGCCTCGTGGACACGGTGCGCCAACACGGCCAGACGACCAGCCACGTCCTCGATGCCGCTATCAGCACCGACAACCACATGCGGGGACTGTTCGCCGGCTGAGGCACCCGCGGCGCTGGAATCTCCATGTTGACAACGACAGTCGACGGCCTGTGGGTGCTGCAAGCTGTCACAGGCATCGAGCAGACCTGTCCCGAACTCGGCCTACGGACACTCCTGCCGCGGCTCGACACCCCCGAATGCGCGCTGCGGCATCCCGTAGCCGCCGAGCTCGTATCCGCGGGAGCGCTCGACAGCGACGGCAACGTCGACAGCATGATCCGCGAATGGCTGACCGTCGTGCTACGACGCGACCTCGGACTGCTGGTGACCATGGTCGTACCGGGTCGGGAACCGACGCGCGCCGCACTCTGCCGATTCGCTACCTGGTGGGTCGTACTGGAGCGCCACGGCACCCTGATCCGGCTCTACCCCGTCGGCACCGCGGGTGACGAGACGGCCGCCAGCGAACTGGTGGTGGGCCAGGTCGAGCGATTGTGTGGCGTTGCCGAAGCGGCCACGGTGCGGCCGGTGACCCTGGACAGCGAACAGTTGCTGAAGTCTGTGCGCGACGGTCCAACTCTGCGGACGTTCCTGGAGCGGCAGCGTCTCGACGTCGACCAGCGTCAGATCGTCGCCATGGCAGTCGATCCTGCGCGTTCCGCTCATGCTGCCATCGTGGCACTGCAGGCCGGTGCGGGACCGGATCGCACCGCCCGATTCGCCGTCAGCAATTCCACGGTGGCAATCGTCGATACCCCCGTCGGTCGTGTCTGTGTGACAGATGTCGTGTCGGGCCAACGCCGATATCAGGTCATCGCGCCCGGATCGCGCGCCGGTATCTCCGATGCAGTCCAGCAACTCATCCGACGTCTGCCCGCCGGGGGTGGGTGGCATTCATACCGGCGCGCGGTCTGATCCAATTGCTCATCACCCCAACGAATTACATGGCGTGGAGCTTGATGATTCCATGAACACACCATGACCGCCGATGTTAGCGTCTCCTCGTGGCAACTTCTTGGATAGATTCCGATAACTTGGCCGCCGACTCACCTGCGCGGCCGAATACCTCAGTGGGGCACAGTTTCGGCGACTCGGTGTCGGACTCCATGCGAATCACGGATCTTGTTGCGCCCCGCAAGATTCCGCCCGGTTCAGGTTGGCGCAGGATGATATACGTAGGCTCATTCCGCACAGTCAACCCCGGCGAATCACCCTCCGAGCGTCACTACCGGGATCTGCGGAATCGCATCAGGCGCCACATCCGCCGGCACTATGTGGTGACCTTTGTGTCCGGCAAGGGCGGTGTGGGCGTCACGACGATGGCGGCATGCGTCGGGGGTGTCTTTCGTGAATGCCGCCCGCAGAACGTGATTGCCATCGATGCAGTGCCTGGCTTCGGCACGTTGGCCGACCGAATCGACGAGTCACCTCCGGGTGATTACAGCGCGATCATCAATGACTCCGACGTCCAGGGTTACGCCGACATCCGCGAGCACCTGGGGCAGAATGCCGTCGGGCTCGACGTCGTGGCCGGGAACCGGACTTCAGATCAGCCCCGGCCACTACTACCGGCGATGTACAGCGGAGTTTTGTCACGCCTACGCAGGACCCACACTGTCATGGTCATCGATACCTCTCCGGACTTGGAACATGAAGTGATGCAGTCGATTCTGGAGAACACCGATACTCTGGTATTCGTTTCGGGCATAACTGCAGATCGCTCCAAACCCGTGCTGCGGGCAATCGACTACCTCCGGTCCCAGGGTTATCACGAGCTGGTCTCCCGCAGCACCGTGATCATCAACCACACCGATCGCATCACCGACGATGATGCATTGGCCTACCTGACCGAAAGGTTCACCAAGGTCGGGGCAATCGTCGAGGTGATGCCGTTTGATCCACACCTTGCCAAAGGCGGAATCATCGACACGGTTCACGAGTTGAGGAAGAAGTCCCGGTTACGGCTGTTCGAGATCACAGCCGGCCTTGCCGATAAGTACATTCCGAGCGCGGAGCGGACAGCGCCGTGACAGCGCCGCAGAAGGTAGCCTTCCCGCAGCGCTGCGCCGTCAACATCGTCTACGAGACCCACCTGTGTTCGCAGGTTTTCCCGGCCGGGATTCCGGTGGAGGGTTTTTTCGACGGAATGGTCGAGTTGTTCGACGCCGACCTCAAGCGCAAGGGCTTCACGGGAGTTGCCCTACCCGCCGGAAGTTATGAGTTGCAGCGCATCAACGGCACGCGGCTCGACATCAACAAGAGCCTGGACGATTTGGGGGTACAGGACGGCGACACACTGGTCCTGGCGCCGCTCATGCCCGGCGAATCCTTCGAGCCCCAATACGAATCGCTGTCTACGGGCCTGGCTGCGATGGGAAAGTGGCTCAGCCGTGACGGCGGCGACCCGATGTTCGCCCAGGTGACTCCGCTGACGGCCGAGCACACCGCGATGGCGGTCGTCGCGATGGCGGTCGCAGTGGTGGCGGCCCTGGCGCTGCGGACCCGCAGCATGTCCGACGGCGTCGCCGCGGCGGTGGTGTCCGTCGGGATCGGTGCGTTGTTGGTGATCGCGGCGGTGGTCACCCGGCGCGGCTGGCGTGCGCGACACGATCTGTTCGGCGGATTCGCATGGTCGGCCGTGGTGATGCTGGCCGTCGCCGGGTGCTGTGCGCCACCCGGCGGGATCGGAGCTCCCCATGCCCTGATCGGGCTTGTGGTGATGGTGGTGGGCGCGGTGGTGATCGGCGTGGTGGCGCCGAACCGTTGGCAGACCGCCGTGGTGACTGCCGTGGTGACGGTCTGTGGAATCCTGGCCGCCGCCGCCGGCGTGCGAATGTTCCGGCCGGTCTCATCTCAGGTGTTGTCGGTGTGCACGCTGGTGCTGTTGATCGTGTTAGTCAGGATGGCCCCGTTGATCGCCTTGTGGGTGGCCCGGGTGCGGCCGCCGCACTTCGGTTCGATCACCGGCCGGGACCTGTTCGCGCGCCGCGAGGGTATGCCCGTCGACACGGTCTCGCCGGTCGCCGGAGGCGACACCGAGGACGACGACAACGAGCTGACCGACATCACCGCGCGCGGAGCGGCGATCGCCGCGTCGGCGCGCCTGATCAACGCTGTGCAGGTCGGAGTCTGTGCCGGAATTTCGGTCGCGCTGCCGGCTGCGGTGTGGGGGGTCCTGACGCCGGATGCGCCCAGGGAATGGTTGGCGCTGCTGGTGGCCGGCCTGGTGGTGGCCATCTTCATCACCCAGGGTCGCGGGTTCGCCGCCAAGTATCAGGCGGTGGCGCTGGTGTGCGGGGCATCGGCCGCGGTGTGCGCCGGTGCCGTCAGGTACGGCATCGCGGCACAACCGGTCGAGGGCGTGTTGTGGCCGGCCGTCGCGGTCGCAGGTTTCGCCGCGTTGGGGCTGGCGGCAGCTCTTGTGGTGCCCGCGACTCGGTTCCGGCCGCTGCTCCGGCTCGCCGTCGAATGGGCCGAGGTGCTGGCGCTCATCGTTGTCCTGCCGGCCTCGGCCGCCCTCGCGGGGCTGTTCACATGGCTGCGCAACTGAGACGGGCGTACTCCCGGGCGGCGGCGATGAGCGCTGCGGTCGCCCTCGTGGCATGGGCAGCAAATGTTCATCCAGCACAGGCGATTACACCTCCGATGGTCGATCCGGGCCTGGTACCGACCGACGGGCCCCCGCAACCCGATCAGGCGATGCGCCGCGCCACGAGTTGCTCCACACCGATCACCGTCAAGAACCCCGACGTCGGGCAACTGGCGCCAGGTTTCAGTCTGCTCAACATCGCCACCGCCTGGCGGTACAGCACCGGAAATGGGGTAACGGTGGCGGTCGTCGACACCGGCGTGACTCCCAACCCGCGGCTACATGTCATACCCGGTGGCGACTACATCATGGGTGCGGACGGGCTGTCGGATTGCGACGCGCACGGCACGATTGTGGGCTCGATCATTGCCGCCGCGCCTCAAGTACCGAACGGGATCGTGCCGATGCCGCGGCCGATGCCGCCGACGCCGGCTTTCCCCGCGCCGTCGGGGCCGGCGGCCGTCACCGGCGCT
>Ga0164297_10004818_pt1 | contig 11910 bp, 10 predicted proteins | sample GEODES058metaG_FD_113539 | JGI IMG/M metagenome (GOLD analysis project Ga0164297, IMG submission 113539) | Dystrophic lake water microbial communities from Trout Bog Lake, Wisconsin, USA - GEODES058 metaG | ecosystem: Environmental > Aquatic > Freshwater > Lake | place: USA: Trout Bog Lake... | reverse complement strand
CCGTTTTATCAACTTACATGGAGATCTAGTCCTAGTAGGATATTTGTTCCGCTGGAATTCAGCCGTCAAAATTCTGTACTTACCGTTAAAAAAGACAACGAGCTGCGAAAAGATTTGCTTTTTACCTATGTGATTTCAAATCCCTATCAAGGAATTCATGAATTAACTCAACCCATCAGCCGGAACATTAGAATTCCATCAATAAGCAAACATGAATGGAGTACAGGTCTGCCTATCGTTTTAGACACGGGTCCCGCTCAAACCGGCGTTTGGTTGATCCATGAGTACGAGAATAAGACCCTAGAGTTACAAATCATCGCAGACGGTGTTGCAAGGGGCACTGAGCAACTGCCCGCATTTATTGTATTTCTACGAAACTACTACGCGCATATCAGCGCCATGTTCCTCTCGTTTGGACTGGTTTTGATTTTCTTTTCTTTTATAAAAAACTTCTTTAAACACACTAGTGATTCAAAACTGAATGTGTAGTTTGTATGAACGCTCAAGCCCACACAACCCAAACTATAAACTCTCCCCTGGTTAAGCGAATTTACCTGTTTGCCCTTGATCTAATTGTCATATTTGGTTTTGCCTGGGCAATTGCATCTCTTTTGGGCATTCAGTTTTTGTTATCAACTAATCTACCCACGGGCGGTGACGCTGCATCACACCTTCTATACGCTTATTTGTATTCAAAAGAGATTTTGCCAAGTGGTCACATCACCTCTTGGATGCCTGAGGTATTCGCAGGTTTCTCCTTTTTGTCTTATTATTTCCCGTTCGCTTTTATCACCATCGCTGCACTGGCTCAGTTCACCGCATTTGCACCAGCCATGAAAATTGGAATGTTTGCAGCCGCTATGCTGATGCCAGGCGCGGTATGGGCGGGTAGTGTTTACCTTTTAAAGCAGTCCAGGTATGTGGCCCTTTGGGGTACTCTTGCCACGCTGGCCTTTTTGCTTCATGAGCAAAACGCCCTTTGGGGGGGGAACTTAATGTCCACTTTGGCGGGGGAGTTTACGCAAAGTTATGGGGCTTTTTTCAGCATTCTGACACTCATGGCTTGGGCAAGGGTCATTCAAACAGGCAAGCACTGGTGGTTAGCCGCCTTACTTGAGGCGCTCACTGGCTTTTCAAACGGATTTGCTTTGTTGATTACAGGATTTGCGACTGGTGCTTTTTTATTTGATCGAGCTCAGTTTCCTAAAAATCTAAAGCTACTATGTTTAGGCCACTCACTGGCTTTTTTAATGCTTTGCGGTTGGCTCTTACCGATGATCGAGATGCATTCGCTCACCATCCCGAATGACGCTTTATTTCAAGTTGACAATCTGTGGGATTTTGCACCACCCGCTGTGATCCCCGTTGGCGTGGCCGCGCTGCTGGGGTTAATCGTTCACGCCGCAATGCGCTGGGTCCCCGCATTAAAAAGACGTTACCCCATAAGCGTTTCTTCAGACACAACACTGCGCTATGCCTATTTTTTAGGTTGCTCCGCTGTCCTTGGCGCAGTCGGCTATTTAGCCGGCAGCGCAATTGGACTGGCTAATATTCGGTTTTTTCCTTTTGTGTGGCTTTACGCAGGAGTCGCAGGCGCTTGGATTTGGGCTACTGCTTTTGAGCGTCTTTTAAATCCCCTGACCAAACTCTCTCGAACCGGACTGCATTTCATAAGCTGTAGCGCAGCAGTCTTCTACCTCGGTTGGATAAGCACCCACCTTGCACTTGCGCCCGATTGGGGTCTATGGAATCACAGTGGCTTGGAGTCAAAGCCCCAGTGGGAGCAGCTAACAACGCTTTTCCCGGGCCTCAAAGGCCAAATGCAAAGCCCTAGATTACTTTTTGAACACGATCCTGCCAATAATGATATCGGCTCAACTCGAGCGCTTGAGGCGCTCCCCATGTTCTTAAATGGACGACCCGTTTTAGAGGGTTTGTACATGGAGTCGGCCCTTGTTAGCCCCGCAATCTATCAATTGCAAAGCGAAGTCTCCACCCACCCGTCCTCTCCTCTAGCTCGTTTTCCAAGCGGGAGCCTTGATTTGGAGTTTGCGACCAAGCACATGAATTTTCTGTACTCCAATCAGGTACTCATTCGTAACCAAGCCACATTGGATTCATTTAGGAACAATAAAAACTTTACAGAGTCAGCAAGCGCGGTACCCTTTCACGTCTTCAACCTAAATAGCTTTAATACCCACTTGGTAGATACCGTTGATCGCCCCGTGAAGTGGTATCCGAAAAAAAATTGGTTTGAAGAGAGTTTTCAGTGGTTTAAGAGTAGATCAAGGTTTGATAAAGAATTGCCTGTATTCACTGACAGCGGACAACCGCCCGTTGAAGAGTCCAAAGCACCCGTGCTGATTGAGTCGATATCAATCACAAGGGAGTCCATCAGTTGGACGACCAATCAGATTGGTGTTCCCCATTTGGTGAGGTTTGCATGGCATCCTAAATGGCATTTAGCGACAAAGGGGAGCTTGTTTTTGGCAGCGCCTGGATTTATGCTTGTGATCCCCCAAGAGCAAAAGGTGAGGCTAGAGTACTCAGATACGGCGGTAGGTACCCTCGGGGGAGTTGCAACTTTCATCGGTTTAAGCCTCTTGGTCCTTCTAATCGTCCTTGATATCAAGGACTGGCTTGGTCGCAGAGAGATGACTTCCCTATTGCGATCACAAGATCAAACTCATAAGGCTCCCTTTCATCACGCAGTTGATTCGGGAGCTTGGCCCACCCGCTGGAGTGGGTACAGTTTAGTATGGCCCATCGCGCTTGCCTTACTTGGTAGGTGGTTTTACATTCATAATCCAGAGCGCCTGTATACCGATGCGTGGGCCTTGATGCGATCGAATCACAACTTAGAAGCTGCAGCGGAGTTTGATTTGGCCTACCAGGGCAGGAAATCAAATGCTAAAAAAGAGGAGGCCCTATTTTGGGCCGCTAAAGCCTATGAGCTGGCCAACAAAAAAGAAATATCCTTGGCGCATTACAAAGAACTGACCACAAACTTTAAAGGCTTTTGGCTACCTGAAGCACTTTATACCCAAGCCCTTATTGAGGAGCAAAAGGGCGAGTTTGCCAACGCCCAGGCAACTCGCGCCAGACTGCTCACAGAGTTTCCGAGCAATCAGTGGTCCCAGCGAGTTTCTGTAAAATAACCTAAATGTTCAACGCCACTCTTATTCGACAAGTATTCAAGTACGGTACTGTGGGCATACTATCGCTTGGAGTTGATGTGGGCGTATTCACACTCGCCAGGCATTTGCAAGTGGAGCTGTTTTTTGCCAACACGCTTGCCAGATTGTCTGGAGCGCTAACCGCTTACAGCGGGAATTATTTGTGGACATTTTCTAAGCCGCAGCTGGTTAAAGAGTGGCTAAAAACAAGTTGGAAATACACCTTACTATGGGCGTTCACAACCACTGTCTCTACTCTTCTAATCAACACCTTGATGGAGTACAGTACAAATGAGACTGTCGCAAAGATCTGTGTTGAGTTGCTGATGCCCGTGATGAATTTTGTAATTGCAAGGTACTGGGTCTACCGCTAAGTGTTGTGCACCCTCCAGTTAAAACTTACATCCTATGTTTAACACCTCTGATATTGTTCAAGCCAGGCAGTTAGCTAAAGCCAATAACAAAACGTTTGATGTCGTGTTGATGAATCAAACCAGCTTAACAGGTGAAGACGTATTGAACGCTTTAGGACAGGCGTTCTTTTATCCAGTCCTCTCGCTGGGCTCTTACTCCAGTATTCAAGCAGATTTTGATAGGCTTGCCCTTGGTGAGTGCCAACGCATGATGGCCCTGATTGTGCGTAGTGTGAGTGTTGTGACTAGTGTGCGCAGTGAGGAATCCTTGAGTATGCTCTTTTGCGACCCAACGGATGAGACGCTTCAAAAATGGGCCGATTCGGTGGGCATCCTAATCGATCAAAGATTTCTTGTGCTGGAGTCTGAGTTGGTAGGCGCATTTAAATACTTTGAGATGGGTAAAACTGCTTTGTCAGGGGTTACGGGAGAGGAGTTCTCCCACTCCGACCGCCAAACTGGAGTAGAAGAGATCTCACTGGCCCGAATCGATGAGACCCATAGCCCGGTTATAAAGCTTATTAACTCCACACTATTTGATGCGCTTGGTGCGGGGGCATCCGATATTCACTTGGAAGCCTCTGCAGGCGGATTGGTCGTCAAGTACCGAATAGACGGTGTGATCATTGAGGCGGCCCGGGTGCCAGGGGCCGAGCTCAATGAGCAAGCCATCTCCCGAGTTAAAGTGATGGCTGAGCTCGACATCACAGAAAGAAGAACGCCCCAGGACGGGCGCTTTAAAGCAAGAATTAGGGACCGCAACATTGATTTCAGGGTCTCCATCATGCCAAGCGTTTACGGCGAAGATGCGGTGATCCGTATCCTAGATAAAGAGCACCTAAGTGATCAGTTATCTGGCCTCACGCTCGACTTTCTTGGTTTTGATGAGAGTCCAATGGCTGTGATACGCTCGCTCGCAGCTAAACCCCACGGAATGCTGCTTTTAACGGGGCCCACCGGTAGCGGTAAAACAACGACACTTTACGCCGCTATCTCTGAGATCAACGACGGTAAATCAAAAATCATAACCATCGAAGACCCCGTTGAGTACCAAGTACCAGGGGTCCTGCAAATTCCGGTCAATGAGCGCAAGGGTCTTAGTTTTGCAAGGGGACTGAGATCAATCCTAAGACACGACCCGGACAAGATTATGGTGGGCGAGATTAGGGACCCAGAGACAGCGCAAATTGCGGTTCAAGCCGCACTTACCGGACACCTTGTCTTCTCAACCGTACACGCCAACAATGTGTTTGACGTACTGGGTCGTTTTGAGCACATGGATGTGGACCCTTATACGTTTGTCTCCGCGCTCAACGGCATCGTTGCGCAAAGGCTTATAAGAGTTTTTTGCGCCGAGTGCCACGGCGCTGGCTGCAAAAGTTGTCGTGGAACCGGCTACAAAGGCAGAAGAGCCATAGGCGAGTGTTTGGTGATGGATGATGAAATTCGGGAGATGATTGCCTCTCGCGCCTCTATCAGAGCGATCAAGGAAGCCGCCAAACAAAGAGGCACCCGCTTACTAAGAGAAACAGCCGAGCAAATGGTGCGGGACCATTTAACGAGCCAAGAGGAGATCGACAGAATTACGTTTTATTAGACAGGGATTTGCTCTGACTGAGGTAGCGGCTACTTTTTTCTTCACTCACGCCTTTAGTTCGTCTGCGCAGGCGCAGGGGTAGGTGGCCTGGTGACTGAGCCTACCCCGGGCGGAGTCTCAAACAGCGGCATGGCAGCAGTGGGCGCCGTAGCTGACCCCGTTGCTCCCGTTCCTCCTGAGCTTGTTGAGGCCGTTGATCCCCCCGAAGCGGCGCCACCGCTGCTGAAAGAATCCGTAGTTGAGGAACTAAAACTAGAGGTTGAACCACCTCCCCCCATTGGGGTTGTTAAAGTACTAAATGAGGCCCCACTAATTGGCGTGATCGAGGAGCCAGACGCTCCAGCAGGTCTATTTGAAGTATTTAAAGGAGGGGGTGGTGGCGTATATGGAGGAATAGGTGTGGGTTGACCGTTGCTGGTTTGTCGACCAGCGTCAGGTCCAGAGTTCACTTCCAATAAATCCTCTGTGGGTCGATGCAAGTTGTGCACTATCCGAGGTGTGATGGATAGAAGAATCTCTTTTCTTGAATTCTTGTTGGCTTTGTTGCTGAAGATATTGCCCAGTATTGGAATGTCCGATAGGCCCGGTAACTCATTCGTAGTTGACTCATTATCCGTGTTGAGCAAACCAGCGAGTACTTGGGTTTCGTTGTCCCGCAAAGTCAGTGTGGTTGCAGCGTTTCTGGTTCCCACTTGGTAGGCTGTCGTGCCGCCGTTGGTGATTGTGTTTGTAATGGAGCTGACCTCCAGAGTGGTTTTGATGATGACGTCATCATCTAATTGCACCGAGGGCTCAAACTCTAGTTTGATACCTACATCCAAGTAACTCACCGATGACGTGGTCGCACCTGTCAAAGAACCCGGATAAGTTGTGGCCGTGATGACAGGGACTTTATCTCCGATGTGAAACTTAGCTTTCTCTTTGTTTCTTACACGAATTCTTGGGTTGGCTAGGATGTGGATCAGCCCAATTTGTTTTTGTAAGTTAAGTGTCAGCGCCGTCCCCAGGCCCCCCACGCTGATACTGTTTTGGCCAACACCGTTTAAAGCGCTAAGAGTAATGGGGTTGGCCACTCCGAACGTGACTTGGGGTGTAAATTGAGCGCCAATGGAGTCCCCGAGGGTATGATCAAACTCAAGAATCTCTACCTCTAGAAGCACCTCTGGCTCGGGTTGATCTTCAGCGGCAATGAGCATTTCAGCAACCTTTAAGATCTCAGCCGTGTCTCTAATCACAATGATGTTTCGTTTCTCATCTGTGAAGATGTCTTTTACCTTTAAAACAGTTTTCAACATAGTTGTGAGCTGTTTGACGTCGGCGTTGGCGATGAAGAAATTGCGAATTACTAAATCTTTGTAATCGCGAACTTTGATCGGTATATTTTGATAAATCAGTATGGTGTTTTTGTTGACGATTTTGTAATCAAGACCGTTAGAGCTCATGATCTGATCTAAAGCTTCTTGAAAGGGCACTTCGCGCAAAAATACCGAAATTTTTGTGTCTTGCCTTAAATCTTTATCGGTAATGAAATTTATGTTGTTATTTTCCGATAGCGCATCTAAAACAACCCTAAGCGTTGTATCCCTAAAAACAAGTGATATTTTTTTACGAAAATTTAGATCCAAATTAACCATGCCGTGGGGTTTACCCAATTTCTCATCTAAATCGCGAAGGGCATTGCGAGCGGCAACGTTGCCGGGCTCCATGCTGAGCACTTTAGTAAATTTAGCTTTTGCCTCCTGCTCTCGTCCAGAGGAGGCCGCTCTTTGGGCTTCATCAAATAGCTTTTTAATCGCCTGCGCGTTTGCAATGGATGCGATCCCGTCTGTTGCCTTTTGGTTTAAAGGAGAAAGCGCCAGAACCTTTTGGTAAATCTCAATCGCTTTTTGAGGTTGTCGCTCGGTGTACGAACTCGCCTCTGCGAGTAAAGTGTTTGCAGCCATCTCTTTTGCATTTTTTAACGCGATGGAGTACTGCGCGTTATCAGGGTACTTCTTTACTGCTTCATTAAAACTATCTATCGCCCCAGGCCAATTGCCTTGCTGCACTTGTTCTTGTCCTTTGCGGTACGCGCCCGTACCAGCGCAAGAGGCCAATAAAGCAAGGGATACACAAAAGGCGATGTAGCGTAAATTCATTCGGATGCGTCCAGCTCAACTTTATATTCTTGTTGATTTTTTGTATTTTTGATCACTATTTTCTTAATATCTGCTTTAACCAATAGCCATTGTGGCGTGATCATTTGACCTACTTTAACCGTAATCACCTTACTCTCACTGTCCGTAAAAAACACTTTAGTGATTCCTGAGTCTTGAATTCGACCCACATATTTTAAGCCGAAAGTAACCTCCTGGTCCTCCCCTGACTCCGAGCCCCCTGAGGCTGCATTATTTTTATTTTTTGAAACCACAGGAGGAGGCGCAGGAGGGCTAAATATGTCCTCAATAGGATTTAGAGACACAGAGTGAATGGGCCAACTCTCTGGTAAGGTCGGTGCGTCTGAGACCTTATTGGATGAACGGTTTTTACTGCTCACAGTTTTCGTATTAACCAAAGACTCATCAGGTGTACTTACGTCACCGTCTTGGCTCACCATCCACGCAGCCCAAAGAGTTAAGCTCAACCCTAAGAGGTAGGGGAGTGTTCTTTTATTTTTAAGATCAATATATTTCTCAATATTAATTTGTTTTTTTAGCATTTTATGAAACACTGCTATATAAAACTATCTTTGCATTCGTCAATACCTTACCCACCGCGTTGGTGTTCCTAAACTCCAGGGAGTCAATGGACAAAGCGATGTCCTCTATTTGTATGCTTCGGATGTAGCCCCTAACCGCGGTATAACTGCCTTTTATTTCCATTTGTAGCTCGTCTTTTTGCAAAGACCCCCCAAGACTGTCTACGCGGTAGCTTATTTTGCTTAAAGTCACGCCCTGCTCAAGGGCCAGTTGATGTAATTTTAGGATGCGGTCATCTTTGTTTGGAAGACGGGCAAGTGTGTTTAAAAAGCTCTCTAGCCGCGCAAGCTGTGAGCCCGCTTGTGTATTGCTTGGGTTAGAAACACCCTTTAAGTGCGTCAAATCGCTTTGAAGCACAGAACATTCTTCTTTAAGTGCAGAGATAAAGAAGGTCTCAAAAAATATTTGAACCCCAATTAAGAGGACGATCAAAATAAACCAATTCGATTTCGTATTTTTAAATATCAATAAACTCATTTTGTTGAAGCCCACTGAACGCTTATGACCGCTTTTAAAGAGTTGCTCTGAGCTTGAGCGGGGCTTTGAGAATTTTGTTGAGGCAAGCTCTCCGATACGAGTGTTACTTTCTTGATGTTGGATTGGTTTTCCAGGCTTTGTGTGAATTCTGAAATATCCTCAAACTTCTGCGAGGTTAAGGAAATAGTCGCCGAGCCGTCCTCTGGGTGAGGTAATACGCCTTCAATCAGGATTGAGGGGGAGCGGGCACCTTCAATCGCCCCCATCAAACTTTCCCAGGGAATGGAGATGCGAGAGAACATCTTGTTGATGCTGAGCGCCATTTTTGCTTGTTCAGGGTTTAGTTGCTGCAAGGACTGTTGCGCACGTTTGGACACGAGCTCTGCTTGGGCCGTTAATAAATTGGCTTTTATGTTGTCAAAGTACTGAAACCGAATCGCACAAATACAAATCTGTAATGTCAATAAGACTGCAATCACGATGAGCGATTTATTTTGTCGACTTTTTCTCTCAGCCCTGGTGAGACTAAAGTTGATTTCAAGAGATTGAATCATTTTTTTAATTTTTGAATGGACTCAATTAAACGACCCATCTCGCCTTTTTGTAGCTCATTAATGCTTAGATCTGTAATTCGCCAGTCTGCGGCGATCAAAGTTTCCATGGACAAGTTTGAGATTTTCGTAGGGTTTGAGGATACAGTGAAAACCATTAATGATTTGCAAACGTCTTTGCTGCGGGAGGAGTAGCGGATCAAATTTAAGGAAAGTGCTTGCCCCAGATCAGACTCTGATGAAAGAGTGGTCCATTCCCAAATCAATCCGTTCTCCACTCTAATAAGAGAAAGCTGCATTTCCTCTACAACTGCTATCCAGCTGGATTTCACCTTTACACCTAGTTTAGCAAGAATCTCAAGCGACAAAGGTTTTATTGAAAGAGTTGATATACCTCTGACTGTAAGCTCGCTTTTTAAGTAGTCGAGGTCTTTTTTGAACGCAGCAAGACACACGATTTGGGTACCCTGCGTGTCCCAGCTGAGCTCAAATTCGTTAAATAATTCAGGGTACTGTTTTTTATAAAGACCAAGTAACATGACTTGGGTCTCTGCGTCGCTCAACTGTGTTTGTTTTAAAGAAATAACAAGTGGGTAACTCCAACAATCGGAGATGAAAAGGTTGATTTTCGAGTTTCGAATTTTTTGGGTGTCAAGGCACTGCTTAAGGGCGTCAACTGCTTTAAATAAACTATCGCTCATAGGCGCTTTAAGGCCTATTGGGGCAAAAGTTTGAGCAGTTGTGATAGATGTGTCTGTAGAACTAAAAAAAGAACTAAAACTGGTATTGACTCCCAAAGCGACGTAGTTGTGCGTAAGCAAGGCTTGAACGGGTAGTCTTGATCGCTTTTTAAATTCAAGGACTAAAGAGCACCACTTTTCTTTAAAATAGCTTTTTGATAAAGTTTGACTCTCATAGCTTGTATTCATGGTTGTCATTTTATAGAGATTTCTACTAAAAAATAGTTTTTTCTCTTTAAACATCTATTGCCGCGCCGAGCCACGAGTCTTTGGGGTTATCCCCTTTGATGCTTATTCTGTCAATAAAAGTTGCAGGCAAATCGTCTTTTATTTAGAGTCCTTTTTTAGAGTACTTAAAGAGGATAATTCGATAGGATACTTTGATAAGATACTTTAACAGGGTACGCTCAAAACCTCGCCGTTCACGGCGCGCACAATGTCAATTAGACATGCTTCCACCACCCACCTTAAGTGTGTTGGTCGTAGAGGTTGAGGGAATGGCCACGCCTGCCGTACCCCCGGGTCGGTAAATAAACTTCCAGTCTTGAAAACTATACGCTGTTTGATCTATTCCTTGCATTTGTACGCTTGACACCAGTGGGCTTAAAGTGGCACTTGGATTTAGAGAGTAGGGGGAGTTTGGAGGTTGATTTTGAGTGGTTCCTTTGTTAAGAGTGGTTAATGTGCTTAAGCTTGAGTCAGAGTTGGGGTTCTGGTTCTGGTTTTGTAGCTTTTGCTGAACAAATTGCTCTATGTCTACATCCTCAGTTGGGAAATTAGCCCTCTTGGAGGGCTCTTTTGAGGACAAGCTATAAACACCCATCACGCCGCCCTCCGGTGCTTTGATCAGACCCCACTGGTTGTTGCCAGTCATGGGATCGATATAAATTTTTCTAAGATGCCTTTTTATTTCTGGTGATCTTGGGTCGCTGAGCAAGTCCTCTAGGCTGTTTGGGTAGACTCCTGCGCCCGGTCCCGTGGTTGCGTAACTCTTGAATGCGTTTCTAAATTGATGCCCAACAAAAAGCAATTGTTCCTCTCGGTCCGCTTTTTCTGTGGAAGCCAATAAACGACTCTCTCCTATCAATCCCATACTAAAAAAAACGATGATGATTAAAAGGCCTAAATAGGTGAAGCCTCCTTGGCCTTGCTCACCAATTGGCATAGGGCTCACCTTTTCGGGACATACCAACTGCGCCGCTGCGAACGTCATAGATCACCACCAAATCTTGTTTGATGTTGTTGTCTTGCCTGTTGGCATCTGATTTAAATGGAAGCGGAATTAACGTCCAAGTCTGAGCACTCTCAGTCATCGGGTCTACGGGGATGGAGCGCAAATATCGTTTCTCAATCAGATCTGTTAGGTTGACAGGGTAAGAACCTTGGTCTGCGTAGTAGTGATCAATTGCCTCCCTCATTTGGGAAAGGCTTGATTTGAGAGTCGCCTCTTTGGCGTCATCAATGGAGCGCATGTACCGGGGCACAGCAATCGATAAAAGCGTTGCAACAATGGCCATCACCACCAACAACTCAATCAAGGTAAAGCCCTGTGTCTTTGATTTACCATTCACGGTAGGGTACTCCGTTGCTGCCAACACCTGGATTTAAGGAGTAAACATCGTACACATCCTCACCAGGCTGGGGGGAGTCTGCTGGAGAGGCGTAACTCCTAAGCCCCCACCCCTCCTTAGAGTTTGAACTCGCTGGAAAAAATGGGTCTTTTGGAATGCGCCTGAGAAAATATATTTTCCTTTCATCCGTAGATTTCAAATCTGTGACCCCTTCAACCAGCACATTTAAATTCTCAGGATAGGAGTTAGAGGTAATTTTCTTCTCTATCCTCCCCTCATCGGACGCTTTTTTAAAGGCATCGATCGCGTTTCTGATCTCCCGCAGGGACATCCTGAGCTCTCTCTCTTTGAGTCGGTGCTCCCCGTAACGCACGAAGGGTATCGCAGCACTTGCCAGTAACCCAACGATTGCAACCACCACCAACATCTCAATCAATGTAAACCCCCGTGAGCGACTCAAAGAGGTGGGTCGAGTTTGTTGAATACTAATGTGTGACACTTGAGGAAAGACTTTTTGGAATTAGATTAAACATTTTGATTTTAATTCATGAGGGAAGGAAAAAGATCATTGGGGATGTTTTAACCAACCGAGCCAACAGCATCCAAAGTGTGATTAAGGACAGTTGAGGCTCAACCGAAACAGATTT
>Ga0164297_10004817_pt1 | contig 11912 bp, 8 predicted proteins | sample GEODES058metaG_FD_113539 | JGI IMG/M metagenome (GOLD analysis project Ga0164297, IMG submission 113539) | Dystrophic lake water microbial communities from Trout Bog Lake, Wisconsin, USA - GEODES058 metaG | ecosystem: Environmental > Aquatic > Freshwater > Lake | place: USA: Trout Bog Lake... | reverse complement strand
GACGTCGGTTTCGCCGGGCGCGATCGTCGTGTCCGCGCTCTGCGCCTTGGCCCGCGCCATGTACACGACCGGCGGCTGCGGCCCGGTCATTTCCCCGCTTTCGCTGATCGACAGGATCCGCACGACCGACAGCCCTGCCGCTTTGGCGTAGAGTTCGGCCCGGGCTCGCGCGCGCTTGACGGCATCGGCCCGCGCTTCGTCGAGCGCCGCATCGGGCTGGTCGAGCGACAGGTTGGGCCCGTCGATCTGGTTGGCGCCCTGCGCGACCAGGGCATCGAGCACCGCACCCGATCGCGCCACGTCGCGGAACCGGATCGAAACCGTGTTCGACGCCTGATAGCCCGTGATCGCCGGCGGCTGATTGTTCTCGTAGCGATATTGCGGCTGGAGCGAGACGTTCGACGTCGCGATGTCGCGCGGCTGGACGCCCGCCGCCTTCAATGCGGCGAGCACGGCGGCCATCCGCTTGGCATTGTCGGCCAGTGCCTGGGCTGCGGTGGCGCTCTGCGTCACGACCCCGGCGCGGATCGTCGCGATGTCGGGCACGCGGCTGGTCTTGCCGGTCGCGCCGACGTCGAGGATCGCGCCGTCGGGCAGGATCGCGGGCACGGCAGCGACCTGGGCCAGGGCAGGCGCGGCGGCCAGCGGCGACAGCGTCAACAACACGGCGGTGGCGAACAAACGCATTCCAATCTCCCTCATGATGATGGTGGCCGCTGTCGCACGGCGATGCGCAACGCACGATGAACGATGCCATTTCCCGTCCGAAACGGGCGCGTCGGGTTGCGGTGCGGGGGCGAAAAGCGCAAGGGGACGCCGATCGGCACCGAGCCTCTTGAGCTCGGTGCTTTATTTGTATAACACAGCATTATCGAGATGCCGAGAATCTCGGGGAAAAAGCGGGTATACGGGGACGTGGCCGAGATGAACTACGAGCCGAGCAACAGATATGTGCTGACCGACGAGACGGAACAGCCGTCGCGCCGTCGTCTGTGGATCGTCGTCGGCGTGCTGGTCGTCCTGGTCCTGATCGCCGCCTTCGTCATGATGCGGCCGAAGCCGGCCGTGAATGCCGGCGCGCCGCAGGGCGAGCAGCTGCCCCCCGTGACGGTCGCCGCCCCCGGCAACAACGCGGTCGATCGCACGATCACCGGCACCGGCAGCCTGGCCGCCCGAGTCGACATGCCGGTCGGCGTCGCCGGTGAGGGCGGTCGCGTGACATCGGTGCTGGTCCAGCCCGGCCAATGGGTCGGCGCGGGGCAAGTGTTGGCAACCGTCGATGCCTCCGTCCAGGTGCAGACCGCCAACAGCCTGGCCGCCCAGATCGCGGTCGCGCGCGCCGATGCGAAGCTGGCACAGGCAAACGTCGATCGCGCACAGGCACTGGTCGGGCGCGGATTCGTGTCGAAGGCCGATCTGGAAACCAAGATCGCCACGCGCGACGCGGCGATCGCGCGCGTGCGGGTCGCCGAAGCCTCGCTGGCGCAGCAGCGGGCGGCCAACGGCCGTCTCGCGATCCGCGCACCGGCCGCCGGCCTCGTCCTGACGCGGTCGGTCGAACCCGGCCAGATCGTCAGTTCCGGGTCTGGCGCGCTGTTCCGCATGGCCAAGGGCGGCGAAATGGAATTGCGCGCCGAGCTCAGCGAAGGTGACATCCAGACGCTCAGCGTCGGCGCCCGCGCGCAGGTGACGCCGGTCGGCAGCACGCAGAGCTTCAACGGCACGATCTGGCAGGTCTCGCCGGTGATCGACCCCCAGACTCGCCGCGGCATCGTGCGGATCGCGATTCCCTATGACAAGGCGCTGCGCCCCGGCGGGTTCGCCTCGGCGTCGATCTATGGCGGCGCATCGACCGCGCCGGTCCTGCCGAACTCGGCGATTCAGACTGACACCAAGGGCAATTTCGTCTATGTCCTCGACAAGGACGACAAGGTCCAGCCGCGGCGCGTCACGACCGGCGAAGTGACCGATGCCGGCGTTACGATCGTCAGCGGTCTGTCGGGCAACGAACGTGTCGTCCTGCAGGCCGGCGCGTTCCTGAATCCGGGTCAGAAGGTCAAGCCGATCCTGAAGCAAATCGCCAAGAAGTGAGGCGCTGATCCCATGGGCTTTCGCAACATCTCCGCCTGGTCGATCCGCAACCCGGTCCCCAGTATCGTCCTGTTCGTCGGGCTGACGCTGGCCGGGATCGTCAGTTTCATGACGATGAAGGTCAACCAGGATCCGGACATCGATTTCCCGATGGTGATCGTCCAGATCTCGCAGCCAGGCGCTGCGCCGACCGAGATGGAGAACCAGGTCACCCAGAAGATCGAGAATGCCCTGCGCAGCGTCGCCGGCGTCGACGAGATCAACTCGACGGTGACCGAAGGCAGTTCGCAGACGATGGTGCAGCTGCAGATCGGCACGCCGGTCGATCGCGCGCTGGAGGACGTCCGCAGCCAGATCCAGCAGACTCGCAGTTCGCTGCCCGACGGCATCCTGGAGCCCCAGGTGTTCCGCGTCGACACCAGCGGCAACGACCTCGCAAGCTATGCCGCGGTCTCGACCAGCATGTCGGTCAAGGACTTGTCCTGGTATATCGACGACACGGTGACGAAGGCGCTGCTCGGCGTGCCGGGCATGGCGACGGTCGACCGCAACGGCGGCGTCGATCGCGAAATCCGCGTCAAGCTCGATCCCGCCAAGCTGCAATCGCTCGGCCTCACCGCCAGCCAGGTCAACGCCCAGCTGCGCCAGGTCAACATCAACGCCGCGGGCGGCCGCGCCGAAATCGCCGGGTCGGAACAGACCGTCCGCGTGCTGGGCAATGCCGCCGACGCCTATCATCTCGGCCAAACGCAGATTTCGATCGGCAACGGCCGGCTGGTCAAGCTGACCGACATCGCCACCGTGGTCGACGACGCGGCCGAACAGCGCTCCGCCTCGCAGCTCAACGGCGCACAGGTCATCACCTTCGACTTCCAGCGCGCCAAATCGGCGTCGGACATTGCGGTCTTCCATGGCGCCGAAAAGGCGCTGGCCGACCTCGAAAAGGCCAACCCCGACGTCAAGTTCAAGCTGATCTTCAACGAAACCCAATATGCCGAGAAGCAATATCACTCCGCGATCGAAGCGATGGTCGAGGGCGCGTTGCTGGCGGTCGTCGTGGTGTTCCTGTTCCTGCGCGACATCCGCGCCACGCTGATCTCGGCGCTGGCGATCCCGTTGTCGGCAATCCCGACCTTCTGGGTCATGAGCCTGCTGGGATTCACGCTGAACCAGATGACCCTACTGGCGCTCAGCCTGGTCGCGGGCGTGCTGGTCGACGATGCGATCGTCGAGATCGAAAATATCGTCCGGCACATGCGGATGGGCAAGACCGCCTATCAGGCCGCGATCGACGCCGCCGACGAGATCGGGATCGCGGTGCTGGCGACGACCATGTCGATCGTCGCGGTGTTCTTTCCGGTGGCGTTCATGTCGGGCGTGCCCGGCCAGTTCTTCAAGAGCTTTGGCCTGACCATCGTCGTGTCGGTGCTGATGAGCCTGGCGGTCGCGCGTCTCGTGACGCCGATGATTGCCGCCTATTTCCTGCGCGCCAAGGGGCATGCGTCGCACGGCGAAGGGCGTCTGATGGACGTCTATATGAACACGCTGCGCTGGACGCTGCGGCACCGCTGGTCGTCGATCGTCGCCGGCTTCGTCGCACTGGTGCTGACCGCGTTCTTCTTCATGATCATTCCGCAGTCGTTCCAGCCTAGCCAGGACCAGGATGCGTCGACGGCCAATATCGAAATGGTGCCGGGCACCACGCTAGCCGAAACGCAGGCCGTGGCGAACCAAGTCTATGATCTGATCAGGAAACAGCCTCAGGTCGCCGACGTCTATGTCCGCGTCGGCGTCGGCAACGGGCGAGTGACCGCGATCTTCAAGCCGAAGAAAGAGGGCACCAGCATCCAGTTCGAGCGGCGCCTCGCACCACAGCTCGCAGCGATCCCGGATGCGCGCGTATCGTTCCGTTCGCAGCAGGGTTGGGGATCGAGCGGCCGCGACATCACGGTCGTGCTGGGCGGCGCCGATCCCAAGGCGCTCAACGACCAGGCGCAAAAGGTCGTCGCCGACATGCAGAAGCTGAAGGTCGTCACCGCACCGCGCGTGCAGGGTGACTTGCAGCAGCCCGAACTGGAAATCCGCCCGCGGTTCGATTTGGCTGCCGATCTGGGCGTGACGACGGCGGCGCTGTCGAACACGATCCGCCTCGCGACATTGGGCGACATCGACCAGAACAAGGCGAAATTTTCGCTGAGCGACCGCCAGATCCCGATCACGGTCGCGCTCGAACAATCGTCGCGGTCGCGGCTCGCCACCATCCAGAACCTGCCGGTTTCGACCGCGAGTGGCGGATCGGTGCCGCTGTCGACAGTTGCCGACATCGGCTTCGGCGCCAGCCCCAACAAAATCCAGCGCGTGCAGCAACAGCGTCAGATCACGATCGGCGCCGACCTCGCGCTCAACCCCAAGACCGGCAAGCCGCTGGTGTCGGGCGAGGCGTGGAAAGAGATCGAGAAGATGCCGTCGCTCAAGAACCTGCCCGCCGGGATGCAGCGGCTGACGCTCGGCCAGCAGAAGTGGCAGGCCGAGATGATCGTCAACTTCTTCATCGCGCTGGCGTCGGGCATCCTGCTGGTCTTCGCGGTGCTGGTGCTGCTCTATCGCCGCGTGCTGCCGCCGTTCGTCAATATGGGATCGCTGCTGCTGGCGCCGCTCGGCGGACTGGCGGCGCTGTGGATCGTCGGCCAGCCGGTCTCGATGCCGGTCTATATCGGGCTTCTGATGCTGTTCGGCATCGTCGCCAAGAACTCGATCCTGCTGATCGATTTCGCGCTGGAGGAGATGCACAAGGGCGTCGACAGCCTCGTCGCGATCGAGGACGCCGGACACAAGCGCGCGCAGCCGATCGTGATGACCACGGTCGCGATGGTCGCCGGCATGGTGCCGACCGCCCTGTCGCTGTCGGGCGACGCCTCATGGCGCGCGCCGATGGGGACGGTGGTGATCGGCGGCCTGACGTTGTCGACGGTGCTGACCCTGCTGATCGTTCCGGCAAGCTTCAGCCTGGCGGTGGGCGTCGAGAAGTGGCTGGGACCGAAGCTCGGTCGGCGCTTGCTCACCTATCGTCCGGGTGACGAGGATCGGCCGATCCTGGAGAATCCGGCGGCACCGCGTCCGATCGGCTATCACGGCGAAGGCCCGCAGCCCGCAGAGTGACATCGCGGCTCCCCTCCCTTTACGAGGGAGGGGAAACTGCGCTCTTGAACCTTCGTCGATTTGAACGATTGTCGAATCGGTGAAACTCGCTTTTCCCCTGCCGGCCGCGACCGCCGTTCCGCCCGCCTTGCGCCGGATGCGGGTCGTTGCGACCGCGTTGCTGCTGGCGATGGCGGTCCTGTTTCTCGTCGCGCGCGCCATCGGCGACCGGCATCCCGCCTGGGGCTTCGTCCGCGCCTTTGCGGAGGCCGCCATGGTCGGCGGCCTGGCGGATTGGTTCGCGGTGACCGCGCTGTTCCGCCATCCGCTCGGCCTGCCGATCCCGCACACCGCAATCGTGCCGCGCAACAAGGATCGGATCGGCGACACGCTGGCCAGTTTCCTGCGCGACAATTTCCTGATCCCGAGCGTCGTCGCGCGGCGGATGCAGCAGCTGGATGTCGCCGGCGCGGCGGGGCGGTGGCTGGCGAACCCGAAGGGCGCGACCGAGGGGCGGCTCCGGCGCGGCGCCTCGCGGCTGGCCGCGGACATGCTCGAATCGCTCGACCAGGAACGCTTGGGCGGCATGGTCCGCGCGACGCTCGCGCAGCGCCTGCGCGCGCTTGAGATCGCACCGTTGCTCGGCAATGCCTTGTCGGCGGCGATCGCCGAGAACCGCCACGTGCCCCTGCTCGACGGTATCGTCACTTGGTCGGCCAAGGTGCTCGAAGCGAACGAGCCGATCATCCGCGCGATGGTGCACGAGCGCGCCGGGTCACTGATGCGCTTTACCGGGCTCGACGAAACGCTCGCCAACAAGATCATCGCCGGGCTCGACGGGCTGATCCGGGACATGGCGGCCAATCCCGATCATCCGTTGCGCGCGAAGGCGGACGAAGGCCTCGGCCAGCTCGCACATGACCTTCAGCACGACCCCGCGATGCGGGCGCGGGTCGAGGGGTTCAAGGCGGAGATGCTCGACAATCCCGCGCTCGGCGATTGGTGGCAGGGCATCTGGGAACAGATGCGCGGCGCCATGCTGAAGATCGCGCGCGACCCCGATTCGATGATGGCCGGTAAATTCGGCGAGGCGCTGCGCCAGCTCGGTACGACGCTGCAGGACGACCCCGAGCTCGCCGCCACGATCAATCGCTTCGCGCGCCGTGCCACAGTCGGCGCCGCAGCCGATTACGGCGACGCGATCGTGCGGCTGGTGTCGGAAACGGTGCGCGGCTGGGATGCGCAGACGATCACGCGGCGGCTGGAAAATGCGGTCGGTCGCGACCTGCAATATATCCGGATCAACGGCACCCTGGTCGGCGGGCTGGTCGGCGTGGTGATCCACACGGTGGATGTGGCGCTCTAAGGCTCCCCTCCAGCGAGAGGAACGCGTCAGCGCCAATCCAGGATCGGCCAGCCCCGCGCCCTGGCGAGCGCGCGTAGCTTGGCATGCGGGTTGACCGCGAACGGCTCGTCGGCCCAGGCAAGCGTCGGCGCGTCAGACACATGGTCCGAATAGAAACGGACATGCGCCTCCGCGCGCGCGATCCCTTCTCGCGCCATCCATGCTTCGATCATCCGGAGCTTGGCGGCGGCGTAGCAATTCTCGCCCGCGATCCGCGGCAACATGCGGTCGCCGGCGATCGTCGACGGGGTCGCGATGACGTCCCTGATCCCCAGCCCGGCAGCGATCGGCCGGACGTAGAAGTCGTACGAGGCGGTGGCGATGACGATGCGATAGCCCGCGTCGCGATCCGCCGCGATACGGTCGCGCGCGCCGGCGTAGACACCCGTGGCGACGATCTGTGCGGCGAACCGCTCCGCGATCTGCTCGACCGTCTCGATCTGGGCACGGCGGCCCATCACGAACTGCTGAGTCAATTCCTTCAGCCGCGCCCGATCGATCAGCCGCAACGCGTACAGCACGACCGGCGCCGGTGCCGCCGACAGGCCGAGCCCGTCCCATGGTCGCGATCGGGCATAGGTGTCGAGAAACGGCGTCCACGTCGCCCGGCGCGTGATCGTCTTGTCCATGTCGTAGATCGCGAGCCGGTTCATCGCGACATGTTATTGCCGATTCAGCCATTATCTTCCATGGTCTGCCGCGAATGAGCGATGCAGCAGCCTTTTCCGACGATGGTACCGCCGGCACGCTGCGCTTTTCGGGTTGCCTGTCGCTGGCCAAGCTGGGCGACCTGCCCGACCGGCTTGCCGCCTATGACGGCCAGGTTCAGCGGCTCGACCTGTCGGGGATCGAGCGGATCGACACGATCGGCGCCTGGACGATCCACCGCTTTGCGCAAAAGACCGGCGCCGACGTCGAAGGACTGACCACCGACGGCCAGCATCTGTTCGATCAGGTCGTCGCCGCCGATCAACCCGTCAGCATCCGCAGCGAGCGCGTCCCCGCGTTCCAGCGCGTGCTTGGCGAGATCGGTCATGCCACGATCCAGGCGGGCAATACCTTCGTCGGCCTGCTCGGTTTCCTGGGCGCGACGACGATCGCGCTGGGGGCGATCATTCGCCATCGCCGGTTCCGCTTCAACGCCACGGTGCAGCGGTTCGAGGTCGTCGGCGTCTCGGCGCTCGGCATCATCGGGCTGATGAGCTTCCTGATCGGCATCGTCATCGCCCAGCAAGGGGCGGTCCAGCTTCGCCAGTTCGGCGCCGAGATCTACACCATCAACCTGGTCGGCCGGCTGTCGTTGCGCGAACTCGGCGTGCTGATGACCGCGATCATGGTCGCGGGCCGGTCCGGCTCGGCCTTCGCGGCGCAGATCGGGACGATGAAGCTGACCGAGGAAATCGACGCGATGCGGACGATCGGCGTGTCGCCGATGGAGGCGCTGGTGGTACCGCGCATCCTGGCGACGACGATGCTGATGCCCTTGCTTGGCTTCTATTCGGCGCTGATCGCGATCATCGGCGGGGGGCTACTGTGCTGGATCTCGCTCGGCATCCCGCCCGTCACCTATATCCAGCAGATTCGCGAAGTCGTGCCGATCAGCGACGTCTATGTCGGGCTGATCAAGGCTCCGGTGTTCGGCGCGATCATCGGCATGGCGGGCTGTTTCCAGGGGATGCAGGTCGAAGCCGATGCCGAGCAGGTCGGCCTGCGCACCACCGCGGCGGTCGTTCAGGGCATCTTCCTGGTGATCGTGATCGACGCGTTCTTCGCCGTATTCTTTTCGTCGATCGGATGGTTGTGATGGCGACGGCGGCCGAGGATAAGAACAAGAAAGACGTCGTCATCAGCGTGCGCGGGCTAAAGAACAGCTTCGGCGACCAAGTGGTGCACGAGGATCTCGACCTCGACGTCTATCGCGGCGAGATCATCGGCGTGGTCGGCGGGTCGGGCACCGGCAAGTCGGTCCTGATGCGGTCGATCATCGGCCTGCAGACGCCCGATGCCGGGGACATCACGGTTTTCGGCGAATCGACGATCGACCGCGAGGAAACCGAAGCCGTCGATATCCGCAAGCGCTGGGGCATCCTGTTCCAGGGCGGCGCGCTGTTTTCCACGCTGACCGTTGCGGAGAACGTCGAAGTCCCGATCAAGGAATTCTATCCGGAACTCGACCCGGTGCTGCTCGACGAGATTGCGTCGTACAAGGTCGTGATGACCGGCCTGCCGGCCGATGCCGGGCCGAAATTCCCTGCCGAGCTGTCCGGCGGCATGAAGAAGCGCGCGGGTCTGGCCCGCGCCCTGGCGCTCGATCCCGAATTGCTGTTCCTCGACGAACCCACCGCGGGGCTCGACCCGATCGGTGCCGCCGCGTTCGACGAGCTGACCAAGTCGCTTCAGCGCACGATGGGGCTGACCGTGTTCCTGATCACCCACGATCTCGACTCGCTCTATGCGATCTGCGACCGTGTCGCGGTGCTGGCCGACAAGAAAGTGATCGCGGTCGGCACCATCGACGAGCTGATCGCGTTGGACCATCCGTGGATCGAGGAATATTTCAAGGGGCCGCGCGGCCGCGCGGCGATCGCGACACAGGAAACGCAGGAAGCTATGTCGGCCGAGGCGCCGCAACGAACAGGGGCTGAGTGATGGAGACGCGATCAAACCATGTGCTGGTCGGCGGGGTCGTCCTGATCCTGATTGCCGTCCTGGCGCTGTTCATCGTGTGGCTGTCGCGCTTCGGGTCGGAGGGCAAGCGCGAATACGACATCTATTTCAAGCAGTCGGTCGACGGCCTGGCCAAGGGGTCGGCGGTCAATTTCTCGGGCGTGCCGAGCGGGCAGGTCAAGGATATCGCGCTCGACGCCAAATCGCCCGAATTCGTCCGGGTGCGCGTGTCGGTCGACGACAAGACGCCGGTGCTGCTGGGCACGACCGCGACGATCCAGGGCAGCTTCACCGGCCCGTCGACCGTCCAGCTCGACGGGGCGCAGACCGGCAAGCCGCTGATCAGTTGCGAGAACAGTTCGTGCGCCCGCGGCGTACCGGTGATTCCCGCCAAGCCGGGCGGGCTCGGCGCGTTGCTGTCGAACGCACCGCAATTGCTCGAGCGGCTGACGACCTTGACCGGGCGGCTGACCGACTTGCTGTCCAACCGCAACCAGGCGTCGATCGCCGGCATCCTGGACAATACCAACAAGCTGTCGAAGGCGCTGGCCGACCGCGGGCCGGAAATCGCCGCGACGCTGGCCGAAACACGCGTCGCCATCCAAAAGGCCGGGGTCGCCGCCGAACAGATCGGCAATCTGGCCGACACGACCAACGGCGTGCTGTCGAACGACATCAAGCCGACCATTGCCAACCTGAACAAGGCGGTGACGTCGGCGCAGCGGTCGATGGATACGCTGGACGGCGCGATCGGCGACGCGCGGCCGGGGCTGCAACGCTTCTCCAAGCAGACCATTCCGGAAATGAGCCAGTTGATCCACGACCTGCGTGAAATGGCCGCGTCGCTGTCATCGGTCGCCGAAAAGATCGACCGCGGCGGCGCCGGGTCGCTGGTCGGCAGTCCCAAGCTCCCCGATTACAAGGGCAAGTGATTATGAAGCGCTCTCTTCCGCTCCTCCTCGCGCTCCCGCTGGCCGGGTGTCTCAGCTTCGGCGGCAAGCCGCCCAAGGCATTGCTGACCCTGACCGCGACCAGCACGCTGCCGGTCGGATCGACGCAGAATTCGGCGAACGCGAAGTCGATCACGATCCTCGTCCCCGTCGTGCCGCAAAGCCTGGCCGTGGCGCGCATCCCGGTGACCACCGGCGACCAGATCGCCTATGTCACCAATGCGGCCTGGGTAGAGGCACCGCAGCGGCTGTTCGCGCGCCTGATGTCCGACACGATCGCCGCAAAGACCGGCCGCGTGGTGCTGTCGTCGGCGCAATCGTTCAGCGACCCCGGCGCGCGTTTGTCGGGCGAGTTGCGCAACTTCGGCGTCGACGGATCGGCCGGCCAAGCCGTGGTGACGTTCGACGCCGCGCTGATCCGCACGGGCGACGGCAACAAGGTCGAAAAGAAGCGGTTCGAAGCGCGGGTGCCGATCACCCCGGTCGATTATACGACGGTCGGCCCGGCGCTGAACCAGGCCGCCAACAAAGTGGCCGGGGAAGTCGCCGACTGGGTCGGGAACTGATCCATTCCTGCGCGCGGCCGTCGGGGGTCGGCGGCGCTTAAACCTTGCGCCGCACCGGCACCGGGACATTGCAGATATCGGCGCCGCCCGCGGGTACCGTGAAGAACGGCGGCTCGCGGTTCTCCCGCGCGTGGAGATATTTCGCAAACGCCGGCGATCCCGGCATCAGATATTCGAACCGCGGCCGCTCGCCGGCAGGCAGCGCACTCGCCAGCCGTGCGCTGACGATCGGCGTCGGCTTCTGCCCGTCACCATAGAAGCCGAGCTTGCCCGTACCCCGTTCGAGCGACGACAGCGCGTCGATCCCCTCGATCACGCGCCCGACCAGCGCGATGTTGCGGTCGAGCGCGCGCGGTGCGTGGCCGATCACGGCGTACAGTTCCGCGCTGCTGCCGACCGACGGCGCCAGGTCGCGACCCACGCCCACCATGCCGTAGCAGTGCGTCAGCCAGCTCTTCTTGCCATCCGACCCGACCGGCCAGCCCGCGGGATCGAACCCGGCGATCGCCGCGAAGCTGTCGGGTCGCGTCATCCGCACGGTCGGCACGCCGCCGGTGCGAACATATTCGGCCGGGCCACTGTCGGCGACGCTGGCCGGCAGTTTCTTCTTCTCGGTCACATCGCCCCATTGCGCGACGTAATTGTCCTGGACGCGATAGACGCTGGTGGCGTCCCACCATTTGCCGTTCGCCAGCATCCGCATCCGATCGACGTGGCGCGGCGCGAAGCTGGGCGCGAGCTGGACGATCACCTTGCGCCCGTTTGCCAGCGTAAAGATCAGGATGTCGTCGTCGGCGATCGTCCGCCACGCCGACGCGGGCGCGGCATTGGCGATTTCGCCCGGCGACAGCGGCGGCTTGACCGCCGGCTTGGGCGTGGCGGCCTGCGCGAAGAAGGCGGCGGCGAGCGGGAGGAGGATAGGCATCGCTGCAGGCTGCCACGCCGCCGCTTTACCGGCAAGCGCTTGCGCGGGCGAGCGTGCTTCCCTAGAGGCGAGCGCTTCCGGCAATGCGGAGCGGTGGCCGAGTGGTCGAAGGCGCTCGCCTGGAAAGTGAGTATACGTCAAAAGCGTATCGAGGGTTCGAATCCCTCCCG
>Ga0164297_10004815_pt1 | contig 11913 bp, 13 predicted proteins | sample GEODES058metaG_FD_113539 | JGI IMG/M metagenome (GOLD analysis project Ga0164297, IMG submission 113539) | Dystrophic lake water microbial communities from Trout Bog Lake, Wisconsin, USA - GEODES058 metaG | ecosystem: Environmental > Aquatic > Freshwater > Lake | place: USA: Trout Bog Lake... | reverse complement strand
CTTCAGAAATGGAGGCCGACAACCAGAGAAAGCGCTTCATCCACGGCCCACATCTCCTCCACGCTGAGGCGACCAATCGCTTCACTGGTGCGCCTGACATCGACGGCGGCCATCTGTTCAATAAGAACGCGCGTCGGCTGAGACTCAATTGTTACCTGGGGACGAAAGGTCGCGGGAAGGGCGCTCAATGAAGTTGGTGCCACAATGACTGTCGATAGAGGTGTGAGCACATCACTCTGAATTATCACGCCGAACCTGGACCCCTGTTGTTCGTGGCCCGAGCGTGGAGGTGGCAGCAGCCGAACAACATCACCCCTCGGCACGGAGGCTCTCCATGAACGCAGCGATTTGTTGCATCTCGTGACGGTCCTGCTGATCAGCGGCGATGAGTTCGGCTTCGCGTCGAACCATCTCACGACGCCTCAAACGCTCCGCAGCTCCTCGCAGTGCTTCGCGGATAGCTTCGGATCGCGTGAGTCCCGCAGCCTCCAGTACTTGTAGATGGCGTTGAGACTCGGCATCGAGTCGAAATGAAATCGATTGAGAGATGCGGCCTGACACAGTTCTAGCGTATCACAATATGTGATACGTCTTTCAGTTGAGATTGAACCTATAGACGTTGGTCTCGCGAGCGATGAAGCCCACCTTCTGGTAAAGGCGGTTGGCCGCGACGCGGGCCGGCCGACTGGTGAGGTCCACCGTGGTTGCTCCGATCGTCCGAGCGTGGTCGATGGCGGCCTCCGTGAGGGCAACACCGTAACCGTGGCCGCGCACTGCCTCATCAACGATGACGTCTTCAATCCAGGCCCGCAGGCCAGTAAGAATCGGAAAGACGGCCAAGGTGAGCGTGCCGACAATGCTTCCCTCGTGACGAGCCACGAAGAATGTATTCGCTTCAGCGCTCACGATTGACTCGAGTTGCTCCATCGTCAACGACGTGGCCGAGCTCGACAATTGGGGCAGCAAGCGATTCATGGCCCCGAGTAGTGCAGCGTCGGCCTGGGTGACAATCTCGATCATGGTTACTCTCCTCGCCACACGGGGCGGCGCACATCGTCATAGAACACGGGGGTCGTCGGGTCATTAATCGCGGCGAAGATGGCGGGCGACCATCGATCAGCACCCAGGGTGTTGTCGGGGAAGGTGCCGGGGGCGAACCAGCCAGCATCGAGTGTCTCGAGCGGGTGGGGGCGCAGTTCACCGCCGATGGGGCGACACAGGAAAATCAAGGAGTACAGCGGGACGCGGGAAACGCCCAGACGCATACCGTCGAGCACGCCGATGAGGCGAACAACCTCGACCTCAATCCCGGTCTCTTCGCGAACTTCCTTGACCACGACCTCTGGTGCCGAGTAGCCCACGTCGGCCCAGCCCGTCGGGTAGAGCCACACACCCGAGTCACTGCGCTGGATCAGAAGCAACTCCCCTGCGTCGTTGGCCACGATGGCCCCGATGGCCACCTTCGGCGTCACGTAGCCCGCCACACCCCGCTCGGCATTGCGCATCCACTCGGTCACGTAGGCCGGCGCATCGAGGGCATCCTCGCCGTCGGCCGAGGCCTTAATGTCGCCCGCGATGGAGAGGATTTCTTCGTAGCGCTCGCGCTCGTACTCGCTCTCCGTAAAGCCGATGCCGGTGCGGGCCAGCGCCGATAGCGCTTCGGCCCACCGGCGCAGTTCAGCCTCGTTCGCGCTCGCCATGAGTGTGCCTCGCCTTAGGCGACGGTGGCGCTTAGAACTTCGTCGAGGTCGCCGACCAGTCCGGTGTAGAAGTTACCGAACTCGCCGTAGAGGGTGGAAGCTTCGTCGAAGCGCATCGTGTAGACGCAGTCTTTGAGGTCGTCGGGACGGACGCCGAACAGGGTCACGCCCCACTCCCAGTCGTCGAGTCCCGTCGAGCCAGTCACGACCTGGATTACACGGCCCTTGAAGTCACGGCCCGACTTGCCGTGTTCGCGCATCAACGCGTCGCGCTCTTCGTACGGCAGCGCGAACCAGTTCTGCTGTTCGCCGCGTCGCTTGCTCATGGGGTAGAAACAGAAGGCCTTCATGTCCGACGGCGGCAAGACGGGGTAGAGACGAGCGTTGAGCATCGACTCGGGCATGCCCTGGGCGTACTCGGAGACTTCGGTCACCGAAACGTAGGACTCAGAGACCTGGAGTCCCGACGCCTGGACCTTGGACTGGAAGCGGCGCAGCTCCCACAGGTCCTCACCGAGAATCATGAAGCAAAGGTCGGCCTTCGCCCCCATAATGGCGGCGGTGACCACTTGGACCTTGGCCTCGTGGGCGTCGGAGATGGCCTGGTCAAGAAGATCGCGATGTACCTCACCAACGACGTGGCAGAAGAGGTGCAGGACGTTGAGGCCCTTCGACGGGGTCATGGGCGTTGTAGTCATGTCTCCATGATAGGAGCCATGCGCCGTTTGTCACCCTCCCCGAAACGACAACACCGCGGGGCAAAAGCCCCGCGGTGTTGTGCGATATGAAGCGGTTGACTTAGAAGTCGTCCATGCCGCCACCGGGCATCGCCGGGGCCTTCTCTTCGGGCTTGTCCACAATGACGCACTCGGTCGTCAAGAACAGGGCCGCGATCGAAGCAGCGTTCTGCAGCGCCGAGCGGGTCACCTTGGCGGCGTCGATAACACCGGCCTTGATGAGGTCCTCGTACTCGTTGGTGGCCGCGTTGAGACCCTCCGACGGGTTGGCCAGGTTGCGAACCTTGTCGACGATGACGCCACCCTCGAGGCCGGCGTTAACGGCAATCTGGTTCAACGGCGCTTCGACGGCCTTGGCCACCAAGCGGGCACCAGTCGCCTCGTCACCAACGAGCGTGTCGGCCACGGCCAAAATGGCGGCCTGGCTGCGCAGCAAGGCCACGCCACCACCGGGGACGACACCCATCTCAATGGCGGCCTTGGTCGTCGACACGGCGTCTTCAATGCGGTGCTTCTTTTCCTTCAGTTCGACTTCCGTGGCGGCGCCGACCTTGATGACGGCCACACCACCGGACAACTTGGCGAGGCGCTCCTGGAGCTTCTCGCGGTCGTAGTCGGAGTCGGTGTTTTCAATCTCGGCCTTGATCTGGGCGACGCGACCGGCAACTTCTTCGGTCGTGCCGGCACCCTCGACGATGGTGGTCTCGTCCTTGGTCACGACAATCTTGCGAGCCTGACCGAGCAGTTCCAGACCAGCGGTCTCGAGCTTGAGGCCAATCTCTTCGGCGATCACGGTGCCGCCGGTCAAGATGGCGATGTCCTGGAGCATGGCCTTGCGGCGCTCACCGAAGCCCGGGGCCTTGACGGCGACGGACTTAAAGGTGCCACGAATCTTATTAACCACGAGGGTAGCGAGGGCTTCGCCCTCGACATCCTCGGCGATGATCAGCAGCGGGCGACCCGACTGCATGACCTTCTCGAGGACAGGAAGGACGTCACGGATTGAGGTGATCTTGCCCGACATGAGCAGGACGTAGGCGTTCTCGAGAACGGCTTCCTGGCGCTCCTGGTCGGTGGCGAAGTACGGGGCGATGTAGCCCTTGTCGAAGCGCATACCCTCAACGAGGTCCATGTCCATTCCGAAGGACTGGCTCTCTTCAACGGTGATGACGCCGTCCTTGCCGACCTTGTCGATGGCATCGGCGATCAACTGACCAATTTCGGCATCGGCGGCCGAGATGCTCGCCACCTGCGCAATCTGCTCCTTGGTGTCGGCCGGCTTGGCGAGCGCCTCGAGGGACGCGAGGGCGGCCTCAACGGCGGCCTCGATGCCCTTCTTCAGCGACATCGGGTTAGCACCAGCGGCCACGTTCTTCAGGCCTTCGCGGACCATGGCCCAGGCCAGAACGGTGGCCGTCGTGGTGCCGTCACCGGCAACGTCGTCGGTCTTCTTGGCGACTTCCTTAACGAGCTCGGCACCAATCTTTTCGAACGGGTCCTCGAGGTCGATGTCCTTTGCGATGGAAACACCGTCGTTGGTGATCGTGGGGGCGCCCCACTTCTTGTCCAGCACGACGTTGCGGCCCTTGGGCCCAAGGGTGACGCGGACGGCGTCAGCCAGCTTGTTCATACCGCGCTCCAGCGAGCGACGGGCTTCTTCATCAAACGTGATTAGTTTCGCCACGGCGATTCCTCCTAGTGCGTGTCAGCACCGAAGTGGTGCAGACGTGAATATTAGCAGTCTAGGGGAGAGAGTGCTAACGCCTAGCAGCAGCCGCCCGCGACCGCTGGCACCAGGGAGACGGTCGTGCCGGGAGCGAGCTCGGTGTCGAGGCCGTCGAGGAAACGGACGTCCTCGTCGGCGACGAAGACGTTGACGAAACGGCGCAACGCGCCCTTGTCGTCCAATACGCGGAAGGCGATGCCAGGGTGAGCGGCGTCAACGGCGACGATGGCCTCACGAACGGTCGTTGCTTCAACGGGAACTTCACCGGCGCCTCCCACGAGGGCGCGCAACTGGCTGGGCAAACGGACGATGACACTCATTGGGCACTCACTAACTCGGTTCGGCGCAGCGCCGCTTCGGCGTCTGCGAGGGATGGGGAAATCGTGGCCGTCACGGTGGCCGTGTCGGCGATGGCGTCGAGGGTCTTGAGGCCGTGACCCGAGATGATGGCCACAATTGACTTGTTTGGGTCAATCGTGCCGCGACGAACCATCTGGCGCAGCGACGCGATAGTCACACCACCCGCCGTCTCAGCGAAGACGCCCTCGGTCGCGGCCAGGAGACCGATGCACTCGAGCACTTCCTCGTCCGAGACTGAGCCGCAGTCACCGCCGTGCTGGCGAAGTTCGTCGAGCACGTAGGGGCCGTCGGCCGGATTGCCAATGGCGAGGGAGCGAGCAATCGTGTTCGGGCGCTGCGGCGTGACCACCTCAGCACCGGAGGCGAATGCGGTGGCGATTGGTGAGCAGCCCGTGGCCTGGGCGCCGAAGAGGACCGGCTCGGTGCCTTCGACGAGTCCGAGTTCCATGAACTGGCGGAAACCCTTGGCGATCTTGGTGAACTGGCTACCCGACGCGAGTGGCACAACGACCTGTTCGGGCATCGTCCAGTTGAGCTGTTCGCAAATTTCGAAAGCCAGCGTCTTCGAACCTTCGGCGTAGTAGGGGCGCAGGTTGACGTTAGCGAAGGCCCAGTCAGTGTGCTCCGCGACCAGTTCCACGCAGAGACGGTTGACGTCGTCGTAGTTGCCCTCGACGCCCAAGACGGTGCCGCCGAAAATCGCGGTCATGGCGATCTTGGAACGCTCGAGGTCCGAAGGAATAATGGTGACGCTCGGCCAGCCGATGAACGCAGCGTGGGCGGCGACCGAAGTCGCGAGGTTGCCGGTTGAGGCACACGCCGCGGTGGTGAATCCGAGACGGCGAGCACTCGACAGGGCGCACGAGACGACGCGGTCCTTGAAGGAGCCCGTCGGGTTGCGCGTGTCGTCCTTCAGCCAGAGTTCCTTGACGCCCAGCACTTCGGCCAGACGAGTAGCGCGACGCAGTGGCGTCCATCCGGCGCCGAGGTCAACGGGCTCGACACCCGGGTCGGGCAGGAGCGCGCCGTAACGCCAGATTGAGTTCGGGCCGGCGGTAATGCTCTCGCGCGTGACGACGCCCTTTGCGGCTTCAAGGTCGTAGGCGACCTCGAGTGGCCCGAAGCAGAATTCACAGGAGTACCGGGCCTCGGCCGGGTACGTTTCTCCGCATTCTCGACACAAAAGACCGGTGGCGAAACTAACCATTTCTCATTTCCCTTTCATCGTTCGGGCTTTGGCACCTGGTGTGACAGGAAATCCTGGGGCTCACACTGGTTGTCGCGACTTCATAGGGCCCGCCCCTCAGTCGCTCTTGATGACACTTCTAGTTTGTCCACTATACCCGCGCCTGTCAAATAGTGACTCGCCCCTCCCCACGCCCTAGATTGCGGAAGTGAACTTCCCGACTCCATGGACCGTGTCAACTGAAGAGTTGCAGGACGCTGCGCATCTGCTGAGCGCCTCGGATGTGCGGGTCGCGGTGGTGATTCCAGCCAAGGACGAGGCCACCACGATCGGTCCAGTCGTCGACGCCGTCCTCGCCAGTGGGGAGCTCATCGGCGAACTCGTAGTCGTAAACGACCACTCCCTCGACGACACCGCGACGGTGGCTCGGCGCCACGGGGCTACCGTGCTCGATCTTGAACACGGCACCGGCAAAGGCGCGGCAATGGCCTTCGGTGTTGCGCACACGAGTGCTGACATCGTCGTGTTCCTCGACGGTGACGTCGTCAATACGCAGCCGCACTTCGTCCCGTCCCTGGTCGCGCCCTTGGTAGCGAGACCCGAGACGGCCCTCGTCAAGGCTTTCTATATTCGCCCCCTCCACGACATGCCCTCGGGCGGGGGTCGGGTCAATGAGTTGACGGCCCGGCCGATTTTGTCGTTGCTCTACCCCGGACTGGGCGAAATTCGCCAACCCCTCGCGGGCGAAACCGCCGTACGCCGTCGAGTACTCGACCAGATTGAGCTCGCCGAAGGCTACGGCGTAGAGATTGCCCTGCTCCTCGACGTAGCGCAGTCCTATGGCGTGCAGTCACTGGCGCAAGTCGACATGGGCATCCGTTGTCACCGGAATCGCCCGTTAGAAGAGTTGCGGCCCATGGCCACGGAGATCTTGCGCGTCGCCCTCGAGCGCTACGGACTTACGCCGCCCGCTCAGTGAGCGACGTTGGGGCCGAGCACGATGACGATGTCATCGCCTTGCGCGCCGGCCACCGGCTGCTTGGTACTGAGCGGCTGTGCGGCACTCTGCGGAACGTGGAGTTCGGTCGCAATTTCGCTGGCCGCCCACTGGTACCCCGCCTTAAAGAAGATGACGGTGGCCGTTTCGTGCGGACCGTTGATCGGTGACAAGGTGTCCCAACCGAGCGTCTGCAACTTCACGGTGTAGGTGCGAGCCAGTCCGGCCACAGTGGTGCCGTTCGTTACCTGCACTGAGACCTGCGACTTAGAAACGTGGTGCGCGGGGGTCGTCGTGGTCGTCGAACCACCCGAGGAGTGGTGCGTCGTCGTCGTGGTCGACGGGTGCTTCCCGGGTGCCGCGGGCGTCGAACTACGCTGCACGAGGAAAGCGGCACCGATGAACAACACCAAAATCACGGCCACGACGGCCATTGAAGGCTGGTAGTGCGATCCGCCGCTCGTCGCGGGCTTGTCCGATGAAGTACTCATTGCCTCTAGCCTATTGCCCCACGCGACTACTTACTATTCTAGGAAGTCCATGCCGGTGTAGCTCAGTTGGCCAGAGCAGGCGATTTGTAATCGTCAGGTCGGGGGTTCGAATCCCTCCATCGGCACCCCGCCCGTTCGGTCTTTACTAGAGCGGGCCGGGTTGCCGAGGGGTCATGGATGACACCTTTTGCCAGCCCCTCGGGCCTTGAAGCGACTATCTCAAATGGCGGTGTTCGACAAATTGATGGGCCAGGCGTTCCACCCGGTCTGAAAGCCTCCGCCGTAGAGATACTGGAAGGCGACCTCGTTGCTAGGGCCCAGGCCCATCATTAGTGGCCCGCCGCCCTGCGCGGCGTAGTCCACCAAGTAGCTGTCGCCAACCTGGTACACGCTCGAGCAGATGTCGCTCCAGACGGCAGGGTTGCTGTAGAAGGACCACACTTCGCTCGCCGTCATGGCAACTGGGTCGATGGCGTACTTGCGGGGAACGCTAAAGCCACGGCTATTACCGCCGGGGCTGTGGTTGAAGCTCTGGTAGCCATCATCGAACAAGAGCAACTGGTTGTTCACTATTGAGAGTGCGTGCTGCCCAATCGGGGTCACTGTGCCAGGAGTGGGCGTTAGCGCGAAAGCACGCAGCGACGGGAACTGGTACCACTGCTTTTGGACGTCACCGAGAATCCACAGGATCTTCTTGGACGTGTAGCCAATCGCGATAACGAAGTTTTCTCGACTCGACACGATCAAGGCATCCTGCTCGGGCCAATAGGCCGCTGCGTTGTTGTGGAACCAGTCACTCCCGTTACCCGGGGCCGGCACGAACTGTGATGGGTCATCTCCTCCGGCGGTCATGGCGTCAGAAATGATGGACGACAGCGAGAACGTGGCCAGCACTTTGCCCGTCGTGTCAACCTCCAAAATGGTCGACTCCGTGTAGAGCGAGGTATTCACCTCGAGCAAGAGGCCCGTTTTGCCGAAGTCGATGTTGTGATGCTGGATGTAGTTCACGGTGCCCGTGGCCTGGTCCACCACCGTCGAGCTGTAGTCGGCGACGACTTCAGACGTGCCGTCCATATCGATTCGCCAGAGCGCGGTACCGAGCGCCACGTACATCGCACCATCGAAATAGGTAGACGCTTGGGAGGCCGAGTTGGCAATTGTGCCAATCCACCGAACCTGACCGTCGACGTCGATAACGGCGGGGGTAAAACCTTCGTTGAAGGTCTTCATTACCCAGTAGCTATACCCCAGTGGAATGGCCGCATCTCGAGGCTGAACGATAGTGGGCGCGGCCAGCAGGTTGTCATTCCACGCAGTGGTTTGAATCGTCAGTGTCTTCTTCGTCACCGTGCTGCCGTAATTGAGCGTCACCACAACTTGATTCGTCGTAATCGAAGGACTGGCGTAGAGACCAAAGACGGGCAACGTCAAGGTAGCGTTCTGCGTCGCGGCAGTGAGATACCCCTTCGCCAGTAGCTGCGGCGTGGTGTAGGTCGCGGAGATCGGCGTACTCGTGGCTCCGGTAAAGGGCACCACTTCAAAGCTGGCACTCTTCAGGGCCGCGCCATCGAGTCCCGACATCACCACGTTGGCGATGAAGTTCGAGGCCCCCGAGTTCACCGTGTACGTCGGTGGGGAAATGAGCGCCCGGCGGCGCATCGAATGGAGGGTCGTCGACTCCTTGCCCGCCGCGAAGGACAGCGGCAGGATCGACAACGACTTCAGGAACTGGCGTCGATTTAACATGCTCACTTCTTCACCGCCTTCTTGGTGATTAGCGACACCACCACAGCCGGCGATGGCTGAAGGGCATCAGTGGAAACAAGTTTCACGACGTAACTCGTGCCCCGTTTCAGATTCGAGAAACCGCAACTGCCACTTCTCACATTGTTGACTCGGAGCACCGTGGTCGTACCCCTGACGGACAGTGAGCAGGTCGTGGCTGTTGCGAACGGGCTCGCCGTGAAATGGATGACACCGATGGTGAAGCCCGTCACCACGGTGACCTTGGTGGGAGTGAGCTCTTTGGTGAGCGTGGCGGCGGTCACCTCATCGATTGCACCAGCCCCGCTATTGGCAATGAGCACATTGCCGTGAGCATCGACCGCGAGTCCGGCGGGATTCTTGAGATTCGTGGCGACGACCTGGAAGCCACCATTGGCGGTTTGGCGCCACAGGTCGCCGGTGACGTAGTCGCTCACAATGAGCTGGCCGGTTGGCAGCATCGCCATGGCGTCGGGACAAATCATCGCCGTAGTCAGGACTTGTGAAGTGTGCGTCGTCAGATTCACTTCGTCAATGCCTCCCCCGCTCGCGCCGGCCTCACAGTTTGCGACGAAGAGATCACCCGTCGCGTTGGGCAACGTCGCTACGGGATTCTGGAAGGTGTTGCCCAGTGTCGTCCAGTTTCCATTCGTGTACTCCCGCACGGTGCCGGCTGAACCAGTGGCGACGAATATGTCACCAGCGCCGTCGACGCTGACGCTCTGGGCGCTGTCGATACTGGCGAGCCCCGAGAAGGACTGTGGTCCGACGGAAAAGAGCGTGGACGAGCCAATGTTTGTTGGCACGGTGGCCAGCAAACTACTCGTTGACTGATCCCAAAAGAGTGACGACGTCATCCCACCGGGATTGGGGCTAATGGCGTCAGAGGCGTACGGTGTCGCCACCGTCGGCGTGGCCTGGGCGTATTCGACAATGTCGAGAGGACCCGTCGTGCGAGGCCCGTTGTTGAACGAGACAAACAAGTTCCCAGCGTTGTCGAACGCCAGACCCGAGGGATCGCCGCCGGTGCTGAGTAACTGTGCATAGGGCTGGGTGATGGTCGCGCCTGCACCCGATGCGATGACGCCCGGCATAGCTGCTCCGAATGTGGCGACCACGATCAAACTCGCAAGAGTCCGGGCCCTGACAGAAGTGTGACCTGGGAACATTGAGTCATTATCGCACCAGTTCGAGACTTCACAACGGCTTATCTTTGAATGAGCAAAGGAAAGAATTTGTTTGGTTTCCGTGCATCATTTGACGGACCAACAATGCTGTTCGCTCACCTTGTTTTGCGGCCATTGACTCACTCGCCGAGAGAACACTGATAGTGATCGGAATCTCATCGAACGGCTTCGAACTACCATTCGGAATGTACGACGCAGTTGCCAGCGAAGCGCTTCGAATTAGATAGTTGGCGGCGAGTGGTACTGACCACAACTCGGAAAGGACGTCTTGTGAGTATTCGAAACTCCGTTACCTCAACCCTGAAGGACTTCCGCGCCTTCGCGCTGCGGGCCAATGCCATCGACCTCGCCATTGGTGTTGCGATTGGTGGTGCGTTCACCGCTGTTGTGCAGTCAATCGTGAGTGGGCTCTTCACACCGCTCATTGCCGCCATTTTTGGACAACAGAATTTCTCAGCCCTCTACTTCACGATCAACGGGAGTCATATCCTCTATGGGCTCGTGGTGAATGCAATCTTCACTTTGTTGATTGTCGCGGCAACACTCTTCTTCCTTGTCGTGAAGCCATTGAACGCCCTTAAGCGTCGACTGGGGCACGACGCACCACCGCCAACGACGGCGGCATGCCCTGCTTGCCTCACGCAAATCACGATCGGCGCTTCACGATGCCCAGCTTGCACCGAACAGCTCTCGAGCGGCTGGGAATCTAACTAGCGAAAACTTCAGCAAAGTTGAGATTCCCAACTTTGCCAACTTGGTGAACGACCATGGTGACGCCATGCCCACCACGCTGAAGGATAAGTTTCACCAAACTGCTCGCTAACGCAGTTACGGAGGACAGTCCGCCCTTTGCGCGGCCCACCTGCACGACTTCGATTCGATGGAAATGCTTTGACGATATTGCCGACGCCAATTCCTGAATGGTTGTCGGGGAATGAGTTCGACCAACGACGCCGACGAGCGTAAGTGGGATTGCGGTCGCAATCACTTTGGTCCATTGAGCGTATAGGACGATGTTCGCCTTAAACGAGTAGGTGGCCCCATCAAGGTAGCTAGCCCCTGATCCGTTTGCTTTGGTGTTCCAAGACACAAACGCATAGCCAGGATTACTGAAACTTGGGTTCAGCTTTGAAAAGAGAGTTAGAGGCGCCGCCGAATTCTTCGATTCGCTCGCGAGAGTTGAGTCAGAAGTAGTTCGGTTCTCGTAGAAAGTCACTACCTCAATTGGTGCCTGCCATTGAGCATAAAGCGTGATGTTCGAGGAGAATGAGTACGTCGCGCCATTCAAATACTTGGTTCCAGTTCCAAGTGGAGAAGTGTTCCAGCTTTGAAATGAGTGGTCCGGGTATGAAAATGACGGGCTCAGTGATCCGACTGGTGTCAATGATGTTGGCGAAGCGCTTGTTTCGAACGCAATTTGCGAAGTGCCGGAAGGAAGGTTCTCGTCGAAAGTCACTACGTGTACTGCTAGTCCATCTGCGGGAATCGAAATCAACAACGAGAGAATCAGCGTGGCCGCAATTCCTTTAATCAACGCTCGCACGGTTGCTCCTATTCAGGCGAGCCTTGCGGGCTCTTCCGAATGCTACACATCTGTCTCAGGAGTGTCTAGGCCCGCAATCACTTCTGCAGCGCACGCTGGCGCGCAACTTCGAATGCCGCAATCGACACTGCGACGCCGGCGTTCAGAGAGACAATCTTGCCAATCTGTGGGATAGAAACCACCGCTTGGCATCGCTTGCGAGTCAGTGCTGACAGCCCGTTT
>Ga0164297_10004813_pt1 | contig 11915 bp, 8 predicted proteins | sample GEODES058metaG_FD_113539 | JGI IMG/M metagenome (GOLD analysis project Ga0164297, IMG submission 113539) | Dystrophic lake water microbial communities from Trout Bog Lake, Wisconsin, USA - GEODES058 metaG | ecosystem: Environmental > Aquatic > Freshwater > Lake | place: USA: Trout Bog Lake... | reverse complement strand
TGGAGCTGGAGCTGGAGCTGGAGCTGGAGCTGGAGCTGGAGCTGGAGCTGGAGCTGGAGCTGGAGCTGGAGCTGGAGCTGGAGCTGGAGCTGGAGCTGGAGCTGGAGCTGGAGCTGGAGCTGGCTCCGTGGCTAAGGCTGGACCATCCAATGAGCGAACATAGGCTTCAACAGAGCTGTAAGGCGTTTTTAGACGAGTCTCACTACTAGGTGCTGGGTCCTTATGTGCTAACTCCGAGGAAGTCTTCAAAGGACCAGTGTCCGTGACCATGATTGAACTGGTTTGTATCGCTTCTTCACTAGACGCAGCGATCGGGACTTTGATTGTAGCTGGTGCCACACTTTCAGGCTCTTCTAATCTGACTTTAGGTACCTCTGTTTGACTGACATGGGTTTGGTGGTCCATTCGGGTAGGATCACCTTCTTCAATGGGCGGTTTATCGACATACTCGATGAATTTCTTTAGGTTTCTGAATGCCTTGCCAAAGCCCCCACCTGTGGACTCGCCGCTCGGTCTCTGTGCCTTTGAGGCTGTTTTTAGCTCCTTGGGAGGGGTTTCTGAGGCAACGCTGATAGCTTCCTGGGATGCTAAATCTTGATGCACCTCAACCGATTTAGTTTCAGTGCTTCCGAGGTGGGTAGAATTTTGTATGTGGGGCGATATATCCCAGTCTTCCTCCAGTTCTTCAATGTCCTCTTCTGGCCAATCTGAAATAAGTGGCTTAACCACCGGTTCTAGTTTCAACGGTTCGATAATGGCCGGTTCTGGGGGCGCTGTTAACTCCGAGTATGAGGACCCGGATAGATACGGCTCATGTGAGGTGGGGGTTACTGTCGGTTTAAGCTCTCTTAGTCCATATGGGGTTGATGGCGGGTCCAAAGGCACATCATGCTTTGCTGTTGAGGCTAACTTGATGGCAGCTTGTGCTGCCGCTAGTCGCGCAATCGGAACTCTATGTGGTGAGCAGGAAACGTAGTTAACACCAATTTCATCGCAAAATAAGATTGAGTCGGGATCCCCACCCTGTTCACCACAGATTCCAACCTTGAGCGCACTATTTGTAGATCGGCCAAGATCGATACTCATTTTCATGAGTACGCCAACACCCTTTGTATCCAATTTCTCAAATGGATTATCGAGAAGAATTCCTTTATCGGTATACAAGGGCAGGAATTTATTTTCAGCATCCTCTCTGGAGAAAGAAAAAGTAGCTTGCGTAAGGTCGTTAGTTCCAAAAGAAAAGAATTCTGCATGCTCTACAAGGTCTGCTGCGCGCATGCAGGCTCTAACTGTTTCGATCATGGTACCAAAGCGGAATCTGAGCGCGACGCCGTATTGGTTCTCTAGTTGCGCTCTTATCCGATCAACGCTGGAACGAACTCCTTTGAGCTCCTGAACGGTAATCACTTGTGGAACCATGATTTCTGGGTTCACGTTAATGCCCGCTTTGACACACTCGGCGGTAGCTTGCAGAATCGCTCTAATCTGCATCTCGTAGATTTCAGGATAGGTCGTGCCTAATCGCACGCCTCTATGACCAAGCATTGGATTGACTTCATGCAAGTCCCGCACTTTTCGCAGCATCATCGTTTTCTTGGCGATGATACCGTTCAGTTGATCTTCAGTAAGCAAACTGTCTGAGCTCGTGCTATCTAATGATACATTCAGAGCGAGTAAGGCGGCTGATCGACCTCTGACGGCCAACCTATATTCGTTAAGCCCCTCGATTTCGTCGATAAGTTGTTGCTCACTAGGGAGAAACTCGTGCATCGGGGGATCCAGTAACCGAATAGTCACTGGGTGAGGAGATGCCATTCTCAGTATCTCTTCAAAGTCATTTCGTTGCATTGGAAGCAGCTTGTTGAGCGCTTGTAGTCTCTCCTCAAGTGTTTGAGCGAGAATCATCTCAACCACAACGGGTAGACGGTCGGACGCATTAAACATCCTTTCAGTCCTGCATAGCCCTATCCCCGTGGCACCATAATCCATGGCGACACGCACCATTTCTGGGGTGTCTCCGTTTGCAAGTACTTTGAGATTTGCTTTCTCATCTGCCCAGTAGAGCAAGGTCTTTAATTCATCCGAGAATGTGGGTGGGAGTGTTGGAACAGCACCAAGATAAACATGCCCCGAACTACCGTCGATGGTAATGACATCACCCTCTCGTAATAGGATGTCACCAATCTTTGCTGTTCGATTTCGGGTATCTACCTGAATACCTTCGGCACCAGCCACACAGGCCTTCCCCATTCCTCTAGCGACAACAGCAGCATGTGATGTCTTGCCGCCACGGCTGGTGAGTATCCCCTGTGCCGCAAAGAAACCATGGATATCTTCAGGCTTGGTTTCCTCACGCAATAAAATGACGTTTTGTCCGCTTCTTCCCAAGGCTTCGGCTTGATCAGCATCAAATACACAGCTACCACTCGCGGCTCCAGGCGAAGCAGGCAGCCCTTGGGCTAGCGCATGGCCCGTTTGCATGGGATCTAGTCTTGGATGAAGAAGCTGCTCCAAGAGCATGGGATTTACACGTGCGAGGGCTTGGTCTTTTGTTATCAGACCTTCTGCGTACATCTCAACCGATGTGCGAACAGTCGCAGTGGCATTCATCTTTGCGTTACGTGTTTGCAGGCAGTAAAGAACGCCACCTTCAATGGTGTATTCAAAGTCTTGTACTTCTCTATAGTGGGACTCGAGCTTATTACGTAAATCTACAAGCTGAGCGTAAATCGCTGGCATTTCTTTCATCATTTCAGCAATGGGCTTCGGTGTACGTATGCCAGCAACAACATCTTCGCCTTGGGCGTTAACGAGATACTCGCCGTACATTTCGTTTTCACCCGTTCCAGGATTACGGGTGAACCCAACTCCCGTAGCGCAATTATTACCCATATTGCCAAATACCATCGATACCACACTGACAGCAGTGCCATTAGCCATGTCAGCAGTGATGTGAAACTCTTTACGGTAATCGATCGCTCGTTTCCCCGTCCAAGAGTTGAAAACGGCCTTTATGCTCACTTCGAGTTGATCGAATACATTTTCAGGGAAAGGCTTTCCTGTCTCTTCCAAAATGATTTTCAAGAAGGTTTCGGAAGCCTCCTTGAGATGATTCGCTTCTAGTGCAATATCGGCTTTAACGCCGGCATTCTGTTTGATGAGTTCGAATGCTTTGTCGAACAGTTCCTCTTTGACACCCAGGGCTACTTTGCCAAAAAGCTGGATAAAGCGACGATAGGCATCATAGGCAAAGCGCTCATTCCCTGTTAGTTGGATGAGCCCACGCAGCGTTGTCTGATTCAATCCTAGATTAAGAATGGTATCCATCATTCCAGGCATTGAAAGAGCAGACCCGGATCGAACAGAGACCAAAAGTGGGTTTGATTCTCGGCCAAAGTGTTTGCCACTTTGGACTTCAAGATCCCGAATATTCAGGATGACTTGCTCCATAAGGCCTTTCGGCAGACTACCGTTGTTGAGGTATTCAGTGCATGCTTCTGTTGTAATCACAAATCCAGGGGGTACGTTTAACCCGATTTGGGTCATTCGACATAGGTTGGCCCCTTTGCCGCCTAGTAGTTGTCGATTCTGACCATCACCATCTGAAAAAGGGTAAACATACTGTGTTGGGTGCATGACTTTCCTCTTTGAATATTATTGTTTTAGGTAAGCATTCTGCGGTTGGCCATTATTTTTCAGCTTTATGCGCTGATAATCAATCGAATTGCATCGAGTCTTAAAGTGGCCGACTGGATGGAGGCATTCATTTCTAGGGCATTTTCTTTCAGTTTATCAAGCTCTTCTTTTCGAACATTTGGGTTCACCTTCCTCAGTGCTGCGAGCCTTTTTAATTCGCTGGTCATGGCTGTCAGCATGCGTGTACCACTGTCATTGATGGTTTTCGGTAATGTCGACTTCGCCTTTTTCTCGGCAAGCTTGATGGCCTTCTCGATGGATTTTCTCTGGCTTCGAATAAGTTCAATGGCATGCTCTTTATCAAACTGCCTATGAATAAACTCAAAACTCTCAGAAGGTATCGCGCTTACGTCGTCACCTTCGAGATCGAAAAGTGATCTCACGATCACGGGTGGGAAGAAGCGGCCAATATGTAGCCGTTTATCTGCAATGCAGTCAATAACATGAAACGACTCAAGAAGAAGCTGTCCCGGTTCTAGATCTGGATGACGGAGAACGCAGATACTCGCATTCCCGTGCTCGCTGTTTACAATGAGATCGATTGCACCTGTCACCATAGGGTGTTCCCAGGATAGGAAGAGCATGTCTTCACGGCTGAGTCCAATCGATCTATTCATCGTTACTGTGACCCCTTCATCAGGTAATTCCGGGAATTGGGTTCGCATGTGCTCGCCCGGTCTTAGGATGAAACATTGATCGGAGTGCTCTTCGATATTCACTCCGTAGGCATCATAGACTCGCTCCATGTATTCCCAGAGAAGCGTGTCTTGATCGAGGGTGTTAACACTGGATACGAGTTCGGATGCTTTCAACTCATGGCAGGAATTCAACTCTAAAAGGCGATCACGACCTCTGTGTAGCTCTTGCTGAATATGTCCTGACAGATTCTTCGTATCGATCAAAAGACGCTCCAGCTCATGTATGTCAGGAGCTTCCAATAGTGTTTTAACCCGATCAGCGAGTTGGACGTAGACAGGTTGTGCGGCTGGATTGAGCTGGCTAAAGGCGTTCAGGCCTTCGTGATACCAGCGAAACAGTGTGCTTTGCGGGCTGTCCTTGAAGGAAGCGACATGAATTCGAATGGTATCAGTTTGACCAATTCGGTCTAATCGACCAATCCGCTGCTCCAGTAGGTCGGGATTAAGAGGTAAGTCAAAAAGAATCAGATGATGAGCGAACTGGAAGTTTCTGCCTTCACTGCCGATTTCTGAGCAAATGAGTACTTGTGCGCCGTCTTCTTCATCTGCAAACCAAGCCGCTGCACGATCTCTGGAAATGATGCTAAGACCTTCATGAAATACAGCTGCTCGGATGCCTGCCGTTCGAAGGGCATCTTCGAGGTCGATAGCGGTTTGTGCATGCGCAGCAATAATCAACGCTTTAGCAGGACGTATATTTTTTATAGAGCTAATCAGCCAGTCCACTCTTGGGTCTTGTCGCCACCACTCTATCTTGAGTTTAGAGATGTCCAGGGCTTGCTCGGGATGCAGGCGTTCGTTCACCGCCAATTGGCTCTCTGATAATAGTCTCTGGTAGTGCTTCGGTAAGGTCAGCTCGGTATGTATCAGTTCTCTGCCAGGAAAGCCTTTAACCGTTGCACGGGTGTTGCGGAATAAAACACGACCTGTTCCGTGTCGGTCGAGAAGAAGTTGTATCAGCTCCTTTCTCGCGTCCCCAGACATTTTGCTGTCACCTAATCGCATGATGAGGTCGTCAGCGAGATCCTGAGCGAGCAGGCTCTTTAATTGTTCAAGTGTCTTGAGATCAAGTACTGGATCGTCAAGCAGGTGGTTAATGACTGAGGCGAGAGACTCATAATCACCTTCCTCTTCTAGGAATCGCTCAAAGCTATGAAAGCGATCTGGATCCAGAAGGCGAAGTCTTGCAAAGTGACTCTGTTTACCAAGTTGCTCTGGTGTTGCGGTCAGGAGAAGAAGTCCAGGTGCTGATCGGCCTAGTTGGTCAACAAAAAGATATTCAGGACTAGGATCCGATTCAGACCAAGCAAGATGGTGTGCTTCGTCAATGATGCAAAGGTCCCAACCAGCAGAGATCGATTTCTCGCGACGTTTGGCATCAGCCATGAGGAATTCGATACTAGTGAGTACAAGCTGCTCAGCCAAAAATGGATTGCTTTCATCCGTGTTCAAATAACGTTCTTCATCATAAAGACTGAACTTTAGATTGAATCTACGGCGCATTTCAACCAGCCACTGATGCAGCAGGGCACCTGGTACAACAATCAAAACGCGATCGGCTCGGCCGGTCATCAGTTGCTGATGAATGATTAAACCCGCTTCAATGGTTTTACCGAGCCCCACCTCATCGGCTAGAAGAACCCTTGGAGCTTCGCGGTTGGCAACTTCATGAGCAATAAATAATTGATGAGGAATTGGGCTGGTTCTTCCACCAAAGAGCCCTCGCACCGATGACTGTTCAATTCGGCCGAGAAGATTGAGCGTATCAACTCGAAGATTGAATGTTTCAGAGGAGTCCAGTTGTCCTGTAAATAGTCGATCTTGAGGTCGATTGAACCTAAGATGGTGGTCGAGATCCATTTCTTCAATGGTTTCCGTTTCGCCCAGTTCGTTTTCACCAAAGTAAGTGATCAGCCCATCAATCTCTTCCAAGCTATCAATGCGTATTTTTCGCCTATCGTGGCTTTCAATCTTATCGCCTTTTAGAAATCTCACGCGTGTGAGCGGAGCGTTATCAGTGGCATAGATTCGGCGCTCATTAGAAGCGATATAGAGAATGGTGACTCTATTGGTTTCGGTGGATAGGACCAAACCAAGGCCAAGCTCTGGCTCTGTTTCACTGATCCAGCGTTGTCCGGGAGCGAATGTAGGCAAGTCTGAGTACTCCAGTAGGGTGTCTGCTTAATGATTAAGCGATTATACCGGAGGGACGTCTTCAAGAATAAAAGACAAAGAAAAGGGAGGCATAGCCCCCCTTATTCTGCATCAATCATCCTTGAAAAAGATGGCGATAAGATTGATCACTTAGATGATTGGCATCAAAACCGATGAATAATCGTATTGCCGTCTGTGATGTCCTGCTTTGAACTTAGTCTAATGCTGTAATTTCAACCGGAGCCGTGCCGCCTCGAATTCTTAAGGCTTTTGCGGCGCCTTGTGATAGATCAATCAGGCGTCCACGGATATGTGGGCCACGATCGTTGATTTTCACAATCACAGACTCATTATTGTCTAGGTTGGTTACTCTGACATACGAGTTCAATGGCAAAGTTTTGTGGGCTGCTGTAAAGGCGTTCCTATCGAAACGTTCACCCGATGCAGTTCGACGTCCATGGAAACCTGGACCATACCAAGAAGCGTGTCCCGATGCTTGATAAGTCGCTTGCTCCATTTCGGCCATGACTTGTCCGCTAGCACAAAGTACTAGAGTAAACAAAAGGGCTTTTTTCATTTATACCTCGGCATTTTTGTGCCAGAAAGGCGGGTGCCTGAATCTGTCACGGGTTGACGCAGAACAAACAAAAACATTCTTAACCGGTTAGTAGAAGAGTCGTTTGTATTGAATGATCTGCAAGGTTCAGCCGTTAGCTGATTGGTTGATGCGGGCTGCAAAAGACGTCTCTAGGGTTTAGAGCAACAGACTTAAGCTTTTTCGCATCTCATTCCGTAGTGATTCACTTGAATCCCCGGAAGGTCTTGAAAGCGTTGTACGCTAGTTTGAGGAACTTCAGTTTAGCACAAAGGCTATTCAGATAGCAAAAGATATTTCAAACTTTAAAAGGTGGTCGTGACTGGCTAGATAATGCCTGGGAGGAAAGGGACAAATATTACAGGCTCAATCTCTTCCACTTCAAATCCTGACTCTGTTCTTGTAACTCGATTTAGCATCTGTGTCCGGCCATTACCTACAGGGATGATCATAACGCTTCTTCTAGCCATTTGTGCTAAGAGCGTTTCCGGTATCTCGTTGGGAGCCGCCGCCGCTATGATCCCATCATAGGGTGCATATTCTTCCCAGCCCCAACCACCATCTGTATGTTTCAACCGAACGTTTCTAAGATGTAGGTCTTGAAGGCATCGCCGTGCTCTTTGTTGTAACGGGTAAATGCGCTCTACCGAATGTACCCGTTTTACCAGCTGTGCGAGGATGGCCGTTTGATAGCCTGAGCCGGTACCGACTTCTAGTACCTTATCAAGGGGCCCTTTCTCAAGGAGGAGCTCAGTCATTCTGGCTACGATGTAGGGTTGGGAAATGGTTTGGTTGAAACCAATTGGCAATGCCGTATCTTCATATGCACGGCTTGCTAGGGCCTCTTCCACAAAGAGATGCCGAGGTGTTTCCAGCATGACATTAAGTACAGCCGAATTACTGATTCCCTGCTCCTTGAGTCTAGTGACCATCCTTTCCCGTGTCCTGCGGGAGGTCATGCCAATACCTTCGAAACGATGATTCATCAGACTACTTCGCCTTTAAGCCAATGATCCATCGCCTCTATCTGGTCGTAGCGTGTCAGGTCAATTTGAAGTGGAGTAACTGACACATATCCTTGACGAATGGCGTCAAAATCAGTGCCAGGTCCAGCGTCTTGTTCAGCGCCCGCAGGACCCACCCAGAAGATGTCTCTGCCTCTGGGGTCTTTTTGCCTGATGACGGTTTCCGCCTTATGCCGCTGGCCCAGGCGACATGATTTGAAACCCTTGATTTCACTCCATGGTTTGTCGGGGACATTCACATTCAAGATGGTGTCGTCAGGAAGGGGGTACCGTTGGATGCGTTTTAGTAATTCAACGGCCACTCGGCCAGCGGTTTCAAAATGCTTGGGTGTGGGTGTTGTGGATGCTAAAGAAAGGGCTACAGCCGGCAGACCCAGGAAACGACCTTCAGTGGCTGCTGCGACAGTTCCTGAATAGATGGTGTCATCCCCAAGGTTAGCCCCATGATTGATCCCTGCAAACACCATTGAGGGCTCCTCGTCGAGCAGTCCAGTTATGGCCAGATGTACGCAGTCGGTTGGTGTGCCATTGACTTTGATGAAACCGCTCTCTGTCTTGGTGGCTCTCAGTGGTGACTCAAGAGTTAACGAATTACTGGCACCGCTATGATTGATTTCAGGGGCGACCACCGATATTCGAGCATGCTCTTTAAGGGCGTTTGCTAATGCCCTCAAACCTTCGGCAAAATACCCATCATCATTGCTCAACAGAATATGCATTCAGAATGCTCCCTATGTTGGTAAGATTCTACATCACTCTCGCTTGCGTCGTGCTGAGTGAATGAATTTGCGAGCATAGTAGTGGAAAAGAGTGACTTCAGTCCGTCCAAGACTGGGGTATATATTAAGGTGTGGAAGCCTACCATGCAAAAAGAAAAACCTCATTCAATTCATGTTGAGATTACTGTGATCTATAACCAATATTTTAATGGAATAGTGGTAAAAAAAAGACGTTACCTCGGAACTAGCAAAACTTACTGAATCCTATCTACTTGACAACAACAGGGATCAAATCTCAGTTTTATGCCTTCACGTAAAAACCCACGATTAAGTCGCTACGCTTGGTTATCTATTGTGGCGGCTATTATCACAATTGCCTTGAAGAGTTATGCATATCGAGTAACAGGTTCTGTAGGGCTTCTGTCTGATGCAGCAGAGTCCCTCGTTAATTTGGCGGCGGCGATCGTTGCCCTTATTATGATCTCATTTGCTGCGAAGCCAGCGGATGCGGGACACCCATTTGGTCATGGCAAGGCAGAGTATTTTGCCAGCGGGTTCGAGGGTGCCTTGGTGCTGATGACGGCCGTTGGTATAGGCTGGGCTGCATGGGGGCGCCTTTCTGATTTGGCGCTGATTCAGTCGGTCGATGTGGGTATTGTTGTCTCCAGTATTGCCGCTGTCCTGAATTTCTTTGTGGCTGTCGTTCTTTTGAGAGTAGGGCGACGCTACGGTTCCATTGCCCTCGAGGCCGACGGTAAGCACCTAATGTCGGATGTTTGGACCACAGTCGCGATCATTGTGACTTTAATTGCGATTCAACAGACTGGTTGGCTCTGGTTGGATCCGGCCATTGCCTTTTTGGCGGCTCTGCAAATCGTATGGTCTGGTACCACGCTTATACAGCGGTCGGTTTCCGGACTCTTGGATGCCGCGGTACCGGAAAAAGAGCTGGTGCTGATTAAGTCAATCCTTAATCGGTATCGAAAAGACGGCATTGAATTTCATGACCTTAGAACTCGGGCGGCTGGCACCTATCGTTTTGTAACCTTGCATGTCCTGGTTCCAGGAGAGTGGAGCGTGCAGAAAGGTCATGATTTATCTGAAGAGTTGGAAACTGAGATTCGTGCCGCTATCCACAACGTCGTGATTCTGACTCATCTTGAGCCTATTGAGGATGAGGCGTCATTCAAACATGAAACCCTTTGAAGTTTAATTAGCCAAAGACTTCACGCATAAACGTCCCGTACCAACTCTTGGCGAAGTCTGCTTCCTTTGTCCAATCATCTGTATTAGTTGATTCTCCGATGGATCTGGTTTTTAGAACGTTGGCATCGGCGTCGTAAGCATAAACCCCTGTAATTGAAATAGCCTGATTTTCGCTTAGGAAGCTGTAGCAGTGATTAATCATTGGCTGGTTACTGCTTTTAAAGCCTTCCAAATCATTCAGTACGGATACAGCGCATACCTGAGCTTGTGTATGAGCTGAAAAAGCAGATTTTGGCATCGGGCTTACACTTGCGGCATCCCCGATGACGAATACGTTAGGAATGAGTGTTGAGGCAAAGTTCTGTGGATCAACGGGACACCAACCGGATGCATCAGTGAGATGAGCTCTTTGGGTCAGTTCGCTCGCCTTCTGTGCGGGTATGATGTTGAGTACGTCCCCGCGGTAGCGATTGAATTCAGTACCAATCTTTTTCTTCCTGGCGTCAATGTATTCTAATCGGCCTTCTGTCTCCGAAGAGTGCCATTCGATCATATTCGGGTAGAGTTCAGACCAGGCTCTCTCAAACCCCGCTTGTTTTGAAAACTTAGTCTTGGCATCGATGATGATGATTTTCGCTCTCATCTTGTGGCGGGTGAAATAATCGGCGATCAGTGAGGCTCTTTCGTAAGGGCCAGGCGGGCATCTATATGGGTTATCAGGTACAGACAAAATAACTGTACCTTGTTTTGGCATTTCAGCTATTTGTTTGCGGAGCATCAAGGTTTGTGGACCTGCGCGCCATGCATGGGGGTGGATTTCCGAAATCAATTCGTTATATCCGTCAATGCCGGACCAAATGAAGTCGATTCCTGGAGATAGTATTAAACGATCGTAAGATAGTTTGGATCCATTCGAAAGAAAGACTGAGCGATGGTCATGATCTATCGCCTCTATAGTTGCTCGTATGTGTTGAATAGAGCCGAGATGTCTCCTTGTGTGCTGTATTGAAGAAAACGGCTGATTCCCGCTCAGGACTAGATTAGAACCGACACACGAGGTCACGGTGGAAGAGGGGTCTATCAGAGTTATGTTGTGATGAGGGGCAAGTTGAGCTAGGGTCCGAGCTGCCGAGGTTCCGCCGATACCCCCCCCGCCAATAATAATGTTCGCTTTGGCTCTACGAGAGGATGCAAAGACAGGCTTGAGGCTAAGGAGAGAGAGGGCCAGAGAACGATTGGCTATGCAGGTTAGGAATTGGCGTCGAGTGAACGTTGGCATCAATGGGTTCCAAGACGGTCAGAGATGATTTTCAGTTCCTGATCACTAAAGCCTTGGCTTATGCGATTCATAACAGTCCCTTTGCGTTGCCCTGACTTGAAATCAAGCAGCAACTGATATAGCTGATTAGGCGTACGGTTATCTAATCGAGGAATGATTTCGCGGTCAAGCTGTTCTTTAGCGTGACAAGCTAAGCATCCCGAGGTCGAGACCTGCGAGAAGGGGGCTTCAGAAAAACTCGGAAAAGGGGATAACGAAATGAGGATGATGATTAGCCTAGTCATAGTCAGCATGGCGCCCTATTTTCGCTTGTGGAGGCACAATTTTCTGAGGATATTGCCCAAGCGATAATAACTCAATTAACTTGTGCAAATGATCTAAAGAAAGATTTGATCTATGACAAATTCGTATGCTTTGTGTGGTGCGTCAAAATGTCGCATTTTTTTGTTGACAGGTCCTAGGGTGGTGATAGACTGCGCTCCACTCTGAGGATCGGAGGATGCGAGTTGGGGCAATTACCGAGCTCGTTTATGGTATCCAGGA
>Ga0164297_10004812_pt1 | contig 11918 bp, 13 predicted proteins | sample GEODES058metaG_FD_113539 | JGI IMG/M metagenome (GOLD analysis project Ga0164297, IMG submission 113539) | Dystrophic lake water microbial communities from Trout Bog Lake, Wisconsin, USA - GEODES058 metaG | ecosystem: Environmental > Aquatic > Freshwater > Lake | place: USA: Trout Bog Lake... | reverse complement strand
GGTGCAAGTAGACGCGGCCTGATGATGATCTACCTCGAGGCGATTGATGCCGTAAGTGAGACCAAGCGAGCCGAAGCGATCGGACAATTTGATCTCTTTGGAAGTGCGGGCGCAGAGCTTGGCGGTACTGATCTGCACTCACCGTTAGATATCAAAATTCCGCAAGGTGAATGGGACAAGTCGCTGCTACTCAGTTATGAACGAGAGATGCTTGGCCTCTACGTTTCAGATCACCCGCTTCTTGGCATTGAACATATCTTGCGTTCGGCTGTTGATGTCCCGCTCTCGCAATTAACCGATGATTCAATCGGTCACGACCAAGTCATCACGGTGGGCGGATTGATTACCCAAGTGCAACGAAAAGTCTCGAAGAACGGAAACTCTTGGGCGATTGTTTCGATCGAGGATCTCGAAGGCGCCGTCGACGCGCTCTTTTTTTCTGGAACATACTCCACTCACGCCATGAATTTGGTTGAAGACCGCGTCGTTATCATTCGTGGCAGATTAGATAAACGCGAAGAAGTCCCTCGTTTTACTGCCCTAGAGATGCACCTACCTGATGTTAATCAAGCTCCTACTGGACCGCTTGTGATTGCTATCGACTCGGCTCGCGTGACTGCTCCTATGGTTGAGCGGATGAAAGAGATCTTGCGCTCTCACCCAGGTCAACGCGAGGTTCATCTAAAAATTGAGAATGGTGCCAAGGCGACTGTTATGAAGATTGATGATGAGCTACGTGTCACCGCTTCACCAAGTTTGAGCGCGGACCTTAAGTCTGTCCTGGGCCCTGATTGTCTGGTTTCTTAGGGGCGCTTGAGCCGTGTGTAATGGTGCGCGGGTGCGAATCATTTAAGTTTAGAATGGGGTGGTGAGCCAAACCCCTTCGATACGCACGCTAGATCTGCGTGGGCAAACTCCGACTCTCATTGAATATAAGAACATCTTGCCTCGGGCCGAGATGGATATCGCCCAAGCCTTGATCGCGATCGAGCCGATCCTGCAAGCCGTTCGAACCGGAAGCGAGCAGACTCTCAAAGATTTGGCACTTCGATTTGATGGCGTTGCGCCTGAGCAAATTCGAGTACCGGTGAGCGTGATTCACCAAGCGCTCAATACTTTAGAGCCAGAAATTCGGGCTGCACTCGAGGTGAGCATCGAGCGGGTACGTCAGGTCCACGCTACTCAGAGCTTAGATTCCATCACTCACGAAGTGGTTCCGGGAGCAACGGTCACTCATCGGCAAATTCCAGTTGATCGAGTCGGGTTATACGTGCCAGGAGGAAACGCGGTTTACCCAAGTTCTGTTGTGATGAATGTGGTGCCAGCACAGATCGCTCGTGTTGCCAGTATCGCAGTCGCTACACCAGCACAGAAAGAATTTAATGGCTTACCTCACCCAACGATCTTGGCGGCGTGCGCACTGCTGGGTATCGATGAAGTCTATGCAGTGGGTGGCGCGCAAGCGATCGCCATGTTTGCTTACGGAGTCGCTGGACTCTGCGAACCAGTAAACCTGGTGACTGGCCCTGGAAACATTTATGTTGCTGCGGCAAAACGCGCGCTTCGAGGAATCATCGGAATTGATTCCGAAGCCGGTCCTACCGAAATTGCCATCATCGCTGATGACTCTGCGGTGGCAAGTGAAGTTGCAGCCGATCTTATTTCTCAAGCCGAACACGATGTTCATGCAGCTGCAATTTTAATTACCCCTTCAGAAACTCTTGCAGCTCAGGTTGAGCAAGAGCTAGTACATAGAGTTTCTGAGACGAAGCACCAGGTGCGAATTACACAAGCGATTAACGGCATTCAATCGGCAATCGTTTTAGTGCGAGATCTTGATCAGGCCGTAGAAGTTGCGAACGCTTATGGCGCTGAACATCTGGAAATTCAAGTTAAACCCCTTGAGGATGTTGCTAGCAAAATTCGTAATGCGGGCGCAGTATTTCTAGGCCGATTTACACCGGTTTCATTAGGTGATTACGCGGCTGGCTCTAACCACGTATTGCCCACCGGGGGATGCGCTTGTCACTCCAGCGGCCTTTCAGTTCACACCTTTCTCAAAGGCGTTAATTTCGTCTCTTACGACCAGAGCTCGTTCATCGATATCGCACAGACTGTTATTACCTTGGCAAACGCCGAAGACTTGCCAGCACATGGCCAAGCCATGAGTGCGCGGTTGGAGTCATTGGAGTCATTGGAATCACGAGCCTCATTCACGTCATCTGAGATGGAGAAGTAAATGGTCCGAGCTGCAAGTTCTGGAATTGCCTGGCCCTATTGGCTGCCACTTCGTCCTGACCTTAAAGGAATCTCACCGTACGGCGCGCCGCAAATTGAGGATGTCATAGCGCTCAACACAAACGAGAATCCCTTTGAACTTCCGGCCGAGGTAGTGGCGGCAATTTCTTCAAAGATTGCCGAAGGGCTTAAGACGCTTAATCGCTATCCGGATCGCGATGCGCTTGAACTTCGAGCAAAGCTCGCGGCATACATCACGGCTTCTACTGGCGTTGAAGTGAGTGCCGACAATATTTGGGCCGCAAACGGTTCTAATGAAATTTTGCAGACGCTCTTCCTTGCCTGTGGTGGTGCGCAAAATATCGCCCTTGGATTTACTCCGTCGTATTCTGTTCATCCCTTGATAGCTCAGATAACCAAGACGCCTTGGGTTGCGGGAAGTCGAAGTGAGCACTTTGTAATTGATATTGCCGCTGCCAAGAAATTGATTGCGGAAAAAAATCCAAAGTTGGTATTCCTAACTACCCCGAATAATCCGTCAGGAACTCTGACATCAGTTGATGAAATTAAAGAATTGGCGCAGACAGCAGAAAAAGTAGATGCCTTGTTGATCGTTGACGAAGCGTATGCCGAATTCTCGCGCGAAACTTCGGCTGTCACTCTGATCGAGCAATTCCCGCACGTTGTTGTTGTGCGAACCATGAGCAAAGCTTTCGCCTTCGCTGGAGCCCGCCTTGGTTACCTCGTTGCTCATCCCGCGGTTGTAAATGCAGCTTTGATCACCAGACTTCCATATCACTTGAGTTCACTTGTTCAAGCGGCAGCATCCGTTGCCTTGGATTTCAGAGATCGGCTACGCAGTGAAGTAGAGACCTTAATTTCAGAGCGCGAACGAGTAGCTTCAGCTATTTCAGAAGTAGGCATGAAGGCCGAAGCGTCGGAAGCTAATTTCATCCTCTTTTCTGGATTTTCGGGGGAGAGCCACGATGTCTGGCAATTTTTCTTAGATCGTGGGATTTTGATTCGAGATAATGGTCTACGGGGATATCTGCGTGTCACAATTGGAACACCAGAGGAAAATGATCGATTTATCGCAGCGCTGCGAGAGCTAGCCCTCCCAGATACTTCTAAATAATTCAAGATAAGAGAGTAAAGAGAGATCATGAGCGCACTTCGAGTAGCAAAAGTAGAACGTACGACTAAGGAATCATCAGTTCTCGTCGAGCTCAACCTTGACGGCACAGGCGTGATCGATATCCAAACCGGTGTTCCGTTCTACGAACACATGATGTCTCAGCTTGGAAAGCACGCTGGCTTTGATCTCACTATAAAAACAACCGGCGATGTTGATGTCGATTCGCATCACACCGTTGAAGATACTTCTCTTGCATTTGGCCAAGCCCTCCGTGAGGCGCTGGGTGACAAAGCTGGAATTCGCCGTTTCGGTGATGCCATGGTTCCGCTTGATGAAGTTTTGGTTCAGGCTGCAGTCGATCTTTCTGGTCGACCATATTTGGTGCATCGCCAACCAGAAATCGTTGAACTCATTGGAACGTTCGACACTACCTTGGGTCGTCACATCTGGGAATCAATCGTTGCAGAAGCGCGCATCGCTTTGCATGTGCGGGTTCTTGAAGGCCGCAATGCCCACCACGTTTTTGAAGCACAGTTCAAAGCAGTTGCTCGCGCGCTGCGCGATGCAGTTGCGATCGATGGCCGAACAGTTGGTATCCCATCAACAAAGGGTGTTCTTTGATTGCGATTCTCGACTACGGTTCGGGAAATTTGCGTTCAGCGCAACGAGCGTTTGAGCGCACTGGTCACGAAGTTCTTCTGACCGCAGATCCAGCATTAGCACTCAGTGCTGATGGCCTAGTGGTACCAGGCGTAGGCGCTTTCGGTGCGTGTATGCAACAGCTACGAGATGTCGGCGGTGATTCAATCATTCGAGCGCGAGTTGCAAGTAATAAGCCAATCTTAGGAATTTGTGTAGGCGCACAAATTCTCTTCGCACGCGGCTTGGAAAAAGGTATGCACGAAGGCCTGGGAATTTTCGATGGCGAAGTTGCGCAACTAGCAGCCCCAATTCTTCCTCACATGGGTTGGAATACCGTGAAAGGCGGGGACGGCTCACGCTTGCTTGAAGGTTTAGATGGTGCTTCTTTTTACTTTGTGCACTCCTACGCTGCAAAGACGGATGTGGATGGCGCCGCGATCTCATGGGCCAATTACGGAGAGAATTTCATTGCTGCGATTGAACGCGGACCGGTGAGCGCAACGCAATTTCATCCAGAAAAAAGTAGCGACAATGGCGCGCGATTAATTAGAAATTGGGCCGATAGCTTATGAGCGATGTAAAAACCCTAGAACTCTTACCGGCCATCGATGTTAAAGATGGTCGGGCGGTACGTCTTGTGCAAGGCGAACTTTCCGCCGAGAGTCGATATGGCGCACCTCTGGACGTTGCGCAGGAATTTGTCGCAGCTGGTGCCAAGTGGATTCACTTGGTGGACCTTGATGCAGCTTTTGGTATCGGTTCCAATGCTGCGCTCCTAGAAGAAGTTATCAAGAGCGTGGATCTTAAAGTAGAACTATCTGGCGGAATTCGTGACGACGCATCGCTGCGTCGAGCGCTGGCAACGGGATGCGCTCGAGTAAACCTTGGAACAGCTGCGCTTGAAGATCCAGAGTGGACAGCGCGAGTCATAGCAGAACATGGCGAGAAGATTGCTGTTGGGCTAGATGTGCGCGGCCATACGCTAGCAGCGCGGGGTTGGACTAAAGAAGGTGGCGACCTCTTTGAAACACTTGAAAGACTTGATCGCGATGGTTGCTCCCGCTACATCGTGACCGACGTGGCTAAGGACGGCACTCTTACTGGCCCTAATCTAGAGTTGTTGCGCCAGGTCTGTGCTGCAACTTCTAAGCCGGTTGTAGCCAGTGGTGGTGTTTCAACGCTCGAAGATTTAAAGGCGCTGCGCGAGTTGACCACTATTGGAGTTGAAGGCGCAATAGTTGGTAAAGCACTCTATGCCGGTGCTTTTACTCTTGAAGCTGCGCTTTCTGTGAGCGGAAACTAATCCATGACTCCCACCTTTTCACTTGCTCGGCGAATCATTCCTTGCCTTGATGTTGCAGGTGGTCGCGTGGTTAAAGGAGTTAATTTTCAAAACTTAGTTGATGCTGGCGACCCGGTTGAATTAGCAAAACTCTATGGTGAAGCCGGTGCCGATGAGCTGACTTTTCTAGATATTTCAGCTTCTGTCGAAGAGCGATCGACCACGCTTGAAGTCGTGTCTAAGACCGCTGAACAGGTTTTTATCCCACTGACAGTAGGCGGTGGCATTCGGGAAATTTCCGATGTTAACGCGCTGCTGCGTGCAGGTGCTGACAAGGTAAGTATCAATACTTCTGCGATCGCACGGCCTGAACTGATCAATGAAATTGCAGATCGATTTGGAAATCAGGTTTTGGTTATCTCTATTGACGCCAGGCGCGGTGAGACTCCATCGGGCTTTGAAGTGACTACTCATGGCGGACGAAAAGGCACCGGGATTGATGCGCTGGGCTGGGCACAAGAAGCGACGTCCCGTGGCGCAGGTGAGATTCTGCTCAACTCAATGGATGCTGACGGCACTAAGAGTGGCTACGACATTGCGATGCTCGAGGCCATTCGCCAGGTCAGTCAGGTACCGCTCATTGCCAGTGGTGGGGCTGGTGAACTCGCCGACTTCGCAAAAGCGCTGGAGGCAGGTGCGGACGCCGTGTTGGCAGCGAGCGTCTTTCATTTTGGGACACTTACCATCGGTGAAGTGAAGAGCTATTTGGCTACCCAGGGATATTCGGTTCGCCGCTAACCTGCTTTACGGCAGAATAGGGGAGTGAGCACTCCTTGGTCCGCTGCAGCTAGCGGCGCTATAGAACTGCCAGATTCAATTCTTCAACAATTTGCTCAAGGTCAATTGATTGCCGCAATTGCTCAAGAGCACCTCACCAACGAAATTTTGATGTTAGCGTGGATGAACGAAGAAGCGCTTGTTCAAACACTGACTACAGGTGCGGTTACTTATTGGAGTCGAAGTCGTGGCGAGCTCTGGGTCAAAGGCTTAACTTCTGGAAATACCCAAGAACTAGTCAGCCTGCGATATGACTGCGACGGAGATGCCCTTGTGCTGCGAGTGAAGCAACACGGTGCGGCTTGTCACACCGGCTCGCGCAGCTGCTTCCGCGAAGAGAATGAAATCGCGTTCAAAGAGTTAGGCAGCAAGTAGGTATGAGTGCGCACGGGATTTCATTGGCAGAATTTCGCGAGTACGCTAAAAATTACAATGTCATTCCTGTTGCCAGAAAGTATTTAGCAGACACTCATACTCCGCTCTCGCTCTATAAAAAGCTGGCAGGAACGTCTCCTCGGACTTTTCTGTTGGAATCTGCTGAGCATGGTGGGGTTTGGTCACGTTACTCATTTATTGGCGTGCATTCACAAGCTGTCTTAACCGAAAAAAATGGCAAGGCTCACTGGCTTGGGACAATGCCAAGTGGTGCGCCAACCGATATCGATCCACTAGAAGCGTTATCAATCGCGGCATCACACTTGCGTTCACCTCACATTCCTGGATTGCCTCCGCTCACTGGTGGCCTTGTCGGCTATGCCGGTTATGAAATTGTGCGCAGACTGGAGCGTTTGCCCAAGCTCGCGCAAGCCGATCTTGAACTTCCCGAAATCTCCTTCATGCTGACAAGTGATCTTGCAGTACTTGATCACATCGAGGGAACGCTGACTCTCATTTGTAACGCCATTAATTGGGATGGCAGTGAAGAGCGAGTTGATGAAGCTTATGCCGATGCACAAGAGCGGCTCGCTCGATTAGAAGCCCAACTCAATACGCCTACCGAAGAAGAACTTATCGCACCACTAGAAAAAGTGGCACCGGAATACATACGCAAGACCTCTTCCGAGCAGTATTGCCAGAGCGTTGAAGAAATTAAGGAAGAGATTCGAAGTGGCGAGGCCTTTCAAGTTGTTCTCTCACAGCGCTTTGAGATGGAGTGCCAAGCCGATCCGCTTGATGTTTACCGTGCGCTTCGTGTGTGGAATCCAAGTCCTTATATGTACCTCTTTAGATTTGATGACGAGATTTCAATTGTCGGCTCAAGTCCAGAAGCGCTAGTGAAAATTCATGGCGATGAGATCATGATTCACCCTATCGCTGGCACTCGGCCACGGTCGGATGATCCTGAGATCGATGCTCGCAACGCTCAAGAGTTGCTGGCCGACCCTAAAGAGCGCGCAGAACATTTGATGTTGGTAGACCTTGGCCGAAATGATCTTGGTCGAGTCTGCACTCCGGGAAGCGTTGAAGTTGTCGAATTTATGAATATCGAGCGGTATTCACATGTGATGCATATCGTTTCGACCGTTACTGGAAAGCTTGCTCCAACAAAGAGCGCTGTTGATGCACTGCTTGCTGTGTTTCCAGCCGGAACGCTTTCGGGTGCGCCAAAACCTCGAGCTATGGAGATCATTGAAGAACACGAACCTACTCGTCGTGGGCTCTATGGCGGAACAATTGGCTATCTCGATTTTCGTGGAAATGTAGATGCATGTATCGCGATTAGAACTGCCCTTCTCGTTTCTGGCCGCGCATATGTTCAAGCAGGAGCTGGCGTTGTTGCTGATTCGATTGCGGAGAGTGAAGATCGCGAATGCCAGAACAAAGCCGCTGCTGTGCTCTCGGCAATAGCAAGTGCTAATTTACTACGGAGAGTCAAATGATAATTTTCAAATTACTCATACTCGTGGCGCTACTGATTCTGGCTATCTACTTCTCGGTCCGATTAGTTAAGCGCGGCCTATCAAAACGCTATGAGCCCAAGGCTCACACACCGTGGAGCGCACTCAATGAAGGCGAAGACCCAACACTATGAGTACCGCACTTGAGTCGATTGTTGCTGGCGTTCTAGAAGAGTTAGAGCTACGTAAAGTTTCAATGAGCGCTTTGAACTCCCAAGTTGAACAAGCACCAGCTGTGCTAGATGCATATGCTGCACTTGCACGCCCGGGAACTCAGATCATTGCTGAAGTGAAGCGTGCTTCTCCAAGTAAGGGTGACCTAGCGCAGATCGCGAACCCGGTTGAGCTAGCCGTGAAATATGAAGAGGCCGGAGCCGCGGTTGTCAGTGTTCTCACTGAAGCCAGACGCTTTAAGGGCAGCAACCAAGATTTGATTCAGGTTCGACGCGAGGTAGAAATTCCTTTACTTCGTAAAGATTTCATTGTTACCGAATATCAAGTACTAGAAACTCGCGCGCTCGGCGCAGATCTCATGCTCTTGATTGTCGCATCGCTCTCTGATTCACAGCTCAATGATTTTTATCAGATGGCTACCGAACTTGGGATGAGCGTCCTAATCGAAGTTCATGATGAAAATGAGCTCGAACGCGCTCTCTCAATTGGTCCAAAAATTATCGGAGTGAATTCACGTAATCTCAAGACACTTGAAATCCAGAGCGATGCATTTGCTCGATTAATTCCTATGGTGCCCAAGGAGATTCTTGGCGTTGCCGAATCTGGCATATCTACTCGCGAAGAGGTTGCAGCTGCAGAAGCCGCTGGAGCAAAGGCAATACTGGTGGGTGAGACGTTAGTGAAGGCTGGCAACCCGGTAGCCGCAATTTCAGAACTGCTCGGTCGATAGCCTGCTGGTAGGTTTGGAGCATGAGTACAGTCGCTGGGTCTGAAATTTTAGGTCACTTTGGTCCATACGGTGGCAGATTTGTACCCGAGGCTCTGATCGCAGCTCTTGATGAATTAACGGCTGCCTACGAAGCGGCGATCGTAGATCCAATTTTCCAAACAGAGTTGGCAGAATTACATCGCACCTACACCGGACGCCCGAGCATCATCACTGAAGCGAAACGCTTTTCGCAGTATGCAGGCGGAGCAAAGATTTTGCTCAAGCGCGAAGATTTGAATCACACCGGCTCGCATAAAATTAACAACGTATTAGGCCAGGCCCTACTTGTTAAAAAGATGGGCAAGAAGCGAATTATCGCCGAGACCGGTGCGGGTCAGCATGGAGTTGCTTCGGCGACCGCAGCTGCGCTCATGGGGCTTGAGTGTGTTGTGTACATGGGCGAAGAAGATACCAAGCGCCAATCGCTCAACGTTGCGCGTATGAAACTTCTTGGGGCAGAAGTAGTGCCAGTGACTCAAGGAAGCAAAACTCTTAAAGATGCCATCAATGAAGCAATGCGTGATTGGGTCACCAATGTAGAGACCACGCATTACTTGCTCGGCACAGTTGCGGGACCGCACCCTTTCCCAACAATGGTTCGTGATTTCCATCGAATCATTGGCGTTGAAGCACGTGCACAAATGTTGGAGAGCTATGGCAGATTGCCTGACGCAGTACTCGCCTGCGTTGGCGGGGGATCGAATGCGATCGGAATCTTCCATCCATTTATTGATGACCTTTCGGTTCGCTTGGTTGGGTTTGAGGCAGGTGGTGATGGTGTTGAAACCGGAAAGCATGCAGCGACTATTAGTGGCGGCACTCCCGGAGTTCTTCACGGAACCCGTTCCTATGTCTTGCAAGATGAGAATGGGCAGACTCGCGAATCTCACTCGATTTCAGCTGGTTTGGATTATCCCGGCGTAGGACCAGAGCACGCATATTTGCACGACATTGGTCGCGCTGAATATCGCGCGATTACAGATGCGCAAGCGATGGAAGCGTTCTCATTACTATCTAAGAGCGAGGGCATACTCCCTGCAATTGAAACTGCGCATGCACTCGCTGGCGCGATGCAACTCGGTAAAGAACTGGGACCTGACGCCATTTTGCTCATCAATCTCTCTGGTCGCGGCGATAAAGATGTTCAAACTGCTGCCCAGTACTTTGGAATTCCGCTGTAATGAGTACTGCGCTCGAACAGTTATTTGTCAGACTACGCGCCGAAAACCGTGCTGCTCTTATTGGTTACATGCCTGCAGGGTTTCCAACCAATAGCGATTGCGTGAGTGTTCTACGGGCCATGATCGAAGGCGGTGTTGACGCTATTGAGATTGGCTTTCCATATAGCGACCCAGTTATGGATGGTCCAGTTATTCAAGCGGCATCCGAGCAAGCACTACGCCAGGGGACTAACGCCAAAGATGTGATGGATATTGTCGGTCAGGTTTCACCGCTAGCACCCACGCTCGTAATGACCTATTGGAATCCCATCGAGCGCTTTGGCGTAGAGAACTTTGTCCGCGAACTCACCGCGCACGGTGGAAGTGGAACTATTACTCCAGATCTCACGATTGAAGAATCGTCTTCTTGGATCTCAGCTACGGATGCTCATCATGCCAACCGCGTTTATGTGGTGGCTCAAAGCACGAGTGATGCCAGACTTTCACAAGTAGCGCAGGCGAGTTCCGGATTCATTTATGCAGCATCGCTCATGGGAGTTACAGGAACCAGAACTAGCATTTCAACTGGCGCAAAGGAACTTGTTACCAGACTTCGCGGTGCTACCGATAAACCTGTTGCCGTTGGCCTAGGTGTTTCTACGCCAGAACAAGCCAAAGAGGTAGCGGCCTACGCTGATGGCGTCATTGTTGGTTCGGCATTTATCAAAGCGTTGCAAGAGGCGCCTAACCTGGCAGCTGGTATTACAGCAGTGCGCGAATTGGCACAGAACTTGGCACAAGCGATTAAAGAAGAGGCAGCTACTCGATGAAAAAGATTTTCACCACCAATATTCAGGAATGGGCCACCCTTATTGCCAGACTCATACTGGGTGGAGTTCTGTTGGCGGCCGGTTGGATTAAAGCTATGGCCCCGAGTGAAGCCCAGTCTTCTGTTCGGGTCTATGAAATTTTGCCAGTGAAAGTCGCGAACACTTTTGGATTAATCCTGCCGTGGGTTGAGATCGGAATAGCTCTGCTTCTTATTCTGGGAATTTGGGTCAAGTGGTCTGGGATAAGCGGCGGCGCCTTGATGCTCCTCTTTATTATCGCGATCGGCCAAGCCTGGGCCCGTAAGTTACCAATCAACTGTGGCTGTTTTGGAAATGGCGGCATTACGGCCGATGGCAAGGTTCACCCATGGGTCTATGCGACCGAAATCATGCGAGATCTTGGATTGGTGCTGTGCGCCGGTTTTATCGCCCGCTTTCCACGAGGTAAGTTAAGCCTGGATGACAAGAAGTTAATGTAAGAAGCTACATTGGCGAATGAAGAGTGAGGAACGCACCATGGCGGATAAAGCGAAGAAAGCTAAGAAGAGCAAGCTCGAGGGCAAAGACAATGGCACTCGAAATATTGTTATCGGAATGGTGCTACTTGTCATTGTCGTAGGTGCCATCACCGCCGTTGCTAAGAATCATGCAAATTCAGGCGCATCAGCACCATCAGCGGTCGCAGCGAGTGATGGCTATGGAATTGAATTTAACAAAACCGCACCAGTTAAAGTAGATATCTACGAAGATTTTCAATGCCCACACTGCCGCGATTTTGAAGCGCTCAACAATCAATATGTAAATAACTTGATCACAACCGGAAAGATTCATGCAGTCTTCCACCCTATGTCATTTATCGGACCAGAGTCAGTACTCACCGCAGCAGCTGCAGCATGCGCATCTGATCAAGGAAAGTTCTTGGAGATGCACAAGGCGCTTTATCAGCAACAGCC
>Ga0164297_10004808_pt1 | contig 11927 bp, 18 predicted proteins | sample GEODES058metaG_FD_113539 | JGI IMG/M metagenome (GOLD analysis project Ga0164297, IMG submission 113539) | Dystrophic lake water microbial communities from Trout Bog Lake, Wisconsin, USA - GEODES058 metaG | ecosystem: Environmental > Aquatic > Freshwater > Lake | place: USA: Trout Bog Lake... | reverse complement strand
TATATTCATGCTTCACGCACCAGACGGGAAGATCCCTTACTGACGCAGAGGCTTGTATGTCACACGGATATTGCCGTTATTTGTAAGGGGTTTATTCTTGTTTACAGTGTAGATACCTGGGGCGAGAGTTACTTCACTTTCGTTTTTTTCCCCAACAAACTTTTCCCTATTTATTGCTGGGTACCGCCCTGGTGGTAACACGAGTATGTAATAGGGTAAATTGTTAAAACGACCTGTAAAAAACTCTTTTGCAGTGCTTCTGTTTTTTGAAAAAGATGTAAAGGACCTGTTGATAAAGGACCCATTCTTGAGGATCTTTTCCTTTGTTGGGAAATTAGCAGGCAAGTAATTTTTAATAGCGACACCTCTATATAAAGGAACATTCACGGTCACTGGAAATGTACGCATTCTGCGCTCAATGGCTGCAAAGTGCTTTGGAAGCCCTCCTCCACGTATACGAAGGTGGACGCCTTTCGTGTAGTTGCGGTACTTACTCTGGGCATAACTTTTCGTCACGGCTCTCTTTATCGTTCGGGCCGCATTCTTTGTTTTTGGACTCCATGAGCTTGGGCTACGCTTTGCAGAGGGGCTGTTCCTCTTCCGTTTTACAGAGGAAGAGGCACTCTTTGGAGGACTCATCTACTTTTAGACACGAAGAAATTCTTCAAACTTGATGTCTTCGCGGATATTGACGATGGTCCTGCTGTATGTTCTGCGGTTGTTTGGGTACGTCTTGTCGGTCCGTATCTTGACTGGGAACCACCCCGTTGGCCCATAGCCGCACTCTACAATAGTCCCCTCTGGATGCTCCTTGAGTTCCCGAAGCTGCGCCTCCTTGTAATACACCCCACGGTCTTGAACCATCAAGTCCCAGCCAGTCGCGGGGTGCCATCCCCGCAAGCAAAAGTCGATAGTTATGCGGTCGCGCGGCTTCCACTTGAACAGCGTCTCGTGTGTCCCCAGCCGTATGGGCTCATTCACAGGAGTAAACACGAGACCATCCGTCTCATAGGGAAAGCTGTCCAGAGCAGGCAACTTTGAAATGTCTCCAAGAGGAATCATCGTCTTGACTCTCATTTCAAAGGGGTTCTTTGGCGACTTGATGATCCCCTTGACCACCTTTTGGGCCTTTTCGAGCCGCACAGTGAGTGGCTGGGACCGCAGGTCCTCCCCCGCCACCCTGACTGCGTCATAGACCATGTAAACCTTTTTGCCATCTTTAGTTTCTGTGAGTTCGCCGTCCAGCACCGTGTCTCGCGGTATAGTCATGGGCACGTAAAAGGCGTTGAAGGCTCTGTCCACTGCTGCACACACCTTGCCCTCTGGCGCGGGGTAGCACGCCAACATGTGCCGAACACCATCCGTCTTTTCACACACTACATAGGGCTGCTTGCGGAACAAGGGAAAGTGCCTGCGCTCTATGCTTATTGGTTGCGGTCCTGGGAACCTGTTGGGGTCATCAGACTCCCACGACTGCTGAATAAATATTTTTAAAAGTTTTGTGTGGTCCTCGGACAGGGACTTCATCTATTTATTTAGTTTAACGCCGCTCGTCTCTAATATGTTTCCTATGCACTCGAATACATAGTGACAAATTACAGTTGCGTTGGTATATGCTCCAATCTTGATGCCCAGACTCTTTAGTGTATCGAACATCTCCTCTTCGTTCACTGTGGGGAGCTTCACTGGAATTTTGTCCCCCCTCAACTTTTTGTCCACTGGTTTGGCATCCATACACCACACCCGTGCCGATGTCTTGACCACCTCGTGGACATCGCCATAGAGCTTTTTGCCCACCTCTGTGTCAAAGTGGAGCCCGCGCTGGTTCTCACCCTCGGTCGTCCCAGCCAATGTCTTTTTCTTAAACATATTCCAGTCAATTTGCTCTTTTACACTGGGAAAGACCATCACCTGCACACCCTTTTCAAAGGGCTCAATAAGCTTGGAAAGCGAGCCCTCATCCAGGTTGGTCCCATAGTCGAAAAAGACGAGACGGTCACCCGCCTTGATACTCTTGGGAAGAGAGCTCTTGTCATCCACAAAGCTAATGTTCAAGTGTCTCCCAGACACCATACACAGCCCATTCAAGTTGAGCAGCGAGTGAAGCGTAGTTCCATTGATGGACTTGTTCCGGCACAGCACCACCACATTCACACAACTCATACAAATTTAATGTTTTATTCTTTTAACTGATGAGACCACGCCACATTATGTTGACTCATCGTTGGCCCGAGCGCTACTTTGCGGGGCTGACCAAGTCTCTGAAGCGTGTTCGCGAAAAGGAGCTGCTCACGAGACGGCGCGTTCCCTACTCAAAGCTCCGCCTCAAAAAGTCAAACGCGGGAGGTACCAAGAAAAAGTCCAAATGGACCCAGCAGTTCCACAAGGTGTACCCAAATCTCCCCTTTAACAAGAATGCAATATCAAGACGCACAGGCATATCCAGAAAGGTTCTGGATACAGTGTACGACAGAGGGCTTAAAGCGTGGAAGACGGGTGGCTCGCGGCCAGGGGCCACCGCGCAACAGTGGGCCATAGCAAGAGTCTACAAGTTTGTATTGGTTTCAAAGCGAAAAGCTCCAAAGGAGTGGTATGCAACGCGGGCAGACCCTAATCAGAATTTGCGGCTCCAACGTCGAGGGGCGTAGCCGCTCATCATCTATTCATGAAAATGAAGTCACTGCGTGACTTCACTATTGGGCCTCGAGCCTATTCTTGAGGATACCAAAAAACCGAATGTTGCCAACGTGTCCGAGGGTTGTGGTGACGTCTGCGTAAATCTTGCCACCCATTTGCTGCCACCTCCTGCAGAATGCATAGTCCTCTGACAGGTACCGGCGCGTCTCTGGGTCAATCATGCAGTCGAAAACGGCACAGTAATCATCAAAGTCCCTGTTCTGGTGGTCATTCTTGCAGTTGAGCTCAGGGTACCGTTCGAACATCCGAGTGAACACGTCACGCTTGATGACCATGAAGCCCGTGGGGCCATCCAGCACCTCTGCAAACCCGTCGACGACTGGGGTATTGGAGTACTTGAAGTTGAGCACCAGAGAGCTTACGAGCTTGTTTGGGTCGCGGTCATCGCCCGCCTTGATACCCTCCGTCGCCTGACCCCACATAATGGCCTTTTTGGGGTAGGCTGCCACCGCAATATCGTGCCCGGACCGAAGGAGTCGCACCACAGACTCGGGGTCGAAATGCACATCTGCGTCGATAAACATAAAATGAGTGCAGTCCGTCTTTTGGTAAAAGCGGGCAACGGCAATGTTTCTCGCGCGGTGAACCAGGGACTCATTCTCTGTCGTGTCTAGCAGCATCTGAATCCCATTCATCGCGCAGACACGCTGGAGCTTGAGCATAGACTCGGCATACTGTTGCAGACACAAACCCCCATAGCAGGGGGTGGAGACCATCAATTTGACACCAGACATACGAGTACTTTCATTCATTCTTTTAAGTCGAGGGTATAGCACTCTTCACAATAGTCTCAAGTTTTGCCAGAGTTGGTGGGGAGACGTCACAAATCTTGCAAATATCCTTCTTGGTAATGGCGCCGTTGAGGACCACGAAAATAACTGCACACGCCACCGCCTTGGGGGTTCTGCCCTGCAACTTGACACAGCTCTCGAGCTGTTCGCACAAGTGAATACACTTCATCTTGAGCCGGTTGCCATTCTCCACCTTTATTTCGTTGAAGAAACGTGGAATAAGGTGCTTTGGCTTGGTCAGCGTCACCTCCTCCGTGTCTGGAACCTGCTCCCTGTAGATGTTTGTGGTTCGCGAAATGTCCTTGGACTCGATTCCAAAGGCGGCGGCAATCTCCTTGCTTGTCCGGTTGATACCCGCCTCTTTGGCCGCTTGAAAGACACAGTTCGCCTTGATACCCTTGCGAACAGAGCCTCGTGTCAGCACATTCTCCACAAAATACTTGTACTTTGTCTTGGCGGCATACATGACATGGTCCGGGAGCCCCAGCTTCGTCTTGTTGATGTTGTCAAGTTCCAGATATGCAAGGTACAGTGACCTGTCTCTATGATTGTTTGAAACATAAAAGTTAATCTTGCCTAGCCGTGTGTTTGTGGGCATGCGAGTCCCGAGGTTCCATCCGTCGCTAAAGTGGTCTGTGTTGGTAGGGGCACCGACTCGGGACGGATCCGAAACCTCACCGTCGTCGTCCATGCCCCCGCCCCACTCTGGCTCATCAAGTACATATGAGTTGTCACACCGTCCGCAGTTTGTACAAACAGGGAGATCCCCAGAGAGCACAAACTGCTGATGGACGGCACGGACAAACCTTCGGTACTCGCCGCACTCACAGACATTGGATGTGGAAAAGCGAGAAACAGGGTACTCTGTGATTGTCGATTGGATATTGCCTTTCAGTTGGTCAAACTGGCCCCAGGCTGCCTCAATCTCCATTTATCTGTACAGTACAGTACACCTCGAGGCACTGGGGGGAACTGCGCTCAAAAAAAAAATAAAATTTATTCCCGAATAACAATGACTACCGTTCCAGTGTCTGCTCCTGCACCTGCCGCATCCGTCACTGAGGGGATCACTGGTCAGTATGCCATGTACATTCTGGCTGTGATTCTGCTCATTGTCATTGGTTTCTTCCTGTACAAGCGGTATTTCTCCGCACCACCCTCCACCTACATGACCTCAGCCCCCGCTCCAAGCCGTGCCAAGGAGGAGCCAGAGGTTGAGGAGGATGATGATGACGAGAAGGAGGATTGAATCACTCTGAAGGACTGGATAGCAGTCCGTACTTGAGGCACTTTTTGTAGTCCCAGTAAATATCCTTTGTACATAGCTTGTCCAACACATTGTCCGGTATGTTTGTAAACTTTTTATAAATTTTCTTAAAATTCTTCATAAACTTGTCATAGTTGACCACTTGCTCTTTGAGATCAGAGTATTTGTTCCATTGGCCATCCGTATTGATCTGGTGTATCAGACAGTACGAATGTCTATGCATCCTCCGAGTGTCCCCAGCCAACAGAAGCAGTGTCGCTGCAGAGGCACATATCCCGTCAGCCACTGTAGTGACGTGTGCAGGGCACGCACGTATATGGTCCATAGCACTCAGTCCCGCCCACAACTCCCCACCGTTACTGTGTATGTACAGAGTGATGTGGTCATGGAATCGAGAGACACTCTTTAGCTTCATGTTCAACTCGAGCACAGTCACATCACTCACCTCACAATAGAAGAATATCTCATTGTGTTGCACCTTGACATACTCCTCCTCTTCCTGGTCACCCATTTCGTTTACACATCTCTTGCACGTGTCCTTTAGGTATCAACAAACCTCCATTCGTAGCCACCTGCCGTTTTCTTCCATTTCTCACCTTTGCATACTGCATGTATATGTTTGTAGTTTATTCCAGTAACTCTTCCAGCTTCCGAAGATGAAGGGAACCTCGCCTTTTCCACTCCGTTTTCTAGTTGGATAACAGGAACTCCTCTCTTGTGATTAGGTTTTCCCCTTCGAGCATCAGCAATTTTCTGAATATGTTCAGTGCTTTTATGTTTTCCTTTTGCAGCTTCACTGATTTTTCTTTTTGTTTCTTGACTTAATTTGTTTCCTACAAGACCGTTTGGTCTTCCTTTCTTTGCCGCGCTTATCAACTGACCAAACTCAGGTCCAGGCTTGCCACCACCAGCCCCACCTTCCTTTAGGTTGTACCCGTTTGGTTTCATAGTATTGTATTTTTTAATGTATTCAATTTCATAGTCATTCATATCTTCATCAAAACAGATGATGACAACTCTCCAAACAAACGCGTCTGGTCCGTGACATCTCAGGGCGTTGTGAAAGTGATCTTTATCCACTTTGTTGTTTTTGTGATCCCTCCATCTCTTATCTATGTCAATAGTCTGACCTATATATCCCATAGATGGTGTTGACCGTAAATATACGTGATATATATATCCCATACCTACACTTGTAAATAACTTTTTAAGAGACTCGGTCTTTGACATACTTTTTAAGCTGTGCAAGCACCTTGGGCTTGAGCTTGCGTACAATGGCCAAGTGGTTCAGTATGTCCAAGTCCTGACTGTCTATATGGTACTCTTCAAGTAGGTCTAGATGACCCTTGTCACAATAGTCCCGAATCACCATGAGACTATCGACATCAACTTTTTTCAAAGAATTTTTTATAAAAATATTTTCCATTTTTTTTCTTCTCATACACATGTTTTGGTACTTGGTCCACATGGACCCTGGTCTGACTTTGGTCTCTGTGAGTGTATGGTCAATCATGTGTGCTGGTATGAAGCAGGCGTGCAAGTGAAAGAATGGGAGTAGCCCCCAATTGCCTTCGTAAATCTTGTCGTCATATACACCTGCAAGGCTCATATGGTCTGCAATGTCCGCGTAAAACTCCAAGGGTTTGTTGGGGGTATCTGGGTAGTTTTCTTGGACCACACCCCACGTGTACCCTGGCTCGTGGACACTGTGCCCTATATTGTCCTTGACAGACTCGGTACCCCCTTGGCACAATAAATTGTAAATAAATTCTTTGGGAGTTTTGAACATGTCTCTTTGTCCGATACACTCAAACTGTAGGTCACTGACAAACTGATGGAGGTTCCCCGCACACTTTGCGGCACACTCGGCAATGTGTTGGGGGTCTGCGCAGTACAGCTGGGCCACCACTTCGTATGGTGGAGGTGTCCACGCAAAGGGTGTGACTGGAAAGTCTTCAGTGATGGGCTCATTGGATACGATGATTGTGACACTCGAGTTTATGGGACCGTGTATGTCCCTGGCACCCACAAGCTCACGCACATGCTCCCAGTCGTCGATAAAGAGGGGACACTCTGTGGCTGCGGCGCGCTCCATAAAACTAATAGTCGTCTGCTTACTCCGAAGTATATCAGAATCAATTTCAAGAATATTTTTAAAATTATTTTTAATGGCCCACGTCTTGCCAGACCCCGGGGGACCCCATAGGTTAATGACCCGTGGAGCCATTTCTAAAAGCTTCTCCGAAAGTGAAGTTTTCGGGGGAGATTTTATAAACCTATCCATTAGTTATTTTGTTGCTTTATACTTTTAACAACAAGTTTTCTTACAGTATGCATGTTCAAGTTGGGGTGTTGGAGTCGAAGAGCCATGCGTGCACTATATTTTTTCATATTGTTTCTCCACCAATTGCCAAAGACAAGGGGGTTGTACATTCTATTGGGGTACATGAGGTGCCACACATTTGATGTAATACGTGTCCAGTTGGCTACAAGCTGATCAGCATGATGCTGTTCCCTGTTTGCATTCCTCTCAAGATTTATTATTTTTTTCAAAAGACTTTTCCTTTTCAAGGCGCTGCAGCACCCACCGCGGCCAAGCTCCTCTTGGGTCCTCATAATATTTGTGTTCAATTCATCTATTTTTTGATATGACTTGTTGAGGTTGCGACGCAGTTGTATAATACGTGTCCGTGACGCGTTATTCATACTATTATCGTTTAATAATTTGCCAGTTTGCATGGGACCCCCTGAACTTTTTGAGGATGACTCTCCCTGTGTGCTCTGGGTCGAATGTTGGTGAGCAGCAAAACACGTCGACATACACCTTGTTGTCCTCTGGGTATGTGTGTGCGCTAAAGTGGCTCTCGGCGAGAATGAGCACACCTGTCGCTCCAATCGGCTCAAACTGGTGGAAGGTTGAGCCGACAACGGTAAACTTGCATTGGGACGCCACCTCATCCATCATGTCTTGGAGCATAGAGATGGACTCTATACAAGTGCCTGTAATCTCTCCAAGCAGGTGGCAGTACATGAGTTTTATTTTATTTATTTTTTTAAGACCGAGTGACGAAGTCACTCGTGAACATGAAGGCTTCTAGGCCCCTCTAACCACTGGCACAAGGTAGCTGAAGATGACGACACCGAGGAGGAGGTACACAGAGCCCACCACCACCTCAAAGATGTTGGCTGGGTTTGTCATGAGCGTACCATACTGGTACTTGTAGTACTGGGAATCGTCTTGAGCCTGGCGCTGCTTGTACTGCGTTTGCGCCTTGTCCATCTTTACAGCCTGGTATATAGTCACAGAGCCCAGTATGGTGAAGAGGACTGCGAGAATACTGGCGAAGAAAACTTCTGCACCCATACTTAATAATGGACAAGAAAGAAATTGTAGAGTCACGAAGTGACTCGCCGCCGGAGGCTGCCAAGCCAGAAGGGAGGAGTAGCTTCGCTACTCGGATTGTACAAAATTGTTTGGATGAGACTGGGTCTGTATTTCAAGCACTGGAGCTCGCCTTGAAACAAATTTATAAAAAAAAGGTTCAGGAAATGGCTGACATACTCCATGTCCACTCAGACTCTTTCAAGACGACTGTTATTCACGGTATGAATCTGGTGGAACAAGACACGGAGGACAAGAGGGAATTTCTACTTGATATTCTGCGTGTTGTCTATGCACACCGCCAAGTGGATTGGGACTTGGTGGGGGACATGGTTGATGTGGTGGTCTATGCCACACAGGGTAAACTCAAAGTGAATACGCGTAGAGGGTGTCTTTACTGACCATACATCACAGTGATGAAAAAGTACATGAGGAATATGCCTAGAACCATCTGGACGATGGACTTGGTGACGACAACTGGTGACCGCCGGCGACTCTTCTGGACCAAGTCCTGAATAGCCACAAGAAAGAGCACAAGAGCAGCTGCAATCATAAGAATCTTATAAAGATTAGCTTGTGCTGCCATACATTAATTAAAGAAATTATCCAAGGGTACTTTGGGACAGTGGTCCCGCCTGACCTTAGCTCAGTTGGTAGAGCGTGGGACTGTAGTTGTTACAAAGAGATCCTACGGTCGCTGGTTCGATTCCGGCAGGTCAGATTCTACGACATGGCGCAGTGGAAGCGTGTGGGGCCCATAGGAGGGAACGTAGTTCCCGACTCGCGTCACCCCAAGGTCGGATGATCGAAACATCCTGTCGTAATGAGCTCCTATAGCTCAGTTGGTAGAGCGTCAGACTGTTAGGAGAGGTGCTTGCACCTCGACGGCTGCGATCTGAATGTCACAGGTTCGAACCCTGTTGGGAGCGTTTTCATCCGTCTCTGGAGCGTATGAAAAGGAACCCATTAGTTTGGATCAAATGAAGGTTTAGGTAAGTGTGCAGGGTGAATATCAAGACTCTTTATGGGGGTCTCTCTGATAAAGAGTGCCCAGATGATCAAGAGGGCGACAAGTATACCAATCATGGAGTGTGGTTTATAATATAATTAACTTTTTTCTGAAAATTCTTTTGGAAAAAGAAAAAGATGAAGACCATGACGGGAATCTCAGTCCTTTCCTGGCCTGTGATGGTGTCTACAAAGTAGCTTGACAAGTATATGAGTGTACCCGCAGCTGCAATTTGAACCACCGCCTCTGCAAAGAGACGTGCCTTTGTCTTTGAGGGGTCTAGAGGCCCTGCAAGTCTGTCGAGTATCTGTGACATGGCAAAGGCATAGATGAAACACAGAGCACTGACAAACCCGGCATGGAATGCAGAGTTGGGCTGCATATAATTATTTAAAATAAATAAACTAGAATGAAGTATGGCAGACTTTCTCAAGTTTTACCCTGATGGCAAGTATCTGTATGTTGAGATTCTTGCCAAAGAGTATATTAAACATCAACCCAACACCAAGGAGGGTATGGAGAATATTGCAAAGGCTGTTAAGCCCATAGTTGCTGAGCTCGAACGCTTCTGTGATGCGAAAAAGCTCAAAGAGATTACAGTCGTCAACCTAGAGGGTGTTAACCTTGCCCAAATCAAGCCAGAGTACACCATCAAGCTCATCACTCTGCTCCACTCGGAAAGGCCAGACTTCAAGCACCTTGAACGCATTGATATCATCAACGGGAACCTTCAGTTTGAAATGATGTATGACGTGGTCAAGTTTGGACTTCCTGGGCCTCTGAAAAAGATTATTCAGTTCAAGACCTAAGCCATGGTCTCAGTGCACCACCTTGAAGTTCCTAACATCTGCTGGACTCTCCTTCCAAAACGTGTGCTTGTCCTCCAGGTACAGCTCATACTGCCGGAGGTGTTCCTCCTTAAGGGCTGTCTCATTCTCGTCTGCAAACTTGACACCTACTGGTTCGATACGGTGGATTCTGGGGCTCAATGCCATGAGCTCTGCATTGTACATACATCCAAGTGCGTACCCAACATCATACACGGTACCCTCTGCATCCTCGACCCAATAGTGAGTACACGCCTCATTTCCATAGACCACCCAGCCCTTGACGAGCTGTGCTTTCTTCCCAGTGTGCTCCAGATACCTAATCATCAGGGCACAGTGGTGAACAATCGTCCCAGAAATCCGGTGCAACTTCATCCGCTTGACAAGTCGCTCCATGTAATAGTATTTTTTTATTTGTTTATATTAATGCCAGCACCATCTGACCCAGTCAAAGTGTCTGTCTCTTTTGGTCTTGTCTGGGCCTTTCTTGTGGCCTTTACGGTGTCCAACATTGGGAAGAATGCTGGCCTCTCGTCACCAAACCTCTTTGTGTCTCTGCTCGCTGGCCTGCTTGCTGGCGCTGGCATAGGCACAGGGACCTACTTTTTGTTCGACCGTGTCGATCACCCCTTGCCATTTGAAGGAGGCGGCTTTGGCGATGGTGGACCCCCTCAAGGACTCGGGCCAGACTGGAGTGACCAAATCACTCAGGACTATATTCAGAACCAAGCTGCAAATACACAGTACCAAACTACTCAGCTCCAGCAGCAGATTGCTAATCAACTATCATCTGCACAGACACCTCCTGCAACGGGCGCCTCGGGAACCACGGGAACCACGGGAACCACGGGAACCACGGGAACCACGGGAACCACGGGAACCACGGGAGCCACGGGAGCCACGGGAGCCACGGGAGCCACGGGAGCCGCTCCATGGACCCCAACGACAGGTAATTGCAGTGCATCCGGTCTGACTGCTGACCAGTCCCTGCAGTGTATTCTTGCAGGGTACTTGAGCCAGTCAACAACTGGAACATTGACACCATATCAACTGCAACAGCTGTCGACCGAGTCTGGTATTCCAGTGGCTACTTTGCAGACAACTCTTGCGAATATAACACAGGCACAAGCACAAGCTGATTACCAAGCTCTTGTGGCTGCGGGTATTAGCCCAAAGTACCAAGTGCCTTCGCAGAGTTGCCCAAGTGGTACCTTTTTTAGCGCTGCTCCTACTGGCTATACAGGGTATACAACCCCTGGGTGTTACATGGCAAACGGTACAGTGCTTACACTCGTGACTACACCGAGCCCTGTAGCAGCAGTGTCTTCTGCTGTAACCAGCAAGTTTTCACCACGAGTCAAGGCGGCAATTGCACTTCCAATCATAATGGTTGTAGTTGTTGGTATTATGTATGCGTTGAACCGGTTTTCCCCCGCTGGTGACGTAGCACCAGGTTTTGTAAAGATTGCATTCGGTGCATCTGCACTGACTTTTGTGTTCACTGTGATACCCGCAATTGCTATAGGTGCATACGTGTCTCAAAAGGGTGGTTCGACACAATTGACACAGGCAGCTATAGGTCTCGGTGGTATTGCGGGAGTCACCCTTCTGGTTACAGGTGGCCTCGGTGTGAGATACGGAAAGGGCCTGTTTACAAGTACTGTGAATTCTATCCCAGCAACTGTCCCTATAGGTGGCTTTGGTATCCTTGGTCTTTTGATGACGATTGGTGGTGTTGTGCTCCTAGGATATTGGGGCGCAAAGAAAAATAAAATAAATAATCCAAATAATTACAGGAATGCTGGTATAGCCATGTTGACCATTGGGGTTGCTATAATGGCTGGAAGTGGAATACTATTCAAAAGGGGACAGACACCTGTCGGGAACGGACAACCTGCCGAGGCCGTGACCACAGAGACTGAGACTATAGAGATTCCCGGGAACGGGATCGCAG
>Ga0164297_10004807_pt1 | contig 11928 bp, 10 predicted proteins | sample GEODES058metaG_FD_113539 | JGI IMG/M metagenome (GOLD analysis project Ga0164297, IMG submission 113539) | Dystrophic lake water microbial communities from Trout Bog Lake, Wisconsin, USA - GEODES058 metaG | ecosystem: Environmental > Aquatic > Freshwater > Lake | place: USA: Trout Bog Lake... | reverse complement strand
GGCGCCAGTGCTGGCCATCGGCTATGAGGACGGGTGCATCCTGCTGGTCCGGTTCACCGACGCCGCGGAACTCCTCGTGCGACCCTCCGTGCCCGGCAGCGGCGTCACGGCGCTCGCCTGGGATGGCCGTGGCGGGAAGCTGCTGTTCGGCTGCGGCGACGGGCAGGCGGGCCTGCTGACGCTTCCGGCATGAGCCCGTCTGGAATCGCGCTCTCCGGCATGCTCTGTGTCGGCGGTCGAATCCCCGTGCCGGAGGCCTGACGTGTTCCACGTGTTCCGCACCCTCGGGGTCGCGCTCGGTCTCCTCGGCGGCGCGGTCGCCGCGCAGGCCCCCGAATTCGCGCAGCAATACGCGCAGCGTCTCGGCGGCGCCGCCGACGAGTTGCGCCGGCAGGTGGCGGTGCTCGAATCGGATGCGCAGGCGACCGGCGAGACGCGCGACGGCGCCGTCGACCGGTTGCGCAGCAACCCCGATCAGCTTGTCGCTCGGCGCGGTATGGCGGCGCAAGCCGACATCGCGCGCCTCGCCCGGCTCAGCGCCCAGCAGCAGGCGCTCGCCTCGGCGACAAGCCCCCTCGGCCGCGTCGTTGCGATGCTGCGCGACCCCGACGTCCCTGTCGCCGAAGCTGCCTATCGGGAGTTCAGCCCGGCGATCCCGACCACAGCCGACGGCTTGGCGGCCGGGCTGATCGGCTTCTTCGCCACCTGGGGTGGCTGGCGCGTGATCACGGATCTCGGTCGGCGGACGCTTCGCCGGCGCCCGCGGGCACCGGCCACCGCGAGCTGACGGCGCATCGGCCTCAAAGTGTGGCGCCGCGTCTACAGCGGCTTGCGCGAGCCTTGCGTATCGAGCACAGATCCGACCATTCCGGTCCGGTAGAAGGCGCAGGATGCCGCGCGCGTCGACTCCAACCGTTGCCGATCCGGCGCTCGACGCCGCCGCCCTGCTGCGGCGCCTGGGCTTTTTCGGCCTGTTCGTCGTGCTGCCGGTCCTGGCCCAGGTCGCCCGCCGCGCCTCCGTGATCCTGGCGCCGATCGCCGTGATCCTGCTGATCATCGCCAGCGTGATCGACCGGCGGCAGCGGGCGGTGCGGCCGGCGGCCTCCCGGCTCCTGACCGCGCCGGCCTTCCTGGCGGGGATGCTCGTCGTCCTGTGGTCAGCGCTGTCCCTGACCTGGACGCCTTTCCTGGGGCCGGCGCTGGAGCGCCTGGCAAACCTCGTGGCCACGATCGGGCTTGCCCTGCTCGGCTATCTCGCCCTGCCCGACCGGATGCGCTCGGCCAACCTCTACCTGTTGCCGCTTGGAATCGTGGCCGGGGCGATCGTGGCGATCGTGCTCGGCCTGTTCGGCGCCCACATGGCGCCGGCCGGCACCGAGGACGATGGCGCGCTGGACCGTGGCCTCGTGCTGCTGATCCTGCTGGTCTGGCCGGCGCTGGCGTGGCTCCGGTCCCGCCGCCGCGACCGGGAGGCCCTCGGGCTGGCCCTCCTGGTGGCGCTGGCGCTCACCGTGCAGCCGGATGCTACGCAGATCGCAGCCCTGGCGGTCGGTGCCGTCGCCTTCGCAGTGACGAGCTACCGGCCGAAGGTCGGCGTGGCACTGACGGCCACGCTATCGGCCGCTCTGCTCGCGGTGGCGCCGCTGCTGCCCTTCCTGGCCAGACCGCTGGGGGCCGCGCTGCTGGGGCCGCTCGCCCCGGCGGTGCTGTCTTTGAAGAGCTGGCAGAAAGTTGTGACCACCGATCCGATTCGGCTCATCACCGGCCACGGGTTCGAGACCGCCCTGCGCGGACGTCTGGTCGGCCTCCTGCCGCTGAACGCGCCGACCACTGCGCTGTTCGAATTCTGGTACGAGCTCGGGATCGTGGGGGCGCTAGCCGCCGCCTTCGCGCTCTACGCCTCGATCCGCCGGGCCGGTCGTGACGGTCCCGCCCTGGTGCCGGGCGCCATGGGCTGTTTTGCGGCGGCGTTCACGGTGGCGTGCCTCAGCGTCGGGCTGACAGCGATCTGGTGGCTGACGACGCTCGCCATCGCCGCGGTGGTGTTCGTCTCCGTGGAGCGCGGTCAGTTCCGCACCAGCCGGCCGAAGGTCGCCAAGCTGCACCGCGTGATCACCGGCCAAGGCTGAGGCGTCAGCGCCGCAGGAAGTCGTGAAGGCGAATCCAGGCGAGGAACAATCCGGGCCAGGCCGCCGCCGGCGTTCCGGGCGATCCGAGCCCGAATCCATGGCCGCCGCGCTCGAACAGATGCAGCTCGGCCGGAACCCGCGCCTTGCGGAGGGCCGCGAACATCAGGAGCGGATGGTCGGCCACCGCCACGGGATCGTCGATCGCCTGAGCCAGGAAGGTCGGGGGCGTCTCGGGGCCAACCTGAAGATCGACCGAATAAGTCTTCATCTCGGCCTCGGTCACGTCGTCGCCGACGAGGATCCGGCGGGTATGGGTTCGGTCGAACGGCTTGCGCATGGTGATGACCGGATAGATCAGTCCCGCGAGTGCCGGCCGAACGGGCTGCGCATCAGACGCGTCCACGGGCGTATAGAGATTCTGAGCACTGCCGACCGCGGTCTCCCCCATCAGGTGGCCCCCGGCCGAGAATCCCAGGACACCGACCCGGGCCGGGTCGATACCGAACTCCGTGCCCCGGGCACGGACCAGCCGGATCGCGCGCTGGGCATCCTGACGCGGTGCGTCGGGGCCGGAGCCCCAGCCCTCGGCGGGCAGCCGATAGATCAGCAGGAAGACCGTGATGCCGGCCGCGTTCAGAACGCGGCCCACCGGTACACCCTCGTTGCCGATCGCGATGAACTCGTAGCCGCCGCCGGCCGCTACGATCATCGCGGCGCCGTTGGCGTTGACCGGCCGCATGACCAGCAGGCACGGCCGCGCCACCCGGGTGATGTCGCCCACCGCACCCTCGACGTAGCGGTAGCCGTCCGCGTCCGGTCCGCGTCCGCCGCCCGGCGGCTCGCCCGGCCAGAGATCGATCACCTGCAGGCCGGCACCCGGCAATGTGCGCGGAAGGGCGCGGATCGCCTCGTGCGGGGCAGGTTCCGGCGGCCCCTCGGTCGCCGCCCGCGCGGGACGAAGGCCGAAGAAGGCCCCCAGGCCGGCGAGCAGGAGGCGGCGGTCCAGGCGCAAGGGCGACTCCTGCCTGAGGGATCGTTTGGAAACCGCCGGTCCAACGCGGCGGCGACGTCGGGGCTCCCGGCGCGTCGTCGCTCAAGCGTTGCGGGCGATCACCGAGACGTAGAAGCCATCCGTCCCGGTCCGGTGCGGGCTCATCTGGATCCCATGGCGCGTTGTCCGCACAGCCGTGCGGAGTGAGGCCGGCCCCGCCGCCAGGACGTCCTCGGCCGGCACGACGGCGAAGCGCCCGCGCCAGCGCGACAGCAGATCGGCCACGGCCGCATCGTTCTCGGCGGGCAGGAGCGAGCAGGTGATGTAGACGATCCGGCCGCCCGGCTTCACCAGCCGCGCCGCGCGGTCGAGGACTTGGGTCTGCTCGGCCGTCCGCAAGGCGAGGCTGTTGGGGCGCAGGCGCCACTTCGCGTCTGGGTTGCGGCGCCACGTGCCCGAGCCGGTGCAGGGCGCGTCCACGAGCACGCGATCGACGCGCCCGTCGAGATCCTCCAGCACGTCGGCCCGGGCCTTGCCGGTCCGCGGCGTGCGCACGTCGGCCACGGCACCGGATCGGCGCAGGCGCTCGTGGATCGGCGCGAGGCGGCGGGGATCGCCGTCCGTGGCGATCAGGCGGGCGCCGTTCCCGGTCTCCGCCGCGAGCGCCAGCGTCTTGCCGCCGCCGCCGGCGCAGAGATCGACGATGGTCTCGCCGGGTTGCGGCGCAGCGAGGAGCGCCGCGAGCTGCGAACCCTCGTCCTGGATTTCGTACCAGCCGTCGAGGAACTCCCCCTCCACATGGAGCGCCGGCCCGCGCCCGTCGGCGCCGATCGGGATCCGCAGGCCGTGGGGCGCATGGGGCGTCGGCGCGGCCTCGAATGCGGCGAGGGCCGGCATGACGTCTTCGCGGCGACCGCGCAGGGCGTTGACGCGGATGTCGAGGGGCGCCCGCCGGGCCAGCGCCTTCAGCTCCGGCAGGACGTCGTCACCCAGCGCCGCCGCGAGTTCGGCCATCACGAAGGCCGGAGCGTCGCCCGCAACCTCAGGGGGGGCGTCGTCCAGCGTGGCGGTCTCGAGGCGCGACCGCTCCTCGGCGCTCAGCGGCGCCGGTGCGAAACGCTCGCCCGTGAACAGGGCGGCCACCGAGGCCGCGGCGAGGCCCTGCTGGAGCCGCAACGTGCCGATCAGGACGGCGCGCGGGGAATCGGAGCCCATGATCCAGGATGCGGAGGCGCGGCGGCGCAGGGCGTCGTAGACGAGGCTGGCGATACCGGCACGGTCGCCCGAGCCCGCGAACCGGTGCGCGAGGCCCCAATCCTTCAGGGCGTCGGCGGCCGGACGCCGGCGTTCGGCGATGTCGGTGAGCACTTCGATGGCGGCGGAGCAGCGGGCGGCGGGGGTCAGGGATCTGTTCCTTCAAGTCGAACGGCGGCGTCGCGAAACGGTCACGCTTGGCCCGCGATGCCGCCCCATTTGCGGCCGAGCTTCCGGCCCGGTCCCGGCTCGGACCAAGATCCACACGGGCCGCCGCGTGTCGTATGGCATCCATCGGCGGCGGACCAGGGTGGTTCGCGGCCGGGTGCGTTCCGGAGTGTCTCAGCTTATGACGTCTGCGCCCATCTCGTCTGCCGTCCGTATCGCCCTGGCGGCGCTGGTCGCCGCCTCGCTGGCCGCCTGCGCGAGCGCGCCCGCCGCCCAGCCCGACTTCTCGCCGCCGCCGCGTCGGCCGGTCGATGCCAAGACGCAGCTCGAATACGGCAACCCGCCCGCGCCGCCCCCCGGCCGCTACTGAGACGCAGCTCAGGCCGTCTCCCGCGCCCGCCGGGCCTCGTAGGCCTTGAGGCCCGTATAGACCAGCGTCAGCAGCGGGAAACCCGCCTCCGGTGCGATCCGGCGGCCGCGGGCGATCAGGTCACCGATCACGTGGTCGGCCTCGATCGGCCCGCCATTCTCGATGTCGCGCAGCATCGAGGCCGTGAAGGTCGAGCCCGCGGCTGTCAGCTGCGCCCGCGCCCGCTCGGCCACCACGCTGCGCGGCCCGTATCCGCTCGCCGCGGCAACCGCCGTGCATTCGGTGTGGAGCGCGACCATCAGTTCCGCGCCGCCCGGCGCGGCCACGATGTCGCCAACCGCGGACCGCATCAGCGTCGTCGCCCCCGCGAGCGTCGCCAGGAAGACCCACTTCTCCCACATCTCCAGCAGGATCGACTCGCTGAGCCGCGGCTGGAACTTCAGCCCACGCATGAGGGCGTCGACGGCCTCGATCCGGGCCGAGCGCGCCCCGTCGCGCTCGCCGTAGGTCATGCTGCACAGCTCGCTCATGTGGCGGATTGTGCCGTCCGGCGCGAGGGTCGCGGCGATGGCGCAGGAGCCGCCCAGCACGCGCTCGGCCCCGAACCGGGCGTCGAGGGCGTCGAGGTGCGACAGGCCGTTCAGCAGGGGCAGGATCGCCGTCTTCTCCCCCACGGCGGGGGCGAGGTCCGCGATGGCGCTGTCGAGGTCGTAGGCCTTGCAGGACAGGACGATCAGATCGAACGGACCGCTCCCACCGAGCTTTTCGGCCGTTACCGTAGGCGGGTTCGGAATGTGCAGATCGCCCAGAGGCGAACGGACGTTCAGCCCCTGCGCGGCGAGCTTCGTCGCGCGCGCCGGGCGAACCAGGAACGTGACGTCGGCGCCGGATTCCGCCAGGCGCGCCCCATAATAGCCACCGGTCGCACCGGCACCGACGATCAGCGTGCGTATCAGGTCCTCAGGTCCGCGACGGGTAGTTCGGGCTCTCGCGGGTGATCGTCACGTCGTGGACGTGGCTCTCGCGCAGGCCGGCGTTGGTGATGCGGATGAAGCGCGCGCGCTCCTGGAAATCCGGGATCGTCGCGCCGCCGACATAGCCCATGGCTGCGCGCAGGCCGCCGGCGAGCTGGTGCAGGACGTTGCCCACCGGTCCCTTATAGGGCACCTGCCCCTCGATGCCCTCCGGCACGAGCTTGTGGGTGTCGCTGACCTCGGCCTGGAAGTAGCGGTCGGCCGAGCCACGGGCCATCGCACCCACCGAGCCCATGCCGCGGTACGACTTGTAGGAACGGCCCTGGTAGAGGAACACCTCGCCCGGTGCCTCGTCGGTGCCGGCGAGGAGTGAACCGAGCATCGCCACCGATGCGCCCGCCGCGATCGCCTTGGCGAGGTCGCCGGAATACTTGATGCCGCCGTCGGCGATCACCGGGATATCGGCGTCGGAGGCGGCCTCGACGGCCTCCATGAGCGCGGTGAGCTGGGGCACGCCGACGCCCGCCACGATGCGGGTCGTGCAGATCGAGCCCGGGCCGATACCGACCTTGATGGCGTCCGCCCCGGCATCGATCAGCGCCTGCGCACCCTCGCGGGTGGCGACGTTGCCAGCGACCACCTGAACGGCGTTCGAGAGCTGCTTCACCCGCGCGACGGCGTCGAGCACCTTGATCGAGTGACCATGGGCCGTGTCGACCACGATCACGTCGCAGCCGGCATCGATCAGGCGCTCGGCCCGCTCGAAGCCGCTGTCACCCGTGGTGGTGGCGGCCGCGACCCGGAGCCGACCCTGCTCGTCCTTCACGGCAAACGGGTATGTGACGCGCTTCTCGATATCCTTGACGGTGATCAGGCCGATGCAGCGGTAATGATCGTCGACGACCAGCAGCTTCTCGATCCGGAACTGATGCAGCAGGCGCTTGGCCTCGTCCTGGGTCACGCCCTCGCGGACCGTGATCAGACGGTCGCGGGTCATCAGCTCGGCGACCGGCTGGGCCGAGTTGGTGGCGAAGCGGACGTCCCGGTTGGTCAGGATCCCGACGAGCTTGCCGCGCGAGCCGTTCGGGCCGCGCTCGACCACCGGTATGCCGGAGATTCGGTTGCGCTTCATCACCTCGAAGGCGTCGGCCAGGGTCTCGTCCGGGTGAATGGTGATCGGATTCATCACCATGCCGGATTCGTACTTCTTGACGAGTCGGACCTGCTCGGCCTGCTCCGGCGGCTCGAGGTTGCGGTGGATGACGCCCATGCCGCCATTGGCCGCCATCGCGATGGCCATCGGCGCCTCAGTCACCGTGTCCATCGCGGAGGCGAGAATCGGCAGGTTCAGCGGTATCGTCCGGGTCAGCCGGGAGGCGACGCTGACCTCGGTCGGCATCACCGAGGAGGCGGCTGGCCGCAGGAGCACGTCGTCGAAGGTCAGGCCCTCGATGATCGATGCGGTTTCTACTCGGGCCATGTGCCAACTTTCCTCGGACGGCGGCGCGTTGGGGGGTCGCGCAGCGGGATCGGGTTGGCAAGTGCCAGTATCACGGTGACTACGACGGCGCCAATGCGCGTCTGCCGCGGCGCAACGCGAAAACATGCATGGCTCACGGGTTTTTTCCGGCCGGCCATGACGACGCGCGCTCCTTTCCCGGCCAGGTGGAGCGCCAGCGGAACCGGATCCGGGATCCAGCACGAAAAGCGCCGCGCCAGCGGCACAGGTCGAACCGTTGGACGCGTCGCGACGTCCTGCGCTGGATCCCGGGTCGCATTCCGCTGGCGCTGCATGCGCCCGGGAAAAGGGTGGTGCACACCGCTCGACGCGATGGCGTCGGATCTCTGGCCGAGAACCTCAGGCATCCAACGTCGGAGTGCCGACCGTTACGGGCAACAAGCTTTCGCGGCCGCCGGCTCAGCGTACCGCGGGCGCCCCAGGTCCCTTGTCGGTGTATTCGGGCGGCAGGCCGATATAATCGCCGAGAATGCCATCGATCCCGGGCGCCCGGCCGAACGCCTCGCAATCCGGGTCGAGGGGTGCCTCGCCGAGCGTCGTGATGCGGATACGGTCCCAGGTCGGCAGGGTGTTGGGCGCGGTGAACGGGTCGTCGCCGGTGGCCAGCATGTAGCCGAAATCCTGTCCGAACTCGCCCGCGAGATCGTAGGCGTCGCTGGCGCGGGAGAAGCGCGGCTGGCTGGTGAAGGAATTGGCTGCACCGCCCCACACCATGGCAGCACGCTGCTCGCGGCGGCGATCGAGCGCCTCGGCCTCAACGGTCAGGCTGCCGAGCCCGATCGGGATGCGCGGGATCGGGATCCGCCCGACGCCTTCGGCGGCGCTCAAACCGAATTGCGAGGCGACCGTCACGCCAGCCGACCCCGCGATGGTCGCGCCGGCCCCGAGCAGGTCGGTGGGATCGACCCGGGTCACTTGTGCCCGAACGGTCAAATCCGCGTCGCGGCCCGATACGATATCGTATTTCAGCGACAGGTCGTAGCAGAGCGCCCGGTCGGCCGCATTGGCGATGAGGCGGCGCTCGGCCTGGGTGAGCGGGCCTGCGCCAGCGACGTCGCCATGAAAGGCTGTCGGGATGATGCGTACCGTCCGCGCCTTCGCCAGCGCCGACCGATCCACGTAGATTCGCGACGCGGAGGCGACCTGATCGCTCGCTTTCAGGCGATCGTAGCGCGTCAGGGAGCCTTGATCATTCAGCAAGACGGTCCCGCAGGCCGCCACCATCGAGAACAGGGCGGCGCCGGCGGCGAGTCGCGGCCAAGCAGAGGTCTTCGCGCAAGCCTTAAAGGGGCTGAATGGCATCACATTCCTCGTGGCCCGGCCCGATGCCGGCCGCGGCCCGCTTCACGGCCCCGTGATTGGAACGTAGCCATCGGACCACGCGCAAAAAAGGTGGCACAGCCAAGCTACACAACTTCTGTTGCAAGATAGATACAGACGGGAAACACGGGTTTGCGACTTGGCGCCTCCGTCGTGCAACCGGCACGGCGCCGAGCGCGTCTGCACCGTGATGTCCGCCCCCGCTCAAAGACCGCTCTGGATCGTCCCGCTGACGGTCGCCACCGCCCTGTTCATGGAGAACACCGATTCCACGGTGATCGCCACGGCGCTGCCGAGCATCGCGGCGAGCCTGAACGAGGATCCGATCGCGCTGAAACTCGCCCTGACCTCTTATCTGGTCAGCCTCGCGATCTTCATCCCGGTCAGCGGCTGGATGGCCGACCGCTACGGCTCGCGGAACGTCTTCCGCGTGGCGCTGGTGGTGTTCATGGCGGGCTCGCTCGCCTGCGCGGCCGCCAACGGGCTGGCTTGGTTCGTGGCCGCGCGGTTCCTGCAGGGCATGGGCGGCGCCATGATGGTGCCGGTCGGGCGGCTCGTCGTGCTGCGCAGTGTGCCGAAATCGCAGCTCGTCACGGCGCTCGCCTACCTGACCTTCCCGGCCCTCGTCGGGCCCGTGCTTGGGCCGCCGCTCGGGGGCCTGATCACCACGTGGTTCGACTGGCGCTGGATCTTCTTCATCAACCTGCCGATCGGCTGCGCCGGGATCGTGCTGGCGAGCCTGTTCTTCGAGGACCTCCGCGAGGCGGAACGCCCGCCGCTGGACATCGTGGGCTTCCTGCTGCTTGGCACTGGCCTCGCCGCCCTGATGCTCGGCCTCGCCTCCCTGGGGCGCCACCTGCTCCCGGCTTCGGTGTCCTGGGGCTGCCTCGCCGTCGGCGTAATCCTGCTGCCGCTATACTGGGCGCATGCCAAGCGGGTCGACCATCCGATCGTGCGGCTCGACCTGATGGAGCGCCCGACCTTTCGGGTCGCGGTGCTCGGCGGGAGCCTGTTCCGGATCGGCACCGGGGCGATCCCGTTCCTGCTGCCCCTGATGCTGCAGGTCGGGTTCGGGCTCGACGCCCTGCATTCGGGGCTCATCACCTTCGCGGCGGCGGCCGGCGCGATGTTCGTGAAGACCCTGGCGCCGAAGATCCTGCGCCGCACAGGTTTCCGCACTTTGATGACGTGGAATGCGCTGCTGGCGTCGGCCTTCCTGGCGGTGAATGGCTTCTACACGGCGCAGACGTCGCACTGGATCATGGTGGCTCTGCTCTTCGTCGGCGGCTGCTCCCGCTCGATCCAGTTCACCTGCGTCAACGCGATCGCGTATGCCGACCTCGAATCCCGCGAGATGAGCGCAGCCACGAGTTTTGCGAGTGTCTGCCAGCAGCTCTCGTTGAGCCTCGGCGTGACGCTGGGTGCCCTGGCGCTCGAAGGGACCGCCGGCCTGCATGGTCGCACGCAGATCGAGGCGAGTGATTTTGGCCCGGCCTTCTTTGCCGTGGCGATGATTTCGGCCGCCTCCGTGCTGGCTTTCCGGAATCTGTCGCCGGATGCCGGTTCCGAAGTCTCAGGGCGAGGGATGGTGGCCCAAACGCCGCCGGCCGCAACGGAGATGCGGCCGCGTCACGGCTGAGCATCCTCTGACCGGCGGTCCGAATGCGCCTCATCCTGAGGTGTCGGAGCGAAGCGCAGGCCTCGAAGGAGCCCTCCAGAGGCCACTCCGATCCCTGGAGCCCTCCTTCGAGGCCCGCTGAGGCGGTCACCTCAAAATGAGGGGGGGTAGATGAGATCGGCCGATCCGCGGTCAGGCCGCCACGCGGGCGGGGGCGCGGCCCGCGGATCTCTTGCTGCCGCCCCGCGCCGCAGGCGCCTTGGTCGCGGATTTTCCAGCAGCAGGCTTGGCGTTCGGCGCGCCCGCAGCTCCACGCCAGCCCTGCCAGCTCCAGGCGCCCGGGCCTGTCACCGCATACATGAGAAAACCGCCGGCGAGGCCGAGATCGGCCAGCAGGAGCGTCCGCTCGGCGATGGCCGCCGGGCCGACATAGTGCCAGAACGCGTGAAGCACGAAGGCCGTCAGCGTGGCGAAGGCGGCGAGCGCCAGCCCGGTGAGCCGCGGCAGCACGCCGAGGACCAACGCCAGCGGTCCGAAGACCTGCATGACGACCGCGCCCGTCGCGACGGCATTCGGGAACGGCACGCCGCCGCCCGCGAGCGTCAACGCGAAACCCGAGACGTTGAGTGCCCGCGCGATGCCTGTCGGCAGGAGCGCTGCGGCGAGCAGCAGCCGCGCGACGAGAAGCGTTCCGTTCTGGGCGCGGTCGATCATCGGGGGTCCGGTCAGCTGGGAGAACGCCCGGAGCTTGGCCGCCGCCGCTGAAGACCCGGTTAAGCGTGACGCTCAGCCGGCAACACCGCCCCGGAACAACCGGCCGCGCTCGGTCCAGGCGACGACCAGAAGCGCCAGCCCGCCCAGGACCGCATAGCCGATCCCGACCGGCAGCACGGTCCCGTCGAAGGCCTGGCCGATCAGGAAGCCGCAGAAGGCGCCCAGGATCGTGGTGTAGAAGCCGAGGAACGAGGAGGCCGTGCCGGCGATCGCGCCCAACGGCTCCAGCGCCAGCGCATTGAAGTTTGGCATGGCGAAGCTGATCAGGAACTGATTCAACGCCAAGATCGCCAGGAACAGAGCCAGCGGCGGGTGCCCGCCATAAGCCAGCCCGACGACGACTTGGAGGATACCGACCAGCGTGAAGGCGATGACGCCGCCATGCGACATCGCCCGCATCCCGAGTCGCCGGACGAGCCGGGCATTGATCAGCGTCGCCGTGCCCATCGCACCCGCCACCAATCCGAAGGCCAGGGGGAAGAGCGGGCCCAGATGGTACAGGCCGGTGTCGAAGACCTGCTGGGCCGAGCCGACATAGCCCATGATGCAGCCGGTCAGCAGACCGAGCGCCGTTGTGTAGCCGACGGCGACGCGGGTCTTCAGCGTCAGGCGGATCGCCGCCCAGGTCGCAGCCGGTGAGAGCGGGCGCCGGTATTCCGGATGCAGGGTCTCCGGCATCCGCCAGGAGAACCAGACGGCCAGCCAGAAGGCCAGGACCAGCATCGAGACGAACACGTAGACCCATGAGCCCAGCGCCAGCATCAGGCCGCCGATCGCCGGAGCGATCATCGGCACGATCAGGAACACCATC
>Ga0164297_10004806_pt1 | contig 11928 bp, 11 predicted proteins | sample GEODES058metaG_FD_113539 | JGI IMG/M metagenome (GOLD analysis project Ga0164297, IMG submission 113539) | Dystrophic lake water microbial communities from Trout Bog Lake, Wisconsin, USA - GEODES058 metaG | ecosystem: Environmental > Aquatic > Freshwater > Lake | place: USA: Trout Bog Lake... | reverse complement strand
GCATTTGCCGCGAGGCCATAGACTGTTTCTGTAGGAATCGCAAGCAGGTTACCCGCGTTTAATGACTCAACTAAGGCGCCCACTTCAAGCTCTTGCGGATGCAAAATGAGCGGTTTCACTAGCAATTATTCCTTTTCTTTCATACCTAAAATACGCATAGCTTGTTGCACGTCAGCTAGGGCTAGATCCACCGATTCTGCAAGAAAATTGATATGACCCATTTTGCGACCAAGCTTGGGTTCTGCTTTGCCATACAGATGCAGTTTTGCGGAAGGAATCTGCAAAATCGCAGACCAGTCAGGGTGAACGGGTGTTGATAGGCTATCTAGAAACTGCCACTGATCACCCAAAAGGTTCAGCATCACCACTGGTGATAATAATTGTGATTGACCAAGGGGCAGGCGGGCAAGTGTGCGAACCTGCTGCTCAAATTGATTGGTCAGGCATGCATCAAGGGAGTAATGCCCCGAATTATGCGGCCGTGGGGCAATCTCATTAACGTATAAAGCACCCGATTTACTCACAAAAAACTCAATACACAACACACCAACATAATTTAAGCCTTGGATAATTGTTTGTGCAGCAAGCCGCATCTTCGTTTGTAATTCGCTGGTTATGTCCGGCGCTGGCACCATACTGAGATGCAGAATGCCATTGACATGCACATTTTCAGCGATGGGCAGAATATCCATGTCCTGATCAACACCACGCGCAATAATGACAGAGAGTTCAAAAGCCAAATCAATACGTTGCTCCAAAACACAGGCAATGCCACCCATTTGCTCCCAAATACTCTTGAGATCGGCTTTTGCCAAAATGGTCCGCTGACCTTTACCGTCATAACCAAACTCGGCAGTTTTTAAAATAGCAGGAAAGAAACTATCCGAAACTTGCTGGCATTTTTCTACACTGTCGATGATCTCAAAAGCCACGGGCCCAACCCCACAAGCAGTTGCACAATCGCTTAGAAAAATCTTTTCTTTGATTCGATGCTGAGCAATCGCCACAGCATGACTATTGGGTGCAACAAAGACACCCAGCGCAATCAACCGATCAATCGTTTTGGCCGGAACGTTTTCAAACTCGGTGCTTACCGCACGACACATCTTCGCCATCTCCTGAAGGGCTTGATCATCGTCAAATTTGGCGCAAATGTGGTGCTGTGCAACTTGACCCGCAGGACTCAATGGATCGGGGTCAAGAACACAAACGCTAAAACCAAGGTCTTGGGCTGCTACGACGAAGTAGCGGCCGAGTTGACCACCACCCAAAATTCCTAAACAAGCAGGGGGATAAATAGATTCCATCACTGAAGTTAAGGCAGCGTCATTTGTTTGGCGTGGAGCGTTTGCTTTGTCCGAAAAGCCAAGAGTTTTTCTTGTAAAGCCGGCGTATGCAACGCCAGATTTGCAACGACATGTAAAGCTGCATTAGCAGCACCTGCCTCACCGATAGCAAATGTGGCGACCGGTATCCCTTTAGGCATTTGTACAATCGATAGCAAAGAATCTTCACCTCTCAAATATTTTGATGGCACTGGGACGCCGTAGACTGGTATGGTGGTTTTAGCTGCAATCATCCCAGGTAAATGTGCAGCACCGCCAGCGCCGGCAATAATCGCCTGTAGCCCACGGCCTTGCGCAGCCTGTGCATAGGCAAACATTTCGTCTGGCATACGGTGTGCAGACAGGACTTGACGCTCATGAGGGATTCCAAACTCAGTCAAAATTTGAGCCGCAAAAGACATGATGTCCCAATCCGAATTGGAGCCCATCACAATTCCGACAAGCGGTTGTATAGCTTCACTCATATTGTCTCCTCACAGGAATGATTCTGCTTCATGGCACCAAAGGCAAAAGAAATCGATCTAAAGCCTCTTGGTATTTTGCCGCTGTTTTTTCTATCACAGCCGCTGGTAACTGAGGGGATGGCGCCTTTTTATTCCATGGTTGACCGTCAATTTTGACAGACTCTAAATAATCCCGCACAAACTGTTTATCAAACGAAGGAGGGTTGCTGCCCACCTTGTAAGATGATTCTGGCCAAAAACGTGAGGAGTCTGCGGTCAAAATTTCATCCATCAAGACCAAACGATTCTGCGGATCTAAACCAAACTCAAACTTCGTATCGGCAATAATAATACCTTTCGATAGGGCATATGAACTGGCTTTTTGATACAGGGCAAGACTCACGTGTTTTATTTGGTTTGCCAATTCAGAACCGATGCGTTTTTCTACTTCGGCAAAAGAAATATTCTCATCATGATCGCCAACCTGAGCTTTTGCTGCTGGGGTAAATATTGGCTCAGCGAGCCGTTGGGCGTTGCTTAAACCGGCTGGCAGGGCTACACCACAAATCGTACCGGTTTGTTGATAATCCTTCCACCCACTGCCTGCAAGATAACCGCGCACAACTGCTTCAACCATAATCGGTTGAAGACGCTGAACCACCATGGCGCGCCTCTTTACTTGATCGATCTCTGAAGGCAGAACGACTGACTCAGGTGCAATGGTCGTCAAATGATTCGGGATGATGTCTTTTAAGTACTCAAACCAAAAATTCGCCATCTGATTCAAGAGTATGCCTTTGCGTGGAATCGGGTCTTGCAAAATGACGTCATAAGCGGATAAACGATCCGTGGCAATCATCAGCAAATGCTGATCGTCAACGATGTACATGTCCCTCACCTTGCCTTTTGAGAGAAGCTTTAAGGACTGAATCGAGGTGTCTAACAATGCATTAACCATGAATTCCCATCATTGCACAATTTGTGCAAGTTCACCCGACTGATATTTTTCCACCATCTTTTCTAGTGGTAATGGTTTGATTCGCAAGGCCTGCCCTTCACATCCAAAAGAGATAAAACGTGCTTTGCAGATCTGTTTTGCCGCTTCACGTGCGGGCTTGAGAAAATCACGGGGGTCAAACTTTTCTGGATTCTCAAACAGGTACCGACGCACTGCTGCCGTCATCGCTAAGCGAATATCGGTATCGATATTAATTTTACGCACACCATTTTTGATCCCCTCCTGAATTTCTGCGACAGGAACACCATAGGTTTCTTTCATATCGCCACCAAACTGGCGGATCAACGCGAGTAACTCTTGGGGGACACTTGAGGAGCCGTGCATGACCAAATGGGTGTTTGGAATCCGAGCATGAATCTCGCGAATCCGTTCAATGGCTAAGGTCTCACCCGTTGGTTTTTTACTGAATTTATATGCCCCATGACTCGTACCAATAGCGATTGCTAAAGCATCGCACTGCGTTCTTCGAACAAAATCCGCTGCTTGCTCTACATCGGTTAATAATTGCTCACGGGTCATTTTGCCATCTGCGCCATGGCCATCTTCTTTATCTCCTTGCATTGTCTCTAAGGATCCAAGGACGCCCAACTCTGCTTCAACAGTGACACCAATTGAGTGAGAAAATTTAACTACTTCTTGCGAAACCGCAACGTTATAGTCATAATTCGCAACTGTCTTGCCGTCAGCCATCAAAGAACCATCCATCATCACACTGGTAAAGCCACTTTTAATCGCCGCCATACAGACTGCTGGGCTCTGGCCATGGTCTTGATGCATCACTAAAGGAATGTGTGGGTAAGACTCAACCGCAGCCTCAATGAGATGCCGGAGAAAAGGTTCACCGGCATATTTTCTGGCGCCCGCAGAAGCTTGCATAATCACGGGCGCACCGACTTCATCTGCCGCCATCATAATTGCTTGAACTTGCTCTAAATTATTGACATTAAATGCCGGAATCCCGTAGGCATATTCCGCCGCATGGTCCAACAATTGGCGCATTGAAACTAAAGGCATGATTTCTCCAAAGAACTATTTAACTTGTATGATTTTAAGGGTATTGGTGCCGCCAGCTTTGCCCATTGGCTCACCAACAGTCAGTGCGACCATATCACCATGACTTACCACGTGTTTTTCCAACAGCAAAGCCACGACCTGGGCGAGTGCTTGTTCCCGATCGTTGCTGACATCGAGATGAATTGGCGTGACATTGCGATACATTGCCATGGCGCGTTGTGTGGCCAGTTTTTTGGTTAACGCAAAAATCGGTGTGTGAATTTTATGGCGGCTCATCCAAAGCGCTGTTGAACCTGACTCTGTCAGCGCAGCTATCGCTTTTACCTTGAGATGAAAGGCTGTAAATAAAGCCCCCAAAGCAATCGATTGGTCGATGCGGGTAAAGGTTTGGTCTAAAAAATCATGGTCTAAAGTGACCGTCTCTGATTTTTCAGCTTCCAAACAAATGGCCGCCATCTGTTCTACAACTTTAACTGGGAAGCTACCAGCTGCGGTTTCCGCAGAGAGCATGACCGCGTCGGTGCCATCCAAGACTGCATTTGCCACGTCACTGACTTCAGCACGGGTTGGTATTGGGCTATGAATCATAGATTCCATCATCTGTGTAGCGGTAATGACAAATTTATCTGCTTGTCTGGCTAAGCGAATCATTCTTTTTTGTAAGGCTGGAACAGTCGCATTACCAACTTCAACAGCTAAGTCACCACGCGCCACCATAATGCCATCCGATGCTTCGATAATGCCTTCTAGAACGCCTGGGGCAATAGCTTCTGCTCGCTCAATTTTGGCAATCAAGCGGATTTCTTGACCTGAATGACTGCTTTTTTGGATGGCAAGCGCGCGGGCTTCTTGCATATCTTGGGCATTTTTCGGAAAGCTAATGGCAATAAAATCCACGCCAATATCAATGGCAGTCCCCAAATCTTCCTTATCTTTTTCGGTCAGAGCAGGAGCAGTCAAGCCACCTCCGGCCCGGTTGATACCTTTGTTGTTGGATAATTCGCCACCCATCTCCACTATCGTATGAATGCAATCCCCAATAACCTCTTTTACCCGTAGAACAATCAACCCATCATTGAGTAACAACTGGTCTCCTGCGCGCACATCGTTTGGCAAATCTTTATAGTCCAAGCCAACCTGCGTTTGATTGCCTAATTTTGAATTGGCGTCTAATAAAAAAGTGTCGCCAGTTTGCAGTTGAATCTTGCCATGCTCGAACTTTCCAACGCGAATCTTAGGGCCCTGCAAATCCGCCATGATCGCGATTTCTCGACCAATGTCTTGCGAAATTCGCCGCACCAACGCAGCACGGTCGCGATGGTCTTGTGCCACCCCGTGCGAAAAATTCAAGCGCACCACGTCAACTCCCGCCAGAATCACTTCTTTGAGGATTGCTGGATCGGTTGTGGCCGGACCTAAAGTGGCAACAATTTTTGTGGCGCGTGACAAACTCATTGAGATGCCCTTTCTTGCAAAACGGCGATTGCCGGTAAGGTTTTACCTTCAAGAAATTCCAGAAAAGCGCCACCTCCTGTTGAGATATAGCCAACCTGTTTTTCAATTCCGTATTTTGCAATTGCCGCCAATGTATCCCCACCACCTGCCACCGAAAATCCGGGGCTATGGGCAATTGATGCAGCCAACATTTTGGTACCGCCACCAAATTGATCAATCTCAAACACCCCAATCGGGCCATTCCAAACAATCGTGCCCGCATGCGCAATGATCGAAGCAAACCGAGCCGCAGTTTTCGGACCAATATCTAAAATCATATCGTCATCCGCCACATCGTTTACGGAAACATTATTTGCCCGTGCCAGCGGTGAGAGTTCGTTTGCCACAATCACATCTTCCGGAATAGGCACGCTCGCACCACGTTGTTGCATCACATCCATAATATGTTTGGCCTCGTCAACCAAATCAGGTTCTGCCAAAGATAAACCAATTGGCAATCCGGATGCCAACAGAAAGGTGTTGCCTATTCCTCCCCCAACAATTAGTTGATCCACTTTTTCTGCAAGTGAGCGCAGAATCGTTAATTTGGAGGAGACCTTTGAGCCCGCAACAATGGCTACCAAAGGTCGTTTCGGGTTATTGAGTGCCTGTACCAGTGCATCAATTTCAGCTTCCATCAAAGGACCTGCGCAAGCCATCGGTGCAAACTTAGCCATTGCGTGGGTGGTCGCTTCAGCACGGTGGGCGGTGCCAAATGCATCATTGACATAGACATCACACAGCTTGGCCATTTTTTGCGCTAGAGTGGTGTCGTCTTTTTTCTCACCAACATTCCCGCGACAATTCTCTAAAAGAACGACCTCGCCCGGGTGAACTTCAAAATCTCCATCAACCCAATCCGAAATCAGGGCAACTTTTCGTCCTAGCAGTTCTGCAAGGCGATCAGCAACTGGGGCTAAAGAGTCGCTTGCTTGGAGATTACCCTCTGAAGGACGGCCTAAATGCGAGGTCACCATCACCGCAGCGCCCTCATCTAAGCACATTTGAATCGCTGGAAGAGATGCTCTGATGCGGGTATCTTCAGTAATTTTGCCGGAGGCATCTTGCGGCACATTTAAGTCCGCACGAATAAAAATCCTTTTGCCACGAATCTGATGTTTGGCTACTAAATCGGACAGCCGATTGAATTTGCTTGCGGTAGATTGAATCATAGAGAAGGATTAAGTAACAAATAAAGTGGACGAACAACCAATTTTTGATCATACAGGAGGACAAATCCGCTATAAATCAAAATCTCCTGTTTATTTTGAATAATTAGTCATAAATACCAGCCTGTTTTACAATGGTGCTTCTGGATCTATCCTACTTGGGAAATTATAAATGTCAATGTCTGATCGTGATGGTTTTATTTGGTTTAATGGCAAATTAGTGGATTGGCGTGATGCCAATATCCACGTACTCACCCATAGTTTGCACTATGGCATGTCGGTTTTTGAAGGCGTACGTGCCTACCAAACGGATCGCGGTCCCGCCATCTTCAGACTCAAAGAGCATACCCAACGTTGGTTTAATTCTGCCAAAATTTTACAAATGCAAATGCCATATTCAATGGATGAAATGATTGCAGCGCAACTCGAAGTCGTTCGTGCCAATCAACTTGAGTCCTGCTACTTACGTCCGATCGCTTGGATTGGTTCCGAGAAGTTGGGAATCTCCCCCAAAGGCAATCGCATCATGGTCAGCATTGCTGCTTGGCAATGGGGTGCCTATTTAGGGGAAGATGGTATCAATAAGGGTATTCGGGTTAAAACATCCTCTTACAGCCGCCACCACGTCAATGTCTCTTTGGTGCGCGCAAAAGCCTCTGGTTATTACATTAACTCCATCTTGGCAAACCAAGAGGTAACAGCCAATGGTTACGACGAAGCACTCCTTTTGGATACGGATGGATATGTTTCTGAGGGCTCTGGAGAAAATGTGTTCATTGTGCGCGACGGCATTTTGTTTACCCCAGACCTCGCCTCATGTTTAGCTGGCATTACACGAGACTCTATTTTGACCATCGCCAAGGATATGGGAATCGAAATTCGTGAAAAACGCATTACGCGTGACGAGATGTATTGTGCTGACGAAGCCTTTTTTACCGGCACCGCTGCTGAAGTCACGCCAATTCGGGAACTCGATGATCGCATGATTGGAGATGGCAAACGTGGTCCAATCACAGAAAAAATCCAAAAGATCTTTTTTGACACAGTGAAGGGCCATAATGAAACTTACGGCTCTTGGCTTTCTTACGTTAAATAACCATGACTACCACGCAAATTCCGATTGAAATTGATGCAAACGATCTACCCTTGCATTGCCCAACGGGTAAAGTGAAGCATTGGGACCTCCACCCGCGGGTCTTTTTAGATATTGCCCATACAGGTCATGCCAAATGCCCCTATTGCGGCGCTGAATATCAATTGAAACCCGGCGTTACTCCAGGCCATTAACTCACATGCGGCACATTCTCATTGTTGCGCCAAATTGGATTGGCGATGCAGTGATGTCAGAACCTTTGGTGCGGGCTCTACAACAAACCCAAGCTAAGATTTCTGTATTAGCTCCGCCTTGGGTTGCAGCAGTATACCGTGCCATGCCATCGGTAGATGATGTTATCGAAGGGGATTTCAAACACGGTCGAGTGGAGCTATTCAAACGGATTGCTCTGTCAAGAGATTTACAACAAAAAGGTTTTACGGATGCCCTGATTTTGCCGAATAGCTGGAAATCAGCATTGATACCTGCCTTTGCTCAGATTCCGCATCGGTTTGCTTATACCGGCGAATTGCGATCTTTCCTCTTAACCCAAAGCCTTGCAAATCCACCTCGGCATGATCGACCTCCGATGGTGGCGCATTATTTAGCATTGGCCAAACTAATCGATCCACAAATTGTCATCAATGGTGCACAGATGCAAGAGCCACGCTTGCATCCTACCCCAGCATCAGGTCACCTTGCTATTGATACATCTCAACCCTTCTTCGTTTTTGCCCCAGGTGCCGAATTCGGCCCATCAAAACAATGGCCTGCGAGTCATTTTGCACAATTGGCCAGCTTCATTTTACAAAACGACCCGCAACCATCCATCGTGCTCATGGGGAGTCAAAAAGATATCCCCATCGCCGAAGAGATCATGAGGCAAACCGTTTGTGAAAACCCCTTGAGGTTGATCAATGTCTGCGGTCAGACCCCTTTGGCAGAATCTATGGCTATTCTCAGACACACAAAGGGTTTGGTAAGCAATGATTCGGGCATGATGCATATTGGTGCTGCATTGCAGATCCCGCAAATTGCCTTTTTTGGCTCTAGTGATCCAAGCCACACACCACCATTGTCATCTTTCGCGGGTATTATGTATTTGAATTTGGCATGCAGTCCATGTCATCAACGTATTTGTCCTTTAGGGCATCTAAACTGCTTGAACCAAATCAGTCCGCAGTCTGCATTTGATGAATTACATCGTGTCATGAATCTATTGAAAGTAAATTAATGTCTCGTTCTGCCCGCCTGTTTCAAGATGTTGAAGAAGTGATTGAAAGCTGGTACATTTGCCTGCAAGCTGCCGATATTGAGGGCGCTTTAAGTTTATGGTTTGACGAAGATACCGTTTCTTGCATTTTGCCTGAGGGTGTTCGTATCAACGGACTCAATCCATTACGCGAAGGGCTGAAAAAATTTATAAAGCAACCGATCCATTTAGATACGCTCACGTCAACGAGCCATACCTTTATGGGAACAACCTTTATCGACACTACTGAAGCCGTGCGTTTTAAAAAGGATCTTCTTGAGCCTGCCTTTTTTATGAATATGACGATGGTTCTCGTACAAGGTTCAACGGGTTGGCGTATTGCACATATGCACATGAGTCCTGTGCCAAAAGAGTTAGTGCAAACACCAACCCATGTAGGCGATCACGGCTTTCATTAATTTTGAGCATGGATCAGCACATCGCCCAAGCACTCCAAAAGTGGCCAAAGGTCCCTCATTGCTACGGTTGGCTCAGTTTTGATCGTAGAGGTGAATGGCGGATTCTGAATGAATACGCCCAAGAACACCAACTAACTGGGGATTTGATTACCCACGCTGGATTTAAACACTATATCGAACAACACTTAGCTCATGATGAACTGGGCAACTATTTCTTTCAGAATGGCCCCCAACGGGTTTTCATCCATTTAACTTTCAGCCCCTGGGTAGTGCGCTTTTATCCCCTAACGCAAGGAAAATGGGAAATTCGCACAACATTTGGCGATCCGGTTGAACCTTTAGGGTGCTTTTTGGATGAGGCAGGACAAATTTCTTTTGAGGCTCTTTATAAAACCCGTCGCGTCACAGTTGAAAACCATTTTGAAGAAGAACAGGTAAAGTGTGTGGGACTATTACATGACCATGATTTAGAAATATTTTCTGCGTTTGCAAAGATCTTCCAAAACAGTTGTGGTGGTATCGGCGAATTTTTATGGCAGAAAAAACTACCGATTGAACCCGTACTTTGTAAAGAAATCCCCCAACGTTATCGCTTTATTGCCGAACCTACTCCCCCATCACAATTTCGGTAGTTTGTTATTTTCTTTTAGCTCCTCCCGATACAGCATTTCCAACTGTCTTTTTCGCGCCTCGATTTCCGAGAGCTGGTAATAATCAGTTGAACTCATTTCCTTCGCAATCGTTAATTGCTTAATTGCTGCAGGCAGAGCACCTTCATCGACATATTTTTCGGCAATCGCCACATGATAGGCCGTTTGTCGATCCAGTTTTTCGTAACCCTGCGCTAAATAATTCCACCAAGTTGAGTCATCTCGTTGTATTTTTGTTTTTTGCTCAAGCCAAGCCACACCCTCTTGATAATTGCCGCTTGCATAATGAGCCTGTACCAATAAGACCCCGGCGGCTTTGGATGCCGGGAAGTTTGCCATTGTGTGTTGAGCAAGGGAAATTGCCTGACTAAAGTTATTTTTTTGAATCGCGATCTGACCCAAGGTGATATCAAAGACCTCAGAAGTTTTCGTGGAAACCTCAAGCGGGCTCAGCCGTTGTGATAGCTCTTTTGTTTTTAATAAGTACTTTTCAGCTTCTAACGTTTTTTTGTCACGTATGGCCAATAAACACATGCCAAAATTACCTTGCATTTGTCGCATGATATTGGCCTGGGACTGTAAATCTTGAAAATAATCTTTTAAAAAGGATGCTTGACTCGCCAAACTCTCTTGTTCAAATCTTGCAATGGTTTGGTTCAGGTAAAAATCGAGTGAATTTTTTAGGACCATTTTTTGCCCACCTTCAATCCGCACACGGTCTTGCATTTCAGCAATACGTTCGGATGTGAGGGGGTGGGTACGCACAAAAGCTGGGGTTCCAGAATCCATCATACCGGTCGCTTTTTGTAATTTCAAGAAAAAAGCGGGCATGGCTTGTAGATCAAAACCTGTCGCCTTCAGAATCTGAAAGCCAATCCGATCAGCTTCCCGCTCCGCGTCACGGGAATAGGAAAGTTGGTTCTGAATTGCCAGTGCTTGGCCACCAATTGCAAGCCCTTGGGCGGCACCAGGATTGCTTTTCGCTGCAACAATTGCCAAGACCAATGATGCCAGCATCAAGATACTCGATGTTGCTCCCTGTCCCGCGCCTCTGGCAATATGCTTTTGCGTTACGTGCCCAATTTCATGACCAAGTACTGACGCGAGTTGGGACTCGTTATCCGTCAGAACCATTAACCCTGTATGTACCCCGACATATCCTCCTGGTAATGCAAAGGCATTGATTGAGCTATCGCGAACGGTAAAAAATTCAAATTTCGGACCAAATTCACCAGTTGCCGCGGCACCAGAAATTTTTTCTTCCCGAGCTCCTGCGACCAACTGACGACCTAATTGATTGATATAGTCATACAGCAACCAGTTGGTTACGTAATCTGGATCTTTGCGAATTTCACGCATAATCCGATCCCCCAATTTCACCTCTTCCATTTCACTTAAACTTGCGGAAGACACATCCCCTAAATCTGGCAATGAAATCGGCGTCGGAACACCTAAGGGTGGCTCTGGTTTGATGATGATATTGGGTTGACTTTGGATCGTGACATTATCCTGAGCCACCAGCTCAAGGGGATACAATAGTTTCACCCACAAAACTGACACTACAATATAAAAAATGATCCCTTTTTTCAATATGCAACCTTTAACTATATATATCTCATGACGTTGACCCATTTTAACGAAGCCGGTGCCGCACATATGGTGGATGTCGGAAAAAAAGATGCAACTGAACGGGTTGCAGTTGCGGTTGGATACATCTCGATGTTACCAAATACCTTTAATCTCATCAAAGTTGGGAATCATAAAAAGGGGGATGTCCTTGGAATTGCGAGAATAGCGGGTATTCAAGGGGCAAAAAAAACCAGCGACTTGATTCCTTTATGCCACCCACTCAGTCTGACCCATGTCAATATTGATTTTGAATTACTTGCAGAGCAATCGAAGGTGAAGTGTATCGTCACTACTCAAACTATTGGTCAAACCGGTGTTGAAATGGAAGCATTAACTGCTGTACAAATTGCCCTTTTAACCATTTATGATATGTGTAAAGCGGTGGACCGTGGAATGGTGAT
>Ga0164297_10004805_pt1 | contig 11928 bp, 10 predicted proteins | sample GEODES058metaG_FD_113539 | JGI IMG/M metagenome (GOLD analysis project Ga0164297, IMG submission 113539) | Dystrophic lake water microbial communities from Trout Bog Lake, Wisconsin, USA - GEODES058 metaG | ecosystem: Environmental > Aquatic > Freshwater > Lake | place: USA: Trout Bog Lake... | reverse complement strand
TTCCATTTCACCCTGCCATTTTTTCCAGCCATTGGCCACGCCCGAATATTTGGACGTGTATTGTAAAAACACCCCGCGCGACCGGTGCATATGTTTCCGCCAAACATTCAATTTCAGCGTACGGGCAGCTACTGCTATTGGGTCTTGTATCTGTGCTATTTGCTTCAGTTCATAAGACGAGATATTTTCCATAGTAGTACCCGGAAATCCATATACCATTGTAAAATCACCTTCTTTGTAGCCGCCGGTATTTATCGTAAAAAAAGTCGATGTTTCATAAGGCTTGTTTGTTGCAGCATAGTCGGCAGGCTGGTTGTCGGCGCCGGCATAGATCCTGAAAATGCTGAAATCGCCGGTATGCCTTGGCCACATCCAGTTTTCGTCGTCGCCGCCAAACTGTCCTATCCCATTGGGCGGAAAACCCACTAAGCGAATGTCTTTATAGGTTTGCGTAATGAACACCCAGTATTGATTGCCTTCATACATAGGTCTTATGGTGGCATCCAAGTGGGTAGACCGCTCAAATTCTTGTTCCGTTTGCCTGATGCGCACATACAGCACGCTGTCGTGCTGATGGTCCGTCAGTCCTGCGGGCATATCCTTCAGTATCCGGTCGCTCACATTTTCCATCCGCCTGAAGAAAGTGACGGTCAGTCCGGGGCAGGGTAGTTCGCCCTTTCTGTCCGGTGCCCAAAAACCGGTTGCAAAATAATCGTTGGCGGTACTGCTCAGTCGCTGCACGCTGCCGTAACCACAATGGTGGTTGGTGAGTATCAGCCCCTTGTCCGAGATCACCTCTGCGGTACAGCCTCTGCCAAACAGCACCACGGCATTATTCAGTCCGGTTCCATTGGTATTGTAAAGTTGGTCTACCGGTATCTCCAATCCGGTCAGTTTCATGTCCTGCTCGCGGTCTTTCAAAGTAGCAGGGATCCATATGCCTTCTTTTGCACTCAAAGTGGCAGCAAAAAGCAAAACCGACGCAGAAAGTGCAATTCTGGATAATATGTTAGTAATTTTATTGACTGTTTTATTAACTCTCACTATAAACCTTTTGATTTGCAAAAATAAATGTACACTTTTGCAGTTAAAAGTCTACATTATTAATTAAATTAGCGGGGATTTTTAGCATCAATCTCTATAGAATATGAAAAAATACTTCCTATTGGTAATTTTATTGGTCGCTTCATTCACCAACGTACTTCGTGCGCAATTATTTACAGCGCCCGATACAGTGTGTGTGAATCAACCTGTAAACATTACAAGCTTAGTTGATTCCGGCAACTCATTTTATTGGGGTTTTTGCTCGGGATATCTGATGGATGCCCCCGTTGGTACTAATATGGGCAGTGCATACAGCCTGCATTCGCCGGGTGGTATCGCCATTGCTAAAGATTATACCGGCAACTATTATGGCTTTGTTACCAATGAAAGCACTACAGAACTGATCCGCCTCAGTTATGGCAACAGCCTTAATAATGTGCCTACAGTAACTGATTTCGGCAATATGACCGGTGATCTTCCGGTAAATCCTACTTCTGAATATTTGATACAGGATACATTTTCAGGTAATTGGTACTTATTCGTGACCGGCGGTTATACACCTGCTACCTCAACACTGGCTCGTTTGGATTTTGGCCCTTCATTAGGCAACAATGTTCCTAATATTGCCAATTTTGGCAACCGCAACAATGCTTTCAATGGTCCTAAAGGTATTTTTGTGGCGCAAGATGCCAGCAACAATTGGTTTGGTTACTTAGTGAATCGGAATACGGATGAACTGATCCGCCTGGATTTTTCATTCAATATCTCCAATACACCGATCGCATCGTCTTTGGGTAATCCTAAAGATGAAGCTACCTTATTGCCAATGCTGAGTACACCGACCGATCTGGCCGCTATTTATGATCAAAACAATTGGTATTTATTTGTTACCAACGAAACCGGAAATGATGTGGCACGCATTGATCTGGGTACCGGTTTGGATACGAACAAGGTAATGGGGTCAAATCTCGGAACTTTCCTGTATCGTATCAATGCACCTTCTGCACTGAGCATTAACAGAGACTGTGGTTACATTTATGTGTACGTAACCGATAGTACCACCGGTCAGTTGATCGCCATTCAGATGCCGTACGCCGTAGGTCCTTATTACAGTATCGACTATGGTATAGTAGGAGGCATGAACCTTCCTTCTGCGATCTCTACCATTATACGCGATTCTAATTCGCTGTACGGCTACATTACTAATGTATACGACAGTTCTATAACGAAGGTTGAATTTGAGTCTTGCCATAATTCAACTATTCCTTCATTCGGCGATTGGGATCCTCCAACTTATTCTTACGACAGCCCCGGTGTTTATAATATCTATGAAGTAGTTAATCAGGGTTTGCCATATATGCAGGTTCAGTGCAAGCAGATCACCGTATTGCCTAAGCCTTTCATCGTTTTCCCGCCCGATACCATGATCTGCGAAGGAAGCATGATCAAGTTGTATGCTACCTCCAATACTTCCGATTCTACCTATTGGTGGCCTGCTTACAATATTGATACTAACTATGCTTATGTGGATTCGGTAAGGGTATGGCCAGCACAGACTACTTCATATTCTGTGGCCGTGTATTATCCCGATGGTTGTATCGTAGATACATCGGTTTTGGTTACTGTTAGTGAGGTATATGCCGATGCCGGTCCCGACCGCACCATCAACGACGGTTCATATACGGTGCTGGGTGGCCCTAACACATCTATGGGTAATTACAGTTATTACTGGACTCCTTACCAATACATGAGTGATACAACAGTGCCATTCCCGGTAGCCAGCCCGCCTTATACGTATACTTATTTCTTTACGGTTACAGAGTATAACGATGCTTTGGGTTGTCAGGCATTTGATACAGTGACGGTCTATGTGAATTGTGGCGACATTGTATTGCCTAATGCCTTTGCGCCAAGCAGTGGTAATCCGGGTACTGCAAAATTCGGTATCATTAACGAGAATGTGCCCAAGCTCAACTACTTTAGGATATATGACCGTTGGGGTGCATTGGTGTTTACCACCACTGATCCTTCACAAATGTGGGACGGAACTTATAATAATACACCGGAGCCACCGGATGTATATGTATGGGAAGTGGACGGCTATTGCGCCAATGGTCATGAGATCAAAAAGAAGGGTAATGTAACTTTGTTACGTTGATCCTCATCAACCTTTGTTTATTGGGTTTTCAAATGAATGGATTATCTGCTAACGTTTCGGCGATGCAGATTGAAAGTGCGTAATTGAAATAGCGGTGTTAGTCTTTTACCAAGCATGTCATCATACTTATTCAGACTGGAATTTGCAGAATTTACTGAAGCCTTAATGGCCGGGATCCCGGCTCACAGAGCGCACATAGATAAGCTGATGCAGGACGGCATTTTGCTTTCCTACTGTGTGTCAGAAAAAAGAGATTTTACATGGTGCGTGGTAAAGGCGGCCAACGAGCTGGAGGCTATGGATATCATTGTTTCCTTTCCGCTATACCGCTTTTATATTGATGTTACATGCCATCCGTTGCTGTTTCATTATAACATGGCGCCAACATTACCGGGCATTTCCCTCAATTAAAAAAACCGCCTTGCCGGGCGGTTCTTCTTTCGTTTATTTTTTATTTACTAAGATGCTTTTTTCAGCATGCCATACTCATTTACAATCATTTTGGCATCATCAGGCACTGCCTGTGCCGCACTGGTCGGCGATATGATATCTACATCGGTCAGGTCTTTCAGTTGTGGCAGATCTGACGGGCTGTTGATGCCCAGATAGTCCATAAAGCTTTTTGAGGTACTGTATACCAATGGTTTGCCAATAGCCTCTTCATTGCGACCCGATATTACGATCAGTTCTTTTTCCAGCAGCTTTTGAATACTGTAATCTACGCTTACGCCACGTATGTATTCGATCTCGCCCTTGGTCACCGGCTGTTTGTAAGCTATGATAGAAAGCGTTTCCATAGCAGCGGTGGATAGTTTTTTAATATGCTTCTCGGCACTGAGCTGGGAAACTGTTTTATGAAAAGCCTTTTTGGTAAGGAATTGATAACCGCCGCCCGATTCTACCAACTGAAAGGGGTAAAAATCGGCCTCATATTTTTCGGCTATGGCATTCAGGCATACCGATATGCGCTCGGGTTCAATTACGGCTTCAAGCGCCTGACGCATAATATCCAGTATTTCGGATGGCGTAACAGGGTGGTCGCTGGCGAAGATCACCGCCTCAATATGCGGCATTAATTGTTCCATGTCCATAATTTCTGCTTTTACACTACCAAAATTACGGTATCTGTATTGCCTGCCTAAAAAAGTAATGCACAAACTGTGAATAAACTATGAGCTGAAATTGCCCGGGGCAACAACATTGCCTCCCCGCTTTTTTACTGCTCAAAAGACCAAAATATGCTTTATTTTCACGTCGGTAATGAACAGGCTGCTGCATAAGATAAGGGGGTTGGGCCGGTCTTGGCCAATGCTGGCTGCGTATCTGTTGCTGACATTGCATCTTTGCGCCCAAAGCGCAGCCGATATTCCGTTAAAGCCTGCTTCCGCACATGCGCGCGACGTGAAGGTGTTGAAAGAATATGACGACGGCAAGGGCAATATGGTTCGCACCATTCAATATGAAGAAGGTAAAAACAAGATCACTGAAACTATTTATGTGCCCATTCACCCTATGGTAGTAAAAAAGATCCCCATAGACCCTGATACCTTGAACCGCGATTCGCTGATGATCGTTGTGAATAAGGGTAAGTATGATCTGGAACTGTTTTATAGAAAGAAATTAATACGCAGCTACAAAGCTGTCTTTGGCCCCAAACCGCTGGAGGATAAATGTGTGGAAGGGGACAGATGTACCCCGGAAGGATGGTTTAAAATTGCCGCCAAAAATGCTGTGAGCAAGTACCATAAGTTTCTGTTGCTCGATTATCCGAATGAAGGGTCTGTTGAGAAATTCAACAAACTGAAGGCAGCAGGTAAACTGCCCGCCAATGCCAAAATGGGAGGAGACGTAGGGATACACGGCATATGGAAGGGCGGCGATGATATGATAGCCATGGGTGTGGGGTGGACCGATGGTTGCATAGCTATAAATAATGCCGACATTGACGATCTGTTTGCTTTGGTAAGCGTGGGTACAAGAGTATATGTAAGAAAGTAACAAATCCGCTTGGCGATATTGTTTTGTGTCGGGCAGATAAAATGCGCTAAAATATTGTTGATTTATGAAAAATGGACTGATACTGTGGTTGCTGTTCTTTCTGGCCGGTCATACATGGGCAAAGCAGGCAGATTTGGTGTTTTCGGGCACTATCGGTAAATACCCCATTGTGATGAAAATAACCTTGGACGACTCTGAATGTGGTGGTGAATATTTTTATGAATCGTCAAAAAGGGACATTGAAATTGTGGGTGTGAAAAAAGGGGGAAGCTATTATTTGGTAAATCTGCGGCGCAACTATGACCGGGGTACAGACGATACAACAGAGTCCTTTGCGCTTACCGCCGCAGGAAATGGCAAGTTGAAAGGAACATGGACACAACGTAATAAGAAAATGGATGTAGTGCTGAGGCCGCTTGATGTAGCGGCTATAGTGCATCCGTATGCATCGTATACGGCAGTTAAGGCGCAAAAGCGGAATGACCCGTATGCGTATAAGCGTTCGTCCTTATACGCAATTGTGAGAGACTCTTCCGTGCAAAAAGGTTCTTTTAAGCTCGACTACTTTCACGTAGACAAAACTGGAGTACATATGTTCACCATCGCAGCAGGGCTTGACGCTGCCGCAGCGGCAAAGATCAATGAACAACTGAAGGATGTGCTGATCACGTTTGCAGATGCGGCATATAGTTGCACTGCGCCGGATGGTAGCGGCTCATTTGATTTTGACATCACAGGCTGCTTCCTCACCCCGCAGTTAGTAAGCGTCATTTATCATTTAGGCTATGACTGCGGTGGTGTCCATCCCGATGATGCCGAGGAAGCGCTGAATTTTAATGCTGTAACGGGCGAAGCTCTGGAGCTCGAAGACGTGCTGCATTTGGCAGGCCCGCCTCCAACCGACAAGAATGGGTCTGATTTTGCCGCGTACCGTGATGATGTGTATGTGCCTAAACTGATGGCCCTGCTCAAAAAACTTTTTCCGAAGTTCATGGTGAGTAAGGATAATTGTGATTATGCCACACCTGAAGTCTGGACATTTCCCAAATGGTATTTCACGCAAAAAGGCATTCAAATTGACCCTGATTTTCCCCATGTTTCGGCTGAATGTGGCTACCCGGATTGGTCTGAAATACCCTATAGCGAACTAAGAAAATATTTGGATCCTGCTAAGAAGATCATGTTGCCATAACAATAGCACTGATATGTTTCAGTTGGCGATCCTTTGCGTTGGTGAACGTTTGGCCGGGCTGCAATCTTCAGATCGCCATCACCCATTGCCCCTTATCACGCGCTTCATTTCCATCATGTCTTTTTCTATGTCAGCCAAACGATGGTAAATGGCTATGGGTTCTGTAAAGTCGGTGCTGATCTTCAGCTTGGCCATCCATATTTCAGCAATTTCTTCAGGGCTTACTTCCAGTACCGGAAATTCGTCGCGGTGCTCCACCGTATCCGATTTCAAATACAGCTTCCCCTTGTCTTTCAGGCGGTTGAAGACGCGCTTGATCGCTACGCCGCCCTCATGTACCACTATGTACACCTGATTATCAACCACATCGTTGGGGTGCTCCACCCATTCGCCTATCACGCGGTCGCCCGATCGGATATTGGGCGCCATAGATACGCCTTCCACTTCAAACATGCGGAAAGTACCATTATTAAGGCCGGGCATACTGAATGCAGGTAAGGATTCCACATATTGTTTATCGCCATAGCCGAGCAGATAGCCTGCACGCGCCTTTACAGGCACATACAGAATATTTTCGCGGCCGCTGTTGTCAACGGTGATCACCATTGGCATGCCATTGGGCTTCGGGGTCGGCATTTTGCCTGCCGCAGCCTCTTGTTCCAGGTCTTTCGACATCAGATCGTCCAATGTAACGCCAAAATAGTTGGCAAAAGCGATCAACAGGTTCACATTGGGCTCGCTGAATCCGGTCTCATAATTGGTAAGGGTGGTTCGGCCTATTTTGATGTCTGTGCTTACAGTGTCCTGCGTTTTTCTGGATTTCTTTCTTAAGAATTTCAGATTGTTGGCTATATGCATGGTGCAAAATAATAAAAAGCCATGAAATTTGACAAAATAAAAAACCCCGGTAATTCCGGGGCTTGAACTATTATATCAAAAACACCAAATTATGCGTGCATCATCTGTTGTTTTTCCTTTCCGCGTTTCACCTGATTCACTAATGAATCGAACGCATGGTCGAACGACTCTTCGAACGTCTTGCTTTGAACCTTGACGAAGTAAGAATGCTTGGGCACATACACCTTTATTTCGGCTATCTTATCCTTGATCTGGTGCGCTACATTATCAAGCTTCAAATATACTTCCGTACTGATGATCTTGTCATGATAAGTGGTCAGTTTGTTGATCTTAGAATTGACATGATCCAGTAACCGCTGGTCTGCATCAAAATGCAATGTTTGGATTTGAACGTTCATGATTCTGATTTTTAGTTGTTAATAAATGTTTTAAGCCCGAGGGTGGTTGAGCTGATGTATTTGTTTAAGTTTATCAATATTGCTATGCGTATATATTTGGGTAGCGGCAAGGCTGCTGTGTCCCAGCAGGTCTTTTATGGCCTGTATGTTGGCGCCATTGTTCAGCAAATGGGTGGCAAAAGTATGGCGCATCACGTGCGGGCTTTTTTTATGCAGGGTGGTCACAGTGGTCAGGTACAGCTTTACTATGCGGTACACGTAACCGGCATACAGGGGGTCGCCCGTATCCAATATCAGCAGTAGTTCAGTGTCGGCATCGGGAATTTCTTTTTTTGCCTCCAGATAGTGCCGCATGGTATCCAGCAATGACTCGCTTACCGGTATCAACCGTTCTTTGTTGCCCTTCCCCAATACTCTTATTTGTTTCAGGCTCCATTCTATATTTTGCACTTTCAGGCCCAACAATTCGCTGCGGCGCATGCCGGTGGCATAAAGAAGTTCACAAATGAGCCGGTCTGTGAAGCCTTTAAAGCCTTCTTCAAATTGTATATCGTCGAGTAAGTGTTGTGTTTCTTGTTCTTTAAGCCAATAAGGTAGTCGCTCAGGCAATTTCATTGCATGCAGCCTGCTCACCGGGTTTTTGGAAATATGCCCGTTGCGCAATAGGTATTTGTAAAAAACATTGAGGCTGGAGATCTTCCGGTTAATGGTGCGGGCAGATTGATCATCACCCTTTATACCAGCCAGCCAACTGCGTAAATGAAAATGAGTGGCTATACCGGGTGCGTCTATTTGGAAATCTTGCAATAAATAAGCGCAATATTGTTCAAGGTCGGTTTGATAGGCCTTAACAGTATGCGCCGAATATCGCCTTTCGAATTTTAAATAATGTAGGAAGTCCTCTATTTGATTATTTACCATAATCCTAACGCACCCCGTCCTTCATCGTAAGGGAATATAAAGTTAGGAAACTAATTTTGTTATTACAAACTTAGTAACAAATAAATTATTACGGTATATTAATTTTGGATTAATTATTCCACGGTACCAATAGCCAATTGCTGCTTGTAAACCGCTTTCAGCACTTCAGTGCGGCGTTTTACCGATGGCTTGGTGAATGACTGCCTGTCGCGCAATTTGTTGAGAACACGAGATTTTTCGTACTTCTTTTTGTACTTTTTAAGCGCTTTGTCTATGTTTTCGCAATCTTTTGAATCGATGATCAACATGTGAAATAATTCCCTTTTGTTGTTTTGGGACTGCAAATGTAGAGACTAATTTTGGATTTACAAAAATAAAAAAATAAATATTGGCCTTTTTTGTTGAAAAAATACCCCTTTTTGTCGCTTTTTTTTTCTGTAGGTTTGTATCAAAATATTTAAGCAAAGATATGAAGCGTTTTCTTATTGCTGTATTGGCATTGATGCCACTGCTGAGCTATAGTCAGGATGAATTAATAAAAAAAATATCAAGTAATAAGCGGTATGATGATGCACCGGCGCCCGATGATCAAAAATACCATTTTACTACCGTGATCGATCTGGACCATACAAGTGTCAAGAATCAAGCCAGCTCCGGCACTTGTTGGAGTTATTCTACCAATTCGTTTTTAGAAAGTGAGATGCTGCGCATGGGCAAGGCACCCGTGGAATTGTCGCCGCTGTTCAGCGCACATTGTGTATATATGGACAAAGCCGAAAATTATGTACGTATGCACGGTGCCGTTTCATGGGGTGATGGCGGAGAATGTCATGACGTGATCAATATGTTGACTAAGTATGGCGCTATGCCGCAATCGGTGTATACCGGACTCAACTATGGTACTAATAAAAATCAGTTTGCCGAGTTTCAGACCATGCTGAAGGCTATGTTGGAAGCGGTAGTATCCAATCCAAATGGCAAACTCACCACAGCTTGGCAGAAGGCTTATAATGCGGTGCTGGACAGCTACCTGGGTGCCGTACCCGAAACTTTTAAATTTGAGGGCAAGACCTATACGCCGAAATCTTTTGCCAAAGAGGTGGTAGGCATTCATCCCGAAGACTATGTAGAGCTTTCCAGCTTTACCTATGCACCTTACTATAAAAAGACCATGATGATGGTTCCGGACAATTGGTCGTTCGACAGATTATATAATGTGCCGCTCGATGATATCACTGCTATCATAGATCACGCACTGGATAATGGCTTTACTGTAGCATGGGCAACCGACGTAAGTGAAAAATATTTTAGCTGGAAAAACGGTGTGGCATATGTGCCTGTAAAGAATTATGAGGATATGGACGACACTGAAAAGAAACATATGTTCGACGGGCCTAAAGAAGAACGTTTCGTGACACCGGAAATGCGTGAGACAGCGTTCGATAATTATGAAACTACCGATGATCATGGCATGCACATTGTAGGCATGGCCAAAGATCAGAATGGTAAAAAATACTACATAGTAAAGAATTCATGGGGCGAAAAAAATGACTACAAAGGTTATATTTATGTGACCCGCGAATTTGTCAGGTATAAGACCACTGCCATACTGCTGCACAAAAGAGGTTTGCCCGAAGACATCAGGCAGAAACTCAATTTGTAGACGCAGGGTCAAAATGAGGCTTTAGGGCTGAACTGCCTCATTTTGTAGCTACTCACCAGCCTAAAAAAACAACCAAAATGGTATTTCTGATTCTGGGTATCCTGTTTTTCATCGTGGCCAATGTATTGGCTAAGATGGGAGATCAGGCACATCATTTCGTAAAACCGTCGCGTGGGGCGGGTTTCTTGCTTGTTGTGGTAGGAATACTGAGCATGAGTATGGTGCAGATAGATGTGGGCAATGTGGGTATCCAAAAGCTGTTTGGTAAGGTGCAGAACGATGTACTGGGTGCCGGGCTGCACATTGTGAATCCGTTTGTAGAGATCGTGCGTGTAGATACCCGTACACAGAACTACACCATGAGTGCCGTGCACGATGAAGGTGACAAAGCCGGAGATGATGCTATCAGAGTATTGTCGGCTGATGGTTTGGAAGTGACCATTGACCTCACCGTGCTATACCGGATAGTGCCGAATGATGCACCTGAATTGCTCAAAGAGACCGGGCTCGATTATAAAGACAAGATAGTGAGGCCTATAAGCCGTACCAAGATACGTGATAATGCTGTGTACTATGATGCTGTTTCCCTATATTCAACCAAGCGCGACGAGTTTCAGCAACGGATATACAAGGCAATAGAAGATGAATTGCACAAACGTGGATTGTTGCTCGAAAACCTGCTGGTGCGTAATATAACCCTGCCTGTATCGGTGAAGAACAGTATTGAGGCCAAGATCAATGCAGAGCAGGACGCGCAGAAAATGCAGTACGTATTGCAAAAGGAAAAGCAGGAGGCAGAACGTAAGCGCGTAGAGGCGCAGGGTATTGCCGACTATCAGCATATCATCAGCGAAAGCCTTACCGATAAGCAGTTGCAGTATGAGCAGATCAAGGCTATGAAAGACCTCGCCGCCAGCACCAACGCCAAGTTCGTGATCATGGGCAAGGGTGGTGCGCCACTGATACTTGATACAAAGTAAACCGGCTTCAGAATGATTAGTGAACGAATTCAGCCTTTGTTGGTGTTGCCGCCTTTGTTGGTGTTTTTCACCAACAAAGAAATAGACCATTCTTCAGGCGCCTTTGTTAGTGTTCTTCACCAACAAAGAAATATTTCATGCTTCAAGCGCCTTTGTTGGTGTTCTTCACCAACAAAGATCCAGACTACATGTGCAAGTCAATATACATACCGCGTCTCGTGTTCACCCATATGCCTTGTTGGTGAGGAACACCAACAAGGGCAGGGATTTCAGACCGCCTGAGAAATTTCCACTTTGAGGGGAGATCGCGATACCCAATGCCGCCTTTGTTGGTGTTCTACACCAACAAAGAGCCACGCAACATGTGGATGTCTGCCTGCATGCCGCGTCTCGTGTTCACTCATATGCCATGTTGGTGAAGAACACCAACATGGGCGGGGATTTCAGACCGCCTGGGAAATTTCCACTTTGAGGGGAGATCGCGATATCCGATGCCGCCTTTGTTGGTGTTCTTCACCAACAAAGAGCTAGGCAACATGTGCAAGTCAATGTACTTACCGCGCCTCGTGTCCACTCAGATGCCTTGTTGGTGGAGAACACCAACAAGGGCAGTAACTACGTGCTGCGTCTCGTGTTCACACATATGCCTTGTTGGCGATGAACACCAACAACGGGCAGGGATTTCAGACCGTCTGGGAAATTTCCACTTTGAGGGG
>Ga0164297_10004801_pt1 | contig 11933 bp, 18 predicted proteins | sample GEODES058metaG_FD_113539 | JGI IMG/M metagenome (GOLD analysis project Ga0164297, IMG submission 113539) | Dystrophic lake water microbial communities from Trout Bog Lake, Wisconsin, USA - GEODES058 metaG | ecosystem: Environmental > Aquatic > Freshwater > Lake | place: USA: Trout Bog Lake... | reverse complement strand
CTTCCATCTGTTTCTAAAAGAGTGCGAGTGGCGGTTCAATCATCGCCCAGCCAGAAACCTCTTGAAGACGCTCTCCGAATGGGTCAAAGTATGAATACTTCAACCTTATCTATGTCAGCCCCATTTTTAAAGTTGTCATCATCATGTCATAAAACTACCAGACTGCCACGGCAGTTATAAATTCATCGGGTGATCGGAAAATGTCTTCTTAATCACCCGATGAAGTTACTGAAGCGGTTGAAATAGGATCAATGGATCGGCAAGGCGCGGAATTCCAGTCATGACGGATACAGAACACTCTGAAGATACCATTGCGGTCGGTATAACGCCCCGCCCTAAAAAGCTGTTCTGCGCGATCACGCATAAGGAATTGCCGCGTAAGAAATTGGTTGAGCTGGGCTCGCTTCGCCCCTCGCTCGCTGATCGTATTCGTGAAGATTATCCGGACTTACAAGAAGACGCCTATATCGCGCTCAACGAAGTTGAACGGTATCGCACGCTCTATGTCGAAGAGATGCTTAAACTGGAACATGGCGAGCTGACCGAGCTTGATCGCCAAGTTGCGGAAAGTCTTGCCGATCACGACACAATCGTCGAAAACATCGAAGAAGAATTTGAAGAAACGCGTACCTTTGGCGAACGCATATCCGATGGGCTTGCCGCCTTTGGTGGTTCGTGGGCTTTCCTGATCAGCTTCTTTGCGGTGCTTGTCATCTGGATGGCTGTCAATATTTGGCTTGGTGAACAGCAAGCGTTTGACGCTTATCCGTTTATTCTCCTCAACCTTGTGCTCTCCTGCATTGCCGCCATTCAGGCACCAATCATTATGATGAGCCAGAAGCGCCAAGAAACAAAAGATCGCTTGCGCGCGTTCAACGATTATAAAGTTAACCTCAAAGCCGAACTTGAAATCCGCCATATTCAAGAAAAGCTCGATTATCTTTTAACCAAACAATGGCAGCGTCTTTCCGAGATGCAGCAAATGCAAATGGAATTGATGCAGGAGAACCTGCTTCAATTAAGGACGAAAAGCCCCCGTAAAATTGTGATCAAGAAAAAGCGTTCGAAAAAGCTAGCCAGCAAAAAGAGCGAGCCAACACCAACCGTAGGTGAGATCCTTTAAAAAGGTCTGCTCTGCTGCAACCTAATAATGCGGCGGTGGCGGTTCCGGAGATTGCCGCTGTGGCTCGAGCGTCTGCATCTCTTCCCGAAGTCGGCCCAATTGACGCTCAAGCCCATCGATCTTTCGCCATTGCGCCGTAATGACATCGTTCAAATCCGCGATCATCTTGTCTTGGTGCGCCAATCGGATTTCAACGGCGTCTAAGCGGCCTGTTTCGGGGTCTAAATGCGTCATGATGTCGTTTCCATGGGAATGCACCGTAAGACTAGCGCTATGCGCCTATGAAATAAAGTAAATCTGAATTACCCCAAACGGAGTATGATAAGAGCGTATGTCGTCGTCGCGAAGGATGGCGCAATATGAGGGTAATAGTATTCTATGGTCGATCAATCCACCAAACGAGAGCGATATGATAGTTCCAATAGCCCTAGTAATATTATGATTGAGTCCTTTGTCGAAGCGATGCGGTACTCGATCACACCGGTTACACTGGTAACAACGGCGGGTGCAGCAGGTGAATTTGGTTTAACGGTCAGTGCGTTTAGTTCCGTCTCTGCCGATCCACCCTTGGTTCTTGTCTGCATCAAAAGAACAAATCAAATTGAGGCGGCGATCCGCCACAATGGCGTCTTCTGTGTCAATGTGCTTTCAAGCGGCCAAGCCAATTTAGCCGACGCCTTTGCGGGACGATCGCCAACCATCGCACCTTATGATTTTAACGCAGCAAACTGGACGATAGGCATTACGGGCGCACGTAGTCTCGTCAACGCAACGGCGAGCTTCGAGTGTGAAATGTATAACGCCATCGAAGCAGGGACCCATTCCGTTCTCATCGGAAGAGTCATCGGCCTTACAACCAGTGACCAGAAACCCCTTGCCTATCAAGACAGGGCCTATCGAAACCTACCCTAAGAGGTTATCTCGTTAGACTGAATGAATCGAATGATCGAGAAACGGGTTTGCGATGTTGGTATTTTCCTCCTTCCTTACAGGTTATATCTTAAGCCAATTTTTTAGATCCTTTCTTGCCGTTATCGCTCCGGAGCTTGCGGTCGAATTATCGCTTGATCCACAGTCGCTGGCGACGATGCAAACGGCTTGGATACTCGGATTTACAATTATGCAGTTTCCGGTCGGCTGGGCGCTTGATACCGTCGGTCCAAAGAAGACTGTTACAACGACGATGCTCGCCGCCATTCTAGGCGCGACACTGTTTGCACGCGCCAAGTCAGCGCTTGAACTCGATATCGCTCTTGCCCTTGTGGGCGTCGGCTGCAGCGCGATCTATATGGGCGCCATTTTCGTGATGGGCCGCATCTACAGTGCCAAACGCTTTGCACTGCTGTGCTCATGGTTGATTGGAATCGGTTCCGCAGGGAATTTATTGGCCGCATCGCCTTTATCATGGGCGGCTACCGCAATCGGATGGCGAAATGCCATGTATTTGATGGCCTTCATCACACTGCTTGCAACGGCCCTGCTCTTCCTCACCATTCGCGATCCGCAAAAATCAGAAAATACGCGTCATGATGGATTCTGGAGCGGCATTTGGACGGTGCTGCGAATTAAGGCGCTGTGGCCCATCCTACCTCTGACGGCCATCAGCTATGCCGTATTGATCGCCGAGCGCGGGCTTTGGGCGGGGCCTTATCTTTCCAATGTTCACGGACTTGGTCCGGTTGATCGCGGGAATGGTCTGTTGGTCATGGCTGCGGCCATGTCATTGGGTGCGATGGTTTATGGCCCGCTGGATCATTGGCTTGGCACCAATAAATGGATTGTCGCCACCGGCACGGCGATTACCGCCCTTTGTTTTCTTTATCTCGGCCTTGCAAATCCATCGACATCGGCAGCCATTCTTACCCTTTCGATTTTGGGGGCAAGCGGGATGACCTATGGTGTTTTAATGGCGCATGGCCGTTCCTTCGTGCCCGATCATTTGCTTGGCCGTGGCTTGACCCTCATGAATATTCTTTTCATCGGCGGTGCCGGCATTGTTCAGCCTATCTCCGGTGCGGTGATGAACCAGATGAAAGACCTCCCGGTTGCCGAAGGCTATGCAACGCTGCATTTCTCTTTCGGCGTATCGCTCGTCGTGGCCTTAGCGATTTATATCGTTTCGAAGGACGTCATCCGAACGCGGCGCGGGCCCGTCTGACCCTCTTTGTCTCTTCAGACCAATATGATAAAAGGGCCGTCTAACAAAGAAAAGGGCACCGCCATGGCAAAGCCACCGCCGCCAGACCTTTTAAGCGCCTTAAAAGCCGCCCGCGAGCAAAGCCAAGGCAAGTTGCCGTCTTCTCCAAAACCTAAAAAAGACGATGGCTTGACGCTTGAAGTTTTTGCGAAGGCCTTTGCCAAGGCAAAAAACCTGCAAAAGCTCCATTAAGGCTCGGCTGCGCCAAGCCCTGACAGTATAAACAAAAAAGCCACGCAAGGCGTGGCTTTGATGTATCGAATTGAAGCCGGATAGGGAAACCCGGCAAGCCTTTGAAAGCTTAGCGCTTCGAGAACTGGAAGCTACGACGAGCCTTCTTGCGGCCGTATTTCTTACGCTCGACCGTACGGCTATCGCGGGTCAGGAAGCCTGCCTTTTTCAACACGCCACGCAGTTCTGGCTCGAAATAGGTCAGAGCCTTCGAAAGACCATGGCGCACCGCACCGGCCTGCCCCGAAAGACCACCACCTGCAACGGTAACCACAACATCATATTGGCCAGCGCGTGAAGCGATGCCGAATGGTTGCTGCAAGATCATGCGAAGCACGGGACGCGCGAAGTAAACTTCGAGCGCACGGCCATTGACCGTAATCGTGCCTTTGCCTGGCTTGATCCAGACGCGGGCTACCGCGTCTTTACGCTTGCCCGTTGCATAGGCGCGGCCTTGCTTGTCGAGCTTTTGGACGTGACGGGGCGCCTCAGGCGCGGCCGATGGCGATCCCTTAAGATCGGCTAAAGATTGAAGCGTTTCGGCCATGATTAGGCGCTCCTCACATTCTTGCGGTTCATCGCGCCGACATCGAGGACGGCTGGCGACTGGGCGACATGCGGATGATCAGCGCCGCCATAGACGCGGAGATTGCCAAGCTGCTGGCGACCCAATGGGCCACGCGGCAACATACGCTCAACAGCCTTCTCGACAACACGCTCAGGAAAGCGGCCTTCGAGAATGAACTTGGCGGTACGCTCTTTAATGCCGCCTGGATAACCGGTGTGGTGATAATAGACCTTCTGGTCGCGCTTGCGACCGGTCAGCACCACCTTGTCGGCGTTGATGACAATGACATTATCGCCGCAATCGACATGCGGGGTGAAGATCGGAAGATGTTTGCCGCGCAAACGCATGGCGATAATCGAAGCAAGACGGCCAACAACGAGGCCCTTTGCGTCGATTAATACCCATTTCTTCTCGATCTCGGCAGGTTTGGCCGAAAAAGTGCTCATGAGAGAAATTCCAAACTAAGGCGAGAAATTTTCAAAAATCCCCGCGGATGGTTCAAAGGAGCCGTCGCCAGCTCCTTGCGATGACGGGTATTTAACGGAAGCGACCCATCCCGTCAATCAGAGCAAAGTGATAAAATTGAGAAATTACGACTATTTTTCCGTTAGTTAAGTTATGCGGTATCATATTACCGCTAACGTGCAGCCGGGATCGAATAGGTCGCGGTTACATGGGCCACGAGGCCCTCATCGCCCTCAGAAAACAGATTGGCTTCGCCAACCGCCAGTCTTTTGCCTATTTTAAGGTACCGGCAATCGACAATCATGGGGCAAGGTTCTGGCTTTTTGAGAAAATTAATCGAAAAATTGGTAGTCACCGCCAAGGGCACTTCCCCGATCGCGCCTAACAAGGCGACATAAAGCGCGACATCGGCTAACGCCATCATCGACGGCCCCGAAATTGTCCCACCCGGCCTGAGTTGGCTCTCATGATAGGCCATTTTCATCCGGCAGGTACCGTGCCCCAACGCGATCACGGAGAAAATCTCGCCGTGAACATAAAGCTGAGGAAAATCTCGGCGGAGAAACGCGTCGATATCGTGAAGGGTAAGAATGGGGCTTTGGGTCACGGGCAATGGACAGAATGCATCACGGCTTTTGATCGCCGGGGTCGCGATCATATTTGAGCGACCACCAACCGGCTAGCGTTGCTAAGGCCAGAAAGAGAAGCGGCACAATAAAATGACCGTAAATATAAAGAGCATTCATAATTTTATACCCTTCAAGACCCGTCGTGCGATGAGATGAAGCGCTGCACCTATCGCCAGCCAAAATGCCCCTTCCATCATGTCTATCATATCGCGAAATGCGATGGATGTCGACGGCGGGCCAAAAATTGATGCCGATAACGGCCCGAGAAATCCAACAACGAACATGGCCGTTGACAAACGGTCAATCGCCGCTGCGGTTAATTTGATGCGTTCATTATGGATAAGGCTCATCCGTTAAAAATGCCCCCTATCCGATGATAAACAAGCTGTCGAAAGTATCAGTTTTACCCTTTAGGAATAAATTTGACCTCACGCGTCATTGCTTCACGGAAAAATACGATGCTTGACGGGAAGCTCCGTTAGCGCGAACCTTTGTTTCATGACCCTGAACACAACCCCGCCCCTTTTTGTGGATGAGCACAGCGGTTACGCCATTGTCACCCTCAACCGCCCCGCCTCGCGCAATCCACTGTCTGAGGCCATGCTATCGGCCTTAACCGAATGTTTCACCTCGCTCTCCAAGCGCAAGGATATTCGTGCCGTTATCTTGGCTGCCAATGGTCCGGTCTTTTCCGCAGGCCACGACCTCAAAGAAATGACGGCACACCGTGCCAATCCTGATCGTGGACGCGCTTATTTTGAAGATATCCTCAACCGTTGCGCCGCGATGATGCAGATGATCCTAAATCTGCCGCAACCAGTGATCGCCGCCGTTGAGGGAGTGGCAACGGCCGCTGGCTGTCAATTGGTTGCCTCATGCGATTTGGCGGTTGCGGGCGAGCATGCCAAATTCTCGACCCCTGGTGTTCACATCGGCCTCTTTTGTTCGACGCCGATGGTCGCGTTATCACGCAATCTGACGCGCAAACATGCCATGGAAATGCTTTTATTAGGCGATATGGTTTCTGCCGATGAAGCGATGCGGTTCGGGCTCGTCAATCGGGTTGTGGCTGCGGGAAGCGCGCTGGCGGAAGCCGAACTTATGGCTCGACGGATCGCGTCCAAATCGCCGCTTACCGTTTCCATCGGCAAGCGTGCCTTTTATCAGCAGGCTGATATGAATGTTGCAGATGCGTATATCCATATGTGTCGGATCATGGTTGAGAATATGCTGGCGCGCGATGCGGAGGAAGGCATTGGTGCCTTTATAGAAAAACGTGAACCGCATTGGACAGGCCAATGACGTATGATCCAACCCGTCACGATTCTTATGCCGACGATGTCATTCACGGTATTTTGAAATCGGTAAAAAGCATCGCGCTGGTAGGCTTTTCGAGCAATACGGTGCGGCCTAGTTATTTCGTTACGAAATATCTGATCGAACGCGGTTACACGCTATATCCCGTCAATCCCGGATTGGCGGGACAAGAATTTTTTGGTGCCAAGGTTTACGCCACGCTGGCAGAGATTCCAGACCCCATCGATATGGTTGAAATCTTCCGCAATTCGGAAGCAGCAGGGCCGATAACGGACGAAGCCTTATTACTTCAGCCAATGCCTAAAGTGATATGGATGCAATTAGGCGTTCGAAATGATGAAGCCGCCGCAAAGGCCGAGGCGAAGGGTGTGACGGTTATCATGAACCGTTGCCCCAAAATCGAATATGGCCGATTTTCTGGCGAGATCGGTTGGAACGGCGTCAACACCGGATTACTCTCCTCAAAGCGGCCAATGCTAGGCGCAAAGAGTTGGCAAAAGCGAACCATTTAAAACGAGTCTAGCCCAACTCACGTTTTAAAAAAGCCATGCTTCGTGACCATGCACTGTCAGCCGCATCCTTATTATACCGCGCGGCATTGGTATCATTGTTGAAGGCGTGATCGACACCTTCATAGGTATAGAGCTCATAGCGAATGTGAGCTGCATCAAGGGCTGCTTTATACGCCGGGATACCGGCATCAATGCGTTGATCGAGCCCCGCATAATGCAGAAGCATCGCCGCTTTAATGTTGGCAACACGATCAGCAGAAGGCTGCGGCCCATAATAAGAAATGCCGGCTTTAAGCTTTTGCTCAACGGTCGCCACAAGATTGACAATTCCCCCACCCCAGCAAAAGCCAATCGCGGCAACTTTACCCGAAGACTGAGGATAGGACGCCAAGAAGCGCACAGCTGCACCTGCCCGAGCCGTTGCAACCTCCGAGGTAAGTTTTGAAAACATGTCGCGCGCTTTGTCCTCGTCAGTAGGTGTGCCGCCATCCGGCGAGAGCACATCAAGACCAAAGGCAAGATACCCTTCGAGCGCTACGCGCCGGGTAATGTCCTTGATGTGAGGGTTCAGACCACGATTTTCATGAATGACCAAAACCGTCGATCGTATTCCTTCCCCTATTGGGCGGGCCAAATAGCCCGTCAGACCTTTTTCTCCTCCCTCAACCGCAACACTCTCTTCCGTCACGAGGCGAGGATCATCGGGTTTAACCGTTTCGGCATGGGAATAGTTATTTTGTAGCACGGGAAGCAAAGCAAATGCCGCAGCACTCGAGCCCGCAAGCCCTGCAAGGCGGCTCATAAAAGAGCGACGATCCATCCCGCCATGGGTGAAATGATCATAAAGGGTGATGATTTCGCGAGAAATAATCGGTTGAGGTGCCTGTTTTGGATCATCCATCGAAAAATCTCCCATCGTCTCTAAAAGCCGTATTAGCCTTTAAACGCGCATATTTCGCCAAATTAGTCGGTTGACGGATTAAAATTCGTTCTCTAAAAAGAACGTACGGACTGTTTAAACTTATTTATTGCCAATAGAGGGAATACCGATGACCACTGACCATACCCCCGGATTTTCGACCCTTGCCGTACACGCCGGAACGGCGCCTGACGCTTCAACCGGCGCACGTGTCACGCCAATTTATCAGACGGCGTCCTTTGTATTCGATGATGTGGATCATGCCGCGTCGCTGTTTGGTCTGCAAGCGTTCGGTAACATCTATACCCGCATCACAAATCCGACGAGCTCGGCGCTTGAAGGACGGGTAGCGGCTCTTGAGGGCGGAACTGCAGCCCTTGCTGTTGCCTCCGGCCATGCTGCCGAATTCCTTGTCTTCCACACGCTGATGCAACCGGGTGACGAGTTCATCGCCTCGAAAAAACTGTATGGCGGCTCCATCAACCAATTCAATCACAGCTATAAAAGCTTTGACTGGCGCGTGAAATGGGCTGATCCGGATGACCTCTCCACCTTTGAAGCGGCCATCACTCCAAAAACAAAGGCAATCTTTATCGAGTCGATTGCCAATCCGGGTGGTGTCATTACGGATATTGCGGGCATTGCAGCGATTGCCAAAAAGGCAGGCATTCCGCTCATCGTCGATAATACGCTTGCAACCCCTTACCTCATTAAGCCCTTCGAACATGGCGCCAATATCGTTGTTCACTCGGCCACGAAATTCCTTGGCGGACATGGCAATTCGATCGGCGGACTAATCGTAGACGGTGGTAATTTTGACTATGTTTCTTCCGGAAAATATCCGCTGCTTTCCACCCCTCGGCCTGAATATAATGGCATGGTTATTGGCGAAACCTTTGGCAATTTTGCCTTCGCTATTGCATGCCGCGTTTTAGGCCTGCGCGATCTTGGTCCGGCCATCTCGCCTTTCAATTCGTTTTTGCTCTTAACGGGTATTGAAACATTGCCTTTGCGCATGCAGCGCCATTGCGACAATGCACTCGCTGTTGCAAAGCACCTTGCAAAGCATCCGGGCGTGGCTTGGGTTTCCTATCCAGGACTTGAAGGCGATAAATACCACGCCCTTGCCAAGCGCTACACGCCAAAGGGCTCAGGGGCGGTGTTCACGTTTGGTGTAAAGGGCGGATATGAGGCCGGCATCAAACTTGTTGCCAATCTCAAACTGTTCTCGCATTTGGCCAATGTCGGTGACACGCGCTCGCTTGTGATACATCCGGCCTCAACAACCCATCGCCAATTAAGCGATGCGGAAAAGACGATTGCTGGTGCAGGTCCGGATGTTGTCCGTCTCTCTGTCGGCATTGAAGATGTCGCCGATCTAATTGCTGATCTCGATCAAGCGTTAAAGGCTTAATCAATCGAGCGTTTGATAAGCATCAAAGCCTAAGCGTCGCCCTTCTGTCATGCTTCATGTGTGGACATGGCAGAAGGGCAACGGACAATGTATAAACATATACTGATCCCGACCGATGGATCATCACTAGCAACGACAGCGGTTAAACAAGGTCTCGATTTTGCTAAAGCGATTGGGGCAGAAGTATCAGCCCTAAAGGTGTTTGAACCGTTTCATTTGCTGACCCTTGAAACCGAAATGCTCACCGATACGCCAGAGATTTATCACCGCCACGCAAAGGCCGAGGCGAAGGCGATTCTTGCAAAAGTTGAAGCGCTTGCCCAGGCACGAGGCGTTGTGTGCCATCCGATCGAAGTGGAGAGCGATTATCCCTATGAGGCGATTATTGCGACGGCCAAGAAACGCAAATGTGATTTGATCGCGATGGCGTCCCATGGGCGCAAGGGCATTCAATCCGTTTTGCTCGGATCAGAAACACAAAAAGTGCTGACCCATTCCACGCTTCCGGTCTTGGTCTATCGCTAATCAGCCCCGCGTTAATGCGGAGCGATGCACAGCAACCATTCCGAGCACCACAAACGCAAAGGCTTGGTGCAAAAGCCCCAACCAAAGCGGCACCGCATAGAGCAGTGTTGAAATACCGATAACAGCTTGCATACCGACCAACCACGCATTCGATACCGCGCGTTTGCGTGCGCTTGTTCCGGGCATTGTGTGTGAAACATGCCAACCATGCCATACCGAAACGGCCAACACTAAATAGGCCGTCATGCGATGGTTAAACTGAGCAAGCGCCGTGTTATCGACAAAATTTTCGATCCAAGGCGAAACAGAAAAAAGCAAATCGGAGCGCGGTATCCATTGGCCATCAATCAACGGCCAAGTGTTCCACGTGAGTCCCGCTTTTGATCCCGCAACCAATGCACCAAGTGCGATCTGTAGGAGCGCCAAGAGAAGAACGATGGTCGCGCCCCGTTTAACTGAAAGTGAGGCGACCTCACCTTTGGATCGGCCAAGACCTGTCGCCACCAACAGCAGAAACGTATAAATCAGCGACGCCGTTGTCAGGTGAAACATCAGCTTAATCGGCGCAACAGCCGTCATGCCTTCATCTAGGCCTGAGCGGACCATCAACCAGCCAATCCCGCCCTGTAAGCCCCCGAGAAGCCCGATACCGAGCACCTTCAAAGCTAATCGGCCACGCAATTGGCCCATGGCCAAAAAGCCAAAGAAGCCCAGCGCGAAGACAACGCCGATCGCGCGACCCAATTGGCGATGCGACCATTCCCACCAAAAAATAAATTTGAAATCCGTGAGCTCCATACCGGCATTCAAAAGCCGATATTGCGGAATGGCTTTGTATTTCTCAAACGCTTCAAGCCATGCCGCATCAGTAAGCGGCGGAATGGCCCCCATAATCGGGTTCCACTCGGTAATCGAAAGGCCCGATCCGGTAAGCCGCGTTGCGCCTCCCACAACAACCATTAAAAATACAAGCCCCGCCATGGCAAAGAGCCAAGCCCGCACGAGTCCGGTGTGGCGGGGCACGGCGTGTGAGGAGACGGGAGAAGAGGATGCGACGGCAGAACGCATGATGAGCGCCTTTCGGGGCTTGAAACAAAAGCGTGTCGCTCTCATAGTCCCGCGCGAACCGCCCTGCAACATCCCTCATGCCGCATGCCAGACAAGGAACCACCGATGCGCCGCAGAACCCGCAAATTGATCGGCGCCGTTACAATGCTCGTTTTCGTCTGCGTCTATAGTCTGGTCGCCATGATGATCGCCCAAGGCCGCCTGCAAGAAGCCGATAAAATCTGGCAAGACCTCTATTATGCTGTCGCTGGACTAGCTTGGATTTTGCCGCTGATGCCACTCATCCGCTGGATGGAACGGCCCGATCCGGACGAAGCGTGATTTTAATTTGGATGGTGGGGATTAAATGGTCGGAGTGATAGGATTCGAACCTACGACCCCTAGTCCCCCAGACTAGTGCGCTAACCGGGCTGCGCTACACTCCGACTGGGAGGCGTTATAGTGTTCCCCCCATCACGGCGCAAGCGTCAAGCCCGATAAATTAGCCTGACAGGGAGGCCTCACTGGCAAGGGAAATAAAACTTTCCGGCCCATTCGGCGTGGCCATCGTCGAAAATCAGGAGGGGTGGCGTTTTGGCCTTTGGCAAGATGGCGATCAGAAACCCTTCACGCGGCGCGACATTGCCAAAAATATAGGGTGTCACCTTGGCCGGTTCATTCCGACCATTGGTTGTTAAAACGACATTCCAAGGATCTTGCAGCTCGTCATAAATGGCTATCCGAAGATGGCGTTTAGGCTCGCCCTCACCGCAAAATTCAAACCTAGAAGGCAAGTCAGCCGCACTCGCGACACGGCCGAAGCCGACCGCGAGTAAAAATCCGCACCAAACTGTCCGACGCCATGAAAACATGACGTTAGGGAATATCGAAACATTCTTAAAAAAGACTTAGATTTCGTCGCCGCTCGTCACCATGCGAGCCGTCCCGATCAAACGGCTGCACTCTTCCAGTTCCGTAAGCGCCGT
>Ga0164297_10004800_pt1 | contig 11933 bp, 10 predicted proteins | sample GEODES058metaG_FD_113539 | JGI IMG/M metagenome (GOLD analysis project Ga0164297, IMG submission 113539) | Dystrophic lake water microbial communities from Trout Bog Lake, Wisconsin, USA - GEODES058 metaG | ecosystem: Environmental > Aquatic > Freshwater > Lake | place: USA: Trout Bog Lake... | reverse complement strand
CTGCTGTTTGTTGATATTCAGGAACACCAACTTTCTTACCCTTTAAATCACTTGGGGAATCAATGCCGCGATCAGTGCGCTTCAAAATCCAGGTCTGAAAAAAGGTTCTTGAGGTGTAAACGGGCAAAGCCACCCATCTGGTATCCCCTTTTGATGTGGCAATGAACAAAGAGGACAATGACATCTCAGAGACATCAAAGTCAGCATACTTCAGTTGCCTCCAAAACATCTCAGACGGATGAACCGAAGTGGGTAAAAAACGCACCCCCTGAGGACTCACCCGACCTTGCAAAAGGGGCCTGGTGTAGTGATTATCAGATAGGGCAAGACTTAGATCGAGAGAGTTTGATTTCATGAATGGTGCGCCGTTGTGAGGCTCTTCTTGGGTCACTGGTTTCGCTTGGATAAGAGCTCAGCATATGACTTTTGCCAACGCTCTTGTTGATTGGCAGCAAAACTGGGATCAATCACTTTGTATTTTACTAACGAATAAACGGAACTGAAGTGATTGTTGGTTGGAACATATCCAGCCTCAGCCACGTACTTTTGACCTTCACCCAGTGCGTAATCGTAAAAGAGCAAAGCTGCATTTGGGTGCGTAGCCTTGCTCAAAATTGCCACAGCAGATGGCAAAGCCAATGTTGGGCTAAGCCAAGCCACCTCAATGGGAGCACCTTTTCTTTTAAGTTGCTCTGGGTTCCAGTTGTAAACATCCAAGGCCATAGGGACCTCTCCAGAGGCCACCATGGTCGACAGCAAGGAGTGTCCTTTTCTGATCGAGATGCCTTGATTGACCATGATTTTTTCGAAAAGCGCTTTGCCCCGGGCTTCCCCAAGTTCGTTCATCAACGCGCCATACCAAATGCTGTCATCGGCCTCTATACCCAATTGACCTCTCCACTGAGGCAAAGCCAAGTCTTCGTATTTGGTGGGTAAATTTTCTTTAGCAATTAAACGTGTGTTGTAGGCAAGCGAGAAAATATCCATATTGAAAGCGGCCCACTGGTGATGAGGCGGTAGGGCATTTTCAATCAAACTTGACTGTATGGGTGAGTTGATCTCTTGAAGAAGTTTTTGCCGAAACGTTGCCTCCGTATCCAGTGCCGTGTTTGACAAGACATCGAGATCAAATTTCCCAGCCTTTTGCTCTGCCATCACCCTTTGCTGAATGGCCTCAGATCCTGCTCTCCAGGTTTTAACCTTGATGCCATATTGCTTAGAAAATCCATCAGCAATGAGTTGAACGATGGGGTGAGCATAATAAATGGTTAGCTCTCCCTCACGTTTTGCTCCTTCTATCAGCAGCTGAGTTCGGTCTGATCCCTCATACCTGGACAATTCATTGAGATTTTTGGGTTGTGCTTGAGCCATCGAGCCCAAAAATAAAAGGACAAAAATGAGGACGATTGATGTTAAAAACCGAGTGTGATTGCTTATCCTAGAGACCTTGTTGTTCATGTCAACTGCTTCAAGTCACTGAGTGCGTATCCGTTGAAAAACCTTCATGATATTCTCACCCATTGTCCAAACAAAGGAACTAGTGATAACCCCTTCTCTTGGAGTGAGAGGCATCTGAATTCACAGCCAAAGTCTTGTATTTTTCTATGCTATAAACTTGTTGTCGGCAAGCTTTTAGCGACCAATACCTACCTAGACACAAATATGAATGCAAATCAAAACGAATTGATTACCCGTGTTGGCCCAAACACGGCGTGTGGAAACTTGCTTCGCCGTTATTGGCAGCCCGCTGCCTTGGTTGATGAATTCAATGAACGGTTTGATCCGCGACAAAAAAATCGCCCTTTGAAAGCGGTTCGATTGTTTGGACAAGACATGGTTTTGTTCAGAACAGACAACGGTGGTTGGGGCATGCTCGATAGCGACTGCGCTCATCGCGGTGCAGACTTGGCGTTCGCCAGGTACGAGGGTGACGGCATTAGATGCCCCTTTCACGGCTGGAAGTTCTCCTCCACGGGGCAGTGCTTGGATACTCCTGCAGAACCCCTGGGTAGCCAATTGTGTAACCGAGTCAAGCAAAGGAGTTACCCCGTTGTTGAGCAAAGTGGTGTGATCTTTGTGTGGATAGGACCGGAGCATGAGACACCTCCACCCTTGCCAGCCTTGGATTGTTTTAAGGCACCCTCCTCGCACAGTTTTGCATTCAAAGGACTTTGGAACGCCAATTGGCTCCAAGCGTTTGAAGTGGGAATTGATCCCGCACATCCTTCCTTTTTACATCGTTTTTTGAACGATGTAAACCTCAGCAACATTGGCAACAATGATGCGGGAAAACAATTCAGAAGCGCCAGTGCAGGAGACGTTCATGGCGAACAATGGCCGATGACGAAAATCATGCGTGAGTTTTACCGCCCAGAAATCAACTTTTTACCCAAGCCTTATGGCATGGAGATTCATTCAATTCGACACATGACCGAGGAGCTGACCCATGTAAGAGTCACTCAATCCATTTTCCCTGCGACTTTTGTGATACCACTGTCTGAGACCATGACAATCACACAAATGCACGTACCCGTTGATGATGAAAACACTTACTGGTACTCGTTTTTCACAAGCTTTAGCACCCCGTTGAACAAAGAGGCCATGCGCGAGCAAAGACTTCAGTTCATTAACCTACCCGATTACAAACCCAAATCAGGCAGGCACAATGCGTGGGGATTTAATCCCGATGAGCAGTCTGGAAAAACTTATCTGGGCATGGGTGAAGAGGACATCAATGTGCACGACCAATGGGCGGTGGAGAGCATGGGATCCATTCAAAACAGAACCCGAGAACATTTGGGCACCAGTGACAAACTCATCATGGCCAATCGCAGGGTTCTCCTTCAAGCCATTGAGAGTCTGGCAACAGGTGGGCAAATTCCAGGAATAGCCAACCCAGATGTGGCGCAATCCCGAATCGGCCCCGACACGGTCGACGGCATTGCCCCCAGTGGTACTTGGAGCGAATGGTGGCCCAAGCAAGTGACTTTGAAACAATCCCAAGCCCCTTGGTACAAAGACACTTTGAATGAGGTGTTGGGTTAAATAGCACTTGAGCAACGAGCACCTAAATCACGACATGAAAAAAAACCTTGAACCCGTGCTCAGCGTTTCACAATGTTTGGAGAAAATAGCCACTGAGGGGATCGATCAAATTCGCCTCGCTTGGTGTGACATTCATGGGGTTACAAGGTGCAAAACCTTGACTCCAAGAGCACTACGAAGTGCACTTGAAAATGGCATCGGAATGGTCAGCACTTTGCTTCTCAAAGACACCTCAGACCGCACAGCCTACAAGGTCTTTGAGAGTGGCGGAGTTGACGATTTGCCTGGTTTTGGGCAAGGCAACAATGTGCTCTTGAAGCCGGACTTGAACACATTCAAGGTGCTTCCTTGGTGTTCAAACACCGCTTGGATTCAATGCCAAGCCTATTTTCCCAATGGCACCTTGGTGCCCTTTGACTCCAAATCTGTTCTCGAGCATGCAGTCCATCAACTGTCTCGCATGAATATGCAGTTGATGTGCGGCTTAGAAATTGAATTTCATATCTATCGTATCAAAACACCCAGTGATAACACCAACCCATCTCTTGCCCAGTGGCCCTCTTTGGCGCCAGAAGTTGAGCTCATTCACCCTGGATACAACCTTTTGAGCGAAGCTTGGGCCGATATGGCGCATGAGCCATTGCGCATTGTTCAACAGACTGCCCAAGGCTTGAACCTGCCCTTGATCTCCTTGGAAATCGAGTTTGGCCCCAGTCAAGTTGAGGCCGTTTTCGAAGTTACCGACGTCATGACAGCAGCTGACAACATGGTCTTGTTTCGCTCTGCTGTCAGACAAGCTCTGATGCGGCAGGGTTATTACGCAAGTTTTGTTTGTCGCCCGCCATTTAAGCAAATCATGTCCAGCGGTTGGCACTTGCACCAATCATTGGTGGACGCCAAAACACACAACAATTTGTTCAAACGCGAGACTTCACTTGCTGGTGCGGATCCGCTCCATGCCCAACAAACACTCTCAGCACTGGGAGAACATTATTTGGCAGGATTACTCGAGCACGCCAGAGGAGCATCGGTCTTTTGCACACCCACCATCAATGGCTATGAAAGGTATGCACCCAATGCCTTGGCTCCCCAATCGCTCGTTTGGGGACGCGACAACCGAGGCGCTTTGTTAAGAGTCATCGGAGAGTGTAACGACCCAGGAACTCGCATCGAAAACCGCCAAGGCGAGCCTGCTGCGAATCCTTATCTGTACATGGCAAGCCAAATCTACGCTGGACTTGATGGCATCAATCGACGATTGTCTGCACCCTTAGCAACCGACTCGCCTTACCAAAACGACAGCGATCGACTACCCCGTACTTTGGGTGAAGCCTTGGAGGCGCTCTCCAATGACTCCTACTTGGTCACTTCATTGGGCCAAGAATTCGTCAACTACATGACGATCTTGAAGCGCTCGGAGCTCAGACGTTTTGAAGAGGCACCAGACAAACTTCACTTTCAGTCCTGCGAATGTTTTGCTCGGATCTGATCAGGAATGGTGAGGTTCAATAGCCTGATTTTGCCGCGGGGCGCTTTTTAGCAAACAAACCAGCACACTTAGCCCCTTGTGCTTGAAAACGCTCTCGCCTCGCAACTTTGGGGTCGACTTTCAACGCCAAACTCAATTCAATGCGGTCCTGAGGTTTTAGCACGGTATCGAGTTGACAAGGATGCCCCCAAATACTCAAGAAAAGCGCACCCAGGCTCTTAAGATCTTCCAAATGCAATCTCAACTTGAGCTCATCCCATGAGGTTTGGGATTGATTCTCAGGCTTTAATTTGAGGACTTGATCCAAAGGATCCTGATGTACACAAAGCGCTTGCAAAAGGGTTTGTCCCTCTAACCAATCAAAGGTGAGAGTGAATGCGGACCGAGGTCCATGACTCCAGACGATTTCAACTTGGGGCCGCTGGGAATCACCATTCATGAGCTGTAGACATCCTCAGCTCGTTTGACAAAAGCATCAACCAAGGTGCTTGCAATTTTGTCGAACAAGGGACCAACCAAATTACCGAAAATACTCTCAAAGTCGTAGTTGAGATGAAGCTCAATTCGACAAGCCCTTTGATCTCCAAGTGAATGAAAGCTCCAAACGCCGTTCAAAGCTTTGAAAGGCCCCTTGAGGAGCTCGATTTTGACCTCCTGGTTGGGAATATGGGTGTTTTGAGTTGTAAATGACTTTTTAAAACCACTCAAAGACATGCCTATTTCGGCAATCACCCCATTTTCTTGCCGCTCAACGATGCGAGCATGGTCACACCAGGGCAAAAATTGAGGATAATCGTCAATGGCGGTGACCAAGTCATACATTTCTTGTGCACTGAACCAAATCAGAACTGATTTATGGATTGTTTTCATGAATATTGAGGCCCATGACTTTGGTTCACGGCCCTTGGTTCAAGATTGTAGTGAAGCTCAGGCCCAATTGGCCCCAAAATGACAAAAAAAACAGAAACCCCTTCTCGCATAGCTGATAACAAAAAAGCCGCTTTCAATTACTTCTTTGAAGAGCGGTTTGAGACCGGTATGGTTCTTCAGGGTTGGGAGGTCAAAGCTGTTCGGGAAGGAAAGGTTCAGTTGACCGATGGTTACGTGGTCATCAGAGACGGAGAACTCTTCGTCATTGGCTGCCAGATCAATCCCCTGAAGACAGCTTCAACCCACGTTAGCCCAGATGCCGTCAGAACTAAAAAATTATTGCTAAAAAAAGACGAGATCAGGCGTTTGATCGGAAAGGTCGAACAAAAGGGCTATACGCTGGTGCCTTTGAATCTTCACTGGAAAAACAACAAAATTAAATGTGAAATTGCACTTGCCAAAGGCAAGGCAGAACATGATAAGCGTGACACCATCAAAGACCGTGAAGGAAAGCGTGAGGTGGAGCGAGCGATGAAGCACTCTACGCGCTAAGGATTTGGAAATCCAATAGCTTTTGACAATTTTTTTAATTGAAAATTAAAGAGCAAATCTCTTCAATCAAGTCCACTAAACACTGACCCACTTATCTTGGACCTAGTGAGAGCGCGTGCTCCTTAAATTTAAACAGAATCGATCACTCCCCCCCAAAAACGGTTGAGCGATCTGAGACTGAAATTTTTTCTTGGCTATTGATCAAAAAAATTAAAGATAAATGTTAAGTCCGCTGAGTGCCATTGAATAACCACACCCATGCTTATTACGGCTTGCGACTCTTAGCCATTACTCTTCAGGCACAAATCCCGAATCCTTGACAATATTGCCCCAACGAAGCATGTCAGTTTTTAAAAGTGCCGCAGTAGATTCCGGAGTACTTTGAATGGGTTCGCTTCCTTGCTGCGCATAGGACTCTTTCAATGCCGGCAATCTCAACGCTTGATTGACAACGCTTGAAGTTTTCAATACAACTGCTTTGGGTGTATTGGCTGGTAAGAACAGTCCAAGCCAAGGTTCACAAATCAAGTCCGTGTATCCCAACTCCACCATGGTGGGCACATCGGGCAAAAACCGACTTCTTTTCACACCGGTCGTAGCAATGGCTCTTAATCGGTTGGATCCCAATCTTGGCAAAGTCTCACCCAAAGAGCTAAAAATACTGGCGATTTGGCCTCCCATGACATCAACCAAGGCGGGTGCATTGCCCTTGTAGGGCACATGAAGCAAAGGATAGTTTGCGGCTTTTGAAAACATCACACCAGTGAAATGCGGCGCTGCTCCAGCCCCACTTGATGCATAAGCAGCTAAATTTGGATTTGCTTTGCACCATGCAATAAAGTCATGAGGGGTTTTGACGGTCTCGGGGACGCTGGGTCCTACACAAAAAACCAACGGACTGCTGTTGACGATGGAGACAGGGGTGAAGTCATTAATGGGATCGTAATTGATTTTTTTAAAACTAAATGGAGCAAGCGTTAGAGAAAAATCGGGGGTAAAAAGCATGGTTAAACCATCTGGCACACTATTTTTAACATATTCAACTGCAAGTCTTGAGGCCGCTCCTGGTTTGGCCTCGATGATGAGTCCACCAGGAAAAGAATCGGTCATGTTTTGAACCAATGGACGCAAAGCTGAATCGACACCCCCGCCAGGTGGAAATCCAATGATAATTCGAGTCAATTTAGAGCTTTGTGCATTAGCTGAACTGAACATCAGTTGTGGGGCAAGACAGCCTATTGCATTGATGAGAGTTCGACGATTGATGTTTGACACGACTGGAGCCCCTTTAAGTTTGTATTTCTTTAAGTTAATAAGATTTAAAAATTTATGATTAACTCACGTTCAATCTTCTTTGCTGTACACAAAAAACATTTTTAATCGAAATGAGTTCAGTGCAATTAGGGGTAAACATCAATATAACTTCTTGATTGAGGAATTTAGCCTTAAGTCAATAACCATTCAATATTTCATAAAAAATGAAAACAAGACTTATAGATTTTAGAAAACTCACAAGGTTGGCGGCTTTACTCATTACCTTTAACTTGGCGTGGAGTCAAAGTGTTTATCCCAACAAAACTATTCGACTCATTGTTCCCTTTCCTGCCGGAGGCGGTACAGATGCGGTGGCGAGGATCGTGACGCAAAAAATGAGCGAGGAATTCAATGAGTCCATCATCGTGGAAAATAAGATAGGCGCAGGAGGGAGTGTGGCAACTGAATACGTCGCGCACGCAAACCCCGACGGCTACACTTTATTGTTTACAACTTCTGGGCATGCCATCCAACCCAATTTACAAAAACTAAACTGGCATCCGGTAAAAGATTTTTACCCCATCAGCACCCTGGTCAATAACCCACTCGTCATTGCAGTTCGACGTGATTTTGAGGTAGAAAGCATCAAGGATTTAATTCGCATGGCAAAGGAAAATCCTGGCAAATTAACCTATGGATCATCTGGCTCTGGTAGTGCTCTAAATTTATCAGCCGAATATTTCAAATCCATGGCCAATGTTGATGTTGTGCATGTCCCCTACTCTGGAAACGGACCCATGACTCTGGCTCTTTTAAAGGGGGAGGTTAACTTGGTTTTTGACAGTCTTACCGGACCATTGCCAAACATCAGAAATAATCGACTCAAAGCACTGGCTGTTACAACACTCAAGAGATCATTTGCTTTGCCTGATACACCTACCTTGGATGAGGCTGGCATCAAAGGGTATGATTTTTCCTCTTGGAGTGGAATTCTCGCTCCAGTCAACACCAACAAAAGCATCGTTGAGAAATTAAACTTGCAGATCAAACAATCCTTGCAAGACAAAAGCGTTCGAGACCGATTAATGGCGTTTGGTTACACGCCAACGTCTTCGAGCAGTCAAGAGTTTGAAGAACTAATTGAATCTGATCTCGAAAAATACAAAAGAATGATCAAAGATCTCAGAATCGAAAACAATTGATCAATTGAATCAAACATAAAAATTAAGCAAATGACAACCAAACTTACCCTTTTGGCCATTGAACTACTAGGCCAATGGTCACGAATATCCAAAGTTCATCTAACATTGGGGGCAGGATGCATGTGTGCTGCATCCTTACCGGGATTAGCTGTGTCCGATTTAGAGATCAATATCCTTGATTACTTGAAAAACAAATATGTGAGAGACATAGATTTTCTCAACTGGCTTGGCCTTCACGCGAAGTACCAAGAGGGTTTATCGGGTAGCCTGAGCGATTTGCTTAAAAACATGGCCATCTCACCTCCCCAGCCTTCATTGGCCATGAAGGTACTGAAGGACTTGGCCAACACCATTGACTCTCTTCAAGAGTCACATCAAGGTTAGTCACAATTTAGACATTTTGATTTTTTGAGATGAACTAACCTCTTGAAGCCGTAATTACCCTGATCGATTATGGATCTTGAAACTGTATTATTGAAAAGTTTCAATTAATCTGAATCGTTTTCATGCAAAGTAAATTAAAAACTCGTCTTGCTGCCGACATCGGCGGAACCTTCACTGACGTTGCGGCTTTTGATGAAAAAACATCAAAGCTGTTACTTGGAAAAACGCTCTCAACACCATCAAAGCTTGTCAACGGAATATCTGAGGGCGTTCAAAAAGCAGGAACCCACTATTCAGACGCTTCGCTTTTCTTGCATGGTTCAACCGTCGCTATCAATGCGATGCTCGAGAGAAAAGGTGCAAAAACAGCACTGTTGATCACCGAGGGTTTTAGAGATATTTATGAAATTGGACGCATCAATCGTCCAGATGCCTACAACCTCTTTTTCAAAAAACACGTCCCTTTAATTGAGCGAGCTCTGTGTTTAGAAGTCAAAGAAAGGCTCACAGCAGACGGTGAGGTCTTTATTGCACTTGATGAGCAAAGAGTTCATGCATTGTGTGATCAGATGATCGCAGAAAAGGTTGAAGCAGTTGCGATCCTGTTATTTCATTGCTACAAAAATCCTTCGCATGAAGAACGCGTCAAAGCCATCGTACAAGAGCGCATGCCTAAATGCTTTGTGACTGCCTCACACGAATTATCGCAAGAATACAGAGAGTTTGAACGCTGCTCAACCGTTGTCTCAAACGCTTACATTGGACCTAAAGTTAGTGATTACGTTGCTGAGATCAATGAGCACATTCATGCTCAAGGTTTTGCCGGTTCATTTCTCATCGTTCAGTCAACCGGCGGATTGTATGAATCGCATCAAGCACAGCAGCAGTGCATAAGAATGCTCGAATCTGGACCTGCTGCAGGTGTGGTTGGTGCTCAAGCTCTTTGCAGAGAATTGGGTATCGAGAACGCGGTTGCCTTTGATATGGGAGGAACCACAGCTAAGGCGGGTGTTATTTATGAGGGTGAAGTTCTAACGACTACAGCAGCGTTGATTGGAGGATATAACCAAGCGCTTCCAGTTCAAATCCCTATGGTTGATGTTTTTGAGGTTGGTACGGGTGGAGGAAGTATTGCCAGAGTCGATGAATCAGGTGCGTTAAGTGTTGGACCTCAGAGTGCAGGAGCTCAGCCTGGTCCCGCCTGCTACGGACAAGGGGGTGATCATGCAACAGTGACTGACGCCAACTTGGTACTCGGAAGAATTGCTCCTGATCGTTTTCTTGGCGGTGAAATGCGCTTAGATTTGAAAGCGGCAGAGAAAGCCATGATTAAACATGTGGGGAAACCCCTTGGAATTAGCGCATTAAAAGCAGCAGATGGTATTTTAAGAATTGCCACGACCACCATGTCCTATGCCGTTAAAGGGGTTTCAACCGAGAGAGGGCTTGATGCAGCCTCATTTCCTTTGATTGCGTATGGGGGTGCTGGCCCCCTTCACGCAACAGCAATAGCAAGGGAAATTGGAATGAGCAAAGTTATCATTCCAAAAGGGCCTGGACATTTTTGCGCTTTCGGAATGCTTCATTCCGATCTGCGATACGACTTCGTCAAAACATGGTTTACAAAACTCTCAGAAGTTTCATTCTCGGAATTACAAAAGGTTTTCAATGAATTGGTCAGCCAAGGAAAGTCTGCGTTAAAAGGAAGTGGAATCAAACCCCAAAAAGTAGCGCTGAGCTTTGCCGCTGACATGCGTTATGTGGGGCAAGAGCATCCGGTGACCGTAGACCTTCATGGGGATGTTTTAAAAAAGCGAGATCGTCAATCCATCAAACATCAATTCGATCAAGTGCATCAAAGGCGTTATGGTACTTGTGCACCTAAAGAGGCAGCTGAGATTGTGAGCCTTAGAGTAACAGTGAGTGGTGTGATGAAAAAACCCCCATTGGAGAAAATTCCCAAAGGGAGTTCAAAACCCATCAAAACGGCACGCAATGGCAGTCGCCCTGTGTACTTTGCTGAATCAGGAAAATTAGTGAACACGCCAACTTATGAAAGAGCCAATCTCAAAGCCGGTAACAAAATTTTAGGACCTGCTCTGATCGAAGAATATGCTTCGATTACGGTTGTTCAACCCGGGGACAGATTGATAGTAGATGATTTTGGAAACTTAATCATCGACATTGCAGGGAGTTTCGCATGAAGACACCATCAAAAGCAAAAACTTTAGCTAAAGATAAAACAAAGGTCGTTCGAGCAGACGCAGTTCTCACTGAGATTGTGAGAAATGGTGTATTAGCTGTCACTGAGGAAATGAAGATCAACCTCATGAGGACCGCCTACAACATGATCATCTACGAGGCGCTGGACTTCACAGTTGGCCTCTACACGGCCACAGGTGAGACGGTGTCGATTGGACTTGGTTTGCCAAGTTTTATCAGAGGCATGTCCAACACCATCAAAGCCAAGATTGCACATTTTGGAGACAATATCGGCCCAGGCGACATTTTGGTGACCAACGACGCTTATATCACTGGATCACATCTTCACCATTTCACATTTAGTATTCCCATTTTCTTTGAAAACAAATTGTGCGGTTGGTCATGCTGTATGGCACATTGGCCAGACGTTGGAGGTGTCTTGGGTGGGGTGACCACTGACATTTACTCTGAAGGTATTCAAATTCCAATTTTGAAATATCAATCAGCAGGCGTGATCAACCAAGATTTGATTGACATTATTCGCAACAATGTTCGCATTCCCGAGCGAGCCATGGGTGACCTCAGAGCCCAAATTATTGCGGTAACGACTGGAGAGCGTCGCTTTCTTGAACTCTTAAAGCGCTATGGAAGAGTTCCTGTTCTCACAGCCATTGACCGAATCATGGATATCTCTGAAGCAAAAGCCAGAGCTCAAACTCGAGCGATTCCAGATGGCGTTTACGAAGCTGAATCGTTTATGGACGATGATGGCATAGAAATTGGCAAACGCATTCCCATCAAAGTCAAAGTCATCAAAAAAGGTGACAAGATGACCATTGACCTCTCAGGTGTCAGCCCTCAGGTGCGAGGATTTTACAATTCGGGTCCAAGCACAGGGATCTCATGCGCACAAGTTGCCTACAAATGCCTGACCT
>Ga0164297_10004799_pt1 | contig 11933 bp, 12 predicted proteins | sample GEODES058metaG_FD_113539 | JGI IMG/M metagenome (GOLD analysis project Ga0164297, IMG submission 113539) | Dystrophic lake water microbial communities from Trout Bog Lake, Wisconsin, USA - GEODES058 metaG | ecosystem: Environmental > Aquatic > Freshwater > Lake | place: USA: Trout Bog Lake... | reverse complement strand
CGGTTCACGAGCGAGGGCGCAACGACAAGCTCCCTTGTCATGCGTTACAGGAGCGGCACTATTCGGGAGATAAACACCACGCACCGATGGAAGCAGCCAGCGTCATTGCGCCCGACACTGACGGCAGTGCAGCTGGCGGGTGCGATGCCGACGCACGCGTAGTGAGCGACACACACAGAGAGTGACACACACTAATTTTGATGCATCGCATCGTGCTTTTATGCATCGTGCTTTTATGTCACTGGCGTGAACGGCGTGTCATTATTTGAGGCGAAGACATCTGGATCTAACAGCCTCGCGCCGATGCCTCCATCGATTTGAAGAGCAGAGCCGTTGATGAAGCCGCTCTTTGAGGCATCAGACAGAAACATTATGAACTCCGCAATCTCGCGGGGCTCACAGATGCGCTGGACTGGATGCAGGCGCTGCAGCTGCTCCATCCCTTCCACGTTGCGGGCAGCCTCGAAGCCAGCTCTCAGCATTGCTGTGTTGCACGCTGCGGGTAAAACTGCGTTTACGCGAACTCCAAGCGGGCCTAGCTCGACAGCAAGAGCCTTGGTGAGGCTCACAAGCCCACCTTTGCTCGCAGCGTATGCCGAGAACCCTGGTTTGGTCAGATTGGCATGAATAGAGCTGATATTGACAACTGAGCCTCCCGCCGCTTGCAGTTCTGCCAAGAGCAGCTGTATCATCATTGCGGGCGCGGTCACATTTACAGCGAGGGTCTCCGTGAAGTCATCGAGCGTCAGGTCCTGTAATCTGCCAAGGCGCTGGACAGCGGCGTTGCAAACGAGCAGGTCGCATCGCGGGGCAGTCGGCGACAACGCAGCCAGAAGCTCTTTCAGTTGTTTGCCCGAGTGCACACCGCTCTGCTGCCGCTTCGCAGACGGCTCGCCCGTCGCAGTGTTGCCCACAAGCGAGTCATTCTCACCACCAAGATTGCAGATGTCCATGTGAAGCATGTGTTGACAGGGACTCGCTCCGCCCAGGCAACGGTCGATGCCGATCACCGTCCAGCCGTGCTCCACCAGCAGCGCGCAGACTGCCGTGCCGATGCCACCCGCAGCGCCTGTCACCACCGCGATTTTCATGACGGCTGGCTGCAGCGAAGGGAGCGATAAGCTCACGGGGTATGCCTCCGCAATTACGCTCACGCGTCAATCTCTGTGTTTTTGCTTCCTCCGGTCCTTGTCCTTGTCTTTCTCCTTGTGCTTGTGTTTCTTGGCTTTGTGCACCCCTGGCACTTCTCCATCTTTGTCCCGCTTGCGCTTGTGCACGCCATTGTGCACCGGCGGCGCCTCATTCGCGCCACCGTGACCACGGTCTGCATCGATTGCGCCGCGGGCATCAGTTGTTGTTGCTGCTGCTGCTGCCGCTGCAGCTGCTTTCTTGGCAGCTTTGCGTTCTCGCCTGCGCCTCCTTCGCTCTACTGAGTCCTCATCTTCCTCTCCTATCTGGCTGACTCTCATCCCCTGCTGCCGCGCGCGCTCCAGCTGGCGCAGAAACGTGACACTGTGCCGCACAAGACATGAACGCAGAGAGGTTGTCAAATCAAATTCCTGTGATGAGGTTGACTGAGTGTGCAACACATACCTGCCGGTATCGTCGGTCAGCATGGCGCCTGTCATGCTGAGCAGGTCATCAACGTCTGTGAGCCTGTGTGTGTGGCGAGGGCGCGGGTGTGAGCGTGACTGTCTCCGGAATAGGGGCCGGATTGTCAGTTGAAGCACCCATGACGCACCCAACAACTGTGAATGCGACATCCACGCCGCTTGTGATGATGTGTCCCCGATGTGTGGCGCTCTCAACTCGAGCCCTGTCTTCGCCGCCAAATGCCTAGCGTGGCGTGCCAACACCATGCTTGTGGGTCAAAGACCCCGAGGACGCGCACAGCGTTGCCACCAGCACACTGCTCGCAGCATCACGCACCGTATCAACAAATCTCAAATCTGGACGGATGTTGTCGCGGCCGATGGCGACGTTGAACATGTTCAGCACCAAGACGCTGATGTGGTCCGCCCCTACCAAGTTGACGCGACCAACTGCAGTGCGCTCGTCAGCACAGCCGTGTAGAAACAGTCATGCGCAGCAGAGAGCAGAGGAAGCTGGAGCTCGTTTGAAGGGCAAGGCACATATGGCCGTGCGGAGGGGTGCCGGCCGCCAGGCAGGAGGTGGAGCAGACGCACCAAGCCTGGCACCCAATCGTGGGCGGAACAGCAGCACTCGTGCTTGGACGTGGACGTTGACGAACGGGCAGATGTCAAGCACACGGCCCTGAGACAGAGGGCAGCAGTCCACTGGTGTGAGCACTGTCCTCTCCGTGAACTCTGCGCGGTGTTTCGTTGAGAGTCGCTCGCACCGTTGGAGTGAGGTGCTTCTCGTGGCTGTAAGCGAGCATGACACCGTCCAAGCGCTCATCATATCTGCAGTGCCAAAAAGTGCGTACGCCGCCCGCATGTGAGTGCCGACGCACACGGGGCAAGAGGACAGCCGGTGGAATGACAGGGTGACACTCACCGCATGAGTCTCGAGTTCAACTCGTCGTGCACAGCCTCTACGTGGTCCAGCGTCCGTGACGGGTGCAGGTCAATGCTGAACACCACTGTCAGCCTCTGCAGCGGCAGCGCATCGCCGTCCACCTCTGGCGGCAGCGCCTCACCGCCGCCTGCGGTGGCAGCCATGGGTAGGAATGCGGAGGGTGCGGGATTGCTCTGATGTGACTCGTCATCGGCCATGATGGAGATATCTCGCTTCGGTGGTTGTATGTTGTTGTTCTTTCATCTTATTGTGCTAGCGCATCACTAGAGTCCTCCGCTTCAAGGCGCGTGCGAGTCGCGTCGCAGGTGCGTTTCGCGTGACCGCGTGTCCACACTGGTGGACACAGCCACCGCAAATTGCACCGCATCGCAAGACGCGCACGGTGCGCAAAGTCGCCACACATACCAGCTGCTGGTGTGTGCATCCCCCCTTATTTGTCTTCCAGTTCCCCTCGTGCCCACCAAGCATGCTGGCCTGTTTATGCCTTGAGGCGGCCAAAGGTGCGGTCCTTCTCCTCCTGCGTCTGGAAGCGGCCGTGTCCGAACTTGCTGGATGTGTCGATGAACTTGAGCTGCACCTTCTCCAACGCTGTGCGGCTGGTGTGCTTGAACAGCGACTCGCGGAGGGTCAGCACGCGCTTGCGGGTGCCCACCACGCAGCCCTTGACCATGATGTAGTCATCGCGGATGACACCGTAGTGGGGGAAGCCACCCAGCGGGGTGATGGGCTTGTCAGTCTTGTCGTATTCTGTGGCGGCCTTGTGGCTCTCCTCGCCAGCCTTGCCCAGCTTGTAGATCTTCTTGTTGCGCTCCGTGCGGTGGAAGTAGCCGCGCTGGCCAGCGCGGGGGACAGCCCAGCCGACGCGAGAGGGATGCCATGCGCCGATGCAGGCAACCTTGCGCAGGCCACGGTGGGTCTTGCGCGGCAAGCGGGTGACGCCCCAGCGGGTGACGACGCCCTCCATGCCGTGGCCCTTGCTCACGCCGATGACGTCAATCATGTTGCTCTCCGTGAACACCGCGTCGATGGGGATGCTCTGCTCGAAGAGCTTGAAGCAGTAGTCAACCTTCTCGCTCGCGTTCTTGCCGCCGTTCACCTGGATCTCCATCAGGTGCGCCTTCTTGGACTTCAGGTTCTTCACCCTGCGGACCTGGGTGTGGCAGATGGCGCGGATGACGCCCCCGGTCTCGTCAACTTTCTGCTTCATGTCCTCCAGCTCACGCTCGATGCTGCCCTTGTCCTCGTACTTCTTCGCGTACTTCGTGAACGCCTTCTTCTTGCTCTTGTACCTGAGACGTGGCGGCAAAGGGCGGAGTGAGACAACCGGGTTAGGGGGAAGGCTCAGAGGGCCTAGGGTTGTACGCAGGGCCAACCCTGAAGGCGGTGGCGGTGGCCAAGACGCACCAGTTCTTGTAGAAGCGGCGGCGGACCTCGTCGGACAAGTGCTCCGCCCATACGGTGTTGTAGGTGCGCAGGCCCTGCGCTGTGCGGATGTAGCCGACCACACCCACACAGACCATGGGTGGCGTCTCGATGATCGTCACCGCCTCGCACGTCTCCACCAACTCCTTCTTGGTCGTCTCTGCGGGGCAGCGGGTGGGCACGGGGGAGAGGCGCGCAGCGCGTCAGTGTCGGGCGTCAGCCGGGAAGGAGCATGTGTGCACTGTCGCGATCCAACCAAGCCCCCGGCTCGCCGGTGTGCACGCACTTCCTCCAGCGCGCTCCGTGTCACGCATGATGTGCGTCATGCCCGCCTTGAAGCCCATAAAGGCCGTCAGGTGCGGCGGTTTGGAGGTGTCATCCTTCGGGAAACGGTGGACTGGAGCGCACACGCGCGTGAGAGCGGGCCAAGCAGGCACAGGTGACACCAGCACGCACCCTTCCCCTGGTGCCGCCCCGAGCGCTTCTTGGGCAGGAAGCCCAGAGAGCCGCAGCGTGGGTCTGCGCAAGTGCAAATCAAACGTCAGACACAGTGCACAACTGCGGGCGCGCACAGCACAGCGCACAGCACAGCATGCAAGGGCAAGCGCCGCAAGGCACGCACGTTCGAATTTCTTGTGAGACATTCTCCGCCTCAAAGCGCTTCAACGAAGCCTTCGCCAAAGTAGCTGGGCTGCCCGCGTGGCGGCAATAGATCTGATCTTTCCCTGATCGACAGAGAGCTTCCAAGGCCGGAAAGGGACACAGACGGGCGCGCTGTGCCTTGGTGAGGCTCCTCAGCAGCCATGTCCGGCACGGGTGCACGGTGCGTGTGGTCATCTGCACTGCGGAAGCCCACAGCTTGTGGCGGAAGCGCCCCCACGCCTCCAGCGCGCAGCCACGCGAGTGCTCGCAGCGTCTGGGGCAACTGCATAGCTTCGCATAGTGGCTCGGAACGTGCGCACTGTTGCTTCAGGAGGTCTGACGCGCGTGAATGTGCGCCTGTGCTCGCCCTTCTCCTATGTTTGGTGGCCCCAGCCTGCCGGTGGTGCCCACAGTGACTGTGTTGGGTATGATCAAGACCCGGTTGATAGCTGCGAAGAAGGGGCACCAGTTGCTGAAGAAGAAGGCGCGTTGCGCGAAGCGCAGTTGGACACTTGCTGCTCTGGGGCCACAGGTGTCGCCCGTCAAACGACCCCCCGTCTGACCGCGGCCGCGCCCCCACGCTGGGTGCAACGCAGGCGGACGCGTTGACGATGCGGTACAGGCAGATCCTGAAGCGCATCCTGGCGTGCAAGACCAAGATGGGCGACGCCATGAAGGACTCTGCTTTCTCACTGGTTGCGGCCAAGTACGTCGCCGGCGAGGGCATCAAGCACAGCATCTTCGACGCCGTCGACACAGCCAGCGTCCGGGTGCGCGCAGCCACGGACAACGTGGCGGGCGTCAAGCTGCCGCGCTTCGAGACCTTCGTGGAGGCTCAGGCTAGCGGCGCGGCCGCAAGCGATAGCAAGATGGACCTCACTGGTCTAGGCAAGGGCGGCGCGCAAGTGCAGGCGTGCCGCAAGAAGTATTTGGATGCAATTGAGGTGCTCATTGAGCTGGCGAGCTGCCAGACTGCATTCCTGACTCTGGATGCAGCCATCAAGGCGACCAACCGCCGCGTGAACGCGCTGGAGAACGTTGTGACGCCGAAGCTGGAGAACACAATCACGTACATCAAGGGCGAGCTGGATGAGTTGGAGCGAGAGGAGTTCTTCCGCCTCAAGAAAGTGCAGGCTAAGAAGAAGCGAGATCTTGCCGCATTCGAAGCCGCTCGCGCAGCAGCAGCACTTGCACTTGGTGGCGCGAAGCCAGCAGTCGCGGCGCCAGCCATGATGCAGGCGGCAGCGGCGCCGGCAAAGCCTGCTATCGCTGGTGGACCACCACCACCTGCTCCTGTCCCTGCTTACGCTGCTCCGCCGCCACCGCAGGCGCCTCCCCCGCCAATGGTCATGTCTGCTACAGCTGCACCGCCGCCGCCACCGCAGCAGCAGCAGCAGAAGCCGGTGCCGACCGCCTTGGCAGCTGCTGCTCTGGCAGCCGCTGCCCAAAATCTGGATGAGTTTGATGCGCTGGACGACTCTATCCCCGCTGCGCCGGGCAGGAGTGCGATTGATGATTTCTTCGGCAGCGGCGCACCGAGCAATTCGCCAGGCTTGGCTGCGCCACCGTCAGCTGCAGATTTCGACGCCTTCGGGGGTGGGGCCGCGGGTGGCTTCCAGGGCGGCTACCAGAGCCAGCCGTTGGCGCAGGGTGGAGACTTGCTGCAAGGACAGAAGGATGATGACTTGCTGGACTTCACGTGAAGCCCGTGCCATTAATGCCATTATCGATTCGATTCAAAGCGTCTGACGAGTTGAGTCTTTGCACCCCCAGGCTGCTCACGGCAGCGTTCTCACCGGCCAGCACCCCTCTTCCTGCCGCCTTCTCGTCTTCATGCTGCGACTTTGCCTTGCTCGTGCTTGCCCCATATTGCCAGGATGAGCCCTGCGTTGACGCCCAATCCACAGAGCAGCTGGCCCACATACACAGCATCTCCCAGGGTGACAAAGTCCAGCGCACACGTGATCACCGGCTGAAGCGGTAACCACAGGTTCGCTACCGTCGGACCGAGATGCTTGTTTGCCCTGCTCATCAGAATGTTGTTCACAGCTGTCGGAAAGACGCCGCTGTAGACGCATGCGACGATGAGCCATCCGGTCGGGAGCCACATCTTGGGCACATGCGCGACAGCAGAAGTTAGAGGGATCAAGCATACAACACAGAAAAAGCTAATCGCGGCCAGCATGTGAATCACCGGCAGGCCTGTAGCTAAAATGCGCTTATTATGAACCTGCACGGCGGCGCTCAACGCTGTGTTAACTATCATCCAGAGTACACCGGAAGTTGGTGATGTCGGAGCGCTCGTTCCAGTGCCGGGAGTGCCGAACGCAAGCGGGCCTTTCACGACGGCCATGAGCGCGGAGCAGGTGACACAGAGCACCAGGCCGCCAAGCATGACGACGCCAGAGCGCGTGTGGGCCTGCATCGTCTCGAGGCCCAGTGCCAGCGACAGACCCAGCGTCAGGACAGGGCACAGCGGCACCAGTGCTGCTGTAATGTTCGCTCCGCCGTCATGGAGCGCAAAGACGACAGATAGTCGTATGAGTGCGTAGACGAGACCTGAGACTGCACAGTGCCTGAGAACAGGCCCTTTGAGAGCGCTGACTTGCAGCCCGTTCCATGTTGCAGCGCAGAACAGCACGACAGCGCCGACTACTTCCCTGTATAGCGTCAGCACACAAGGATTGCAGCCCTGGCGCAGGGGCACGGACTGTTTTGGGTTGTCAGTGGAGACTCGACGTCAAAGGAGCCGGTGTTAAACGCACCACAACGATGTGCATGACTGACCAGATGACGAGCGCAAGAAACAGACCTCCATGGAGACTCACGAGCTGTGCCCTGGTCAGCGGCGGCACAGATACTGCGTCGTCATGGCTGCCTGTTTCGTCTGAATCCTTGACTGCCGGCAGCAGCAGCGTCTGGTCAGCATCCACATCCAGCGCCGCGTCGCTCGCAGCGCCCGTGCTAACCCTCATGTGACTGACATCGTCATGGCGACGCGCTTCGGATAGACACTGTGGCGGATTTTTAGAGGCCTCGCAAGTCGCTACAATTGCTCGCAGATGACACCACTAATGCCGCGAGCAGTCATCATGTGATGCAGACTGGCAGCGCGCTCGAAGCGCATGGCGCTGTGGACGCTCTGGTCACGGCTCTGGGGGTCTTCGACCGGGCACAGTGGCCTCGGAAAGCTACGCCAGAAGGCGACGGACTCCGTCGCTGGCTTCTCAGACAGTCTGCTGGCACAGCGCTGCAAGACGCGCTTACGATTCACGACGCAGAGTGGGTGCAGCTCACACTAGCTATGGCGAGGCTCGACACAAAGGGCGTCTACTTCGTCGACTGCGAGCAGCCGCCTGTTCTGCGAGTTCGCAGTGCTGTGTCTGGTGGACCGAGTAGCAGAGTCGCGGACTTGCCGGTAGTCTGCCATAGACGAGCGACAGGCTTGGAGCTGCGCTTGGCCAGACACAACGCAGCTGCCACGGCGCTGGAGCGCCTTCTACGATTTTCACACGACGAGCGAGGTGTGCCTACCACAATGCGTGTCGTTGTCAACGATGCCGCGTGTGATGGTGCAGAGATATTGCGGTTGCTTGACGACTTGTCCTTTGGTTGCTGTTTCAGCGCACCGCCTGCATGGCGGCCAGACGGCGCCACACATGCAGGCTTAGTGCCGCTCGGCAGTGGCCCTGGCGCCCGGGAGCGATGGGTTGAAACGCGATGGCTCACCCATCTCGGGTTTTATAGTCTTGCGTCGCACGTTGCGAATAGAATAGAAGTTGCTCTATGGGCGCGCCTACGAGCTGCATCTAGTCGCGCTGGAAAATCTAGTGCAGGTCCTGAAGCCGCATTCGCGCATTTCCGGTTGGCACAACTGCAGGCAAGCGCTTTGCAGAACCACGCGAGCGATGCGCATGCAGCTGTCGCTATGACCTTGGGTCGCATGTTGAGACTGAAGCACCAGCATTTAAGAGCTGCTGGTGACTGGCAATCGACGCGAGTGGCGCTAGAAGATGCGGTTCTGGTTATCCGATGCCTCGTGGAGATCGGTGAAGGCGGTGATGACATGCCACAGCGCCTAGTGTGGCAGCCCATGCATGTCGCATGCTCTCGGGCAGGTGCCATGCTAGCAGCCTGCGGTGATGCGGCGGTGAAGGCAATTGAGCACGCGCAAGTGCAGGCGAGCAACCAAGCAGCGGCAGCCTTGATCTCTGAAGAAGAGATACGCCGACAGAGAGAAAAGGCACAAGCTGCAGACGCTGCTCGCAAAGCATCGCGCCGCGCCGCTCAATCAGCTGCGGCATCAGAGCGTGGGCGCATCAGGGCAGTGGCTGCTAAGATGGCAGCTGATACGGTGGCGGCGGTAATCGCGCGTGCGGCTGCAGAGGAGCGCGCAGCAGCGACGGTGGTGGTTAATGAACAGCAGCCGTTGAGGAAAGTTCGCAAGATACCAGGTTGGGTGCCAGGCCTGGCATCGAACAGTCGGGAAGAGCAGCGGCCGCATAGCGCTGGTGAAGCAAGCGCATTCATAAGCATGATGCCAGTTGACGCACCTTGCCTCGACATGCGCGAGCCGCAAAGTGTAGCAATCACTTCAAGCGGTCCTGCTGTGAGTGACCGCCACCATTACAGCGACGTGTTCCAAGGCGGCTTGTTCTGGAGCAGTGCAGACCTCGTGTTCGAGCACCGCGGCCGGCATCATCACGATGGAGTCCTGCATGATGGGAGCAGCGTCGGCAGCGACAGTGACAGCGATAGCTCATCGTGGATGACCACGTCGAGCAGTGCAGCCGCTATTCGCGAGTCCTGGGTAGGCAAACTGCTCATTGACACGCCGGAGGCATCGCCGCGCAGGTTGAGCAGCAGCAATGGCAGGTATTTCTCACGTACCCGCAGTGGTGGTTCCCGCAGCGGCATGTCCTCTCCTCGAAACATTCCGTTCCCTGGGCAGCACAACCAACACGTGGTGGCTCGCAGCTTAGCGGGCTCGCCCGTGTCTGTGATGGAGCATGCCGCAAGTCGGCCGTCAACAGCTTCAGCGACGTCGTCGCCATCGCGCGGAAGCAGACGGAACAGAGGCACCTCTGCAGAGCCGAGCGCGCGACCTCCATCGCCATTGACCTTGATGCGTGTGCCTCACCCATTGGGCCGCGGCCCGCAGCACACGCCAGGATTGCCACCAACACCGCCGCAACCGCCGCGGGTGGCGCCACAGCCCAGCGTGTGGGTGACGCCCGCTCAGCTGCGTCATCTGTGTGCAGCACCGGCTTGCAGCGCTGGTAAAGAGAGCACTCCGTTCCGCGAGGCGCTGGCCTCTCGAGCGGCATTCTGGGCAGACGCTGGGAGTGAAGGCGCTCTCCGAGCAACAGCGCTGGGCGAGCAACTGCTTGCTTATTGGTCATCCGTCCAGGCTGCGTCATATGCAGCACATCCGGCACGACTGGCAGCTGTTCACCGTGTGACGCGCGTCCTGCAGGATTTATGGCCTCGAGCACGGACGCACGTGTTCGGCAGTGAGGCGTGCGGGCTGTCGTTACCAACCAGCGACATTGACCTCATAGTGCAACTGCCTCCTGTGCGTCAGCTGCCGCCCATCGAGGAGGCTGGCATCTTAGAGGGACGGAACGGCGTCACGGAGACGGTGCTGAAGCAGGCGTACCGGTGGCTGGGTAATGCTGCACACGGCTGGGTGGTGCCAGACTCTCTGCGCTGCATCGAGAACACTGCGGTTCCCATCATCACGCTGGCTGTGCGCACTGGGCCGTATGATGTAGACTCAGTGCGGCTGGACCTGTCATTCGATGGACCGCATCATCAAGGACTGGCCACATGCGAGCTCGTTCGCTCACTGCTTTCCTCATGGCCGATCCTTGCGCCGCTCATCCTGTGCCTGAAGGCATTCCTCGCTGGCCGTTCATTGCACCATGCATTCACTGGCGGGCTTTCGTCCTACGGCCTGACTCTGCTGCTCGCCGCTTTTGTCAAACACGCGGACGCGATGCGGCCTTCAGAATGCTTTCCGGCACTGAGCTCACCTGAGGCGTGCCGCCATCCACATCTGCTTGGCACTCTTCTCGCGGACGTCCTGCATTTCTATGGCGGCGTGTTCGATCCGAGGAAGAGATGCGTCGCACTGGCGCCGCCAACCGACGAAGGCGTGCCGCAGGGAGGTGGTGCTTTCCCAGCAGAATGCCTGTTCCCTGCACGTGTAGGCGGCTTGATTGACGTGCTTCACATCGTGGACCCTTTGCAAGGGCCACAGGGAGTGAATGCTGGACGCAACTGCTTCCGCTACGTCCAAATACAAAGAGCACTCGCAGATGCAAGCGCCCAGCTGGACTCACAGTTAGGCAGCGACGGGGCTCAAGGGATGCCGACGCTAGCGCTGCTTGTGGGCGCCCTGTGATCACATCTAGGCAGACAATGTGAGATTGCAAGTAAATTCATCACGTCTGCGCCTGCCGCGTGAGCTTCAGCACCGGCCAGCCGCGAAACTGCGCGCTCGGCTCCAGCGACACGGTGTAGTTTGCCGCCACTGAACCACCAGCCTTGGCGAGCACGCCACAGGCCACCATGTTTGCCGCCGCGCATTTCGCCTGCTGCGCACCGACATCGCCCTGCTGCAGCACACCGCTTTCCTTGAGCTGAGCACATGCAGCACGGAAGCGCTCCTCCGCCGCTGCGAACAGCGACACTGCATTGTTTTTGGGTGGCACCGAGACCCCATCACTCGTGCCGGAGGTGGGTGCAGTCACTGGGGCCGCATGAACACCAGCGCCGAGAGATTCAACATGCTCCTCCCACTGATTGAAATGCATCGCTGGCGGGGTGGTGTAATTGTGGAAGGTGCCGAAGCGCTGCCAGAAGCGGTAGAACTCGTCGTTGAAGGGCGTCTTCGCCGGGATCGCGCCTCGAAGCTGGCCATCTAATCGCATAGCTAGCCACGCGCGCACGTACGCACCACACATCAGCCGCGTAGCGTGAAGGCGAGACAGCACCGAGCATGTGCGAGGGACCTGGACTTGCAGTGCTGCCTGCTTTGTGCGTGCAACAGCAGCGGCGGCAATATACGCTTGCTCCGCCCGTTTGATGGCTCGTTTATCACCTCCGGGAACTGCGAGCAATACATCCAGCACCTCCTTGGCTGCGTGAACTGCTTGCAATGCTGCGGTGGCATCTGCTCGGACAGCCGTCGTTGTAGCAGTCACTATCGCCTCCTCGCCTTGAAGCATGACGTCTATTTGCCAGGTGAACAAGTAGTCGAGGTACCAGAAGAGAGGGCCGAGCTCGGTGACATCGTATAACTGCAGGCCGAACCCAGCCTCCAGATG